>Ga0315282_10000797_pt1 | contig 61642 bp, 61 predicted proteins | sample YL17G07_20_MG_FD_203693 | JGI IMG/M metagenome (GOLD analysis project Ga0315282, IMG submission 203693) | Sediment microbial communities from Yellowstone Lake, YNP, Wyoming, USA - YL17G07_20 | ecosystem: Environmental > Aquatic > Freshwater > Lake > Sediment | place: USA: Wyoming | collected...
TGGAGCCATCGTGTACCAGCCAGTACCTGCTAAAGGCATCGTAATCGATATAAAACGGCTGTCAAGTGTTCATAGTTTTAATCATAGTTTCAATATCCCCCGGGCTACCATAGAACCCTAGTCAGGACGACGTTCAAACTCTCGGTTCAGTGATGATGCGGGGGGTAAGGTTTAGATCTCGGTTTAAGTTCTCGGGATTTTTATGAGAAGAGGGCCAAGGTTTTGTTCCCTCAATCATGATAAACGGGTATAATAGGCAATGCGTTTGGTAAAAACACCAACTGCGGGCTTCTTTGAATCCACTATTTTCGAAAAATTCTCTGAACTCCTTTTCGGTGTAATAAGTTTCCTGAAAAAGTGTTCAGGTCTGCACGCATCAACTACAACCGCCTTTTTATAAGGTTTTAAAACTCTAAACATTTCGGTAGTTACTCCATAAGGATCTGGAAATGATGATAGGCAAAGCCACAAATAACAGCATCTACAGAATCATCTTCAAGAGGAAAGGTCTTAGATTGCATCCTTTCCAGCTTTGCTTCCCGAATGTGGCAATAACGCGCGTGCTAAGTTATGGTGCTGTGGCCAAAAAGGTGTACTGGCTGCCTGTTGCAGTAATGATCACGAACTCGTAATTGACGCCAGACGCAAAAATCTGGTTCACGCGAATGGTTGCAGAATCGCCAGGATTTAGCGTTGCGCTAGGCGTGTAGACTACGTTACTAGCCGTGGCGCCATTGACTCGCACTTCAACCATGGTCAGAGACTCAGTTCCTGTATTCTTGACGAAAAGGTCGGCGTAGTCAATTGCTCCGTTGCTATCCCACGTGAGAGACAAGACGTTAAGGTCTTCGGTCTTCATGTAGGTGAAAGTTAATGAACCCATCCACGCTAGGAGGAGAAACACCGGGAATTCCGGCACTTTGACGTCATAGTAGTGCTGAGTGTCGGTGACGATTGTGAAGGTGCTGTTGTAAGATTCCAACCATGAATAGAACTGGTCGAGCTCTGATGCGGTTGGCTGTGAAGACAGATGCGGCATTGAAGCGTTAACCACGTAAAAGTAACAAGCTATGTAAATGTATAGTGAACCGGTCTGCTGAGGTTGCAGGAATGTTGTTCCGTTCCAGCCCTCCGGCCAGCCTGAACCAGTCTGTGCCGGGTAACCATTCATCTTGACTTCAGATATTCGAATGTCAGTGGTTCCCGTGTTCTTCAGGTTGAAGAGTAGCGCGCCTTTGATGATTCTCATAGAGTGACTTTCAATGGCCAACGCCTCCTGGCGTACAGGGTTCAGGAAACTCCAAAGAGAGAATCCGCCAATGACAAGTATCGCGGTAAGAACTGCTCCTAGGGCAATTTTTCGATAGGATCTTACTGGTCGCTTAGGCTCAAATGCTTTCGAAGACTCTGATCGGGGGTTGAGGTCTTGCGATTTAACGGAAGGTGGCTCGATTTCGCCATGCTGTGGCTGACTGCTTTCAATTTTCGCTCTGGCATCAAGGTATTCTTCAAGCGTTATCTTATTTTCGTCGAAAAGCCGCTCCAACTCCTTGACCTTGAACTCATTTCCGGACATAAAGACCCGTTTCCCTTGAGAGGACAACAATTCATATTGGAACGTGGAGGTTTAAGGCTTATGAATTGAGAGTCTAGATTGCATTCTAAAGTCTTGAGGTTCAAAACGTATGCTTACAACTTATGATGACTGCCTTGGTATCAACGTATGGGCAAAGCTAGATGGAAAAAAACAAGCGTAGCGACTTTGCGGAAGCCTTGAGAAAAATGTCGAAAAAGGGTTTCTACGAAACGCTGGAGTTTGTGTGCGAGAGGAGATCTGTGCATTATGGAGAGATACTGAAGTACGACCTTGAAAACCGCGTTGTTCAGAGTCGTGCAACAGTGACCCTAATAGTAAGGGGCTTGTCAAACTTGAAGCTCATCAAACGTACCATAATGGATACAAGACCAATTAGAACTGTTTACCAACCCACTGAGAAGGGTCTGAAGTTGTTGAAGCACCTCAAAGAAATCGAAAGACTTTGACTGGTTTCGGCACAGCCCAAAAGGTTCAAACTTTTTCTGTGAACCATAACCTCAGTGCTTGCTGAAAAGGGTTCTATTACCTCTACGTCTGTTCCTTCTCCCTGTTACCTTTCGTCTGCTGGCGAGTATCTTAAAGGGTTCTAACGTGCGCAGTTGCCTTAACCCTTCCATTTTAGACGTTTAATATTCTTACAACCTCTTCTGCTGAGATTGTCCTCACTATCTCTTTCGTGATTGCGTTTTTGACATATACCGACCTATCAGATTGAGACCTTTGAAGACGGAAACCTCTTGGTAGATTCAATCTTTTTCTGAGCTCCTTCAACTCAGGGTCAGTTGAGCCACGTTTACTTTTGATGAAACAAGTTATGTGCTTCTTTGCAGCGACTGCTGCTAATCTGTATCTTCCATCTGGTGGAAGTTTTATTTCATAGGGAGGCTCATGGTATTTACAACTATCGCTGCTTTCAACTCGTATTTTACGACGTTTACAATAATCCTTAAAGTAGTATCTACAGCCCTCACAATTGTAGCTCACTATCTCATCATGTCCCATTTGATTATAACATAGTTCCGCACTTTAATATTCTGCTTCTTATAACTGGAAAAGTCGGGTACCATCACCCGACAGTTAACAGGGCGAAGCATCACTCGAAGCGTTAACAGAGCCATATTCAGTAAGGGATAAGCGCGCTGCCTTGTCCCGAAATTGGTTAAAAATGGTTTTACACAGCATTTTGTCGGCAAAATGTGAATCGGGTTTAACCGTTTCCAACAAGGAAATCGGTCATTGATTAATTAGGCTTGGCGAGACTACTTTAAGACTATGTTCAGTTGTTTTCGCAAGCGTTCTTGTTCCTTAATGTTTTCTCTGAATTCTTTGTTTTTTGCCTCTATCAGTTCATGATAGTGCTGTTTCAACAGTTCTAGCTTCTGTACTCTTTGAGGGTCCACTTCGGTGCTCAACCTCTCACATCCGAGTAACTAACTAGATGGTGACCGATTCTTAAAAAGAATATGCAAAAGCGTACAACAGAAAAACACTCCAAATAAATATTTTGCGCGTTGTATAAGGCGATGCGCGTGCAGTTGCGAGAAAACTCATAGTAAAACCGAATTTGAAATTCACAATGCTTTAAACGATCACGAAGACATGTTGAGTAAGACCGGTGGAAAAACAGTTGTTGGTTGCAAAAAGCATAATTCCTGTTGACTTCACTTTTCACAAAGTCGGAGAAGGGTTGTTCTACCTGGCAGAATTGATAATTTCAACTTCGTGTACGATTGTGGAGCGCGTATGTATAATTGTCAACGGTTAATGCCCAAGGAGTTCAGCGTCTGAAGGAGTTCGACGCGGTTGTGCTGGGGGCGATCGACGAAGCGCTGTCTTCACTGGGTGATTCTGTAAGACAGTCTATCTACTTTCATTTGGAGCGAAGCTTCCACATCAAAAAGGACGAGATACCGTGTAGAACCGGGGCGTTCGCGCGAGCCATTGAGGGCATTTTTGGAGCCGGTGCCGACATGCTCGAAATACTGATCGTCAAGAAGCTTTATGAGAAAATCGGCGAGACTTCCGCTCCAAACGTGTCAAAGACGTTTTCTTTTGCGGAACACGTCAATGCTACTGAGAGCTACTTTCAACAGACAAATAGAATCAACACGATGACAGAGCTGATTGAGTATTCAAAGAGGATGGAGGCGAAGTGTTGAAGGACATCGAGTTGAAGGTCATTTCTGAGCTCATGAAGAACAGCCGCAGAAGCGACAGGGAACTAGCCAAAGTTCTCAAGGTTTCTCAACCCACTGTCAGCAGAACAATCAAGAGGCTTGAAAAAGAAGGCATCATCAAAGAGTTCACGATGATACCCGACTTCGTTAAACTTGGGTACAAGATCATGGCGGTGACTTTGTGTTCACTCAAGGAAGTTGGCCACGAAGAATATAAGGAGATAATCGCAGCCGAAAAGAACCTGAGAGGCGAGCCATCGCAGAAAATCATCATGTTTGAAACGGGATTGGGACTGGAGAGCACAGGAGTAATCGTCTCCTTACATGAGGACTATTCCTCGTACGTCGAATTCATCGACAAGTTGAAAGAATGTCCTTTCCTTGGCATGTCAAGGTTTCGAAGCTTCCTGACAAGCCTGGAGGACAAAGTGCACATTCGTCCATTGACTTTCTCACTGCTGGCCAACCATGTACCGCAAGTGAAGGAGAAAGAGGAATAGGCACAGATAGCCAGCGATTTTTCTTACGTCTTTCAATACCACTTAAAAACTCAAAATTCACATGTGTGCAAAAGAAGGCTGGTTCATTCTTGGTGATTCTTAACTGCGAGGTTTTCATTGGTCAAACTGCTTGCTGCAATAAGTACGCTTGGGTGCCACAATTCAAATGGGAACTGGCGTTGGGTTGGGGTCTTCATCCATGCATGCATGACCGTTGGAATATCGTTTGGATAAGAAAAGCATATCTACAATTTGGCTTAACTCTTAGAAGGGAAAATGCATGAAAGATCGATTCGACCATTGACAAACTGCGCGCGCGCATTGACTGGGAAGCTAGAAAGCATTTCGATTTGTATCCGAAAATACCGATTTGGGTCAGAGAATGGTCTTGAACCATTGCCCCTTGAACCGAAGCTTACCCACTTTTCGACCATTCCTTTTCAAAACAGATAAAGCTCGAATGTTGCACGTCATCCGATGTTATTGTCAAACCAAATACGTTAAAAGTTGATGATTCTAACAAGTTAACTCAACCCTACATTTGTCTCAAGTGGCGAGGTTATCTTATAAAATTTGCCAAAGGATCATAAGGAATGCTCACATTTTTTATAAACAGATGTCCTCTGTATTATTTCTGAAAAGGCATGAATAAAGAAGATTCCAAGTCTTTAATTATGAAATTAGAAAAGCATGTAGACCAGATATTATTTTCACACGAGATATTTCAATATGACCCCTTTGGTTGTATTGAGCTGGCTGGAGGGATCGTAGAGGAGGCGTGGCAGAACCACATCTATGAATGGTTTGGTGGTTTAGAGATTCTTATTCCATTGTTGTTGCTGAACAAGTCTGATTCGACCATACAACCTACAATAGAGATAGTTGCAAAAGCACTTGATCTGGCTCAGGACTACTATCATCTTAGAGACTACTTCTACTACACATACAACCTCCCCAATGCCATCAGCTGGAATTTTAATTCGAAGAATCAAATAAAAATAGAAATAAACGATAAATCTCTTCCCCTGCAATTGTTTTTGGAATTGAACAATTCGTTTTTGGGATCCAAAGAACTCTACTCTGATTACAAGCTCGAGAAAAAGATTAAGAGCCTAGTTAACGAAGTAGACGACGAGTTTTCACCGTCTCAACAAATATTTCAAGCATATGACATATGTGTGAAAGAAGCAGAAATTAAACTTGCACACGACTTCTACTACAGTTTTCTTCCTGAGGACTTGGTATTTGATTCCTATTCAATAGGACAGTTCTACAAGGTATATACTCATATTGTCGCGCGTGCGCGTCTTCGTCGATATTTCATTGAAAAGCGTGCTAGGAAACGATTATCTAGTTTCCCCAACTATATTCGGCCTTCTAAAAATGATTTTATTGAGTCTTTGATGGAAGCGACAAATCTAAGCAGAAGTATTGTCGTAGAAGTGTTAAATGATATAACTCTAGACGCGTTCAAGATAGCAAAAAATCAAAGCATAAGCTCTTTTCCTTTAATTTTTAACCCAAAAGAAGATTTCTATTACCTATTCCCAAATATCATCTGTTTTTCAAACTGCTTTAACAGTCTAAGAAAACTTTGGGCTCTCAAGGATCCTGCTAAATATGGCGAAAAGATAGCACCGCATGTAAATGCTAATTTTGTACGACATGTGTCAAAACTGCTCACAGATAGCGGCTTTAGTTATGTGATGAACGATGTCGAATTGAAAAGAGATTTTGTTGACTTATCTGATATAGACATTCTGGCTTTCTGGAAAGAACATGGTTTTGGATATGTGGTTCTTGCTTGCGAGTTGAAAAGTGTCATCCCTGAGACTTTTGGAAAAGATTATGTATCAAGCGTGGGACCCAAAGGATATTTAACTAAAGCACTCAGTCAGGTTCGCAAGATTCATAGTTTTCTGGATGGAAAAGAGTTCCTAAAGCTCGTAAAGAAAACACTTCCTAAGGAACTATTCGAATACGGTCTATACGGACTCATTTTTTTTGTGATCACATCACATAATATTCGTATTTGTTGCCACCGACGAGGCCAAAGTCATTGATCACCAAACGCTTAGATACGTTCTACAGTCATCGAGAGGCGATATCCTTCATCTATTAAAATTGCTTGACAAAAGGGAGTTCGGTAAGGTCTGTAGCCAATGTTACAAAATTTTGCGGAAGGAGGCTCAATTTGGGAGATTCCAAATTAGTATACCCATGGTGAGACTTACAAAACTCTTGTTGTTGTAGAAAAAAATCAGCGTACAATATTGTAAACTTTATCCCTGAGCAAGCAGTATAATCGAAAAGGATGAGCTATGGCTAGTTTCCACTCAAGAATGAAACTGATATTTGACGAATTAAGTGAACCCGAGAAGAAAATTATCAATGAAGTCTGGCATCATAGAACCGAATTTGTCCAATGGCCTACCAAGGCAATACTTCTATGGGACAGGTGCGTTCGAGTGAGATATCACCATTATCCAGAGGAGATAAAGAATAAGCTTAAAACCAAGGAAATCCGAATAGATTCACGCTCAAATGGACCTGCAGTAATGTCCTTCTTGCTTGCTGGGGGAAGAAGGCCGAAGCGAGCTTTTGACCCAAAACGAGAGTGGCATGTTCATCATATCTACGACGGGAAGTCTCCATGGACAGACAACAGAGGCACACTTCATGCTGTAAAGAATGGTAAGCACTTCACTCAATCTGCTGGTCTCGTTGCAATACATCCTATCGCTGAAGCACTTGCAGACGAATATTTTTATTTTGCTTGGTTGCTCAGATATGAGTCATACTTGAAGTTTAGCTACGACCCCAACATGGTTTTCTGTGGAAAGACAGATGATTATGGTTTCAAGATTTAAGTTGGAAAATTCAGAAAGAGAGGGTTTGCGGAGGGGAGCTAAAGAAGCCCCACTTTGGATGTTGTGGTTGGGGGTTGAAATTTGAAAGTGTTGGGATGCTAGTATTTGAATCGCGTTTTCAGCGTTTCTTTTCTGGCAATTGAGCATAGCTTCCAAGAGGTGATCTGTAGATTGCAAGTCTTCCTATCGTCTCCCATTTAGAGTCTGAACTGTAACGACGAATTTCTGCTGTGATGATCTCTGCTTTAGCGTCAGACTTGCCAGACCACACACTGATATTCAATATATCGCCATTTGGCAGACGAGAAAAGTAACTGCCTTTAGGTCTTGCCATTACACCACCTTCATTTCTTGTATTCTTTGACAATGTCAATGATTGCGCTTGCCCTAGCAGGACCTAACCCTATTTTCTTATCTATCAGGTCTGTTAGTACAAATGATTCGCCTTTTTCATCATAGAATCTGCGCAGGACCTCAAGCATGTTTCCTTTATAGTTGTACGTTGGACCTTTCAAGAAGTTCTGACAGTAGTTGTAGAGATTTCGAACTATGTTGCGTTTAATCCCCTTTCTCCGTACAAATGGAAGTTCATCTTTTCGTACCCCATATAGCATACGGTCTTTGAAGTCGTCCCAGTCTTGCGGTATATCCATATTCTTCCTTTTTGCCAATTTCTCATAGGCATCCAGCAGATTGTAAAGCTCTTTTGAAACGTTTTCGAGAGCACTCGCGTAGACCTTGAAGTCGCTTTCGATTTGGTGTTCGGGCATATTCTCCATCCATCCATAAAAGATCGAATATGCCGAATATTCAGCATGGGATGGTTTGGTTACACCTGCCTTCTCGTAGAACTTGTCGATTGTTTCTGATCTCTCGTTTGGTATTTTAAATAATTTAGCACCTTCAAACTCGCGACTTATTTTAAGGATCAGCTCAAAATCAGGGCACACCTTTTTTCTTTCCAGGAATTTATCCAGTTCTACGAAGTCTCGCAGTCTATAGATCTGATAGGTCTCCATCAGGAAATCTACGGTCACATTACCCAGATCAAGCAGTCGGAAACCAGGTGCACCTAGATATTCAACAAATCTATTGATAGCCAGATATTCAAGCTGTCTTTTGAGAATGTCATCAAAGCTGAAAGTCATCAGGCTTCTCTGGCCTTGTCGCGTTGATTGGAAATAGTAAAATGTGTCCTTTAGGAACCCAATTAATTCATCTTCTTTTCTCATGCCGGAATAGATTAACTCCAATATGAATTTTTGAAAGAAGTCATCATTCGTTATCTGTGAATATGCCTTTTCCAGCTTCCCTTCCAATAGCTTCTGTGCTCTTAATTTGTCTGCAGCATCTTTCGCTACTATGAAAGTATATCCTTCTTTCCCAAACTGCGGACGACCAGCTCTTCCAGCCATCTGTATGAACATGTAAACAGGGATGTAGACGGCCTTTCCATCGAAAGGCAAAGTAAGATCGCATAAGACCACAGTCTTAGCTGGGAAGTTGATCCCATAGGCGAGACCAGTCGTTGCAAACAAGAAATCGATTTCTCTGTTCAGGAATTTCTGTTCAATAAGGTTCCTCAGATTTCTGTGTAATCCAGAATGATGAAAAGCTACACGATGTTGCACACTTTCCAAGAGATCTATTTCCAAGCCTGTTAGTTCTTCACGTGAAACCGCTTCGAAAAAATCTGCCTTTATCTTTTGCTTCTGCTCAGTGGAGAGACTTTCAGGCATCATCCCTGCAATCTGTAGCGCTCGTGCTCTAGTCCACTGCCTGTTTGAGCAGAAAATGATCTCAGGACTGTAGTCTTTGGCTTTAGTCAACAGCCAATCATTCAAGGTTTGGACCTGTTTTGCATACCCTGCAGTTGTCGCCAGGTCGATTATTCCTGGTTTCAAACGGATTTTTCTGAATTGCTCTGATATCTCTACAAGCTCAGCTTTGAGCCACTCCTTGATTTCATTACGATCCTCGAAAGTCGCAGATAAGCAGATTATCCTGCATTCAATCTTTTTCAGAAGTGTTATTGCCTTTTCAAGATTGAAGCCTCTTGTTGCATCGTATAATACGTGAAACTCGTCAACTATAGCCAAGCGAAACTGCTCGATCGCCTTGAAATTCGTCAGTGCAACTCTGTAGAAAGTTTCAAAAGTAGTGATGACAACATCAGCCTTACTCCAGCCTTCTCTTGCAGTCACAGCGTATCCTACTTCACGCAAATATGCAAGATCTTTTTCCTTATCAGAGCATAAGGATGTCGTTGGAGTAAGATAGATAACTTTTTCATGTTTTTTTAAGGACTGATATATTGCAAACTCTGCCGCCAGAGTTTTTCCGGATGCTGTGGGAGCGATAATTACGAAGTTGTCTTTTCGTGAAAGCAGACCTGCCTCAAGTGCTTTCTTTTGTGTCTCATAAAGAGGAGTCAGTTTCGTGCCTGTTGCTTTTTCTTTTATCTCAATCAGCTCTTTGATGACCTCTTCTTCAGACAAGTTTACGACCTCATCTATATATCCATATTTTTGCGTTTTATAAGTCATCTGGAAGATGCTAGGTTAAAACTGTAACCTTTATTTCCTTTTTGAATTACTTCCTTCTAGTCCTCTTCTGCAGTGCCTTGTCAATGATTCGTAAAGAGTGTCGAATGGTGTGTCTATTTCTTATTTTTAATCTCTTCAGGTAGCTTGATACGCAGATCATATGCTGGAGCTTGTGAAATTTCCAGGTGTGCAACTATCTCCGCCATTGGACTCGTCTAGGTTCTCCAATTTTAGCTGCAAAAACTAAGAATTCTACGTTGCCCATGGAATCCCACAATTTCGAGACAAATGGGTCAACAACCTCATATAAAGCTACAGGGAAGGTTGCCAATTGCGGGATTGGAAGCGGAAACAAGAAGCCTATAACGCTCAACATAGCCGAAATGTATGAGACTTTTCTCAACCCTCCCCTGACTTGATAAAGAATCTTGTCCCGTCTGGCCTCCTTTTCTATTTCGTTTTCAACCACCCGCTTTATTTCTGTCTTAACTGGTATATATTCGGTCTCTGTGAATTCTTTTGCTTCTGAAACCCTGCCCTGTCTGGCAAGAGATAGCGTCTTTCTATATTTCCCTCGAAATTTCCTTGTTATCGGATCTTTCCGTATTTCCAGTATTTGCTCATCTGTCAGCCTTTTGATACTATCCTGCGGCATATCGAATGCGTTCAAGAAAACTTCAAAAACTTCTTTTTGTCGATAATCTGGCAAACTATGTTTTTCCAAGATGAAAGAACGGTCTGCCTTGTCTCTTATGAAATCAACAGAGTTGTAGTGAGTGACCAGATCTGATTTTACTGCATGAGATCCTGCCAAGAAATAATGGAGATTTGCGCAATTCACAACCCACAATCGCTTGTCCATAGGGAGTGAAGTAAAAATTCTTTCGACATCTATTCTGCTAGGCTTCTCTATGAGCATGATCTTGGAAACTAGTTCGTCCCGAACTCTTCCAGGGAGATTGATGCGTCTGCTCAACAACGAAGTTGGATTTTTTAGGTCATTGATAAGCCCTGCTTTAAATTCCTTTGCAGTGGAAATATGTTCCCATGCAACAACTTCCATCGAGTTCTCAGTTAGAGACAAGGGAAAAGACAGACAGCAATTTGTTCAGGAGATCAGGAAGGAGCTTGAGTCATGTTCTCAAAAGCTGACAGGAGAAGGGAACCTCTTGCCCAAGGATATGTGGGAGTCTGGGAAAGCATCTGGATGGCTGAGTCTCATAATCGGTCTTAGCATCTAGCTGGCGATCAGCTTTTTTTATCAGCTTTGATGATAGGGGCTTTTGGCCTATCATGAACCTTCGTAATCCCTTCCGTCTTCTTTTGGCATATTCGTTGAACTCTCTGAACTCAGAGCGAAGAGCTGGAACGAGGATACCTTGTTGTAGAAGTAGTTTTTCACTAGTCAGAGTCTCGAAAGCAAGGTTGGATTCTAACACATGGGAGGTCGCTATAACGATCTTCTCGTTCAGCAGCGATAGAATCTTGAGCTTAGTAGTCAGTTCCGATTGTGTAATTCCAAAAAGTGACTGAACTACGAAATCGCAGTCAGTGAAATACACTTTTGGTTCTGGGAGACTCTTCGGATTAAGGATTTTGTAGTTCAACTTTCCCACAACTAATCTGTTTGTTGTCTTTCTCTTAAGAATCCCTCCTAAAGGTTCCAATTCAAAAGCGATAATTCGAGGACTGCTCTTGCCAAGCTTTTATGGCACAGATGGGCAGAACTTGCCCCAAGTATTCCAGTAGCAAATGAGAAAGGGATTTACGATAGATTGGTAACGTGTAATTTGGAGGTTGCTGAAGTGGTTGATCCTTTTAGTATTCTTCTTTCGGCAGGCGTGTCTTGAGCCACAAGCAAAGTGCTAGACGCTCTGCTTGATTGTCTTAGATGCACCCAAGTTCATCCGCGAGAAATTCAGAACAGACAAGATAGTTTGATGCACACATTTCCAACTTTTGGTGGAAAAGTTGAGGCGGTCTCTTCAATCCGAATTTCGAGCCTCATTTTAGTGCTTGGACATTGGATCTTGCTGGAAGGGACCAAGTAGTTCGACTCGAGTATCACCATCATTTGGCATCTGTGTCACCTCCAACATGTAGTCCACATAAATAAACAGTTATCATCTGTTACTTTTAGTTTCCGCAGGCATGAAGTCAATGCATTCTCAAAGGATTATGTGAGTATTCATCTGATTTCGAGTTAGTGTTAGCAAAGTTTCGAGCCCACAACAGGGGATATTTCTTATGCTTTTTTACCGGTAAAGTTGGGTGGAGGTCGTCCATAATATTCCAAAAACCAGCAAATTGTTTGCCATATCTTTGTCTTCTTCCTTAGTACCTACATAAGCTACGATCCCCCGATAAGTCCAAAAAAGAATGGAACTGAATACCAAAGTGCGGTAGGTCTCTCGAACGGAAGATCTGAGTCTGGAAGTTCTTCATCCACCAAGGAGTCAGATTGGGGAGATTGAAATGCTTTTGGGTTTTCTTTGATCTTTCTGAGTTCTTCCATTTTATCCTCCAATGTCTTGATCGATAACAAATATGACTGCTCGCTTATTTCGCCCTCTGCAAGCAAAACTGCCAATCTTTCAATCCTCCTCTTGTAGTTCCGAATCTTGTGGTCTATTGTTTTGGAAAAATCGCTCATCAATCGCGCGCTGCCTCTTCAGGAGTGTCTAGGTAAGCGCAGCTTATTTCACAAGATTCTCGATCAGAACACAGGTAACAACAAGAATCTTTGGCTTTGTTTGCACAAGACTTGCTTCTCACGTGCTTTCCCTCGCCTTCTTCAGTTATCGCCCCACAAAATCGATCATTGACAAGATATTTGCAGACCACGTTTCTTTTTTCGCCGTCGTCGCACTCCCCCCATTATTTCCAAGGACGGGTTACACGTCTGTTATGACGTTTGGCTTTGAAGGTCTACTCCACATTCTGGGCAATATTTCGAGTCAGAGGGTATTCGACTCTTGCAATTAGGACAGATGACCAGTATCATTTGCGAGTGCAAAGGCTTTCCACTCGCATTTTTGATTATCTCATCCCTATCTATCTCCAGCTGTGTTTTCCTAACACTAAAAACAGTCTCATTGATTACGATTATGGCGAACCCGCCTACCAGTAGAGATAGGTATAGCAGATAGTTGACCATCGCTTCGTGGGAAAAGCCGAACAGCACTAGAGCGGTTTTGGCAGCTCCTATTATAGCAATCGAAGTGCATATTCCCCAAACAAGCATTCTGCGATAAACGCTGATGTGCCCCATTTTTGATTCACTCTGAAAAACAACTGAAACCGATATTTAACGAATATGAAGGAAAAATAAGTATTACGGCCTTATCATGCTCGCATCATTCAAGCTAACGCATCTGGTTGGTTGTTGTAAGGTTTTATCATCCACTGCAAATCATAAACGTTCTGGAACTCTAACGCAGGGCTTTCTGAATGACCACGAAAGCAAAGTATTTTATGAATAGGGAATTATATGCTGTCAGTTGATTTGATAAGCCATGATGACGAGGATTATTCCGAACGACGACAGGATTCGAGCTGAAATGTTCCAGATTCTTTCAGGGTATCGGCAAAGACTGTGTGAATTTCCATTTCCATCCCAATAGTCTCCATGTCCATTAATTAAATAGGGGTGTGCAGAATTTAAGATGCTTATGAGTGTTGTTCTGTTATGGAAGCCTGTGAGGTTGTCAAGCTTTTCGTCAACAAAGCTGTTGTTTCTGCGGAGCCTACGAGACGTGGGAATCCTGGCTACGGTCGCCTTAAGGCATTGAGGGTTCTCGTCTACTCCAGGCTCAAAGGACTGGAGAATGACACGCGAATAGTTGAACATCTCAAGAAGCACACGTGGGCTGCTAGAACGCTGGGACTACGCAGCGTACCAGACAGGACAACCGTTGGAAGGTGGTGGCGACGCTACCTAAGCCTCCTCGAAGAGACTTTCAAAAAGATATCCGGCATGCTTCAGCTCATCGCTCCAACCACTCTTCTGATCGCTGATTCTACTCCGCTTGAAGACCTCTACGACTTGGAAGCTGGATGGGGCTATACCAGTGAAGGCCCGTTCAGGGGTTTCAAGCTTCACGCCATCGTGAATCAGCTGGGGCTGCCGATGAAAGCCGTGGTTACGCCGGGTAACCGCTATGACTCGCCGCTGCTTCCTGACCTGTTGGAGGATTTGGAGGCCGAGTACGTGTTGGCTGATGCCGGCTACGACTCGAAAAGAAACATCAACGCCGTCGAGGCTATGGGCGCCGTGCCTGTTATCGCTTCTAATCCTAGAAGAGGGAAACGCAGGCGGATTAGGCACGGTGAACTTCTCAGGGCTAAACGTTACCTTGTGGAGCAGTTCAACGGGCACGTCAAAGACAACATTCTGAAGAGATGCTGGATGAGGCCCAAGGGCTTGGTGAAGAAGGCAGCGATGGTCACGGCTGGCCTGATAAGCTACGACGCGGAAGCAATGAGGTCGCTGATTGCTGGCGAGCAAAGCCTGAGAAGCGTGAGCAAGTACTGGGCTTGACCCAGTAACATAACGGTTATGGCGCCTTCAAGACACCCAACCAATGGTACACACGGGTTCCGGCCCAGCCTTGCTCACAACACCATAAGCGGAAAAACTATAAAAAACGAATTGTGCACACCTCTATTATGTATACTAGACTGTGCTTTCCATCATTGTAGCTGTCTGCGTAATCTTGCAACAGTTTTTCTAGCGTAGCTTTAGGCACGGAAATCAGCATGTCTGGGTCCCTGTTCGTGCTGAGACAGAAATTGTAGAGACGCATTAAATAATATCTAAGTGTGGATTGGCTTCCGGTTTTTCTGCCAAGATGGCGCAAGAGCATGTCAACACTATGATAATCACTAACATTGTCTCTCACCCTGAGGAAGTCTAAACAATCTGCGTAGCTGACTTTACTTTTTCTAAAGGTTAGTTTTTCTTGTTTCTCTCTATTTGAAACAACCGTTAAAGATGTCATATCGTTATCTCCTCTGAATGCTAGTTTCAAGTTGATACAATCCCTTGAAATTGTCAACGCTTTCATCACGGCCATAGTGAAGAGTCGCACTTTGACGTAACTTTAGATGAGTGAAGGCTGCGTCATGTTCATTCCATGCGATACATGTTCTCTCATTGATTGTTCGAAGTTCTTTCTGCAGGTTACTCGACTGAGCAGAGATCATTTTCTCGATTTTTCTGATCTCTTCGTTACTCGCCAATCTTCCGCAAAATGTTACATCCCTTTGGCCCACTATCGGGTTTCCGAAATCTTTGAGGCTTTGTGAAGCCAGCACAACACTAATGCCGACGTTTCCAGAGATCCTGACCAGATCAAAGAAGGGTTTGCACTTCATGTTGTTGAGTTCGTCCGCGATAATACATACAGGAGGCAGAATCGGTATCGCCTTTTCTCCAAGCCCATACAAGATTTCTTCATTTCTTGCGCGTCGCCGCATATCAATCGCCTGTTTCAATAGATATTTTATTACAAAACTAGCGCGTTCCTGATCTTCAGGCAAGAGGCTGCTTAAATCCACTCGAATTCCAGTGTATTCGTTTAACCAATCTAGAGGGTGGAAAACTTTATCGCTAACTATCTGATCGCATTCGAAGTCATCAATTTTGGTTTCAAAGCCTTCCTGAGAGACTTGGGGCAGTTTGAAGGCATATTCTCTTGCCGTGGAGATGAATTCCTCTTTCGTTGCGTCTCGATTAAGCTTGTTCATTACCATTCGCACTATTCTCTTTTGCAATGTGCATTTTTCGTGAATCCCCAAGAAGTCGGAAAGATCATCGGCTGTCAGAGTCGAAAAGGGGATTCTGAGGGAGCGGTCTTTCAGACTTAGAGTTTTTATGTTCTGGAATCTTCGAGAAGATAGTTCGGTTGCTTCAGGGTTTGGTTTGTCAAATGAGAGATTGCCTAGTGGGTCGAACAGGATAGGTCGAGGAAGGAAACCTTTGGAGATTTTGTTGTCGTTGTCAAGTAGGCCTTCCACCAAGACTCTGATTAATGAAGATTTGAATGATCGTTTTCTTCCTATAAGAGTGCAGAATATTGGATATGTGAAGTCAAGCCAGACTTTTCTTCTCTTTTTGTCGCATCCAAGAAACACACTATTTCTTCCTGATCCTTTCCCGAAAACTATTTTTCTCATGCTATTGCCTCCGATGTTGGCAATCTACATAACCACAAGACTGGCATACGTTGTCAGGCGGTTTCCTAGATGCTTGTCCAGTTTCTAAGAAGTGCATAATTTCCTTGTAGAGATCGTCTATTCGTCTTTCATCTTCCATGCAAACGGTTATCTCAGTTCTTTGGGGTGGTGAGCTGAACTGTAGAACGCCTTTTTGCACTGTTCTGCGGTATCTATAGCTTAATCCCACACAATATGCGGTCAGCTGAAACCTATCCATCTCTAAGTTTGATGATTTCCATGTCTTGTATTCAATTGGGCAGGGAAGATGATCTTCCATTAAAATGCCGTCAACCATGCCATACATTCCAGGAGGAATCTTAACTGATTCTTCTAACTTAATCGGATAGACTGAATCGACGTGAGAATTCTTTAGCAGCGATATCTCCCATAGCCATTCTTGGAGCAGGATGTTATGGGCTTTTTCTATTATTGGCTCCTTCTTCGTCTTCGGTGGGATTTTGATTCTAGCGTCATAGATAGCATCTGTGACATATCGCCCCATAACGCATTTGTTCCCATTAACGTATCTACGCTTGATTGGATTCAGCTTTGTTCTTGCAGAATGAACAAGGGTACCAATCCATATTGCATCGTTGAACTCAAATGGTTGTCGCATTAGCCTATTTAGAAGAGTATAAGGGCATCTGAGATAGTTGGCCATGTTTTTTATAGAGATGTTCATTTCGAGTTTCACTTGTCTTGTTTGTCTTATTAGCGCGCGCTAGACGACCTGATCGACCAGTGGTAACAGTTCCCCGAAGTTTGAAGGAGTTTTTGTCATGGAGAGAGTCGTTATTTCACTCACAGTCCTTCTGTAGTTGTTTTACAATTACAGTAATACGGAAAAAGATATATAAAAATCTTTCTGTAATAACAATAAAAGCCAATAGGTCCGTTCGATCCAGGCGGTTTCGATGAGAGAATACATACTCACTCAGAAAGAAAGAGAAACTCTGGAAATGTACATCGAGAAGGGCGTTAAGCTGAATGGATTCTCTGTGCTGATCAGCAGGCTGAAACGGGCTAACAATAGGCTAGACAAGGACATGAAGCTCATAAAGACCGCCTTAGAAAAAGTACAGTAATGCCCTTTGGCAACTGCGATCGAGATTTGTTCAAAAACAGGTCGGTGGGTATCCGCATAAATTTTTATTCCATTTGGATTTGAAATGCTTCACCCGGAGTCCTGCACCAGCTGCTTAGCGGGTCCGCCGAGACTAATACCCAAATGGGTTCAAGTCCCACTGACCGACTGCGTATAGTTCCAACAAAAGATGAGGAACTAAGTCAAATATATGTGCCTTTGTTTGTTGGAATCGTCGGTTCAAACCTCTCCGGCCCCACCAAAAGCACGTTTTTGTATAGTCTTTCCACATCATCGCTTTTTGTGAATCTTTGTGAGGAACAGGATTTATATGAGATTTCGTCTAACAAGGTAGTTAGTCGAAGTTCATCGTTGGCCGACCAAGTCACATTGGAATTGAGGTGTTAAAAATGGAACTGAAGGGTAGGGTAGCGTTGATTACAGGTTCCTGTGGAGAAGGTATGGGAAGAAGCACGGCACTTCGCCTTGCCCATGAGGGTGCGAACATAGTCCTGAATTATGGTACTCATCGCCGTGGCCAAGATATTCAAGCTCACGCAAACAGAATAGCTGACGCAATTAGGGAGTTCGGTGGTCGAGCTATTGTACAGCAAGCGGACACAACCAGCGAGCAACAAGTCAAAGCAATGGTCGAAGCTACTCTGAAGGAATTTGGTCAAGTGGATATCCTTGTGAATAATGTTGGCGGAGATTGGGAAATCCATGACTATACCGACATCAGTTTTGAGCACTGGAAAGCGGTGCTGTCTGCTGAGATCGACAGCGTTTTCCTAATGATGAAGTACATCGTGCCAAGTATGAGGGAACGTCGATGGGGGCGCATCATTCATATAGGGATGGATGGCGTACTTCGGCTCAGTAGCACAAAAGGTGTAGCTCCAGACTATTGTTTGGGAAAAGCTGCCAGGGCATGGATGACTACGGCATTCGGTGTGCAAGAACTGAGCAAAGGCATAACCGTGAACTGCATCGAGCCAGGTCCAACCGCGCACATGACTTTTGAAGATGCTCTCAAAGCCGCAGGCGGTGATTACTCAATCTGGCGTCAACGAGAAAGGGTTACCTGCCATGATGTCGCTGAAATCATAGCATTTCTCTGCTCTGAGGCTGGACGTTTTATCTCGGGAAGCACTATCTGCTTGCCCATGCTTTAGCAAATGGTGAAACGCGCTATTTGTAAAATTTAAACGTAAGTCAAAACCTATACGGCCCCACCAAAATCAAGCAACCTTAGAGCAAGTTCTTTGTCAAAAAATGGGCAAGAAGCTTGATTTTTGAACTAATCATTTAGACGTAAGAGAGATCATTCTGCTATGCCGTTTAAATCTTACAGAACTGGTCCTGAAAAGGAGATATTCGGCATCGAGACAGGATTGTTCAGGAACTATGTCAAGATCTATTCACGTGATGACCAACCGCGATAGCTTCAAACTCTCGGTTCAAACTTTTTCTACATACTATCATTTTGCGAGTAAGAACTAGCCTAATTGCTTATTATGGCAACGGAGCATATACCTTGTGCCTTCAGTCGGACTTGGAGAATATCTCTACGCAAGACAACTCTCTGACGAGTTACTCTTTCTGATATGATGGTTGACGCCATCAATGATAGGAAAATCAATAGACTTCTGAAAGCCAATGACAATCTCCTTAATATTTCTGCTCGTTTATTGTGATAATTGGACGAGGGCTGTCGACCCAAGTCCATTAGCGCCCCATCGTCATCGATATCTTCAGGAACGAGTTCGCAGAGTAGGGAAATGGCGGAGCTATGTCCAAATCACCACTCATTGTTCAACCAAAAAGCCGAACATTCGCAGAGCTGTCTCTCCTATTTCTGTAAGATGCACTCTCTTTGCACGCGTTTTTCCAGTCTCTTTTACATATCCTCTTTCGTCTCTTAGTTCTCTTAAAAAGTTGTTTTCTAGCTGTTGATACCCAGCTTGAGAAGGACGTTCAACCGTCTTTTCGTCTATTTTAATCAGTCCTTTGCTTTTCAAAAAAGCAATAAGTTCGCCATGGGAGACCCCTCTTCTCTTGCTCGAAATAAATTCAAGAATGGAGATTAACTCTCGGCGGGGAGGAAACATTCGATAGCGAGGCAATTCGAATATCTTTTTTACACCCAGATGTAACGGTTCATCGCGATGTGCATAGGTTTCGGGTATAACGTAGTAGGGTATACCCCCCCACATCATACAAGCCATGGTACCCGCAATGCACAGAATATTTGTACCTGACGACACATTAACGTAGACGTCATTTCCCTCAAAGGCTTCTTTATAGAGAATCTTGGAAATTGTGCGAAAAGATTCTTCTAAGCTGTGTATATTACAACCAACAACTGTCGGTTCGAGGCCCTGGGCTCTTAGAGCCTGCGTTATTCTTTGAATAGCTCCTTCTGCCAGATCTTTGCCACTCTTAGTTATGAAATATACTTTGTCTGCCTTCAATTTACGGAGCGGAATAACTATCCTGTCTTCTTCGAACCCTATAGGGCAGATATGAACCCTCAATCTTGGTTTAATGTCAGTCATTGGTCTTTTCGCCTTTTGCTTAGCTCTATGTTGCAAGGTAACTGGACACTATCACCAAGAGCCTTGACTTCCTTGCATAACGTACAAGCCTTAACGGGAGTCATGGATGCTAATCTGACGTCTCCTTTCAGAACTCTGTATACTTGATAGGTGTCTTGGTCTTTATGACTTTCGAATTCGGTAAGTAAGTTTAAGAAGGCTGTGACAGCCAGTGAAGCTATCACTCCGTTTAGCGAGATTACTGATGGCGCTTCTACAGTTGTTCCTGAAATGTAGTTGCGGTGTGCCCTCTGTCCTTCCTCAATTTGACGCATTTCCTGCTGGATCATTTCAGAATTTAAAATGCCCAAACATTCGAGGCAGGGTTCATCGGCCAGAATTACCATCACCCTTCCTCCAGCTGCAATGACTTTGCCTTGTTCTTCACACTGGATGTCGATACCCATGTCTATAAGGGGAATAAGATATTGGAAAGCCATTCTGTTGAGCACAATTCTACTCAGCAGGTTATCTGTGCAACAGAATATTACGTCCGCGTCCCTAAGCCTCAAAGCAGCCGAAGCGTTATTAACGGAGTCTTTCACCGAAGAGATTAAAACCTTAGGGTTGATTTGTCTACCTAGACGTTTCATCACTTTTATTTTTGGAGTTTTATTTGTTGCGTCTCTAGGTCTCGTGCCTACGATCCTAGAAAGGTTGCTTTCTTCAACCACATCATCATCTATGATTATGAATTTACGAACTCCTAAATGAACCAGTTCTTGAAAAACGAGCGAACCAACCCCGCCAACTCCTACTATTCCTACAGTGGTCTCTTGAAGCTTCTTCTGTCCAGTTTCTCCGAGAGCAAGTGTTTGTCTAGAGTGTATTTCATCGCAAGTCGCCTCGGAGTTATCAGGTGAGGTTGAGCTTGTTGTTCGGTATGTTGTTATTTGACGACCAACGACCCTTACTGCCTCGATTGGTCTGCTGTGGTTCTTTCTTTTTTCCCAGATTCTGGCGTCAATACTTCTTCTCCCTATAACGATCGCTCCATGATGCCTATCTGGTATTCTTTGTTGCACTTTGGGCATTAGAACGCGCTCGCCGTTTGCATCTATGCTGGAAAAAGTCACAGAATCTTCTGAAAAGGGATGGCTGTGCGCCAAAATAACTGAGAGTTTGTCGTACCGGCATCGTTTCAGGATAGGCATCATAAAATCAGGGCTGATAGTTAAGAAAGCGTGGTGTTTTTCTAAGAAGCCATCTTGAGGAACAGGAATTACTTCTCGAACCAAGAAGTTGATTTTCGTTTTCGTTTCGCTTGTTCCTACAATAAGTAGGGCTGCTTCTTCGCCATCACTCTCACGTATGAGGTGAGACTTTAGTAGGTCGAAGTCTTTTTCAGTGATTGTAATGAGTCTCTTCTTCATTGTAACAACCTAAATCTGCTTTCGGCAAATTTGATGTATTTCCAAAGATTTTCTCTTGACATATCCCACGTTTGAGGATTCCAACAGAACCTAAGCCATTGTTCGTTGTCTATTGTGGCGGCACCACCACCACTAGGCGCTTTGCCATCGGCCAGCTTGAGATTGGCGTCTGCATAGAAGCCTTGCGGGGGCGCTTGAGGATATTGAACCGGGAGAATCACGAGCAACTTTGTGGTCTGCATGTTCCATCCTTGTGGTAAAAAAATGCTTGGTACGAATATGTAAATTGACCCATCTGGGCGCTGTTGCACTTGAAGGTTCGCGTAATCTGCTTTTACACGTTCTATTTCTTCTGCGATTCTAGGAAGCAAGTGGGATTTCACCAACGGTTCCTGGAGGAAGATCGTAGAATCTGTCGCCAGACTTAATGACTATTGTATCCTCGGGTTTGATTAATTGGTCCGGGTGTGTCTTGCCTGGAGTTTCTTTGTAAAGCTGATATTGGGGAGGTACCTTGAGGAACTCTCGGAACTCGGCGCCAGTCCACATGTCTTTAGGTGCAAAAAGTGGCTTGTCATTAAAGAATATTCTAATTCCTTTCTCTTGTTGTTCATCCATGCTTATCACCTTTGTCTGAGGGATTTGAATGTGGGAGTCCTATATGAGTATACCTTGATTAAATTGAAATCAATTCTTAGAAATGTTACAGATATAACAAATGAGACAAATCACATTAAAAGATCGAGGCACGTTGCCTTCAAATGTCCAGCTATTAAGAGTTCGGGTCCATACCCAAACGGGTTCAAGTCCATTATCCTACTTAATGATTTCGTGGGTTCAAATCCCATTCCCCGCACCATATTCGCTGGGTTAAATTAGCTCAAATTTCGCTCTTTTTGAGCGTAGAACAGTAGAAAATCGACTTCAAGTTTTGTGTAGTTTTTGATTTCACTTGAGCGTTTAAAACTGTCAACCCTGGGAGCATAAATAATTGATTGCGTGCAAGAATCTGAATTTCAGTAGCTGAAATCATATTTTTACACATGTGCGTAGAACTTTAGAATGAATGGAATCCATAAGTTTCATGTATTGAAGCACGCCCAATAGTAATCCGACATTGCGCGCGCTACGGTAAGGTGCTTTTCAGGTCGCAATCCTACTGTAAATCGCCAATATCCGAGACCTGCCATGAAGTGTCTCTAACAAGGCGCTCACGTCCTTTCGGTATTTTTGCATGCTTTATTTCTATCCTGTTTTTCTTTGCTGTAGCAGATGCCGCATCTTCGACAGAATCTGCATTTGTTACGAACCAGGCATGTATCCTCACTTTTCTTCCTTCTGTTACAGCTTTTTGCCTCTCGTATCTGCGCACAGTATTCGCGAGTTCGGCGAATTTCCCGATTTCCTCGCTACCTATCGGTTTATTGTTAAACCTCAGTTTGCACTCACATACGGTGATCGTGGTTCTCTGCTCTCCTTTAGATGCAAATATGTCAATTTCACGACCTAGGTAAGGTGGTTTGTATCTGTGGCGAGTGTATGTATATTGCAATTCACGTCTGAAATACGATTCTACTTCTATTTCGAATTTGTATGAAGCAAGATTATCCAAATAGCTGTCAGTTTCATTCGAGAAGCGTTCGAATCTTTCTTTCAATGCCTCTGTGATAACAACTTGCTTAGACAAGCTTGAGAAACTCTTGAGAGAATCTCTCAGAGAGATCGTCGACTTCAACGCCTTTTGATAGCCAAACCAGCCTGGCTCTTCTTGAAATGCTTTCTCTGCAGCTACTAAAGCGGATTCTGCGTATTCTAATGCTTGAGCAAAGTTCCGATTAATGAATGAGATCATCATGTGACAGACTTGAATTTCTCTTTCCGCCGATTCGATTAATGCCTTCTTGTTGATGGATCGAGCATACTTTCCCTCGAACGTCTCTAATTTTTGCAGTATTTCTTTCTCATGTGTGAAATATTTCAGAGCTCTCAACCAATCGTTTCGAAGTTTCGCATCTTTGCCGTTACAGTCAGCAACCAAGGCTTTCAGTAGGGTCTGATGAGCAGCAGAATCTTGGATGAGGTCGGAATACTCTTCCAGACTCGGAGGCGTGCGTGAATCAGACAAGGCAAATTGTGCGGCTGCTCTTTCGAAAAACCTTGCAGCTCGTGCAGGTTTTTCCGAGTAATAGAAGAAATTTCCAAGGGATTTGTAGCAGTTCCCGATGCTATTGTGGTAGTTTGCTAGGGCAGTGTACCTCCGCAACGGGTCGTTAGTGCATTGCGCTGCAAGTTGGTAATATCCTGCACTCTTCCTGGCAATTCTCGATGCTTCTAGAAAGAGTTTCAGACCTATTGGGAAAGAATGTGCTTTTTTATCCAGTTCAAAAGCGTAGGCTTCTGCTTTTTTCGCTTTAGTCATCCATTTAATCCAGTTTACGCCAGATACTTCCTTCATCGCTACTATGTCGGGTCAGTTGAAATTTATGCTTTTGGACAGCTCAAGACCAGTTGTATGGGTCTCAATGCTGCACTTATCATGGCAACGCTTTACCCACCGAATCGTATGCTTTCAGGAACTGCCCATAATCCGCGCCGCGCTTATCAACACTTGGTCGGTTAGTATCGCGTAGCTGTGACTAGTTGCCACAGTATGCCACGAGGTCCAATAAGCATAGTTCTGCATTCTTCAAATGCAGGTTTAGGCATGGAACCAATATGCGCAGCGGGATTCCGGTAGGACTGAGTAAGTTTGGACACTTGAGCCACAAAGCGTTCCTGGTTCAGAAAATAAATTCTTATCGTTCATTGAGAGAGCCCTGTAGGAGAAGTCTAACAAGTTGTATTTGTTCAATAAGCTATTAATACATTCTAAAGAGGAAACCTGTCTGTGGAGTAAATGGTTGAAATAAAGGCTCCTGTAAAGCTTAAGGATCTAGAATGCAAACTTGGCATTTTGTTCAAGTCGCTCGTTGCCGAAGTCTCAAAGAAAGAGCTTCTTTACACCGAGAAGATGGTTGCGATAAACTTGAAAAGAGAAGAGTCCATAGTACTAATGGACGCAAAAGACAATCTCTGGGAGCTTTTCAAGAACAGGAAAGGACATTATAGCTTAAGAAAGTTGAAGAGTAAGCAACATGAAAGTAAGGCTTAGGATGAAATGTTCCAACTGTGGTAAATGGAACAAAGTTCCTGTGAACAAGATTTTAGTTGAACAACCTTCTTCTGAACCGAAAGTCAAAATTCTTATTCCTATGTATGAGCCTTTGCAAGTGTCCAAATGCAAAAAATGTGGAAAAGTCATTGCTGAACCAAAAGAACTGATTAGAATAATAAAATCGCAACACGCCTAAGCTGTTCAAGCCGCACACCATTAATGTGGTTTAGTGTGTGTAATCAAACACCAAACTTCATCGTGAATATATTTGGGTTCAAACTTGTTGATTTATCTTCTCAAGTTCGTTCCAAGTTATCAAATCCAAATTATTTGTGATTTGTTCTATTCTTTTAGGTGTATCAGTCCTATGAGGCAGACGACTGATTATTTCTTGTGGATTGTTCAAGTAATTCATTAGGAGTCTCATTGATTTTTTACAGTCCGTAGAGGTAAGTAGTGTGAAGTAGAACTCCAAGTTTTTGTTCCAAGCATAATATGTTCCAACGTCAATATTTCTGATGATTTGATCTCTGTTTGGACAATGAGTTGTGTGCATTGCAATTTCAGAGTGATATTTCGCTTCAACAAAGATTACTGCTTTTCTTGTGAGAATCGTTAGATCGACTTCAGTGTTTCCTTCTGGATAACCAAGATTCGGAGGTGGTTTATACATGGGTTTTGCGCGTTTTCCCCTCCAGAACATTAGCTTGGCATCTGAAAGCGTTTTTCGCAAATCCTGATTCAATTCCCGTTTTAGAGATTTCTGAAGGAAAGCTTTTAGCCAAATCCCTTTCTCTTCAGGAAGCATAGAAAGCAAAGGGCTGAAATGTCCCCAAGTCTGAGCATCCTCACTATTTGCTGAACATATTTTAGGAAGCCCCGTTACCTTTCCATATCCGCGACCGAAGAGTTCCCCTGCTTTTCTAACAATATCAACATGTGAAAGATTGGTTCCCATAAGGGCAGGATGATACTCAGGCTTCACATAGACTTTGATACCGGTTTCCGAAAGTCGGAACCTTTCTTGATTTTGGCTTTTCATCTAAATCGTATGTGTTTTTAAGTTGAACTATTTATAAATGCATCATTGGCGTTGTGTGTGAGCAGCGCTTCTCACTCGTTTTTTTAATCCCTCTATTTTGCAGTTTTGCTCAAGAAAGCTCATGCATTCTTCTTTATGATTGCAAAGCAAACAGTTTTGCTCATACGTCTCAACAGCTATCTTGTCCATATGCATATTCACAAGAGTTAAACCGATTGCCCCAAATAGAACAAGCGAAAACGCAGTTTCAGCCGTTATGTCCAAAAGTAAGGCCAAGAAGAAGGATACCAGAAAGATGGCGAGCAATGACAGCAAAAAATCGACAACAATTGATCCTCTGCCTATTTTCTGATCGAGTTTTCTCCAAAAAGGACTGTGTTCGTGTAAACCATATCTGAATCTTGCTTTGTAGTTGTCCCATAAAAGTCGGATTTTGAGTGGAAGAAAGAAGAAATAGAACAAGATTCCAACAAACACCCATGTTATCATAATCCTTCCCTGTAAAGTTTGTCTATTAAGAAGACATATAATGCTTTATTTATTTACGACTTGAACAACACCCCATGAGCAGAACAGAACAAGAGTAAAATCCTAGCTATGATAAGTAAATTCTGCTTTAACTCTTTTGCAGAGGAATTATACTTAAAACCATGTTCTTTTTAGTCAAAATGCAAATGGAATTTTGTAGATCTGCCTTTGCACAGACTCTCTTGTATCAGAGTTTAAATCTCTGAATAGTTTTTTCTTCAATATCCATACCATATTTACTCAAAGCCACAGAATTCAACTTTTCTAAGATAGATCTACACTCATCATTTCCACCACAACAACTAGGTTCTAGCGCAATGGAAATTGTACCAATATAGTTTAAGAGATAATGAAATGCATCTGATTTGAATACTGCTTCTAAATGTCTCTTGTTAAATGCCCAATCATCTCCATGAGGGCTCTGGTAAGTGAAGTAATCTAAATCAATGTCTAAAATCACATTTCGGCTCCTGACAGCATCTTTAAACACCTTTTGAACATCCTTATGCTTCCAACTATCTGTAAGCAAACCATAATGATCAACTAAATCTAAAACTGAGGAACCACCAAGATAAAAGGTGTGAAGACTCCCCTTCTCATCTTTGAATTCATACCTCTTGGTAGTCGTATAATCGCCTCTCTCATATTTTCCATACAAAGAATCATTCTTTCTAGAAACTGAAATTGCGTCTCCTATAATCCCTCTATACATTGAAAGGACAATGAAGTCAGTGTTGAGCTTATCCAGCTCATTCTTAACAAAATCCTAGTTTTTCCTGATCATTAATGTTGATTGCTTCTTGCTCTTTTATTAACTGTTTATTATTCAACCAAAAGTCAGCATGGTAATCTATATGAAAGAGCAGAGTATTGCTTTTGATGAAATTCTTTCTGAAAGCATCCAACCAGCATAGAAACGCAACTCTATGATTGAGGCATACATAGATTTTTTTATGATGATCTTCAATCAATACATAGTCTACGTTATCTCTATCTTGAATCATAAATTTGAATCAGCTTGACAATCTTAAAAGAATTGCGTGATTATCGAAATGGATCTATTCGAAAGTATTGACAGAAGTTATTTCCAACACAGATGAAGAAACTAGTTCAAGTGTCCTGATCATCCAGAAGAAGGCACATCTATGCAAATGATCATTCATTATCATTTAAGTAATTTGCTTTCATAAGAAAGGTGACGAAATATTTAACACTCCAAGGGGCGCATAGCATGAGAATTGGGTGAAGGTTCTTGTCTTGGTTGGAATATAACATTCATCTTTGTGGGCAGCCAAATTATGAAGACATCATAGCAGTGGTGGCAGATCTACTGCAGCCATTTGTGGACTCCCATAGAGACTCTTTCAGTCATTGGCATTATCTTCTTGAACCTAATGTATGTAGATCTTCTTCTTGTGAGGTAAGATTGCGATTTGAGGGAACACCAGAAAATCTCAGACAGATCAGACAGGATCTCATAACTGAAATAGGAGAGTTCAATCAGAGAACACATCTTGTCATGCGTGACGATGAACCATTAGGCTCTCATGAGGGTTGCCATGGAAATCGCAACAGTTCTTATCAAGGAGCTGCATCAGAAACTTTTGGAAGAGATTGGCAGTCTATCGTAGACATACTCCAAATAGGTTCAGGGTCTGCAATCCAGATACTACGATTGGGAAGAGGATTGGTGGAAAAGCGATCACTTCAAATGGGACAAAGACAGGTGAGGCATCCCTATTATCTTCACCTTCCTGCTAATCAGCTAATAGTTGAACCCTGAGAGGGAAGGGCATGAATTGGGAATATTTCCTTCCGCCTTTCTTTGGTGTTCTTGCAGATTTCCGAGGGCATAGTCTTGGACGGAAGCTCGGGGTTCATCGTACATGACTGGGCCGAAGTGTATCTGGCAGGGGTCGGTTGGACACCGTACGATCCGACATGGAACCAAGCGAAGTGCAATCTACACCTGAAGATACTGAACCCTGTATATGACACCTACTTACGCTGGAACTATTCAATTCAGAGCGGTTCACTACACAACTTCCCGCAAGGCTCGCCGTATGCAGTCAATGACCAAGTCAGTATCATCAATCAAACCTTTCCGAACATACTTGATTCGATAGTACTCGGAGATTCCTATGCTAATATTACTAGGACATTTAGCTTCCAGGACGAAACAGTCAGCTCTTCTACAAGCATCTTTAGCAGCGATGAAACCGTAGAGAACTTCTACGGGAAATTGTATACCGATTTGAGTGAGGATAAGGTAGGTATCAGGACAATTAACTATGACGCGTATTTCAACCGATACTTTCCTAGGAATCTGCAGGTGAATATTGTCGCTCCTTGGAACCTGATATTCTCAGGATCCATGCTGCCAAGTCTTGGCAATACCAGATGTCTAAGCGTATCAAAGCCTCTGCAATTCGTATTTGTTGAACCTCTGCTTTGGGTCGGGGTCATCGCGATCCTTCTTATAGTGAGTGTGGTTCTAGCATTATTGGTGAGAAGGAGACATCGTTTACCTAATGAATCAAGGAAAGTAGGCACGTGAGTTGCATTTTATGGAACGGGAGAGAACCATATTTGCTAAGAGATTATGGGCTGATTTCTATCCTCTGTTTTTAACGCTCTTTCTTATTTTGGTAGTGAGTTCCGCAACAACAATCATTGCATGTTTCTGGCAGGGCATCACTGTCATTCTCGCAGGCTCACCAGGAACTCTGTGGGGCGTTTTTTCCTCTTTATTCACTAACGTCGGGTTGGGAAATTTCGCGTCGGATATATCAGGCTAGCATTTTCCTCGTTGATGCGCTGTCCCTTCGGTGTGGACGTTAGCGCGATTGAGGATGGTCTGGATGCGATGCCATAGTGCCCCTTTTGTGGGCGAATAGGCGCGTGCCCTTTCACTTCAGCGAGGAAAGAATGGAGAGGAATAGAGAGGAATGGTGGAAAGAAAGGCTTAATAACAGACTTCACATAGGCGCTATAGTCATGAATACTATAAATACTATGTCAGATTCATAGTATTCATCATAGGAACGCAAGATTAAGCGTTGATTGCAGGGTAAAGCTCATGTCAGATTTGAGAACGGTAATTCTAAAGTGGAAAAAGTACACTTGTTATGAAGATGTTCGTTCAGACAATGAGGCTTGGTCAGAAGATAAGGATACAAACTCACAAGGCAAGGGCATTTACTTGATGGCAGATAGCAAAGGAACCCCACTCTACATTGGTATGGCTTATGGGAAATGGGGGTTTGCTGACCGTTACAACGCCACAGGTTTTCTGGATGCAGCCATACGAAGCGCTGGGAATTTGATTTTCTTTGCGAAAGTTGACTCAAAATCATTGTGTAAAGACATCGAAACTCAGTTGCTATGGGAAGAAAAACCCAAGTATAACAAAAGGATACCAACGTCACAAAGAAACATCACCATTAAGCATGAGGGGCAAGTGCCAAATCTTGGTGCCAAAACCTAGTTTCATATCTATTCGAAATGGTTTGGAAAGAAAAGATGACTGAAGATGTCTGATGAGAATTAGAGAAGTGGAAGATCATATCAAGCAGCTGTGATGGAAATCCTCAGGAAATGCCAAACCACCACGACTATTTTTGATGTTTTCTCTAAAGGTTGACAGTTTTAAACGCTTAATTGAGATTCAGTGCGGGGGGTTAGTTTATACTGTCATTTAAAACTGTCAACTCAACATTTGACGCACGTTATCGAAAACAATCTGCATGTTATAGAACATCAAAACAAGTTAAGGACAACGCACTCAGGTATTTTCACTCTTAAGTTCCAGAATTCTCTTGTGTATTTTCAGAGAATATCCTAATAGTTTTCCTATAATTCCCAACCAAAGCCCTGTTCCCATATATACTAATTGAAGTACGCTTGTCATGTAAAGCTCATAAATACCAATTGTTCCAAGTTTTTCGGGAGATAGCCCGAAAAAATTCGGAGACAGATATACTTAAATTGAAAAAGGGCTTCCGTTACAGTCGCACACGGTTCTACACGAACATCCGAAAGACTGTTAACGCTAGGCCTCATCGCCATCGAGCAGCGGTTTCTTGGCACTCCAGAACATATATGCATGCATATAATCTCCGCAAAACCCCCTTTTTTCTCGTCTTGGAACGGATAAGCATCTTGGGCGTTTTTGTGATGATCAGGCAGGGTGACCTTTCGGGTGCATAAAGGGTTAGGCTTTTCTGGGCAGGACAGGATTGTGGAAAGCGTGGAGCACGTTGCAATCTCGTCTGCAGTCCATCATGCGGGAAGCAGTAACCTTTAAAAACGCTTTACAACCTGAAGTTACGGTGACGCAGGCACGGCGGAGGCTTCCTCCTCCGCACTTGAACCTTGAACAAGCAGGTTTCTTGAAGTGCCTGCGTCATTACCAAGGTTGCGATGAACCATTTTTGCACTCAAAAGAGCTCTAAGAATCTCATAGAAGAGCGTTCCAGAAATCTTAAAAGACAATGCAGTGAACTATGAATTCAGTCGGATAACGCAAGCTTGCTTTGTCGGAAGCATGCTCCCGACTCGTGCCTTTGCCCGAAGCGCACGCGTTTGCTGTTCAAGTACCGTTTCCTAGAAACTCTGCACTGAATCCTAACCAATTCTGGACAGCCTCCGTGCAAAAACTGTGCATTGTCTTTAACTTTATTAAAGCTAGCTGCTGAAGCGACACTCTCGTCTAGTGGAGAGAGATGAGTTATCTTCCAAATGTAACATTTTTAGGTGAGATGGGGATGACTGAACGGAAGTTTTTCACTTTCGATGATTTTATTCGTCTGTGCAAAGATGCCGACGCCCTAATAAGCGGGGTAAACAGCAAATCCTCAACCTTCAAGCACTTGAAACCCACGAGCAAAAAGTCAGCGGCTATACATTACTTAGCAGTGAAGCGAAAACTGCCGATACGCCTTAACGACCTCTATATCATCTATGGGTCAACGCAACTGACTATCATAAAAACGAAAAGACTTGTTAAGAAAACTTTACCGGCTTAACCTCACCCTTGAACAAGGCAAAGCTTCTCTTTCTCTGTTTCGGCTGAGAACTCGAACTGGATTAGAAAAGCCTCTTGGTTGAAAACTGTGCTTATGGCGGTTGCATAAAACACTTCCAATTTTGACGAGGTTATAAGTGAGCTTATTGATTTCTAGAAGAAGCACGCGGCTTAGCCTGCTTGTATGATTTGCTTGTATTTTTGTTGGATTCTCTGCATCTCTTCCTCTATGTCTTTTCCTTGGCTTTCTGCTTTGTGTGCGAAGCTTGGCGGCGACTGGTTCCATATGTCTTTGTGCAGGCTTAGTTTTACTCCTTTCTTGCCGAAGGGGTAAGTGTAGAGGTGATATTGGCTTCTTCGCCACTCGCCTGTTCTATCCTCCGTTTTTATTGGGTAGTAGCCCAAGCTACGGAGAGCTTCGTAAAGGCGTCTTATAACTATTCGGCTTATGGCATATTCCATCACAGGGGCATCCTTTACCACACATTTTTGTGGCTGCGGCTTTTAAGTAAACATAGAAGAATCTTCTAGAGTTTGTTTCCCAAAATGTTATCTGTAAGATAGGCAGACGTATTTTGTGCATATTTGGCACTTTAAAGCCAGTGCTGACTGCATTGGAGGCGTGAAACCGCCTAGCCCCGATTGAGGGGCAGAAAGAGAACAGAATAGAAGAGGAGAAAGGAGGAATGAAACAAAATGAAGAAGAAGATTTTGGCAAGCATAATGGTTATTGGCATGCTGGCTTTGGCGATGGGATACGGGACATACTCATACTTCAGCAGCACAAAAACGAGCACAAGCAACACGTTCACGGCTGGAACTTTGAGTATTAACCTCGGAGAAAGTGAAACGCCTGAGATTAGCATTGATAACATGGCGCCTGGAGACGTTACAGGTAATTGGGTGATTACCATCAAAAATGATGGAAATCTACCATTAGCCTGGTTTGGAAACTGGATCATAGAAGGAGACGCCAAATTAAAGGAAGCCCTCTACATCGACTACGCACAGATGGAGTTTTTGAAGCCAGATGGAGCTTCAACTTGGGAGACAACGGACAACTTCATCGCGAATGGAGTAGGCTCTGGTACATATCCAGGCTGGTATAATTACCTGGCGAGCCTAAGCACATTCGACGTCGTAACCTTGGCTGTCTGGGACGGAAACAACGGCATGGGAACAACCCCCTATGAACACGCTGGTGCTCTGAACCCCGGCTATTCATACAGGCTGACGGTGCGGTTTGGCTTCGCCGCAGGTGCTGACAACACCTACCAAGGGGCGGGTCCTCTAACCATTACGCTAAAAGTTGATGCAACCCAGGTAAACGCAGGTGCGATTGGACAACTTTCGATTAACCCAAGTGCTATCCCAGGCCTCGTTGATTGGTTGAATACACAATTAGCCAAGCAGCATTCATAGACAAGCAACTAACGGCTAAACCAGGGAGGTTCAGTGATATGCGAAAAATTCTCACGGCGATTTTCGTCATAGGCTTAGTCGCAACCATGGCTGGAGCAGGCATATACGCCTACTTCAGCGACACGGAAACCTCTACGGGCAACACTTTTACGGCTGGAACATTGGACTTGAAGCTCAGCGGCATCAGCAGCAACGGACCTTGGAGCGACGGCGTTACGGGGACATGGACTTTAGCTAACATGATGCCAGGGGACGAAACGCCAACGGCTTCGGTATACTTCAAAAACTTTGGCTCTGTAGCGTCAAGCACAATGGAGATAACCTGTAACTACACGGTTACGGAGGAAACGCCGCGAGCAGGGTCAGACACTGACCCCAACACAGACCAGCATCCAGATGACATGGCGGAGCACATGATAATTACAACGATGATCTACAGGAATGACCATGTGGACATTAACTGTTCAACTGGATACGACAGCTACTCAAAGCAAACGAAAGATGAGTGGAAAGTAAACGATGCAAACGGCGACGGAAAGATAAGCCTATACGAATTGAAGCTTGACCCGCTGGTTCTTCCATCACCAGACACGCAACCAGACAAAGTCGCGCAGCTTGACATGAGCATCAAGTTCGACGAAAACGCTGGCAACGACTTCCAAGGAGACACATTCAACCTAACAATGATATTCACGCTAAAGCAGTAATCCACAACAAAACCCTTTTTTTCCCCTTTTTATTATAACTATTCATAGAGACAAAAGCAGGAAAGAAAAAGTGGAACACAAGCAGATATTCACATCTGCATTGACGATTATGTTAGTCCTTTCCATTGTAATGTTTATGGCTAATCAGCCCTCAGCTTCTGCCTGCACCGTTTCTCTCGGAAAGAAAATAAAGTTTGACATGGAACTGTCCCCAAAAGTGCCACTGTTCAACTCCACTAAAGACGGCCAATTCTACCCAGGCAGTCCCAAAATCACAAAAAACCTTGAAGTAAAAAATGTTGGCGATGATCCATTCAGAATATGCAGGTTCAACGCTGCCTTTCACGGAAACACACACCTCGCCGACGGGCTGCAGATGGAAATTTTGGAGCTTGGAAAAGGCAGAGGAGAAAAGCCTAATCTCCTTTACAACGGAACCCTGAGCAGCTTAGCTGAAGGCGTGGAAGTAGACGGAAAAAGCGCAGTTCCACAGGGAAAAAGCGTCACGTTACAATTTACCGTTTGGATGCCTGAAACAGCTGGAAACGAGTATCAAGGATTAACCATGACTGCAGACATCGCCGTAACCGTCCGCTTTCCCCCAGCAAAGTAAAGGGAAAGACAAATGAACAAGAAGAAAACCGCAAAAATCGCCCTCTTGATCTGTGCAGCCGCAATCGCCGCAATCTTCCTAATATTTTATAGGCCAGTTTTGCTTTTTGGAGATACCCTCTACGAACCCGTTTATTCGGGCAGCATGGAACCCGCAATCCCCCTCGGAGGCATAGTCGTGATTAAGCCCGTTGACCCGGAAACCTTGAAGATAGGAGACGTAATCTGCTTCAAACTTGAAGGCGGATCCGCCACGACCGTAACCCACAGAATCTTCAACATGACAGAAGAAGGCTTCATAACAAAAGGCGACGCAAACGAGGACCCGGACCAGTGGACCGTGAAAAAAGGAAACGTCATAGGCAAGGTCGTATTCACCGTGCCGTTCATCGGCTACTTGGGCTCCTTCGTGAGAACGCCAGTAGGCCTCATACTGCTAATCATATTACCGGCCAGCCTGATAATCATCATGGAAGCAAGAGACATCGTTAAAGAGTTGAGGAAACAAAAACAAGGACAAAGGATAGAGTAATGATGGAGATTAAGGGTAAGGGCAAGCCCATATTCTGTGGCCAAGACGGAAAATGGAAGGATGAGCTGGAAAAGCGTTTACCAACAGACGATGAAATCGTGGTGCTTGCCTTGGGCGACGTGAAATACGAAGTGTTAAGTTATTTGAACAGGAGAAAGGACATGGAAATACTCAGGCTTGAAACAAGGTACATGAAGAAGCGGGAGAAGGGCACAGGACTAAAAGCCATAGTCAGGAGACGAAGCAGCCAAGCCCTGCCTTAGAAAACCAACCTTCGAAACAAGCCGCGTAGGGCGGCGGGAAGTCCCCATCGTTCACGGTGGGGATGAGAGCCGTAAAACAAATATTGCGTCCACAAAGAAAGGCCTGGTCAAGTAGGGAGGGGCTACCCCGAATCTAAGCCCGTGGAGACTGCGACCATTCATGGTTTGAGTTAAAATCGGAATCGTTGACTAAATGGGTTGACGTCTTACTCTCGTCGGGTCAGCATCCACTGGTTTTGTCTTCCAACCCTCTTTCCCTTTGCTAAACCTTCCGAGGCAAGTTTGTAAAGGTGGATTTGGGCAGTGTTCCACGAGATTTTGAGGTTTTCCGCGACCATTTCGGTGGTTACAGGCCAGTCTTGTCTCGAGAGGTACTCTATAATGCGTTTGTCGATTTCGTCTTCCAACGCGTCACTTCCTATGATACTTGATATGATATTTCGTTACTATATGTCACCTCATGACTGTTGCTTCATTATAGTTAAATGTTTGCTATGTTCTATCATAAGTCTGACCATATGAGGTGTCATAGCAGCATGTTCAAGATGGATTCTTCAGAGCCTAACTTGACCAAAACGGTTTACTTGGTTATACGGAGCTTGCTTGAGAAGGGCGTCTTTTCTCCTCAGCCTGAAAACGTCATGATCGAAAGAGCAGGTAACAAAGACATCTATCCTTGTGGAAGATCTTACGGTCCTGAAGGCTTAGATCTAAGTCAGCTTGAGTGGGCGGCAAAAGAAGGCCATTTCTGGTTCAACGGCCCTATCAAAGCCATAAAGATAATCATGGATAAAGGCTTAATACAAGGAGATCTTCGACTGGAAGTTGATAGAATGTTATTTGCGGCTTCCTTAAACACATTAAACTATCACGATTTTGAAGCAGTGGCCAATAAACTGAGAGAGGTTGCACAACAATTAGGGCTTGAGTTAGCTTTTCAGCAACCAACTGCAACATATAATGTAACTCTTCTGGTGTCATCTGAAAAACCTCTTTCAGCAGAAAACGTATCTGATTTCATCAAAAAAATTCATATCTTACATCGATCAACAGATACGGAATAAATCACCATGCATGCTTTAAGAAATGAATTACGTAGTTGCTGTCTTTTCTCCTGAAGGCCACCATTTTCTGCTAACTATTTTTGGCTCGCGAGAAATTGGTCGAATTGGCCTTAGAATTCGTACTATTTTGGGTGGTTTGCGTGACCGACTAAGTTTTGAGCCTAGCTATATTCAGAAAGCTGCGTGTGAAGATGAGGTAGACGTTGAAATTATTGCGTGTTTGATGCAGAGGGGTGTTGGGGGTTTATTGCCTTCAGCCATTGCCTCAGAGCTAGCTGAATATAGCTTGAGAAGGTGGGATGTTACTCGTAGGATCCAACGCATGAACAAGAAACTAACGAAGGAACTAGTTCAAAAAAATAGCGGAAAAGAGAGGGCATCAATGGACACCAACAAGCTTTTTAACAGATGTTTGGGAATAAAGGAACCAAAGTCGCATTTGTCATGGATACATTTCAAGCGAATCGTCAATGCTCTACGCTAAATTTTCATAGTTGCTGATAATTGAGATGATCATTCTTTATTGACCAGCTCATCCCAAACCTTCCGGAGACAGACAAGAGCATATCAATCTCAGTTGCTCTAATATAACATGCCACTGTTTTTGCATATCTATATTGAGCTCAATAGTTCGAATGAAAACCCTGATCTCCTTACCATCATAGCGCACGATGTATGGTTCTTTGTTTACTGATTTTAGGAGGTGAGCCGGATAAAGCAGCACTACGTTTGAACAGTTGTGTTTCAACGCGTAAGCAACGGTCTGATAGAGGTCAGATTGAGAGATTCCAAAATTCCAGTATTCGGGGTCCAGTATCTTGTATTTTGCATCTATTATCAGCTTTTTACCATTGGAAGAAATGAGTAAGTCAGGTATTAGCATGAAAAGTGATTGAGGATAGTCAACAAGATATTTTGATTTATCATGGTATTTGACTTGAGAATCGCCTGGAACTACTTTGCCTTTATTTTTGATTATGAAACCTGCTATGAACTGCTCGAAAAGCGCATTCATGTCGAACATAAAAGAGAAAGTCTCAAGTTTATCATAAGAAAGCTCTACCGTGCTATTGGCTATGAACAGTCTTGCAAGATCAACAAGGGGCTTGTAACAATAGTTGAGACGATCAAGGTGGAGAGTTTCAAAGTCACTCAGTTTTATTCTTTTGAAACATATATCTGAAAGCATGAAATCGATTTCTCTCAAAATGCGATAGTTTTCAGAATCTCTCGTCACGCTTGACAAGAGCCAAGAGGCATATTTGAAGATCTGGTTCAAGAGGATGTCTTCTGAGAAATCTGAGAAATTGCAGTAGACCCTATTCTTACGTAGCAGATTCGCTTTCAGGTTTTCCTGAAACAAGATACGCCCCTTTATGAAACGAAGATTTCCATCTGTTTCCTTGTAGTTTTTGCGGAAATTTTTTTTCAAAAGTTCAAGCAGATTTCTTGCAAACAGATAAATTATTATTTCGAAAAAGTCAGCTTTTTTTCTTTCGCATAGTTTGGACAATTCAGCTTCAGTTGTCTCAATATATCTTGTGTAGGAAAGCATGTAAAGCAAATTCTTAACGGTATAGTCTTCTGTGGAGTTCTTGCTGATTTTTGGAAGAATCTGGAGCGTTTTTGCTCCTACAGAGAATATTCCCACGTAGGATGTTGCTTTTATGCCGTCTTTTTGGACTTCTATGATTTGTTTTCTCTGTTTCTTGTTGAAAAAGTCGATTTTGCATATTGTTTTTTCGTCAAGACCCCTTTGGCTGCATTCTTCGTTGCTTAGTGTTTCGAACTCCTTGAGTTGTATCAGATTCTTCATTCTATAACTCACTTAGATTCTTTAGGAAATCTTGGTCACTAAGGTCATCCGCAATTTCATAGATGCCTTGATTGGCATTCTCGATCTTTTGGACGGCTTCTTCAGGAGTAATCATTGTTTTTACGAAACCAGGAATGATTTGCTTTAGTCGTTCCCAGTCGTTATAGAAATACTCCTGAAGCAAGGGAACGATTTCATTATAGAATGTGAATCTGAGATTCTCAAGCATCTGTTTCTCATTGCTGATTGTTCTGCCTTCTTCATCTTTGTCGATGTTCATAAGGTAGCTGTGGCCGATCTGATGGTCTCTATCCATAAGCATTGCTATTTTGTTGTTCATCGACTCCAGTATCTTTGGCAAGTCAATGGTTATTCCTAGGATTGTGTAAGTCTTCAGTTTGTCTGGTTCAGGAACCATTTCAATGAATCCGAATCTCCTTCTGAGGGCTACGTCAACAAGAGCAATGCTTTTGTCCGCTGTGTTCATGGTGCCTATTAGGTATAGGTTCCAGGGAACGCTAAAGGGTTCTTTTGAATACACTAGGTCCAACACTATTGTATTTTCCTGTAAGTCGCCTGTGGGTGAGAGTCTTTTGTCCTTCTCTAATAGTGTGATAAGTTCTCCGAAGATTTTGGATATTTGTCCTCTGTTTATTTCGTCTATTATGAGGAAGTAGTTGTTTTCTCTGTCGTTTCTTGCATCCTCGCAGATTCTTTTGAAGATGCCCTTGGAGATCTCATACTCTTTCTTGGCTTGCTCGCCAACTGTCGTGTCTGCTATAACTGGCCGAATTCCCTCTACGAACTCTTCATAGGAGTATGATTGATGAAACGAAACAAAGCGAACGAACTTCTCAATGTCAGTTATGCCTTCGTCGGTTTCTTCAAGGTATTCCTCGACTTTTTCCAAAGGCGTGCCAGAAGTCGCAAACAGGGAAACTGGGTAGAGTTTCGTGAAAGACTCGGCTATTGCGTTTACCAATTGCTCTGCTGTTTGTTGGGCCACTTCCTGCGGTTTCAGAGATTTCGTGATATGAAGCTCGTCCTTCTGTAACCATTGTTGGAGGTCTTCTTTTGTCGCCACTTTCGTTTTCACTCGTTTCTGGGTTGTAGAATCTGTAAACTCGAAATCAAAATCATCGAGTACATCCATGTCTTTCAGCATTCCGAAAAAGAAGTCGATTTCTGCAGAGACGTTTTCTTTGAATTTTTCCTCCAGATTTCGGGCTTCTTTGAGATTGCCAAAACAAAATCCAAATCTAAGTTCCTCTGGATTCACTAAAATGAAAAACTGGATGTCCTTCCTCTTGTCTCCGATGGCTTTCCTGTAGAAAGCTGACCACATGTGGGTCCAATAGATGTCTTTTTTCTTTCCGAAGACATTCTTCATTATTCTTGATATGGTATGTCGACCATCTGCAATTGTTTCAAAACCTTGATCGATTCTCGCTATGCAATCCCGTCCTATTACTGCGGTGATGTTTCTTAAGGGTTCATCAACATGTTTCCTAAAGCGTTCTCGGTTCTCATCCATCCATTTTTTTGTGTTGTTGTCTTGCAGATCTTTGAGGAAATTGAATGTCTCTTTCGTGAAGCTGGAAAAGTTGAGGTCTTTGAACGTGAATGCTTCCTTTCGGGTTTTCGTCTTAGGCTGGTTTCTACTGACGTATGATTCTGCAAACTTCTTAGCTATCCAAGTTTTCCCTGTTCCTGGTGGACCATAAAGGATTATTTGTTTTTTTGTCTGCAATAACTTCCATATTCTGTCGTAGATCTTCTCGTCGATTTCCCAGTTAACTTGGCTTTCACTCTCCAATTTCTCAAAAGCTCCTGCCAGATTTGGAAACTGAGCCAATAGTGATCTCTTTATTTCTTCGAACCTTGCCGGTTTAAGTGCGCCTGCTGTCGGCTGCAAAAACTCCTTAGCTGTCTTCACTGTTACCCTGCTGTCAAAACCAATTATCCAGTTGACATCAATAACATGCTGGAAACTTTCTCTGGACTCGTCAAAGTGATATTCATTCGTTACCTTGCCTACTCCATAGATTTCCTTAGAGGCGCCTTTCTTCGCAACAACTATGTCGCCTTTTTTAACCAATCGAGAGAAAACTTGGATTGAATTGATGTCATTAGTCGGATAGTTATCTTTGGGGTAATCTACTGGATAGTGTTTTCTTAGTGCATTTTCGATGTCTTTTTCTGAAGAATATTGCCTTAGATCGCCGAGGTCATCCCAGCCCATGGCAATAATGTTGCGATTTTTGAACTCAGGCCAGAAGCCCTGCTCCTCTCTGCCTGGCGATATTTGCCACACGTCAATCAAGTTGACACCCACACTAACCTGTTATTTGTTCACCGTTTAAAGATTGTTTGCCAAATGTGCTAATCGGACATGATTGGATCATCTTTCGCCGTCTCAACACCAATGCTTGTGAAGTCCTGAAACTGGCAAATGAAAAGATGCAGTGAAGATTGATAGGAAGCGTTTCCCTTTGGACATCTTTTTCATTTTATTTCTCATAGGGTTCATCATATCATTAATCGCATATCCGTTATTTCTGTTGTATTTTCAGTTGTGGGTTTTGAGCTTGTGGTTGGCTCTTTATTATGCAATCGCTTATGGATTTTTGTATTTATATTGGAGAAGATGCAAACATGGTAATGAAAGAAGAAATCATTAGAAAATACGTTAGGGATTTGGATGGATTACTTAAAGAGATAAAGTTATGGGAAAAGGAAGGGACAGTCCTTCACCAGACATGCATGCATGCAGCGTTGATTGGCACTAACTAACTGCTTTCAGCGGTTCTTTTGACATAGGCAATTGCGTCCTCTGCATAGCCATGTTGTTCAAGCCCCGAGATGATCCTTTCAAGGTACTTTTCAGGGGGTTTTCCTGATGGAAGGTCAGGATTGAAAACGTAAGCCTTAGCTCGTATTTTGCTCCCCTCCGATTCGACTTCAATTTCAAGAAGTCTGGCGCCCTTTCCTTCAAAGCGAGATAGGTTTTCGAGTTGCTTCTTTGTGATATAATATATTGCTCCACAAACAGTGTCTTTTGGATTCCCAGTTTCAATAATATTTGCGGCTTTTCCTTGCCAGCGTCCGGAAGGAAAGTTAAAAGTTAGTGTCCAACCTTTTACCAGCGCTCTCTGTGATTTCTTCCATTCGCCAATTCTCTTTAGCATTTGATTTTTGTCTAGGTTTGAGCCGTAGGCGAAATACCAGATGTGCGCGCATGTATTTGGATCTTTTATGAGCGTGGGCGCCCTCCATTCGCAAATTCTTTTTAAGGCTGAATCCAGCACCAGCATACTCTTGCGAGTTTAGTTTCTTTTTCTTCTGCGGTTTGGTTTGGTGGCGGGGTGCCTTCCTTCAGTAATAGTTCCTTTGCCTTTTGTAGGAGATTTCCTTCTCTTCTTGCGCGGTTTAGAGCGGCAACCACGCTTTGTCGACTGGAGGCTTTTCTGAATGCTATTGCTAGCTTTTCGCCCTCTTCGCCGGATTTTGCCAGTTCATCATAGATTTCTTTGATGACATATGTTGCGCGGACGGGAAACCCTTCTATAGCTTTTTCTCTCCTTTTGCTGGCTTCAATTTCTGTTTTGAGTTCTTGTTTGATTTGGATCATGCGCTCGATGAGTTTTTCGTATTCGATGTTTTCTCTGCTGTTTTTGGTTTCTCCTTGTAGGAGGGTGTTGATGATTTCGTTTGGGGAGGATGTTGTTTCTTTTCCTTTGTCGTAGTATTTGAGTCTCCAGTAATGTTCTTCTCCGTCGGTGAAGAGTATGAATAGTCCTTGGCGTTTGCCTTGTTTGTAGGCGCCTATGCCTTTGGGTAGTGATTGTAGCCAGTCTAGTCCTTTTTCGCTCATTATTTTTGCGAGGGCGTCCATTGGGCTGTTGGTGAATTGTTCGAGTTCTTTTGTCATGACGTCGAGTAATGTTGGGTCGTTTTTGGCGATTGCTTCTTGGAATCCGAAGTCTTTTGGTGCAGCTTCTTCTCCTAGGGTAGAGGCGTCTAAGCCTATTGTGGATCTGATGGCTTCCAGTCTGCTGTAGAGTTTCTGCATTAGTCCAATGAAATGTTCGAGGCTTGCAGGATCGTTTGGGTCTCCGTTTTTGGGGAGGAGGTTTGTTAGGTAGACTATCTTGTGTTGGGAGAGCATTCGGTCTATTCTGCCTATTCTTTGGATGAGTACGACTGGGTTCCATGGGAAGTCGTAGTTTACTACGTATTGAGCGTTTTGCAGGTTTTGGCCTTCGCTTAGAACGTCCGTGCTGACGAGTATTCCTCCGCCTTTTTGAAAATCTCTTACTACGCTTGTTTTATTGCTGTGTTTGCCTTCACGGTCTTTGCATATTGTCCCGGTTGTGAGCAGGATGGGATGTTTGAATTTTTCGTCTTCTAGTCTGTCGTGAAGGTATGTTGCGGTGGCGGTATATTGGGAGAATATGATGACTCCATTGTTGGAGTCTATTGGTATTTGTTTGATTATGTCGGCAAGTCTGTCTTTGAATTGATTGTACTTTTTATCCGTGGGGGGAATAATGCCGACAAGTTTCTTGATCATTTCTCTGTCTTCATTGCAATTGAAGATGAATTCCTTAACTTCTTGAGAGGTTAGCTTTAGGGAGTTGATCATTGCTGCATATTTTGGTTTTGAGAACAGTTCTTCCGGGTCTGGTATTCCTTCATCAAGGGTAAAGAGTGGGTCTCCTTTAAGAGCTGGGGGAACGAAATATCCTTTTTCTTGGGCGTATTTGGTTGCTTTTACTATGTATTCGTCAAGTGATGTTAGTGTTGCTCTGAATGCCTCGACACTGCTTTCGAGTCTTTTGAATATGTTTATGATTATGATTATTTTGATGAGTTTTTTGAGGAATTCTCTGTTCTTGGCTTCTACTGCTTGAGATATGGGTGCGCCGTCAGGTAGTTTCATTTGTCCTGCTATTTTGTCGACGGAGAGGTCGTAGAAGGCGAAGTTCATTTTGTCGAGCATTTCGTCGATTTTTTGGTAATCTATGTTTGTTGTGTATTTGCAGCGCGGGTCTGAGTCTAAGACTCTTTGAGGGAAGTCCAGTTTTCCTTCTTTGTCTAGGGCTTTGGCTAGTTCTCTGGAGTGTCTCACTATGAAGCGTTCGAGGACGGGTTCCATTTCGATTTTCTGGTGTTGTAGCCATCGTTTTTGGTTGGCTGTGAAGTAGCCTTTGAGTGTTTGGCCTGTGAGGTCGTTTATGCAGTCTTCTTTTAGGTATAGGGAGAGAAGGAAGTAGAGGTCCATGAGGCTGTTGTTGACTGGTGTTGCTGTGGCTAATACTACTTGGGCGTTTTGTTTGATTATTAGGTCTCTTAGCGCGGCGTATCTGTTGGTTGATGGGCTGCGGTAATAGTGGGCTTCATCTACTATTATGAAGTCTCGGTCTGAAAAATGTTTGACGACGCTGTCGGGGTCGCTTGAGAGTTTTTCTGATGAGACGCATTTGAGGTGGATGTTTGTTTTTTCCATCTCGTCGTCCCATGTTGTGTCGAGGATGCTTTTTGGAGCGATTAGGAGGATTTTTTTTCCGTCTCTTATGGCGTCTAAGGCTAGTCTTAGAGCTGTCCTAGTTTTTCCTAGGCCTGTTGCGTCGGCGATTAGGACGCCGTTGTGGGTTTGGAGTTTTGCTGAGGCGTCTCGGAATGAGAGGACTTGGTGTGCATAGAGCGTTTTGAGTTTGAGGCTTTCTGCTGACACTTCTATATTTGATTTGTAGGTTTCGTAGAGTGCTTTTGCCACGACTTCATAGGGGCTTCTTGTGGTAATGTAGTTTTTGAGGAATGCGAGGAATGTTTCCTTGAAGTCTTGGGCGGTGTTCCATTGATTCAGAAACCATTCGATTAGTTCTTTGACTACTTCTCTGTCTGTGTTTAGCATGTTAAGTTCTTTGTTGTATACTAGACCTCCGTAAGTGAAGTTGCTTGAGCCGACTGAGCCGATGCCGTTCTTTGCGTCTTTTAGGCTTGGGTTGGCTCCAATGTACGCTTTTCCGTGAAAGAAGGGACCCGTTACGGTTCTTATCTGTCTTTGAGGGTCTTCGAAATATTTGATGGTGTCCTGAAGAAGTTCAAAGTAGTCCCTGTCATCTTCCTTTTCCTCCAGCTCTCTTAGCACTTCTTCCTCCCACTTAATGCTCTCAGTCGGCTCACGACCTAAAAGAAACAATAGTGGCTTGCCCGCTATGGCTTCTCTCAGAGCACCATAACCTCGAATGTTAAAATACGCGGACGCAATTGCGATTTCGCTAAGATCAATAAATTCCTTGCATAAGGCCGAAGCAAGAGTCTCCTTAGAATTGTCAATTATTCTTGTCACTAAGTCTCAACTCCTTCTAGGTGCTCTTTCCTCTTCAAAGGACGGTCTGCTTTTATCAGCCTATCTTCAACAACTTCAATGAATGCCGCATAAAGGTCTTTCAGAAGCTTCTCACACTCTTGAAACCCCATAGCTTTGAGAACCGCACTATCCAGAGCTTGTCTATCCTTTTGCATAACCTCATCGAAATAGATCAAAGGCGTTCTGTTCAAGAATTGTTCATCAGGAACGTATGCTATATCCAATCTCTCAAGATCTGGAACGGGCATGATATTATAATCTTCAACCGTAATATCAGAAGCTGCACCTCCACCTCCCAGTCTTCGACAATACAACTCAATTGTCAGTAGGAAAACTGTAGAATTCAAATATGCCCACAGTTTCTCGAAGGATGGTTTTGCAGTTCTAGGCTTAAGAATATAGAATCGTTTGTCACAAAGCATCAATTCCTTGCTTAGTGGAACGTAAAGCCTATCCAGTAGGGATACTGGCAAGAAAACATTACCTGGTTGCAGGTCGGAGAGTCTAAACCAAGGATCTCGATTCTTGGTTGTCTCTAGTTTATGGTAGCCTTTTACGGATTTCTCCTTTCCTTTGACTTCGACCTCTGCCTGTTCGCCCCATTTTATGTAGTTCTTCGTAAATCTTCCTGGTGAGCTCGTAAAAAGACATAAAGTGTCCAATTTGGTAATAACATACTTGTCCAACTCTTTGGGGCTCCTGATTATTGGGATGACATCAGACTGGTCGATGATGAATCTTTCACCGCCTTCATTTTCTATGTAGACTAGTTTGTCATTCTCAAGCTCTTCGTTCGTTCTTGCACTTACCCCCCAATTCCCAAACTTTTGGGGATTAGCCAAGAGATCACTTTCAAAAAGATGACTTACATCCTTCATGTAAAAGAAGGCGTTAGCCCCTGTGGTAAAACCTCTTCGTATATTTGCGAACTCCCAAAGTCTATGCTTTAGCTGTGGTAGAAATCCATCCATAAAAACGCTTGGGGCTCTAAGATAAAACCATTTTCCAGGTTTCAAAGCAGCCTTTTTGAGTTCGATATTACGTTTTACCCTCTTATCGCCGTAGCTTTCCAAATATGTGAAGAATAGTGGTGTCACTTTTTTTTCTTTGCCATAAACCACGATTGCAGTGTTTATGTCCGCACCAAAAGTTCTTTCCCTTTGTCCGTACACGCCTATTATGTGTTCTTTCAGTTTTCGTTGTAGTGTCATCCCATATTCGGTTTCAAGCCATTTGTCTGATGCTATTATTGAAGCGATTCCTTTCTCATTGAGCAAAGTCAGCGCGCGCATCAGAAAGTAGGCATAAAGGTCAGAGTTTTTGTCCAGTCCATACCTATTTACATAATACTCTTTTTCTTTTTTTGGGATTGACAACTGCTTGACGTATGGAGGGTTCATTACGACTATGTCTGCTGGTACACTCATGAAGTTCTCGATTACTGTCGGATCGACGCCAGTTTTTACATTTATTTCCTCAAGGAGCTTTTGATGTTCTTTCCTCAGAATGTTCTTCTTGCTACCATCGTGCTCGTTAAGGTACTTTACCCCCACTTCTACAGCTCTTCTTCTTAGTTCCTCATATCTAATGTAGAGATCCAGTTTCATTTGCGGGGTAATGGAGAGAGAATCCTTAACAACAATTATGTTCATGTCCAAGTTAGGTAGAGGCTCAGGTTCTTTCTGATCGATTATCAAAGACAACCAAAGCCTGAGTCTCGCAATCTCAATCGCCTCAGGCTCAATGTCAAAACCGTACAAGTTGGGAAGAATCCTCTTCTTATATAACTCGGGATCAGATTTCCAACCAACAATTGCCTCAGCCTCCTGAATCAGCCCTATAATCTCCTGCATCATGACAAGCAAAAAGCCACCAGAACCAACCGCAGGATCAAGAATCCTAAGAGAAAGAAGCTTCTCCCTGAACTCCCTAACCTCTTTCTCACTCTTTGTTTTTTCAAGTTCCTCAAGATACTTGGTAAGACCGTCATGGAAAGTCTTACCATCAGGTGAAACCTCGTCCTTCAATCCCAGAAAATTGGCAAGCGCACGTCTGCAAATGAATGAGCTTTCATTTCTAGGAGTGTAGAAAGTGCCCTTTGAACCTCTCTCATATTCTGGTAGCATGTTCTCAAACACAGTGCCAATCAATGCGGGGTCTATGCTAACCTCGACCTCAAGCGGCGATGTCTCATCCACCGTGAAATTATACTCATTGAAGAACTTGCGGGCATCCTTGAACAACTTGTCCATCTTTGGATACAGACGTCCCTCTAGAGCTGCACTCATGTAAGGCTCTCTCTCAAACAAAGAGCCATTAAGAAATGGTATACCTGGCGTCTCTTCCCGATTCAGACTCTCATAAAAGAGTCTGTTCAGCTCCTTGTAGTCCTTGATAGTATCTATAAAACGCCTATCTTCTTTTAACCATCCCTTTCTCTGCAAAAAGTACAGGAACATAAGCCTGCCGAGAAAACGCTGAGCATAAGAAGTACTTTCGCCTTTTAGCTCTTTGCTAACTGCCTTCTCAACCCGCTCATAAAGAGCCCTATAACCCTTAAAGAACTCATCCCTAACCTTCTCATATGGGAAGAACATTGTGTCATAGTTAGCGCTCAGTCCCTCAGGCTTTCCTGGAAATTTCATAGACTCCAGAACGTCCAGATCAGTCCTATACAGCCTATCCGAAAGCCCCAGAACTTTCGCCTCACCTCCAATACCCTTCCCCGGAACAATGACTGCAAAGCTATCCACCCCATTTGTGCAAACCAACAACGGTTTAATCAGCCTGTTTTCTTTCCAAGAACGCGCCGTTCTAGTGCAAACACTTCTTCTCAGCTTAACCGAACTGCTAAACTCAACCAAAGCGGCTTCAACATAATCATCAAAATAAAGCCTCAAAACCCTAGACGCCTCGACATCAGAAGGCAAAGCTCTAGTTTCCTTAAGTGTTGCAAGGTCCAATTCGATAGGCTTAATGGGATAGCCAAGTTCACGGAGTTGATCTGACCAGAACTTATAGTCGAATCTAACACCGGGTGACAGCCCCATTACACCCACCAACGCAACCTAATCATGATTACTTTAAGACTAATAAGACTTCTAACACTTACCTTTTACGGAACAACCCTTCCAAGCAATAGACGGTAAGTTTTTCTCTTTCTGGACATTTTGCTCCTAGGTCGCATCTTGGGCAGAGTTCTGAAATGTCTTTCACGTTCAGGGTGTCCATGTGTTCATGCAGGGCATAGAGCAGCTTAAGGTATTTTCCTTCAGCTATCCTTGGCACCTCGTATCGTCTTTCTATCCCATACCATTCATAGAGTCGCCTGTCACCCTTCGAAGAATTGCAGCTCCTACATACCCGCACAGCATTGTCTGGCGAGTCAGGTCCACCTCTACACCTTGGCAGTATATGGTCAAGAGTTAAGTCGACGAATAGAAGTCGACCATGAAATCTCTCCAGAAACAAGCTTCTTGAACCTATCCATCACAAAGCCATACTGCCTCTTACCTGCTCCAGCAGACTCCGAAATAATCTTCGCATACTGCCAAAAGATCAAATCACGAATAGACTTAACTGCTGGTGGCGGCACGAAATTTCCTCTAGGTCTATCTACATCCTTTTAAATACTAAAGTTTACTATCACAAATTGCCTTTTGCACGTGTGGCAAACCTGCAATATTCAAGATATGTATATAACAAATACCACTTTAGATTGGAGATTATTCCTTTTCTTTCGATCGATCAGCTGTGAAATTCAAACTTTCAGAAATGAGACTTTCCGGAGACTTTGAGATGAAAGGGGCAATACTGAAGAAGATCCTTCATAGAGCTGATCAGTACTCGCATACTCTCATGCTGCGCGCCTTAGTGAGAGGAAATATCAACTGGAAAGATGCGTTATCACTAAATGTCTATGTCTGTAAGTATTGGCCACCTGGGGGAACTTTGAGTCACTTTTGATAGAGTGCGACTAAAACCTAGGAGAGGTCTGTGAAGTTTCAGAGGGTTGGCGTAATCATATGCTCTTTCCCAGTAAACTTGTCTGATATGGTCAAAGAACACACTGTTTTCAGAGAGGCTTCTATCATAGTGATGCCGCGTTTCAGTTGTTCTAGCAATCCCTAAAATCGAACTTATACCATTAAACACCATCACTATATCGTCTCTTCCCATCCTCTTACAAAAGATTTCAAATTGGTTAATCCAACCTTTGCCTAAGCTCTTCTTTGCCGTTTCTTGAACGTCAAGCCAATCGCCTGCATGCATGCATGTTAGAAGTACTTGAGTCTCATCTAAGCCTTGTAAAATAAATTGCGGTTTCCGCTAATTCATTAATCTGAAACGATTAGGCCTTGAGAGATAACGTGAGCTTCGCACATCAAAAGAAGCTTTAACCTTCAAAGATGCCCGTACTAAGACTTGAAAGATAAGAGTTAATTGCTTCAGTCAACAATTTTCTTCTCTCATCGAGGAATTTCTTGAAATTGCTGATGTCCCATAATGTTTCATCCATGGGGATAAGTTGTGCTTCCAATCTTTCTGCCTCTACGTTTTTCAGATAACTCTTTGGCGGCGAATTCAAAATTGATATATTTGCTCGCTGAGAGAGAAAGGCAATGTTAGCTATATCATTTATCTCATGTGATGTATAATTGCCCGCTGATTTCAAGACAGCTTGAGGGAAAACGTGATGAAACTGAAGCTGATGAGAAGGTCCGACATTTGTAGAACTCAGCACTGTTCCTGTAAACCAGTCTTTAGCATTGTTTTTTCTGAAAATAACAAAGATTAACGGCAGGTAGGGGCTCGCTTGGTGTTTTCCTATCAACATATCTGAAGTCATTTCGAAACTAGGGGATTCACGCTTGAGATTGTTGACGAGCGAAATGATCGGATTAGATTCTTTGATGGCTTTCAAGTCTTGGTCAAGTTTTGTTTCTGGGCTACCTGTGAATCTACCGTACACCGTGGCTATGAAAAACCAAAACAGAAGCATTCTCTCTTCCTGTTCTGACAAAGTTTGCTTCTCTGACAAATATACAACAAGAGGAACCAAGGCATTTAAGGAAGGTAGCCAGTCCACAGATTCGATTCCAGCGTTGTTTTTGAGAAAATTTATGGTGTAGTCAACTCCGCTTTTAGTTTGCTTCCAGATTTCCTTGAGTTCATCTTGGGATTTCTTCCATAGACCACTTAAGTATCTAAATCTGCTTTGGCCTGTACCTATCGCAACAAAGCACCTCATCAAGAAGCGAGGTTCAAATTCAAAGTTTATTCGTTCGTAATCATTCAAGGTGTTTTCAAATTCTTTTATAAGCACGCCGGGCCAGCGAAAAGCAAGCCTTGCCAGAGCCATCTCGGCTTCTCTTAACCTTGTTCCTTTGAAATTCACCCTGATGAAGGATTCTGTGATTTCTTCGTAATCATCTGTGTGGATAATCATTACAGGGTATCGATATTCCAGTATTTTCTCAAGTCGCGACAGCCTTTCTAGATATTCGTCTAATTTCTCCTCATCTGTAGCAAACTTTGCGTCAGTCGACAACTTGGTTTTCAAGTCTCTCCAAACTTTTACCGCACCATTGTTCAAAACGGCTTTCACAGAAACCCAGAGTGGATTCGCTTTAAGCGTTGAACTAAATAGCTGGAATTCTTCCACATCTATATTGAAATACAAATTCATATCCATATCATTCGGATCCATCACTTTCGCAAGTGAAGTTAACCGTTGTTGCCCATCGAGGATCAAATAGGTTGGCATTTTGTCTGAAGAAGCTTGTTGCTCGATCTCCGGCGTACGTAAGTCAGGAAGTTCCTCGGGTTTCCACAACAAGATTAATCCCGATGGATATTCTTTGTAAAGAGAATCTACTAAATCCCTCGCTTGCGGTCTATTCCATACGTATCCTCTTTGAATTTCTGGTAAACTTAATTCTCCTCTTTTCAATTCCTCAAGAAGAACACTTACGGGCTTATCGGTTCTTTCTAGCTTTGCCATGTTTCTATATTGTTCGTTTAAGGTTTAAATATTTTAAAGAACGTTCTCTAGCGTCATCCCTTATCGGTCGATTCCTTAGGATGTTTTCACCAAGTTCCCAAATCGGTCTTGAAGCATAGTCAATCTTAATCTGGCGTTCAGGAAACAACTGATAGGGTTTATTTAAAACATCTCACCGCTTAAGATGTAGGTGAGGAAAACGCCCCTATTCATGGTAAAGAAAGAAGTCTTCGAATGGATACAAACAGGCAAAAAGACGATTGAGTTGAGGAAGGGCAAAGCGAAGTCTGGGGACCAAGCAGTTTTCCAATGCGGCAGAAACATCCTTAGAGGAAAAATCATCAGAAAAGACGTAGGAAGCCTTCAAGCACTTCTGCCAAGCCTTAACTTCAAAGAAATAATCCCTACAGCCTGTAACTTCGAAGAAGCCAAAGCCTACATCGAAAAGCTGTACGGTACGACTGATGGAACATTCACAGCCTACCAATTTGCCTTATCAAGGTGAAAAAATGAAAAAACCCTAAGAATGAAGTGCCCAAACTGTGGACACTGGAACAGCGTTCAAGTAGACAAACTCTTCATTGAGCAACCGAGCCCAAAAGTGAAAGTCATGATTCCAATGTATGAACCATTAAAAATCTCAAAATGTAAGAAGTGCAATAAAGTTATAGCAGAGCCTAGTGAATTGATTAGAATCGTGAAAGGTGAACATAGTGTCTGAGGAAAAGAAGGAAGAAGAAAAAAAGAAAGAAAAGAAAACTACAGTCTTAGATGGATATACATCTATTCAAACAAGTCTTTCGCAAGCAATGGTTGCGCAAAGCGCAATATTGAATTCTGCAATAGCGAGACAAGCAATGGAGTCTGCAAGAATCGCACAAGCTATGAGTAACTCACTTGGAACAATCAAGATGATGGAAGCAATAAACCATATGGTGAGACAACAAAATGCAATTATGCAAGTTCTGCAAAACGCAATGCAGAACTCCACTGTCATCCGAGCCATGGCAACATATGAAAATCAAACCAGAAGACTTGCGGAGAGCATAGCAACCATCAACCAGAGGATTCAGTCAATACCTACGAAAATTGTTGTTCCAGCAATCAAAACAGAATTAGCTACTATTCCACGTCAAACCAATGTAACCGTAAGAACTCTTGAAAACTACATAGTGGCTCTTGAAAAAGAGTTGGCTAAGGAAAAAATGAAGAATAAAGAGTTGCTTGCACTTCTTGAAGATAAACGCAAAGAACTGAAGAAACAATATGTGGCTTAGACCGCCAGACTCTATTATGAACCGCTCAAGACTGAGACTTGTAAGAAATGCGGAAAAGCTATAGCAGAACCAAGAGAACTAATCAAAATACAAAAGAGATGATTACAGCATGAGGAATGAGGGGCACGTCGGGCTTTCAAACGAGAAAGTTAAAGAAGCCACTAGTGGAGATTTCAGACTCGCCCTTTCTTATCTCAAGGAAAGCGCACGTACAGCATACTTTGTCATTCATATCTACTCCAATGTCTTCGATTGGTCGCCATACCTGCAAAGAAGCAATGTCCGAGGAAGCGATAGAAGAAAAAACTTTCTTGAAAGACTCGGGTTCACATACTATGAATCATGCAATATACTCGGAGGCCCATGCTACTATAAGGTAATTGAAGAAGCCCCACGAGAAGCTTACCATGAAGATTTTATGGAACATCAACAAAGAGTGGAATTAGCTCACAGAAAATTTGATCATCTTGCAAGTCGATTCGGAGAGATTTTCCAGAAGATGTTTGAAGTGGACAAAATTCTTTTTGAAGCAGGATTTGAGCTCCCTTGGATGGAGGAAAAGCTTAGCCCCATAGTCCATGGGCAAGAAGAGAAGGTTTATGAAAAAGGGCAAGTCTACGATGTCTACAAAGACATTCGTGAAATTACTCAAAGTGTGAAAAATGAAGTTTTCTTGGTTGACGCCTATGTTGACGAAGAGGCACTCGACCTTTACCTTGACAAGATTCCATCGGGTATCAATATCAGGATACTAACCAATAAACCGCAAGGAAATTTCATCACAGTGGCGCAGAAATTTAAGGCGAAACCTGGTGTGGATTTTGAAGTAAGACAAAACAATGATTGTCACGACCGTCTATTTTTTGTTGATAATACTTGCTGGGTAATTGGCCAGTCCATAAAAGATGCCGGTAAAAAACCTACATACCTTGTGAAGATTGAAAGCCATGATCTTTTCAGGTTAGTGTTTGAAAAACTATGGAGTTCATCCTCAGTACTCGTTTGATTTAGAGCCACTATATCCTAAATAAAACTGAAGGCTAAACTCTTGTTTTAGCGAAAAACTCGACTATAGCCTTGGCTCTTAAATCACTCTTATTAATGCAGTATAGAGAAATTTCACCATAAATCCTTCTGGAAACCAAACCGGCATCTACAAGGCAGCCTAGATGACGGATCGCAGCGCTCCTTCCCAACCCTGTGCGTTGGCATATTTTATAGACCGTCAACTCTTTTCCCGATTTCCATAAGACCAGCAAAATCTTCAACCTTGAAGGCTTCCCAATAGCCTCTATGAACCTCTTTTTCTCTTCGTCTAGTTTAAGCGTCAAATTCTTTTCCCTTCAGCAAGTCTACGAGAAACTTCTCTAAGACTTCGGCTTTGACGCCGTTAAGCCCGGGCTCAAACTTCTCGTTCAAAGTAATTAGCCCGGCAGCCTTCAACTGTTTAACTAAGGCATAAGGCATAACTCGTCCAACGGGCTCTACACCATATTCCTCACAGACAACATGATAGGAAGTTTCAACCTCTTCTAGAGGAAGGAAGATTGCTTCTTTATCCCTTTTTAGATGACGAGCAAGGGCCAAGAGCACAAGCTTCTCATCGTCCGACAGCATTGTCACGTCCTCATCTCTTATTTTCGGCTCTGTCTTCTCTTGGGCTTCCCTCACATGCTCAGGGAGAACTGCTGGTTGTCCTTCTCTGTCGGCAGCAAAACCAGCCGACAACAGAAGCAGCAGTAGTTATTTAGTCAGATTAGCATACCAATACTTGTGAACTGAAATGTCGAAAAGAACTGGGATATTTGTAACCGTTAGATTTTGGACTGATTATGTGTATCCAGGGAAAAAGATAGTGCCAAAGAAGGCTTGGGCTGCAGGTTCTATATATCTTCAGGCCTCTGACATTCATGGAATCAAACCGACGAAGCCTGTTATATTCAATAACTTAGAAGAGTTCATGCTTAAACTCGACGAACTGCTGAAGTCTCAGGGAATCACTCTGGTAATGCAAAGTGAGTCTGGCAAAATTGTTTCTCGCCTTGGGGAAGGATATCCTGCCAAGAGCGGGCCGTGGTATCAACCCCAAAAATCCTAACTCATTAAATGGTGGTCCCAAGACATGCCAAACTACAATGCTGTACTTATTGATGCAATTGAGAATGTAAAAAATGAGTATTGCAAGGGAAATGTGCAAATACGAACAGAAGCCGATCTTCAGTGTCTTCTCTTCTCAGAATGCCTGAAATTAATGCAGCAGAAAGGATTTGAAACGCCATTCAAGATTCATGCAGAAAAAGACGTGTTCAAAAGACGTCAAAAGATTGATCTAGTATTAGGCGACAATGAAGTTCTTGTCGAAATAAAGGTTGAGCCTGATTATCCGGGAGTAAATAAACCAGTCGTGTTCACTACAATAAAGGAGGCATGTGGCAGCGGAGGAAGCGTTGAAGAAGACTTAGGGAAGATAAAAGAATACTCAGAAAAAAGGAAACACGCTCACTTCATCATGATTGATGAAGACGGCAGACATGCTGGAAAGATTTGTCGGAATTGGAAAACGTTAGATGTTAAAGGCAGAAAATCATACTTTCTACATGTCTACAGTAAACCAAAAGGTTCTTAGGCTATTTCTCAGCCTTTCAAGGAGGCAAAACTGTGCTTTGCAAAACATGTGCTTCTACAAAGTGCTGCTTCAAGATGCTATGAGAGAACCCTACCTCCCGTAAGAGACGCCGAAACTTCCCATGTTTACCATCCTTCAAGACATCCAAAATGCCCCTATCAAATGATTCCATAACAACCATAAAAAGGCAAAAAAATAAGAATCATTTACATGTTGCAGCAACAGGCTAGCGTGCAGTTTCTCCAGAAGATTCACCAGCCTCCTCTTCGACGGGTGTTTCTATCGGCTTCTCGACCATTTTTTGTTCATCAGCCTCAACTTCCATAAACACGTCGTCTCTGATGAGCCATGTTTTAGCGTCCTCCGTCAGAGCCACTTGAATCCCGTCAGACGTTTCAAAGTAGGAGCCCACACGCTTGTCGTCCTTGAACAGCCCCGCGTTGGGTCGGGGTTCAGCGGTTAACCCATGCTTCTCCAACCAACCGCGAAACTCTTCCTCCGTCTTGAAGATTTTCGGCGCCAGTTTTTCGTCTTCAACCGAAACCTGCGAAGGCATTTCAGGAGTTTCTGGAACCTTTTTTCTCGGCCACTTGTTTCCACAAGTCAAACACTCAAGAGAATCTTTCCGGTAAAAGGAAATGTTGGAGGATCCACACTTCGGACAAACTCTGCTTGGGCACCCATCATAATGCCTAAGGTATTCGTCAGCTAGTCCTTGCCACCCGCAGCCCCAAGGACACTTCATTCAACTCACCTAAAAACAATTAGACGAGAGGCGTTTATAAGAATATCTTTATTTTCAGGCTTAAACGCTGAAATAGACATTTCCTGTCTACCTGTTGTCCAAGCAAGCTTAAATTAGGCTTTGTCACATTTTAGTTCAGACCAAACTTGGCAAATGAAGCCGATGAAGGACTTCGATTTATCCGCGCCCAATACCGAGTTAAAGGCGTAAGCAACGTTCTCTTGGTTTGGAGAATGCTTAAAACCGTGAAAGGCTATTCGCTTCTAACAGTTAGGCAATTATTTTACATTTTGGTTTCACGATTCCCAAAGGATTATCCGGCAACTCGCGCTTTCTATAAACGCATGAACAGGTATCTCTCGAAGATCAGACGAGTAAACCCGGAGGTTCACAAAAAATTCATCGACCCAACCAGACAATTCACTGTTCCGCCTCTGCCCTACCCCCGCATAGAAATTTGGGTTGAAAAAGGCTCGATTCGGAACTTCATAGGAAGACTAGCGGCCAAGTATCGTCTGAGTATTCAAGTGTTACGTGGATTTGCAAGCCTGAGCATGTACCGCAAAGCGTTGGACCGTGCTCGCATAAGAGGGGTTGGACTCGTACTTTACATTGGCGACTTTGACCCCTCGGGCCTTCTAATCGAAAAAGTGGCCGAAGAGGAAATGGATCATAAGCTTGGAATCAGGTTTGTGAGACTGGCTTTGACCATGGAGCAGATCAAGCGGTTTAAGCCTCCCAGCCGCCCGGTCAACATGAAAGATTCTAGAGCAAAAGAATACATTGAAAAATACGGCGACAGGTGTTGGGACGTGGAGGCAATTAGACCCCGCACTCTCTATCGCCTGATAGAGACTGGACTTAAACAAGCCGTGCCTCCTGAATTTCTGGCGGAAGCCGAAACGAGGGAAAAAGCTGCTCGGCTGGCGAGGCCGGTCACGGAGCGTCTGCGAAAAACCATTGAAAGAGAAGTCTCCCGTCTTCTTGAAGCCGGCGTGCCTGAAGAGGAAATTGTAGCGCGAATTTCAGGGGAATACACCGCTTGAACAGAGAGGCGGCAGAAATGAATGAGAAAACCAATGAAGAAAAAATCAGGGAATACGTCTGGCTGCACGCAGACAAGCCCCCATTGGAAATCCAAGCCGGAATATTGAACGAACTCGGCCAAATCATAAGCCTCAAAGACATCTGCGAAGAGAAGAAGGAATACCTCTCCGCCGACGAACCCATCACGGACGAAAACACGTCGAGATCGCCTTCATCCGACGAGGAAACCATCCAACGCATTGCTAAGGCTCTCCCGAGCGTTACCAAAAAGCAGATTCTAGAAATAGTGAGGCTGAAGACGACGACGCGTCTGGGCTACCGCAAGATCGGTCAGAGGTTAAGCCCAGCCTTGGGAAAGGACACTGTCATGCGCACATGGAAAATGTACCAAGCCACCTCCAAACCCACGAAGCCATCTAAAATAGCAAAAGAAGAGGAAGAGCTTGAAATGCTCAGGACTCAAGTGGCAGAAAAGGAACGCCTAAAGGCAATTCAGAAGGAGAGAGAGGCACTGTTCAGAAAAGTCGTTCTCCTCAACCTAGAAACCGAAGGCGACGACATAGTTTTGCGCACAGCTGAGAATGAACTGGCGAAGCTGGAACCTGAAACATACCGGAATTTTAAGCAATACTGCGAACGGGAACGCTTAAGCCCAAAGGCGGCACTCCAAAAAATGGGGTTAACCGCCTCAAACCTCATAGAAGAGTTCGATTTTTGGTATGAACTTTGGGCAGAAGATGGAATTTCGGGCATGGAACGTCTCACAAAGCAGCTATGGTTAGAGATCAAAGCGTTCTTGCAAGAAGCGTCACGGGCCAAAAAACAAGAGGTCAATAAAGAAGCGAAAACGTATAGACGACTCCCAGACGAAACAGACGCCCTGAGACGTTTTAGACGTCCAGACACAAAATTTTAGAAAAAACAAGACATGACCGATGATGGTTATTCCACGATGATCCCCAACGCAAAACACGCCACGAAGCTGAGCATAACCCCCTCAACCTGTCTACCCAACAACCCCACAGCTAACCCCCCAAATCAGTCAACGAAGCACCCTAAAAGCTTACCCAACCCCATTCCATCAACAAGCAAAATGATAGGAAAGTTTGGTCTAGACCAAAAATGATAGCGCGCGCAATGCTTGGCCCAATGCTGGCTCTGATACGACCTCCTTTTAGATTTTAAATATATGTAATGCTCAAATCCAATAATGTGGTTCTTATGACGAATATGAGATGGCTTGCAATCAACGTAATGGCCTCCGACAACCCTTCCGGAAAGGAGGACTTGTTGATAAAGATGCACGCCGAAGTTATTTCGCTCTTCAAAACTAAGCTAGAAAGTTGGCATTTTCTTTGGGAAGGTGCGCCCTTTACGCACACATTGTTGCTCAGGTTTTACGGTGATCTTGGGCCAATTGAAGAGTTGAAAAAGGCATTGGTCAATCTCTTCGAAAGGGATCACCTTAGGTGGGAGCCTGATGAGAAGTATGAAGGTGAGGCCAGCACTTATGGCAGCAAAGGGTGGGAATACTTGACGAGAGTACTACATCTTGGCTCAGATTTTGCAATTGCCATTATCGAGAACGAAAGAAGAAACGTGAAGAATGAAGGGCTTAAGTGGTCCCTTTCTGGCTATCTTGACAGGTGGATACATCTTTTCATGAACCAACTGCATACCAGAGTCAAAGAGGCTGACACTCTCTTACAGCTTTCAGTGCACAGAAGGGCTATTAACGTGCTGGGTGAGGAACAATACCGCAGAATATCCAGAGATTTGGACGAGGAGTTACGGCAACTCATTCCACAGTTCTATGAAGGAACGATTGCTCCGCTTATAAAGCGGCTGAGAGAAAGGTGACCTTTTCTTCCGCACGCTGCAGCCTCTAAAATCCCAAATACCCGAAAGTGAAATACGCAACAACCACATAGGAAAACATCATATACAGAGTGCGTTTTCGATGAGGTGTGACGTCTCCGAACCAGAGAAACAGAAAAAAAAGTCGAGACGTAGGTAATTATGCTCACGACACCTTTTGCGTAGTTATCCAAGAACTGCTGATTTCTCGGAGAATTTGGCAAGGGTAGAACCTGCCACCAAGAGAGCGAAGAACCAACTTGTGATCTTGAATTCCTTCTCTAGGTTCTTGAGAGGTTCATTAGAGCCCGTTAAATGTGCAAACATCCAGAAGCCTAGGGAGAGCAGAAAATAATCGAGTGCAGGACGCAAGTCAATTTTGTAGAGACTTAGCCCGACAGAAGTCGTGATGCTCATTACGACCATTAACATTCTGAAAACATCGTCAAATCGTCTTACTTTTTCAGCTTCTTTCTCATCCTCTCTTTGAACAGCATATTCCATTTTGACTATTCCTTCTTTCTCGTGCGAGTTGTCACAAAACTACAGCATGGTCACGATTTTTTCTTCCAGCCTAGAGACCACTTTCCCTAGAGCATCTGTCAGTTTCTTCCTCATTTTCTCAAGTTCCAGCAACCTATTTTCCTTCCATACAACCTGTTCTATGTCTGAATAGACCTGGCTAATCTTCTTAAGATCCTGAGATCGTTCCTGATCCATGATCACTTCAATTGTTGGATCTTCTAAATCGCCCATAACTTTCTGAAATGTCTTTATGGGGTCCAATCGTTTCAAGATAGCTTTGTCAAGCCGAATAATTTCGACAGTCATCTCGTGTTCATTAAGAGCAAAGTAGGTTTGTCTAGGATCCGTGTTCCTTACATTTGGATAGGATTCCCTAAGTCTTGGTAGTGCAAGGTCATATACTGCTCTTTCTGCTCTTGCGAGCAAATTTGCGTATTTCAAAAGGCCATTGTACACTTCCCAGATTTCATTCCTAAGCCCTTCATCCACAAGGCGATACAAATGGTTTTCCATTATGTCAGTTATGTTCTTCAAAGGATTACTGCCGTATGTGTCCTTGAAGTCGCTTATCCAATCAAGAGCCTGATTCAGAGCTTTGAACAGGGGTCCATATATTGCGTCTCTCATCAAAATCCCATGTTCTCTCGCGATTCTTCTCTTTTCACTTTCAATTTGAAGTCTATGCTGAATCAGATATGTAGAAAACGATCCTGCCAAGAAGGAGAATATCAGTTGGATGAAACCTATGTTCCATAAGTACCCTAAGGTAGCCGCAAGTGCTGAAACTATTGCGCTGACTCCACCCACCACGTCTTCTTTCTGCAAATAGGTAGCATCTCTCTTTGTCAGTTTGAGAGAATTAGCCTATAAATATTTCACATCTTAAACTTGAGGTGCATACTCTAAGAGTTTGGCTTGAAACAAAAAGGCTGGATACGCTATTGAGAGAGAGGAATGTCCACGGCGCGCGCTATCGTCTCGCGTGTCTACAGTCATGGAAATAGATTGATATGTATTAGTTTGGGTTAATTAGATGCGGTCTAGCTTATGCCAATGAGGTCTAAACGAAGAAACCTTACACCTCAACAGAAAGAAAGACTGATGTCTATGAACGCTGGTGTTTGTTGTGTATGCAAGACAAGAGGACAAGGCGTTAATTTTCACCATATTGATGGCAACCCCTCCAATAATGCTTTTGAGAACATAGCTGTTTTATGCGTTGAGAGTCACGATGCCAGTCATAGGCCGCAGGCTTATACACAGATGAAACATTTGGAACTCGGAGTTGAAAAGATACTAGAGTACAAGAGGGAATGGGAAGCCTTTGTAATAGAGGCAAAAAAGAAGAATCCAAAAGTGTTGGCTACAATAAACTTTTATGGGACCAGAGAAAGCATACATTCCCTGAGACTAGTTTTCCAGACAACAAATTCAAAGATAGTTTTTGAACAGTTGTATCATCTGCTCACAGGATCACCCGAGAGTTGGGTAGATTCTGTAATTGATGAAGTTCGCTGGCTTGGGCCAAAGATTCCAGTCACAATGGCGGATAAACCACTTCCGATTGAATATTGCCCTTGCTGTGGCAGGTCTTTGGCGAATGTAATCGACAGCAATGTCGCAAAGAAAATAACGGCAAGCAATTGGGAACAAAATTCACTCTGTTCTATTTACATTAATCCTTCGCAACCTTCGCTGGCAATTGTCCTATCGTATGAAAAGGAAGTTCTTCTTGTCGGATCACTTCATAAATGTGGCAAATACCTACATTTTGTCTGTGACAACTTCGAGGAAAAAGTTCCCATTAAGAAAGCACCCAGTGTGAAAACTCAGGCAACCAAGATTTTATCCATGGTTTTGGCTGAATGGCGGCCAGCGCGCACGATCATTGGAACAGGAGATGAAAACAACCCTGAGATTATTGGCAATTTTAACCTACCGCGAATATGGGAGAATAGAAAATAATATTCAAATAGGAAAAGATCGAGGGCCACCCTTGTTGGCTAACTTAACGCATTGGCAAGTGCACATGAAAACAATGAAAGGCTTATTCTCTCGAGGTTTTCAGTAGTTGGTCATAGCTTGTCGCCTTTAGAACTATTTTGCCGTCTGGCTCTTCCAAATATACGATTACGTCTCCAATTTTGACCTTTAGCGCGCGCTTGGGGTCTTCTGCCAGTAGGAGGACTGACTCCAGGAGGCTGCGGAGATCCTCTTTTTCGGGTTCGGATTTCGGCCGTGGCTTCTGTAGCTCAGGGCCTTCGAAGGATTCGACGTCTCGAGTCTGAAAAGGACTGACGACTGTCGTTCGACGTTTAGATCTGAGGGCTTTTCTTTCTATGGCGCCCTCGCGCCGATCCATCTTATCAGCCAGATCTCTCGAGATCTCCTCGGTGCTCCAGCCCGTGCCGAACATAGCGGCCAGCTCACTTCAAGGCTAGACTTCCAAAAAAGGAGGAAATTTAGTATAAATTCACGCTTGAGCGTTGGTAGCCCGGGAGAGATTCGAACTCTAATCGCTATGTGTACAGGTGTTTTGTGAAAGTGAATGGTTGTTGGGTTCACGAGGGAAAAATCAGGCTTACTTAGGTTTTCAGTCTGATGATGACTTTTTTGTTTGGTAGGTTTGCCACGTATTCCCAGCCTAGAGCGAGATACTTGTTCACTTCACCGGTGGATACGGCCTTTTCCTTCGCGCAGTCGTCTGTTTCCATCCCCAACAGTTTCTTTCTCACAATCTCCTGGAGTTGCTCGTCACTTATCGAGGGTAAGTCCATCTTGTCAACTTCTTCTTGTTTGAAGCCTGCCACCAGAAGAAGCTGTTTTCTAAAGGCTTGTGCCAACCTTTCTTCGCTCGTTTCCGCATTCTTCGTTGTCTGCAGATACTCTTGGCTTCTAGCATAGGCGTCTCGCATGTCTTCAATCACGCTCGTAGGGAGTTTGGACTTATTAGTTGTGTAACGGTTCTCGATATCTCCTTTGTGCCCCATCCAAAACTGCCGATAGTCCCTCAAGACTAGGCCTTTCGATTCGGCTAACATCAGCTGCGTGTCAAAATATGATCTGAGGACATATGGTCTCCATCGGAAACCAGCGGTTCTTATCGCGCCTCTCACTAGGTCGCCTATGTTTCCAGCTCTAATGAAAGGTTTCATCTTCAGCTTCGGGGTAACAACGGCCGAGTCTGCGCTTATCTTTTCGCCCTCTCTTACTCTCTCCTCCAAGTAATCCTTAACGTATTCGACACCTTCTTCACTCAGAAACGTGAAATATCGATGGCCTGCTTTGCTCAGTTCCGGGCGCACAATCAGTAAAGTCGGCTTCTGCTCAAAGTCGACCGAGCCTCCTTCGATCCTGATTTCAGGTAGGTCTCCTATTCTCAGTCCATCATTGCCAGTGTAGTTACCCAAGACTTCGATTCTTAAACCAGAATGGGCAATCAGAGCGCACGCAACTCTGGCTTTCTTGTCACCCGAAAGAAAAATCCGCTTGAGTTCCCCATTTGTTGGAACTCTTTCGTCTTTTAATGAGGGAGTGTCCTCTGAGCCTTTGATTTTGATTTTTCTCTTGACTTCCTTTCCGTTGTGGGACAACCAAGACTTGACAGCCTTGAGAGCGGATTTGATGTAACTGCCTGTTTTCCCAGACTTCTCCATGAATGACACATAGTCAAGCATTGTATTGTAGAGATCATTCTCGGCCAGAAGTGCCAGATCGCCAGGAGTTCTCCTGAAATGCAGGCAAAAAGACCCTAGTCTCCTTAGGTAAACGTCAGCAGTGACACAAGATCCTCGTGCAACGTTGTCATACCAACGTTTCACGTCGGCGTCTTTGAAGAGAGAAGCATAACCTTTGCGGCGCGGGCTTGCCATAATGCTTAGGAAGCGTGTATCTGACATATAAGAATTGTGGGACTTGAACCCAAAGTGTGGCGGGCCCGAGGGGATTTGAACCCCTGTTCTCCGGCTTTCTTCCGTTTGGAGCGCCCGGAGGCTTGCGCGCCTGATTGCGGTTCGACGCCTTAATCCTGACTGGGCTACGGGCCCGTGGTAAACT
>Ga0315282_10000798_pt1 | contig 61604 bp, 54 predicted proteins | sample YL17G07_20_MG_FD_203693 | JGI IMG/M metagenome (GOLD analysis project Ga0315282, IMG submission 203693) | Sediment microbial communities from Yellowstone Lake, YNP, Wyoming, USA - YL17G07_20 | ecosystem: Environmental > Aquatic > Freshwater > Lake > Sediment | place: USA: Wyoming | collected...
CGCTGCGCGCCATCCAGCCCACATCGCTAAAATCCACAAAGGTGGATAGCAATCTCCCGTGGGGGCGACGCATGCGTCGCCCGTAAAACCCGCGGCGATGATGACTGCGCCGGTTTCGTAGGGGCGGGTTTCAAACCCGCCCTTATGTTTATCGTATACCCGCGCGGATGGCCTCGCCTCGTCAGAATGACGCGTATGCGATATGGGGAAGATGTAAGGGCGATTCGCGAACCGCCCTGACAAAACCCTCGCCGGCCGTATGCCGTAGGGGCAACCCCCTGTGGTTGCCCCGCCCTTCGGGCAGGCACGGGGGCCTGCCCCTACTAGAATAGCAATAACCACAACATTTAGATCGTAAGGGCGGGGTTGATAAAGCCCGCCCCGAGTGCTTCGCTTCGCTCGCAGGACCAGGCCTCAGCCCTGGTCCCGGCGCAGCACCCGGCTCTCGCCCACGCGCATGGTCAAGCCCTTGAGGTCAAAGTACTCGAGCAGCGGGATGAGGTACTTGCGGGAGAGGCCGGTCTGTTCCTTGAACTCCTGCGTGGTCAGCATCTCGTGGCCGCGGAAGTGCTTTAACAACACGTCTCGCGCGCGTTCCAGGGCCTCCCGGTGAAAGAAGAGGTCGCTCTTCACCCGCACCAGGTCCCCTTTTTTCACCACCAGGTCCAGCACCTCCCGCTTCTCCGCCGGCGTGCCGGAAAGCTGGGCGAAAACGTCCTTCAGGTTGGGCGGAGTGAGACCCCCCTCTCGATAAGCGGTCACCAGCCGGCTCTCCATGGCCTGCTGCCCCCCGGCCAGCCTGGGCCGGTGCGCGGCCAGGCGCACCTCGTCCCGCTCGAGCTCCACCTTCTTGGCGGCCAGGAGGTCGTCGAGGACCAGGCCCAGCAGCTTGGCATCGGCCAGGGGCGGGATGCGGCTTTTGAGTTCTTCCTTATTCAGACCGGCGCGCAGCGGAAACTCCTGGTGGTAGCGGTCCAGCAGCTCGAGCACCTGCCGGGCAAGCTCGGTCAAGGCCTCCCGGCTGATGAAACGGGAATCCAGCGCCAACACTTCGCTTCCGGCCAGAAGTTTTTTAAGACCGGCCTGGATGGCCTCCTCGGGCAGGTCGATCAACCCGGCCAGGTCGGCGGCGGTGACGCCATGGCTGCCGGCGCCGTGGATGAACACCCGGAGGCTCGGGACCGGCTGCCGCGCCTTGAGCACCGCCAGGTCGGTTAATAACTGCTCCTGGAAGCGCTTGTGGCGGGTGGGCGAGGGGTGCAGGATTTCGCCGCCGGCGATGGTCCTCACCGGCGAGTAGCTGCGCAGCACGAAACGGTCCCCGGCCAGGGCCGCGGTCTCCTCTTCGAGCTGGGCCTGGGCAAAGCCCGTTGCGCCCGGGGCCAGTTCCTCGGCGTCCAGCAAAAGGAGCCGGCCCAGGATTTCGCTGGTGCCCACGTGAAAGCGGACCCGGGTGCGGTTCTTGAGCGGCTTGGGGTTGGCGGCCAGGTACTCGACAAAGACGTCCAGGCGAGGGCTCGGCCGGAGCGTGTTCGGAAGGGCCAGGACCTGGCCCCGCAGCACCTCGTCCCGGTCCAGCCCTTGCAGGTTGACCGCGGTCCGCTGCCCGGCCACGACCCGCGGCACGGCCTGGCCGTGCACCTGTAACCCGCGCACCTTGGCCGTCTTCCCTCCCGGGTATATCATGACCGTCTCGCCCGCCTCGAGGGCCCCGGACAAGGCCGTGCCCGTGACCACGGTGCCGAAGCCCCGCATGGTGAAGACCCGGTCCAGCGGCATGCGGAACAGGCCGCCCGAGGCCCGCTCCTTCACCCGGCCCGCCACCTCGGCGATGGCCGCCAGCACCTCCTTCGTCCCCCGGCCGTCCACGGCCGAAAAAGGCACCAGCGGCGCGCCCTCCAGGAACGTGCCCTTCACAAATTCCTCGACGTCGTCCTCGACCAGGTCCTTAAGCTCCTCGTCGGCCAGGTCGATCTTGGTCAGCACGATCAGGCCGTGCCTGACGCCCAGCAGCCGGCAGATGTCCAGATGCTCGCGCGTCTGCGGCATGACGCCTTCGTCCGCGGCGATGACCAGGGCCACCAGGTCGATGCCCGTGGCCCCGGCCACCATGTGCCTCACGAACTTCTCGTGGCCGGGCACGTCCACCACGCCGATGGTCTGGCCGTCCGGCAGCGTCAGGTGGGCAAACCCCAGCTCGATGGTGATGCCCCGCTCCTTCTCCTCCTTGAGCCGGTCGGTGTCGATGCCGGTCAGGGCCCGGATCAGGCTGGTTTTGCCGTGGTCGATGTGGCCGGCGGTGCCCAGGATGATGGGTTTGGTCATAGTCGCGGCTGCCTCTCGCGGGCCGGAAAGCGGGATGGGTGCGATATTTTCCATAGTTACCACACCACGTTTTCGCGGGTCAAGGCGGGAAAGGGCGAAAGTGCGTAAGTGCGAGAGTGCGAAAGTGCGGGGTGCGAGCCATTACCTCCCCGCACTCGCGCACTTACGCACCACGCACCAAGGAGCGAATCTCCCGGCCTCTTGTCAAGCCCGGCCGAGGATGGTACATAGAATGAGACCTTGGCCGAAGGAGGAGGCGTTGAAAATCATGGGCCTGGACCCCGGCTCGAAGCGGGTGGGCGTGGCCGTCAGCGACGAGCTGGGCCTGATCGCCTCGAGCTTGACCACCCTGACCTGGCGCCGGGCGGAGGAGCTCGTGGCCGAGATCTGCCGGCTGGCCCGGGAGCTCGGCGTCGAGCGCATTGTGGTCGGGCTGCCCATCCGCATGGACGGCTCGCACGGTCCCGAGGCCGTGCAGGCGGAGACTCTGGCCCGGGACCTGGAGACGGCGCTTCGCCTGCCCGTGGTCACCTGGGACGAACGGTTTTCCACCCAGGCCGTCGAGCGCGTCCTGATCGAGGCGGACCTCAGCCGCAAGAAGCGCAAGATCGTGCGGGACAAAGTGGCCGCGGCCTATATACTCCAGGGCTACCTCGACTCGCTTGGGCCTTCCTCGTGATTCCATTTCCAAATCAGGATGGAAACGCGAAGGCCGACAAGGTCAACGCTCGATTTGGGAATGGAATGATGCGCCGCGTGCTGAGCTGGGTTCCCGGTCTGGTGCTGGTCCTGGTCGTGCTGGGCTCGGCCGGGGGCTGGTTCTGGTTTCGGTGGGCCACCTCGCCGGCGGACTCCGTCTCCCGCGAGGTGGTGGTCACGGTACCGCCCGGCGCCTCCCCGGTCCGGATCGGCCGGCAGCTCAAGGAGGCCGGCGTCATCCGTTCCTCCCAGGCCTTCCTCATCCTCGTGGGCTGGAAACACGCCCACGGCCGCCTGCTGGCCGGCGAACACCGCCTGGACCCTTCTTTCAGCACCTCCCAGATTATCGAGGCGCTGATCAAGGGGCGCTTCCTGCTGCGCCGCCTGACCGTGCCCGAGGGGCTGACCCTGGACCAGGTCGCGGCCCGGATCGCCCAGGCGGGCCTGGCCGATGAAGAGGCGACGCGCCGGCTGTTTTACGACGCGGCCTTTATCCAGAGCCTGGGGCTGGCCGTGGACAACTTGGAAGGCTACCTCTTTCCCGAGACCTACTATTTCACGGCCGGGACTTCGGCCCGGGACATCGTGCGCACCATGGTCAGGCGCTTCCTGGCCGTGTGGAAGGGGCTGGAAGCCGAGGCAGAGCGGCAGGGAATGGACCAAAACACGGTGGTCACCCTGGCCTCGATCGTGGAACGGGAGACCGGCCAGCCTTCGGAACGGCCCTTGATCGCGGCCATTTTCCGCAGACGCCTGAAGCGGGGCATGAGGCTCGAGAGCGACCCCACGGTCATCTACGGGCTGCCCGCCTTTGACGGCAACCTCACCCGCAAGGACCTGGATACCTGGTCCCCCTACAATACCTATCTCATCGACGGGCTCCCGCCCGGACCCATCGCCAGCCCAGGCCTGGCGAGCCTTCGCGCCGTCCTTTATCCGGCCAGGGTGAACTACCTCTATTTCGTCTCTAAAAACGACGGCACCCACCAGTTTTCTCACACGAAGGCCGAACATCTTCTGGCCGTGAAAAAGTACCAGCCCTGCCTCAAGTAAAGCCGGTTTTTTTTCGGGCCTTGGACCGCGATGCACCGGAAAGCGCGTGGTGCGCGGGCTACGGCCCTATCTTGGGATTGTGGCATGGGTATCCTGCCCATGAGTTCAGAAGGAAGGTGCGCGTGTGCGAAGCGCGTGGTGCGGGGTGCGAATTGTAGGGGCGGGTTTCAAACCCGCCCCTACGCATCATGATTCCTTATCTCCAGCCTCCAGCCGCCGAAGACTGATCAGCGTTTTTTCAGAAGGTCTATGAGCAGGAGCAAGGCGCCGACGGTCACGCCGGCGTCGGCCAGGTTGAAGGCCGGCCAGTGCAGCGCGCCCAGGTGGACGTCCACGAAGTCGATGACCGAGCCCAGGCGGAAGCGATCGAGGGCGTTGCCGAACGCGCCGCCGAGCACCAGGGCCAGGGCCCAGGGCAGGAGGCGGTCCTGGGGGCGTTCGCGGTACAGGAAGACGAACAGGACCACCACGGCCACCAGGCCCACGCCGGTCAGCAGGAACGGGTGGACCACCGACTTCGAGCCGCGCAGGAAGCCGAAGGCCACGCCGGTGTTCAGCCCGAAGGACAGGTCGAACAGGCCGGGAATGATCTCGAGGCCGCCCACCGGCCGCAGCCAGCGCCACACGGCCAGCTTGGTCAACTGGTCGGCCAGGACCAGGGCCCCGGCGCCCAGCAAAAGGAAAGGCCAGCGCTTCATGGGGCCGAACCGGTCACGGCCTCGAAGCAGCGGTGGCAGAGGCCGGGGTGGTCCGCGTGGGCTCCCACGCCCTCGGCGTGCATCCAGCACCGCTCGCACTTGGCCGCTTCAGAGGGCGACACCCGGACCGCCGCCAGCCCGGCCAGGTCCGTGGGCGAGATCTCGGCCGGCGCCTTGCCGGTCACCACGTCCACCTGGCTGACGATGAGGATGTCGCGGAGTTCGTTTTGATACGGGGCCAGAAAGGCGGCCGTCTCGCGGTCCACGTACAGCGTGACCGCGGCGTCCAGGGGGTGGCCGACCTTCTTTTCCCGGCGGGCCTCTTCCAAGGCCTTGAGGACCTGGCCGCGGACTTCGAGCAGCCGGGACCACCGGCCGGCCAGATCCTCGTCCACCAGGGCCGGGTCCGGCTTAGGCAGGTCCGCCAAATGGACGCTTTCGGCCTTGCCCTTAAAGGCGGGCAGATGGTCCCAGATTTCCTCGGCCGTAAAGGAGAGGATGGGGGCCATGATGCGGGTCATGGCCGAAAGCACCTGGAACATGGCCGTCTGCGCGGCCCGGCGCGCCTCGGACTTGGCCGGCGAAGTGTAGAGCCGGTCCTTGAGCACGTCGTGGTAAAAGGCGGACAGGTCCACGGTGCAGAAGTTGTTCAGGGCGTGGTAGATGGCGTAGAACTCGAAGTCCTCGTAGGCCGCGACCGCCCGGGCGACCAGGCCCTGGAGCCGATGCAGGGTCAGCCGGTCGATCTCGGGCAGCCGGTCCGATGCCACGCGGTCCCGGTCCGGGTTAAAATCGGAGATGTTGCCCAGGATGAAACGGCAGGTGTTGCGGATGTTGAAATAGGACTTGGCCAGCATCTCGAGAATCTCGTCCGAGACGCGGATGTCGTCCTGGTAATTCTCGGAGGCGACCCAGAGCCGGAGCAGGTCGGCTCCGTATCGCTCGATGTAGGACTCGGCTATGTCGCCGCGGGATTTGGACAGCTTGCGGCCGTCGCCTTCCACCACGTAACCGCAGGTCACCACGGTGCGATAGGGAGCGCGGGAGCGCGTCCCCACCGAGGCGAGCAGGCTCGAATTGAACCAACCGCGGTGCTGGTCGCTGCCCTCGAGGTACAGATCGGCCACGTCCGGCAGGTAGTCTCTAGCCTCGAGCGTGCCGACAAAACTCACCCCCGAATCGAACCAGACGTCCAGAATGTCCGTCTCCTTGGTGAAGGCCGTCCCTTGGCACTTGGGGCAGGCCAGCCCGGCCGGCAGAAAATCCTCGACCGGCCGGTCGAACCAGGCGTCGGCCCCCTCGCGCTCGAACAGATTCGCCACGCGTTCCATGATCTCGGGCGTGAGCAGCCACTCCCCGCACTTGTCGCAATAGACCACGGTGATGGGCACCCCCCAGGACCGCTGCCGGCTGATGCACCAGTCCGGCCGGTTCTCGATCATGAGATAGATGCGGTCCCGGCCCCACCGCGGAATCCAGCGCACCTGGTCTATGGCCTTGAGCGCCTTGGCCCTGAGGTCGTTCTTCTCCATGGAGATGAACCACTGCGGCGTGGAACGAAAGATGATGGGCTGCTTGCACCGCCAGCAGTGGGGGTACTGGTGGGTGACCTCCTGCTCGTGCATCAAGGTCCCGGCTTCGGTCAGCTTGGCGTTCACCGCCTCGTTGGCGTCGAAGACGAACTGCCCGGCGAAAAAGGGCACGTCCTGAGTGAAGCGGCCGTCGTCGTCCACGGGCGAGTAAGGCTTGAGCCCGTAAAGAAGGCCGATGTCGTAGTCCTCGCGGCCGTGGCCGGGCGCGGTATGGACGCAGCCCGTACCCTGCTCGAGCGTGACGTGCGGGCCGAGGATGACCACCGATTCCCGGTCGTAGAGCGGGTGGCGGCACTTCAGGCCTTCCAGCTTCTTGGGGTCGAGCCGGGCCAGGACCTGGTAGTCCTTGAAGCCCAGGGTGAGCATGACGTCCACCATCAATCCCTTGGCCAGAACGTACACCTCGCCGCCCGCCTTCACGGCCACGTATTCGAAATCCTGATTCAGGGCGATGGCCAGGTTGGCGGGAATGGTCCAGGGCGTGGTCGTCCAGATGATGAAATAGACCTTTTCGCCGGCCAGGACCGGGTCCACCTTTTCCGGCGGGTCCAGGAGCGGGAAGCGCACGTAGATCGAGGGCGTGTGGTGGTCGCCGTACTCGACCTCGGCCTCGGCCAGGGCCGTGCGGCAGTGGGCGCACCAGTAAATGGGCTTCTGGCTCTTGTAAACGCCGCCGGAAAGGGCGAATTTGCCAAACTCCCGGGCGATCATGGCCTCGTAGGCCGGGGTCATGGTCAGGTAGGGGTTGAACCATTCCCCGAGCACGCCCAGGCGCATGAATTCGCGGCGCTGGACGTCCACGAACTTTTCGGCATACGCCCGGCAGAGCCGGCGCATCTCGACCTGGGAGACCTCGTCCTTGCGGGTCCCCAGCTCGAGGTCCACCTGGTGCTCGATGGGCAGGCCGTGGCAGTCCCAGCCCGGCACGTAGGGGCTGTCAAAGCCCATCATCTCCCGGGACTTGACCACCATGTCCTTGAGAATTTTATTTAAGGCCGTGCCCAGGTGGACGTGGCCGTTGGCGTAAGGCGGCCCGTCGTGCAGCACGAACTGCGGCCGTCCCCGGCTACGCCTTCTGATTTTCTCGTACAGCCGCGTCTCCTGCCAGCGGGCCAACATATCCGGCTCCCGCTTGGGCAGGCCCGCCTTCATGGGAAATACGGTTCGGGGCAGGTTGAGCGTCCCCTTGTAATCCATAGCCACCTCCGCCGCCGTCGCTTTACTTAAGGCAGGTTATAGCAAAGTCAGGCCCTGAACTGTCAAGATTTTCAAAAGCCGCGCGGGGCCGAGGCCGGAATTTTCCCAACCGGGGCCGCCGTGAAAAGTTGGGAGGAGGGCCTCTCGCCGAGGCGAGAGACCCTCCTCAGTCGCCGGCCTTCGTTCAGCCGGCCTGACCCGACCGGTCAGGGAAGGGTGATCCCCTGGGGTCGGGGCTTCCGAGCGCCCTGGTTGGGGCGCCGCGGAAGACGGCATAAAAAAACCCCGCCTTGTGGGCGGGGTCGATTAAGCTTTGCTTGATCAGCTCGGCTACAAACCTCCCCGCCCTCCGGAGAGAATAACGACCCCGGTAATGACGAGAAGGAGTATGCTAAGCCGTGTGTTCATCTTTTCATCCTGACTTTCGTGCTTATCACGCCTTCCGCTTCCTGTCAAGGGCCGCGGCGAATGCGAAAAAGGGGTCAGGAACCTTTTTCTCGTGTTCAACCTCTTGATCTGTCGAGACTGGGGAAAAAGGTTCCTGACCCCTTTTTCCCGTATATCCGGCTAATAGCTGCCGGTGAGGACCAGGGTGTAAACGTTGCGCCGGTAGTCGAAGGGGTCCGCGCCGCCGATCAGCACGGCCTCGTTGGACCGGTTCTCCGTGTGGGTCCACAGAAACATGAGCTGCACGTACTTGTGGAGATCGGCCGTGATTCTAAGCGTCGTGCTCCAGGTATGGTCCACGCGGTCCCGCAGCGGATACAGAGTCTCGTTCGACTGATAGCGCAGCCAGGCGTAACTGGTTTGAAGATCGGCCGTGACGTAGTAGTAAGTCGGCGAGGTCACCCCTGCCTGAACCTGGTAGAGGGAATAATCGTTGGCACCGTTTCCCAGTTGATCGTCGTATTCGGCGGCCAGACCGCCGCGCACGGTCAGGCGGCTCGTGTTTCCCTGGAGCGGGAAGTCGTGGTAGTAATTGCCCTCGCCGGAGTAATGATAGGTGTTGAGCGTCTTGTCCAGGTAGTCCCTGTATTGCATGCCGCCGTTAACGTCCAGCCGGTCGGTGGGGGTGAAGACGTAGGCGACGCGGGGGAAGAGGCCGCGGGCGTCCAGTTTGTCTTCGCCGCCGGCCAGGTAGTGACTGGCTTCGGCCTCCAGCCTGAAGAACCAGGGGTGCATGTTCCACATGCCGTAAACGGAGGCGAGGTGCCCGACCAGGTCGTTGTCTTTGAGGGTGTCGTACCAGTTGCCGATGAAGTTATAGGAGAACCCGGCCTCGTACTCGCGGCGGTTGATAATCTTGGCGATGCCCTTGAAGCTGATGCCGCGGCTCCAATCCGCCTTGTCGGTGGCTGCGCTCGGGGGGACCAGAGCGACCTCTTGCAGGGGCTGGTTGGTGACGTTGTCGTCGTATTTCAAGGTGAGGCTGAGGGTAACCCACAAGGGTTTGCGCGCCTCTTCCTCGGCGTCGATGTTTTTCAGGAAATCCTGGCAGTTCTTGAGCAGGTCGGCGTCCGGGGTGAGTTCCATGGCCTGACCGAGGCGGCGTTTGGCCGCGGCGAAGTTCTCCTGTTTATAGCTGACCAGGGCCAGGTGGTAGTAGGCGAAAGCGGTCAGTTTGGGGTCAATCTCGGTGACATGGGTGAAATCGGCCTCGGCTCGCCGGTAATCCCTCATGTTCAGATAGACGATGCCGCGGCTCAAATACAGGTCGAGCCTTTCGGGAAAGGCAGCCAGGGCCTGGTCATAAGTGGTCAGGGCCTGGTCGTACTTTTTCATGGCATTGTAGATATTGGCGATTTCGATGAGGGCCGCCTTCTTTTGAGGGGCCGCCTTTTGCAAGCTCTGGACGGCCTTCTCGGGCTGCTTGAGCTTGAACAGGATCAGGCCGCGCAGGTACTCGATCTCCGGGTCGCCGGGCGCCATTGCGGCCGCCTTGTCCGCGAAAGTCAGGGCCTCCTGGAAATTTTCGTCCTCGAATTCGAAGCGGGCGCGTTCCAGAAGTTTGCTGGCTTCCGGGTTCATGGCGGCCGCCCCCCAGGGCAGCCACAGGATCAGGCTCAGCAAGACGACCGCGATCAGGAATTTGTGATGGTTCCGCATCTGTGATCCGCTCCCTGTCCCAGGCGCATGTGGCCCGCGAACGCGAAGTTATGCAGAGCGCCATAACTTCGCATACCGGCGTTGCTCCTCGACTCGTCATGGCGGCGTACTGGCAAAGTACGCCTCATTCCTCGCTTTCGTCGCGCCTTGGTCTGCTTTGTTCTGACGCTTTGCATGCGCATCTATCGATAAAGTTGCGTATATCTTGTTGAAATCTATGCCGCAAATTAGTCGAGAGCGGGGATGAAGTCAAGAAAAAACGGCTAAATCTCGATCCAGTCCAGCCAGCAGGCGGCCGGCCGCGCCTCCGCGGGCCGCGACAGCCGGAAGGGCAAGGTGCGCCGACGGGCCAGGCGGCGGATGTCATCCAGTTTCTCCGTGACCTCATCCTGGCCGACTTGGATCATCTCCGCCAGGTGTTCGAAATCGCTCCAGTGGATGTGTCCGACCCGGGGCCGCAGGACCAGGTCGGCGGTCCCCAGGGCCGTCTCTTTCAAGGTGTAGTTTTCAATATCTTCCACCCGGAAGAGAACCTCGATTCCCCGGAGCGGTCCGCCCTCGTCCTTAGACGTTTCCTCCATCTCCACGTCCACGGCCAGCACCTTGTCCGCGCCCATGCACCGCAACGGTTCCACGGGCACCTTGTGCAGCACGCCGCCGTCCGTGAGTACCAGGCCCTGAAACGCCAGCGGCTGAATCACGCCGGGCAGGGCCGCGCTGGCCGCGACCGCCCTCCGAAGCGGGCCGCTCCGAAAAAGCACCGGCCTGCCGGATTTCAGATCCGTGCTGACCGCGGAAAAACCGAGGGGCAGGTCCTCGATCCGGACCGGCGGGACCAGCGCCTCGATCAGGGCCTGGTACAAGTCCGGGTCCAGGATGGAGGAACGGGTGAGCATCAGGGTGTGGAGATAGGCCTTTTTGATGAAGGTTTCCACCCGGGAATAGAGGCTGGCCGAGCGGTCGTGAAAGACCTCCTTCACCAAGGAGAGCCGCGTCTTTTTGAACAGGTCGCCGGCCAGAAAGTCCTGGATTTTTCTTTCCACTTCGTCCGCGTTTAAGCAATGGGCGTACAGTCCGCCCACCAGCGCGCCGAGGCTGGAGCCGGACAAAAAGGAGATTTTCACCCCGGCCCGCTCCAGGGCCTTGAGCACCCCGATGTGGGCCAGCCCTCGGGCGCCGCCGGCACCCAGGGCCAACCCCAGCCGCACCGGTTCAAACATGCCGTACCCCTGAACCGAAGGACCCCTCGTGCCAGCCACCGGCAGGGGGATCGGGTCAGAACGCCCCCACCTCCGCCAGCAGGCGCGCCGCGGCTTCCCCTTTGACCAGGCGCGCGGCCTCGACGTCAAGACCGGACGCCTCGATTTCCCTGAAGTAGCGCTTGGGATCGATGAGCGGAAAGTCGCTGCCGAACAAGACCTTTTCCGGTCCGATGATCTGGCAGGCCAGCCGATAGATTTCGGGCCGGTAGAGAAAGGGAGAGGCGGCCGTGTCCACAAAGACGTGGGTCAGGGCCGCCGGCACCTCGCGTAGGAGCAGGTGGTAAAAGAACAGACCGCCGCCCCAATGGGCCAGGACCAGCTTGACCTCGGGCAAGGACCGGACCAGGTCGTAGATCATGGCCAGCGTCAGGGGCGCCTTGCCCGGGTAGCGGTGCCCGATCGGTTCGTTAACGTGCACCAGCATCAGCCGGTTTCGCTCCCGGCAGAGCCGGCCCAGAACGGCCAGACGGTCCAGGGCTTCCCGGTCGAAGCCCCGGCCGTAAAGGGCCAGTTCGCCCAGACCCCAAAGCCCGCTGTCGAGGGCGCGCGCCGCCTCCCGCGGGGCCCAGTCCGTGACCGGGTTCAGGCTGGCCAGGCCGACGATGCGGCCCGGATAGCGGGCCTGGGCCTCGCGAACGTACTCGTTGCCCGCCCGCGCGTGGCCTTCGTCCGACCAGGGGAACCCGAAGGCCGCGGCCTTGTCCACGCCGGCTTGGTCCATGGCCGCCACCAGTTCGGCCGCGCCGATCATCCGCGCGGTTTCGTCTTGGTAGATCGCGGCGAAATCGGCCTCGCTCTCGAAATAGGCGGCCCGGTTCTTCCGCACTTCAGGCGGGAAGATGTGGGTGTGCACGTCGATGATCATGAGACCCTTGCAAAACTTCGGCTTCCGGCCGGACTCATTGTCGGGCTTCGGCTCGAAGTCCTCGAAATATAAGTAATATTCCTGCGGCCCCTCGACTTGGCTCGGGGCCGTGAGCCTGTCGAATGACCCTTCGACTCCGCTCAGGGCCATGAGCCTGTCGAATGGCTTCGACCCTCGCCCCATCGATTCCATCTCGGCATCCTGTGTTTTGCAACGGTCTCATCCTGGGGCGCCGAAAAGGTCCCGGTGGGCCGGGCAGCCGGGCAGGCCGGTGGCCTTTACGGCCGCGGCGGCGATGGCCTCGGCCAACATCTCCGCGCCCAAGGCGCCCACGACCGTCTCCTCGACGGCCGGGCCATGGCCGGTGGCCAGGACAAAGACCATGTCTCCGTCGTGCAGGGTGCTGGCGGGCCGGAGGGCCCGGCCGAACCCGGCCGAGGCCATGCGGGCCACGCGGCCGGCCTGGATTTTGGTCAGGCGGGCGTCGGTCACGACCACGCCCAGCACCGTGTTGGGGACGAGGGGCACGGGTTCGGACAGAGTCTTTCTGAATATCTCGAGGGCGCCGACCAGGGTGCGGCCGTCCGGGCTGCGCACGCCCGCCAGAATCCGGCCGGTCTGCGGGTCCACCACGTCCCCCACCGGGTTGGCCACGGCCAGGGCGGCGATCTTGATCCGGCCGGCGTCCAGGCCGGCCGTCCCCTGGCCGGTTTTCATGGCCCGGGCGATCCCGGCCAGCTTGCCGGCCGTGGCTCCGGTCCCGGCGCCGACCGAGCCCTGGGGCACCGGTCCCCGGTTGGCACTCAGGGCCGCGTCATAGCCCATCTGCTCGTCCGGCAGGCGGAAGGTCTGGTTGAAAAAGAGGTCGTAGATAACCGCGCAGGGCACCAGCGGCACGCGGCCGCAGGTGGTGACCAGGCCGTACCCGTTCTCGGACAGCCAGCGCATGACGCCGCTGGCCGCGGCCAGGCCGAAAGCGCTGCCGCCGCTGAGCAGCACGCCGTGGACCATTTCGGTGCGGGTCAGGGGGTCGAAGAGGCTCGTCTCGCGGCTGCCCGGCGCCATGCCCCGAAGCTCCATGCCCGCGGCCGCCCCTTCCGGACAGAGCACCGCCGTGCACCCGGTGTGGTGGACCTCGTCCGTGACCACGCCCACCAGGATGCCCGGGATGTCGGTCAGGGTCAATCCTTCATCCAGCATGTCATGACCCCCGCGCGGCCGTCATTCGCTCGCGGAGTGAATGATGAATGATGAGTGAGTGATGAATGGAAGAGATGAGCCTCGTGCCAGGATTCATCATTCCGCATTCATCATTCATCATTTCTCTTCCGGCGCTTCGGCCTCCTCGGTCTCGGAGGGGCGGCGGATGTAGTCGAGGTCGATCTGGCCCGGAGGCGCCGCCGCATTTCCCTCGAGGTGCACCTGAAGGCCGAAGCGTTCTTCGATCTCCAGCAGGTCGCCGCGCTTCTGGTTGAGCAGGTAGTCGGTCACGGCCGGGTGAAGGCGCCCGTTGATCCGCTCGACCACCCCTTTCGAGGCCCGCTGGGTGATGCTGCGAAGCACGGCCAGGGCCGTGGCCTCGGTGGACCGGACCACGCCCTTGCCGCCGCAGCTTTGGCAGGTGCGGAAGGTGCCGAATTCGATGGGCATGCCCAGGCGCTGCCGGGACAGCTCGAGCAGGCCGAACTTGGAGATGCGGCCGAGATCGATCTTGGCCCGGTCCTTTTTCATCTCGGTCTTGAGCGTCTTTTCGACCTCCCGGTTGTGCCCCTTGTCCCGCATGTCGATGAAATCGATGACGATGAGGCCGCCCAGGTCCCGGATTCTGAGCTGTCGGGCGATCTCCTGGGCCGCTTCCGTGTTCGTCCTGAAGGCCGTGTCCTCCATGGAGGAACCGCGCGTGCCCCGGCCGGAGTTGACGTCGATGGCCACCAGGGCTTCGGTCTGGTTGATGACGATCGAGCCGCCGGACTTGAGCCGGACCTCGCTCTCGAAAATGGTCTGGATCTGTTCTTCGATCTGATGCCGGGAAAAGATGGGCCGCTTCTCCTTGAAGCGCTTGACCCGGTTCTGGTAGCGGGGCGAGACCACCTTCATGTAGTCCAGGGCCTTGTCGTAGACCTCCTCGTCGTCGATCAGGATTTCCTCGATCTCGGGCGTGAAGTGGTCCCGGATGGTGCGGATGGCCAGGTCCTGCTCCTTGTACACCAGGCTGGGCGTGGGCAGGTCCGGCACGCTCTTGCGGATGCCCTCCCACAGCCGCAGGTGGTGGCTCAGGTCCCGGGTGATGTCCTTCTTGTTTCGGCCCACGGCCGCGGTGCGCACGATGATGCCGAACTCGTCCAGGTTCGGCAACTCCTGGATGGCCGCCTTGAGGCGCTGGCGCTCGGCTTCATCCTCGATCTTGCGGGAAACCCCCACGCTCGGCCGGCCCGGAGAAATGACCGCGTACTGGCCGGCGATGGAGACGAAGGTCGTCAGGGCCGGGCCTTTGGTGCCGGCGCCCTCCTTGGTGATCTGGACCAGCACGGGCTGTCCCTTGGTCAGCACGTTCTGGATGTCCGGCAGCCGGGACTCGAACCATTCCCTCTGGTAATATTCCGGATGCACGTCGTTGATCTGCAGGAAGCCGTTGCGTTCGAGCCCGCAATCCACAAAGGCCGCCTGAAGACTCGGTTCGATATTCACGATGGTGCCCTTGTAAATGTTTCCGCGGATCTGTTCCTTGGTCGAGCTGTCCGTGTAATACTCCTCCAGCCAGCCGTCTTCCACGATGGCGATCCGGTATTCCTCCTGATCGGAGGCATTGATCATCATTTTTTTCACGTAGCGTCCAAAGCTCCTTTTTGCCTTTGCCGCTGGCGATACTGGTGGACCTGGTACATGAAGGCCTCCATGCGGGCCAGCGTGTTCGTGTCCTCTTGGCCGTCGCAAGCGATGTTGAGGACCGGCATGTTGTCATGGCGCTCGCGGAAACGTTTGAGCAACGATTCGACGATGTTGCCGGGCATGCAGGTGAAGGGGATGATGTTCACCACCCCGCAGGCGCCCTTGCGGGCGAAATCCTCGGACTTGCCCATGGAGAGAATGGTCTCGCCCTGGAAGGTCCGGTGGACATAAGGGCTGGCCAGGTTGAAGGTTTCCACGGTCGTCGGTTCGTGGAAGTTCCGGAGCGTGCCGCGATAGGCCTCTTCCAACTGGTGCATCTGCCGGGCCTGGAAATAATTGATCAGCCGCTTGGTGAAGTGGTCTCTGTAGCGGCGCTGCAGCCAGGAGACGTCCATGGCGTCCTGGTTCACATACAGAATCCACTCGGCCACGGTGGGCATCCAGGGCTCCCCGCCGAACCGTTCGATGTTGCGGATGGTGTTTTCGTTTGAAAAATCGTTGTTGCGGGTGTAAATCTCCCCCACCACTCCGAGCACGGGCTTGGAGCCTGGATTCTTGACCCGGACCTGCTCCTGCCGGGCCCGGCAGCGCTTGAGGCAGGCGGTCACGTCGCCGCGGCCGCGGGTGGTCTCGAGGATGTCCTTGAGGCAGTCCGCGTAGGCCGCGTCCACCTCGCCCGGGCTTGCCTCGTAGCAGCGGGTTTCCAGCCTTTTCTTCATAATCAGGTCGATGGCCACCACGGCCGGCCAGGCGATGCGGGTGAAGTCCTTGCCGCCCATGGCTTCGAGTTCCTTGTAGAAGGAGTCGCCCTGGTCCGGGGAGAGGATGGGCACCTGGGAGTAGCCCTGCTCGTCCAGGGCCAGCCGCTGAAAGCGGTGGTACTGGCCGAAGCGGCAGGGCCCGTTGCTGGCGGCCATCATGAAGGCCATGCGGTCCGGGTCGAAATCCGGCCGCTTCGCGATGCGCATCATGTCGCCCGTGGTCAGAATGCAGGGATAGCATTCCTTGCCCGAGGTATATCGCCGGCCCAGGGCCAGGCTTTCGGCGTCCGAGTGGGGCATGACCTCGGCCTCGATGCCGACGGCCGCAAAGGCCGCCTCGACGGCGTGGGCATGGTCGGTCATGTTGGGGATGAAGATTTTACGGCCCTTGGTTTCGGCGACGTGGCGGCCGCGGAAGGTGAGCAGGCTCTGGCTTTCCTCGGGCACGGTCACGTTTTTCAGGCTGTCGAGGAAAGCCTCGAGCCGGGTCACGGCCCCCACGTCCGAGCTGTGCTCGTCGATCTCGATCTCGAGGAAGGGCTTGCCGCGCATGGTGTCCAGGAAGAAATGCAGGATAAAGGAATCCGGTCCGCAGCCGAAGTTGGTGATGAAGATGCCATAGAGGCGGGGATGGCGGCGGATGATTTCGGCGGCGGCCAGCATCTTCTGGCCGTAGCGCCAGTACTGGTGGTTGGCCTCCTCGTGGTACTGCGGGTCATGGAGGGGCAGGAAATCCATGGGGATGCCGACCACGCCCAGGTCTCGGAGCTTGCTGGACAGGTTCAGGTTCAGGCCGGGGTCCATGCCGTTGTAAGGCCGCGTGACCACGACCATGCCCAGCCAGTCCTTCTCCTCGATGAGGCCCAGCACCTCGCGGCCCCGCTGCTGCATCCGCTCAAGGAAATGCTCCTGGGCTTCGAGCGCCGGGCGCAGGGCCTTTTTGGCCTCGGCCGCGCCCACGCCCAGGCCGCGGGCGATATCGACCATGTTCCGGGTGAGCACGCGCTCGCCCTCGCCGAAGTAGATCGGCCCGGTGACCAGCTCCACGCCGTGCGCCTTGAAGTCGATGGCCGCCAGGCTGGTGTAGGGCAGGGTCTGGGAGTACGGGCAGATTTTGGCGTACTCCACATCCTGGCCCTTCTTGTCCATGTTGATCACGCTCGGCACAAAGACCCGCTTCACTCCTTGGGCGATGAGGTCCAGGATGTGGCCGTAGGAGACCTTGGTGGGGAAGCATGGTTCGTTGACCACGGCCTCGACGCCGCGATGGATGAGCCGCTTGTTGGATTTTTCCGAGAGCACGACCTCGAAGCCCAGCCTGGTGAAGAAGGTTTTAAAGAAGGGCATGAGCTCGTGCATGACCATGATCCGCGGCAGGCCCAGCACGCCGCGCCAGGGCGGCTGGTCCGAGACGGCTTCGGGCGGGTTGAAGAGCATCTCGGCCCGTTCCTCGAACAGGTCCGGGATGCTGCTTTCGGCCGATTTCTTCTTCTTGATGTCGTACTTTTCGCAGCGGGAGCCATAGAAGAGGGGCGTTTCCCCCTCGATGGTCACCTTGCGGATTTCGCAGGTGTTGGCGCAGCCGTTGCACTCGAAGGAATCGATGGTGTATTTCCGCTCGGACAGGTCGAAGCCCTTGAACCCGCTCGTCTCCCAGGTCCTTTCCCGCTTGGCCAGGATGGCCGCGCCGATGGCGCCGGTCACGTCGGCATGGTCGGGCACGGTGATCTTCTTGCCGGTCACGGCCTCGAAAGCGGCCACGATGCCCTGGTTGAAGGCGGTCGCCCCCTGGTAGAAAATGCGGTTGCCGACGCGGCGGTTTTCCACCACCTTGTTCAGGTAGTTGGTGACGATGGAATAGGACAGGCCGGCCACCAGGTCCGGCGTCTCCGCGCCCTGCTGCTGGTGGTGGACCAGGTCGGACTCCATGAAAACGGTGCAGCGTTCGCCGAGCTGGACCGGGTTCTTGCCGGCCAGGGCCAGCCTGCCGAACTCCTCCTTGATCTGAATGTTCAGCTTTTCGGCCTGTTCCTCGAGGAAAGAGCCGGTGCCGGCGGCGCAGGCCTTGTTCATCATGAAATCGACGATGGCCCCGCCGTCCAGGCTGATAAACTTGGAATCCTGGCCGCCGATCTCGAAGATGGTGTCCACCTTGGGGTCGATGGCGGCCGCGGCCGTGGCCTGGGCCGTGATCTCGTTCCGGACCACGTCGGCGCCGATGAAGTCGCCGGTCAGGTATCGGCCCGAGCCGGTGGTGCAGGCGCCCTTCACGCGCACCTTGTCCCCGACCCGTTCTCCCACGGCTTTCAGCCCCAACTGGATCGCCTCCAGGGGACGGCCGGCGGTCATGAGGTACTCCCGGTCCACCACGTTCAGGTCGTCGTCGATCAAGACCACGTTGGTGCTGATGGAGCCCACGTCGACGCCGAGATAGACGTCGAGCTTTTGGCCGTGGGGCAGGTCCTCGAGGCTGCGGTAGTCGGTTTTGGGGGAGCTGGCCGCCTTGACCAGGGGTTTGAGCCGGCTCGGCTCCGGCCGCTCGTAGGCCACGTACTGCCTGAGCCGGTCCAGACCGCTGAACCCACGGGCCGCTTTGAGATCCTCGGCCGGCCGGTCGAGTGTGGCCAGGGCCGCGCCGATGGCCCCCATCGAGTAAAAGTGCTCGGGAACGACCAGCTCGCCGTCCCCAAGTTCCAGCACCTCCACCAGGGCCCGACGGACGCCCTCGTTGGCCGCCACCCCGCCCTGGAAGCTGACCGGCGGGAGGATGCGCTTGCCCTTGGCCAGGTTGCTGCGGAGATTGCGGATCAAGGCGTAACACAGGCCGGCGATGATTTCGAAGTCCGGCGTGGCGCCTTGCTGCAGGTGGATCATGTCTGTTTTGGCAAAGACGCTGCATCTCCCGGCCAGGCGCGGCGGGGTGGTCGAGCGCAGGGCCTCCTGGCCGAACTCCTCGATGGTGTATCCGAGGCGGGAGGCCTGCTGATCCAGGAACGAACCGGTGCCGGCGGCGCACATGGAGTTCATGGCGAAATCGGCGATGGTGAGCGGGCCGCCGTCTTCGGAGCTGGCCAGGATCAGGGTCGAATCCTCGCCGCCCATGTCGATGATGGTGCGCGCCTGGGGCACGAAAAGGCTGGTCGCCCGCGTCTGGGCGATAATCTCGTTGATGAACACCCCTTCGAGCAGGCCGGCCAGGGTCTTGCCTCCCGAGCCGGTGGTCGAGACAGTGGCAATCTGTCCCGCGTCGTACGTTTCCAGCAGCCCGCCGAGCACGCGGAGGGCCGTATCAAAGGGCCGCCCGTGTGTACGGGCATAGTCTTCAAAAATCAGATTCCGGTTGTCGTCCAGCAGGACCGTGTTCAAGCTGATGGAACCGACGTCCAGACCCAAGTGGTAGCGGGCGCTCATGAAGCTGCTTCCTCCCCCTTCCTTATAATAACCGGTTGCCGGGCGGCCGGCCGCCGGAGGCCACGTCGCGCCTCACCCGCTACAGGCCGCGTCGGAAAAAAGTGCGGGTGGCAAAAGACCGGGCCTGTTCGGAGGCGCATGATGCAGGAATTATCTTCCTTCAGGCAGAGTAGCGAGCCGCCGGGCCGGGTCCGGCCCGATGCGCTCGAGGTCCTCAGCCAAATCGAGACGCGACTCCGTCCGCCTCCTGCCATGGCCTTTTATTTTCATGTATTTCACAAAGGCTGTCAACACCGCTCTTGCCTGCCTGCGGGCGGAGGGAGTGCGCGGTGCGAAAGTGCGGGAGTGCGGGGAGGTGGATTGGGGTTGGGTGCAGGGGCGCGGTACGCAGGGATAATCGTAGGGGCGGGTTTCAAACCCGCCCGCGAAGACAGCCGGGTGCCATGACCGCTTGTCGGCCATGCATAAAGAGTGCGTGGCGCGAAAGTGCGGGAGTGCGGGGAGGTGGATTAGGGTCGGGTGCAAGGGCGTGGTGCGCGGGGATAATCGTAGGGGCGGGTTTCAAACCCGCCCCGTATTTTTTGCAAACCCGGTACAAGCGACCCGTAGGGGCGGCCCCCCGTGGCCGCCCGCTTTCTCGTTCCAAGGCTCTGCCCTGGAACGCCAGAACGATTTGAGGCTCTGCCTCAACACCGCATTTAATAAGGTTTCGAGGCAGAGCCTCGATTCTATTTGCCCGTTCCAGGGCAGAACCCTGGAACGAGAAGGCAATTGCATGGAAAGGCATGATATTGTAGTATCTAGAGCGAAACATGAGAAGAGACGGCAACTTCTTATACAGAAAGAGGCAGTCTGCGTTTGCCGTTTTATACAGACTGTATAATTATTGTTAGGCCACATGAACCCGCTTTACCAAAAGGAGGAAAGCAGATGAGAGTTCGAGAACTTCAGGAACAACTATCCAAACTTGATCCGCAACTGGAGGTGCTTTGTTATTGCGAAGACGAGAAACTTGTAACTGAAAGTCGCGGCTTCATCTTGCTCGATGTTTTGGCTGTTAATAACACTGAGGCTGAGCGGCTTCGCCTTGATGATGGAACTCCGTATCTAAAGTTTGGTAAGGGGCCAGATGCGTCGGTTATCGCTACCCTGGAGGTCACAACAGATTTCTAAAATGGGCTGCGGGTAATAAGGACTATTGCCATATGAATACCAAAGTGAATGGGTTTTTCAAGACATGACCCCATTCAATTCCTGAGCATTAAACGGAGGTAGACCATGAAGAAGATCATTATTCTCATTTTTGCTGTCCTTATATCAACATCCACATTCGCACAACGAATACCAAACCAGTTCGGAGCAGACTGGAGAACGGACAAGCCTGTTGGGAAAAACTGGATTAAGGTTACAGATATACACTATCTCAACAAGAACTCTGTGAAGAAGGTTAAGGATACTATGTATCAGGCGAAACTTTGCAATGAGATGAAGCTGCCGAACGGCAGCATTGTTTGGAATTATTTTAATGTCAGGGTCGATTGTAAAAGCAGGCAAGCATATTCACAAAATAATGGTAAGTGGACAGGTCCGATGGACCCTACAGAGGAAGACAATGCTGTGCTAAAACATGCTTGCAAGTAACTATTGACAATACTATGAGAAGAAAAGCGTCACCTATGTACCTGAAATGAAATGTAACCCATGTACCCGGACCATACCAAATGCATTGCCCAACAAGACATTGCAGCCGATGCGCAAGCGCCCGGCTGAATTTCGTGCTAGATGTCGAGAGTACAAGATGCAGTCCTCACCAAAGCTGAGAGAAGAACTAGATCGAGCGGCCGCAGAGGTGGCCTCTATGCATATGAGCGGAACATTCGATCAGTTTGAGGAGCATTGGAAGGCTTTCCTCAGCCATCTCGAACGAGTTTGGAACAAGTCGCAAGCGCATTTTGGGCGCAGTCCGAAATGGAAGAGCTGGAAGGCAAGATTTGAAAAGCAACGCGATCGTGATCCGCTGCTTAGATATCTACGCGTGGCCAGGGGCGCACATGAGCACACAACCGAGGATATTCTTGTCAAGGAAAGTGGCTTTATCAGTATTAGCGCCGGGCCAACCGGATCAGGGGCGATCCGGAATCTATCGTTCGATAAAGGCGATTGGAAAATGGAGTTGATTTCCGGATCGATCACTATTATCACTTCTCCAGATCATGCTCGACCTCTTCCAGTGAAAGAGCGGGGAAGGGTGTTAAGCGTTCCAACCTCCCATCTTGGCAAGACTGTGGATCCAAGCGACCTCATCGGGCTCGCGACAACGGGATTGGCCTATTACGAAAAATTTCTTGAGGAAGCCGAATCATTTTTTGTCACTGAGCATGACGTCTAACTTTTTCCCGTTCCAGGGCGGAGCCCTGGAACGAGAAAAACTGCTTGCAAGAACTTTAAAAACCGTTGGGTTTCGCTTCGCTCAACCCAACCTACCTGTTGCTTCGCTCGCTTGCCTGTCGGGCCGGAACGGCCGGTCCGGAGCCCACGGCCCGGCCGGAACGCCATCCCTGGGTTGAAACTTGCGGGATAGGACTTAAATTAAGCATAGGAAAGGGGCTTGGAGGCGGAAAGAGGAATCAGGGAATCCATCGAATCTAAAGGTTCCATGTTAAATACAAAGGGTTTTCTCCTGACCGTTTCCGCCTGTTCTCCAAACCCCTTCAGCCGCCGAGAACCATTGGCCCGGCGGCTTTTTTATGTATCTTGCTGCTCGGCGGCCGGTCGGTCTCCTGGCTGGTTTTCTCGTTCCAGGGCTCTGCCCTGGAACGCCGGGACCGACTTGAGGCTCTGCCTCAACACCGCATTTTATAAGGTATCGAGGCGGAGCCTCGACTCTATTTGCCCGTTCCAGGGCAGAGCCCTGGAACGAGAAGAAACTGTACAAGGGAAAAAGGTTCCTGACCCCTTTTTCGTTCAAGATGAGGTTGCGCAAGGCGGGCCGAATTGTTATGATCTCCTTTGGCCTCGCCATGGAGAAGCACACAGGTTTTGGGACGCTGTCCAAAGAGGCACGAGACTTGAAAGGAGACCATAGAGCATGAAGGTTTTGGCGTTCAATGCCAGTCCGCGAAAGGATGGCAACACCTCGAACATCGTCCGCGCCATGCTGGAGGGCGCGAAGGCGGAAGGCGCGGAAGTGACCGAGGTGCGCGTACACGATATCAAGATGAAAGGCTGCATGGGCTGCCTGTCCTGCCGCACCAAGGCCGGCCACTGCGCCCAGAAAGACGAGCTGACCCCGTATCTGGACGCGATCCACGAGTCGGACGCGGTCATCTTCGGGACCCCCATTTACATGTACCGGGTCTCGGGCCAGATGAAACTCCTGGTGGACCGGATGTACTCCCTGTACGAAACCAAGCTGGAAGGCCGCGGGTACAACAGCACCGTCGCCCCGGGCAAGTCCTACGCCCTCATCGTCTCTCAGGGCGCGGCCGATGCCGACCAGTACTTCCGTTCCGTACGCTGGCTGGCCGCGATGACCGGGACCGGGCTGGGCATGAAGGAACTGGGACGGATCATTCACACGGGCACCACGCATGGGCCGGCCAAGGAGAACGCGGCGCTTCTCGACGAGGCCCGGCAGCTCGGCCGGAAGCTGGCCGGGGCCAGGTAGAGGCGAGAAACGCGGTTTTTGTCGGAAACCGATCGTAACTTGCCGATGTTTAGCTGCTGACCCGCAGTTAAATGACATGGCTTTCCCCATGGGTTCGGGGCGGGCTAGGAGTGTGCAGCATGCGGGTTGAGGGTGGGTTCAGTGGGGGTCCAGGTGGGGCATGTGAGGAGTAGAAAATGGGCATGACCATTGCCATGGCCGGAAAAGGCGGCACGGGCAAGACCACGGTGGCGGGGCTGGCGGTCAAATTTCTGGTCCAGCGGGGTCTGGGGCCGGTGCTGGCCGTGGACGCGGACGCCAACGCCAACCTGAACGAGGTCCTGGGCGTGGAAGTGTGCGGAACTCTTGGCGAAGCTCGGGAGGAGATGAAGAAGGGCGGGGCGCCGGGCATGACCAAGGACGTGTTCATCGACATGAAAGTCAACCAGGCCCTGGTCGAGGCCAGCGGGTACGACCTCATCGTCATGGGTCGTCCGGAGGGGCCGGGGTGTTATTGCGCGGCGAATCATCTGCTGACCAATGTAGTTGATAATCTTACGAATAATTATAAAGCCCTGGTTATCGACAACGAGGCCGGCATGGAGCACCTCTCGCGGCTGATCACCAAACACATCGACATCCTGTACGTGGTCTCGGACCCGAGCCGCCGCGGTTTGACGGCCGCGCGCCGCATCTGGGACCTGGTGGACGAGCTGCGCATCCAGGTCAAGAAAAAGTACTTGATTCTCAACCAGCTACAGGGAGAGCTGAGCCAAGACCTGAAGGCGTTCATCGAGGCCGAAGGTTTGGACCTGGCCGGCGTGGTGCAGTCGGACCAAGAGATTTACGCCCTGGACCAGGCCGGCCGGCCGACTTCGGAGCTGGGGCCGGAAAACCCGGCCGTGGCCGCGCTCTTTGCCATTTTCGAGCGGACGATCGACGGGGCCGGGACCGGGAGATAGGGGGAGCGTTTTTTTGCCGCGCGTGGTGGTTCTCGGCCTGGACGGCCTCAGCCATACACTGGTGGAGCGGCTGACCAGGGAGGGCGTCATGCCGCGGCTATCCGGACTTCTTTCCGGCGCGGTGAGCGGGGCCATGGAGAGCACGCTGCCGGAGATCTCCCCGGTGGCATGGACCACCTTCTTCACCGCCTCTTCGCCTTCCGAACATGGCATTTTCGGCTTCACCGATTTTCAGTTTCCGGGGTATGCCGTCCGGTTCAACGCTTCGGGTCGGATTCAAAGGCCGGCGTTGTGGGACTGGCTGGGGCTGAGGAGCCGGCGCTCGGTCGTGCTCAACGTGCCCATGACTTTCCCGGCTAGGCCCCTGTTTGGCATCATGGTCTCCGGCTTCCTCGCGGCCGACCTGAACCGGGCCGGCTATCCCGCCTGGGTGACGTCCTTTCTCAAGGAAAGCGGTTACCGTCTGGAGGCGGATTTCGAGCAGGTCCACCGCGACCGAAACGCCTTTTTAAAGGAGATTCGCCAGACGCTGGCCGGACGGGCCGCTCTATTGGACCGTTTCTGGGAGGAGACATGGGATTTCTTTTTCCTGGCCGTGACCGACACGGACCGGATGAACCATTTTTTTTATGCCGAGTATGAGGAACAGGGGCCGGTTCATGGCGCTTTCTTGGCCTTTTACCGGCAGGTCGACGACATCATCGGCCAGCTCCTCGATCGTGTCGAGGCGCTGTGGGCTCAAGGCGAGCGCGATCTGTGCCTGGTGCTGCTCTCGGACCACGGGTTTTGCGGCGTCAAGGAGGAATTTCACCTGAACCGCTGGCTCAAAGCCCATGGGTTTCAGAGCGAGGTCGGACCCGAGGCCCGGGTCCTAGCCTTGGACCCGACCCGCCTCTATCTCAATCGCCCCCCTCGTTTCGAGCGGGGACGGGTCAGGCCGGCGGATGCGCCGGCGCTCCTCCAGGACCTTCAGTCCCGGCTCCGGGCCGAGCGCGCGGTCGAAGGGATCGCGATCGGAAGGGACATCTATGGGCCGGCTGCCCCGGAGAGTGCACCGGACCTGGTCGTCCTACCCGCTCCCGGTTACGAGTTCAAAGCCCGGTTCACCACCGGACCCGTCTACACCCCCTCCCCTCTGCAAGGGACCCACACGCGTAAGGACGCCTTCTACCTCATCCGCACGGCCGACGGCCCCGCGATCCACCCTAAAGTGGACAACATCCTGGACCTCGGCCGCTTTCTTTTTTCTAGGTTCGGCCTGGACCGCAAGGAGACGAATGATGAGCCATCAAGACGTCTTGGACCTGACCAGTCTTGAGGCCTACCGCCGGTCCTGTCTCGAACTGGTCCGGCGCCGCCTGTCCGGGTTCAGCTCTATAAAAGAGATCGCCGCGGCCGAACACGAGCTGAACGCCTATCCCGGCCTGGACAGGCTGGAAGAGCCCAGGGAGGTGAGGCTCTTCGACGAGGAGGGCCTCTCGGCCGAATTGTTGGCCAAGGCCATGCAGACCGTGCTGGACGGCGGCCTCTTCACCGAGCATACGGCGGCCGGCGAGGCAACCCGGCTGAAGCTGGGCACGAAGTTCCTGCTCCACCCCGCCCAGGACCTGACTGTGGACGGGATAGCGGCCCTGACATCCGGACAATTGCGTCGCCCTGTTTCCGTGGAGGAGGTCCGGGAGGGGCTCGAAACGGACCCGGCGGACCTCTTGCCGCTCTCGCTTGGCTGGCGGCACATGCTCCAACTCGCCTATGATATCCATGACCTAGCCGTTCAGGTTGGACGGGACCCGCAAGAGGTCCTGGGCCGGCAGAAGCTCCTCGTCGTCCTTAATGAGAAGACCGCCGAGCAGATTCTGAAGGAGTTCGTACAAGCGCGTTTTTTCGGGTTTCCCAGGCGAGGCGTCTTTTTCATGGTCCAGCCTTTGTTTTATGGCATCGATCTCAGGGACGGCCGTTTTTTCTACCAGACCGCCTCGAGAAAGCGCCTGCACAACCACGGGCAGTTGGTCATGCAGGAGACCATGGACGACCAGATATTCACGCTCGGCGCCTCCGGAGAGCGGGTTTACCTGAAGGCGGCGCGGTACCGCGACATCCTGGACGCAGCTGCGGACAAGCTTTCCTATAACATCGAAGACCTTGGATACCTGACCGGGGCCATCGATTGGCCGAGTCTGGCCCAGGCCCTTCAGCTTGGAAATGAGGGGTATGCCATGGTCATGGAGATCGTAGCCAACAACCCGAATCGGCCCCAGAAGGGAGCCCTGCCCGCCTTCGACCCGGATTTGGGTCGGGACGTCATGATCGAAAGCTTCCAGCTTATGGGTAGGCCCAACCGGGAATTGAAGTATTTAAACAAAAATTTCAACCACTTTCCATCCCCGCTGACCTCCTGGGAAGCACTGAAGGCGAAGAAGCTGCCCATGCCGCTGGCCGTGAAAGAAGGGTACCTTTACTTTCAGCCGGTCCAGGGGGACATCAACTTTCTGGTGAAGACTGCCTTTGTGCGCCGACGCGAGGTTCGTCCCATCAGCGCCTGGAAGTCCGCCTCCAACACCCCGGCCGCGATCAACGCCATGGCCCGCCAGGACCGGCAGCCCGGCTTTCAAAGGTTTGTGGAGGGGGTTCTGGGACGGAAGCTGTAGGGTCCGGCGAACCCGGCAGGGTCCGAAACGGGTTCGTCCAGAGAAATTCTTGACTTCCATGCGGAAACCTATATGATGAAGTTGTGAGCTTGTGTCTTGAAACGGAGCAAAATGAAGGGATGGAAATGCAAGGATTGAGCCCGTTTGAACGACTGACGGAAAAAGTTGAGGCCCTTCTCAACCGTTGCCGGGAGGCCTTGGAGGCGCAGGCGGCGCTCGAGTCTCTGGTGAAGGAGAAGGACGCGGCGATAGCGGCGTTGAAGGAACAGGTCGCGGTGATTGAACAGGAGAGAGCCCGGGCGCGGGAAAAAATCGATGAAGTATTATCCCGCATTGATGATTTCATGACCGGGTGATCCTGAAGGGAAGCCGCTGCAAGAACAGAGGATTCCGGGACGAAATCGATGGGATGAGGATCGAAGTCGTTCGACAGGCTCACGACCCCGAGCGAAGCCGAGGGGCCGCAAGAATAATGCCAATATTTCGAAAACTTCGAACCAAAGCCTAGGGGTGAGTTCGGCCCGCAGCCGAAATTTTGCTAAGGCCTCAAAGGACGTCCAAGACGTGAAGCTGGTAAGTGTCAGGATCTTCGATCAAGACTACCATATCAAGAGCGACGCGTCTGGTGAAACGATCCTTCAGATCGCGGCCTATATCAACGAACAGATCGAACGTATGCGTTCGAGCGCCTTTGCCGGGACACGAACGGACTTGGCAGTCATGGTGGCCCTCAAGGCCGCCAGCGACTATTTTCAAGCCAGAGAGGACCTGTCCCGGTTGAAGAAGAGGATAGAAGCAGAGGCGGCTGCATTGGCCGCCAAGATCGAGGGAGGGCTGCCTGGGAGGTCATCCCCCCATACATCGGCGACGACAATCACTCCCCATCAAGGGTGATATAATATAGGCAGATGGTCCAGGTGTTCAAGGCCGCTTCATACGAACGGCCGTGAGTATAATCCGCAGGAAGGTCCGGCCAGGGCCGGACCGGCGGGGACGAAGGTCGGGAAGGATCGAGAATGGTTGCTTTAAGCCGGCGCGAAAAAAGGAATTTCTCGGGGAAAGCGTTCGGCGCCCGACTTGGTACCCAGGCTTTCTTTCCAGGAAAAGGCCGCTGCTGAAGGTCTGTCCACCTGCTCGCCATCTAAAGAATTCTAAGTGAGTCGTTGGGTTTTTGGGTCTACCGGGGGGTGTCCCTCGGGGATGGATTCTTCTTGCTTCGGGGCGGGGATCGGACCGGGGTCGAGACCATGGCAAACGCGGGGTTCCGAGTCGAAAACGACGGGGCGAGGGTCGAAGCCCTTCGGCAGGCTCAGGGCCTCGAGCGAGGTCGAGGGAGCCGCAGGAATATTACCAAGATATTCGATGATTTCGCTTCTAAGACCATGGTTGAGTTCGGCCGATAGTCGAAGTTTTGTGGCGGTCTCGAGCCCAGATCCTCAGCCCCTTTGAATAGACGAGGAGCGCGAAAAGAAATGTATCTATCATATCTTATCCCGATCGTAGCCGTATTGATCGCCTTGGCCATTGGAGCGGGGGCCGGGGTGATCTGGCGTAAGTACGCCACCGAGGCCAAGGTGGGTTCCATTGAGCAACTTTCCCAAAGGATGATCGAGGAGGCCCAGCGGGAAGCATCTAATCTTAAAAAGGAAGCCGCCCTGCAGACCCGGGACACCCTTTTTCAGATGAAGCAGGAGTTCGAGCACGAGATCCGTGAACAGCGGTCCGAGCAGAGCCGTCTGGAGAAACGGTTGCTGCAAAAAGAGGAGAATTTGGACCGCAAGACCGAGAATATGAGCGAACGAGAGGTCGAACTGATCAAAAAAGAGCAGGAGACCGAACTGCGGCTTCGGGAGAATGCCCAAAGAAAGTCGGAGCTCGACCAACTTATCATCCAGCAACGGTTGGAACTGGAGCGCGTGGCCGGTATGACCGCGGACGAGGCCAAAGAGACCCTGCTGAGGAGCATGGAGGACGAGGCCCGGCACGAATCGGCCAAGCTGCTCCGGCGCATCGAGGCCGAAACACGGGAGGGAGCGGACAAGAAGGCCAAGGAGATCATCTCGTTGGCGATCAAGCGCTACGCCGGCGACTATACCGCCGAACAGACCATCTCTGTGGTCAACCTGCCTGGAGAGGACATGAAAGGTCGCATCATCGGCCGCGAAGGCCGCAATATCCGGGCGATCGAGGCCGCGACCGGAGTGGACCTGATCATCGACGATACCCCGGAAGCCGTCATCCTCTCCTGCTTCAACCCGGTCCGCCGCGAGGTGGCCCGCCTCTCCCTCGAACGGCTCATTTCCGACGGCCGCATCCATCCGGCGCGCATTGAGGAGATCGTCAAAAAAGTCAACGAAGAGGTGGAGACGTCTATCCGGGAGGCCGGCGAACAGGCCACCTTCGACGTGGGGGTCCACGGGATTCACCCCGACCTGCTCAAGCTTCTCGGCAAGCTCAAATACCGGTCCAGCTATGCCCAGAATGTGCTCCAGCATTCCATCGAGGTCGCCTTCCTCTGCGGCGTCATGGCCTCGGAACTGGGGCTCAACGTGAAACAAGCCAAGCGTTCCGGTCTGCTGCACGACATTGGCAAGGCGGTGGACCACGAGGTCGAGGGCCCGCATGCCCAGATCGGCGCGGACCTAGCCCGTCGTTTTGGAGAGTCGACGAAGGTGGTTCACGCCATAGCGGCCCATCACGAGGACGTGACGCCGGAGTCGGTCCTGGCCGTGTTGGTGCAGGCGGCGGATACGCTGTCCGGGGCGCGGCCCGGGGCGCGGCGTGAAATGTTGGAAACCTACGTCAAGCGGTTGGAGGACCTGGAACGCATCGCCTCCTCCTTTAACGGCGTGTCCAAGTCCTATGCCATTCAGGCCGGCCGGGAGATTCGCATCATCGTGGATAGCAACCGGGTCAACGACGAAGACTCCCTGCTCCTTTGCAACGACATCTGCCGTAAGATCGAAAGCGAGCTCTCCTATCCCGGCCAGATCCGGGTGACGGTCATCCGGGAGATCCGGGCCGTTGACTACGCCAGATAGGACCGGCCCCTCCGGGACGGCACAGCCACGCCGGGCCAGGGTCTTTGGCGTGCCTTCGGCCGGCCTCCGGCGACCCTCCCGTCGCTGCGGGCCGGCGGTCATCTTCCAGCGGCGTTGACGGGCGTCTGCGCTTCGTGTTACCTACCAGAGGCATCCCAGGGGCGAGAACCCCGACTCCGCCGGCTGGATCGGCCGATCGGCGAACAGGACGATGCAACCCAAGGCCTCTCTCGAAGACCGGATCTTGAGGACCCTTGAACGGGTGGATCAGGATCTGCCCACTATCCCGGTCGTCCTGAGCCGGATCATGCACCTGACCACCTCGGACAACACCTCGATCCGAGACCTGATCGAGGTCCTCAATCAAGACCAGGCGTTAACCGCGCGCATGTTGCGCGTGGCGAACTCGGTTTACTACAGTCTGCGCGAGAAGGTGACCACCCTCGAGCGGGCGGTGGTGGTCCTGGGTTTCGACATGGTCCGCAGCCTGGCGGTGGGCGCCTCGTTCATCCGCTATTTTACGCCCAGGTCAAAACACAGTGGGTTCGATCTGAACGCCTTTTGGACCCACACCACGGCGGTCGGCGTCTTCAGCGAGAACCTGGCCAGGGAATTCCGCTTCACCGAGCCCGCCGATGCCTTCACCGCCGGTATTCTGCACGACATCGGCAAGCTGTTCCTGCTCATTTATTTCCAGGAGGATTTCGAGCGGACTCTCAGCCGGCTCTCAGGGGGTCGGCTCGATTTTTTCGAGGCGGAGATGGCCGAGCACGGTCTCGACCATGCCGGCGTGGCCGGCTTTTTCCTCGAACATTGGCGTATTCCCTCCACCCTGACCTCGCCCATCCGTTGCCATCACGGCCCCCTGCCTCCCGGCCCGGAGGCCGGACTGGCCGCGGTCATCGGTCTGGCCGATTATGCGGCGCGTTACTTTCAAATAGGTTCCAGCGGCAGCCCGTACCTCAGCCCGCCGCAGCCCGAGATGCTGCACGCGTTCGGCCTGACCGCCGCCGGGTTCCAAGCCCTGCTCGAACTCTTGGCCGGAAGACGCACGGAAGTATTCAAGCTGATCAGCGCCTTGGACTAAGGGCCGGGCCAAGGACCGCCGCGCCCATCGAGACCGTTGGGTTTCCGGCTAGGGCCCAGGCGCCAGGCGCTCGATCACGTGGCCGTCTCGGTCCAGGATCCAGAGCTCGTACTGGTGGGCGCGGGCGGCTTTGGCGACCTCACGAGATCGCATGGCCTGGACCTCATATGCCCGGCCGGCGACCTTTCTCAGTCCGTTCAGGCCGATCAGGCCGCTCTCCTGGTCCATAAAGGCGGGGATGAAAGAGACGCTCAGGGCGTCGTCCTGCTGGCCCAGCAGGCGTTCTTGCCCCTCCTCTTTTTCAATAACGACAAACAGCCATTCCGGCATCTCGTTCATGGGTTTCCCCTCTCTCGCTCAGCACCGATCCGTTCCTCGCAGCGTTTCGGTTTCCGAACCGGTCCCCGGCCAGTCACCCGCTCGCCTCGGTCTCTCCCAGCCGCCGGCGCAGCCAAACGAGCACCTTGTCCAGTTCCGATTTGAATTCGGCCAGGGCCCGGCCTCGGTGACTGATGCAGTCCTTCTCCTCGATGGAAAGCTCGGCAAAGGTCCGACCGAGCGGCGGGTAAAAAAAAATCGGGTCGTAGCCGAAGCCGTTCGCCCCCCGAGGCTCAGTCGTCAGCTCGCCCTCGCAGCGGCCCACAAAGGTCAAGGCCGGGCCGGCCGGTACAGCCAGCACCAGGGCGCAGACAAAGGCGGCGCGGCGCTGGCCCTGACCTTTCATCCGTTCGAGGAGCAAGGCGCACCGCTCTTCGTCCGTGGCGTCCTCGCCGGCCCAGCGGGAGGAGCGCACACCCGGCTCTCCCCCCAAGGCCTCGACCTTGAGCCCTGAATCGTCGGCCAGGGCGGGCAGGCCGAGGATGCGGGCGTAAAAATGGGCCTTGCGAAAGGCGTTTTCCTCGAAGGTATCCGCATCCTCCCTGGGTTCGGGCGTGGGTCCGAAATCCTCGAGGTTCATCAGCTTGATGGGGTGGTGTTGAAGTAGATGCCTTATTTCGCGGGTTTTTCCAGGATTCCTCGTGGCAAGAACCAGCGTGAATTGCTCCATCAGACTTTTCGATCCTTCCCCGGACGGGCTGGTGCGCCGGATGGAAATTTCACTCCTCGTCCTCGGGCTGCCCCGAGGTCGAAGGGCGCGTCTCAGGGGACGTTGTCATGGTTCTTGGCGGGGTCCTGGGTGGGATATCCGGGGGACTCGCGGTCATCCTGGGGTTATCCAGGGAACCGGTTTCGCCGGCCGGGGTTGCGGTCGTCGTTCCCGGCGGGGTGCGGGGGGGCATCCCCGAGGGGCTCATGGTTGCCCGGGGGTTATCGAGGGACCCGGCCAAGGTAAAGGATTGGGTGGGACCGGTGTCGCCGGCCGGGCCGAGATGGAGCCTGCCGGTGAGCTGGATGCGCGGGGGTTCCATGCGGAAGATGCGTCCGGCGGCCACGACCTGGAGGGTCGGGCTCGCGAAGTCCAGTTTCTCGATCGAGAGTTGGTCGCGGGTCAGGGTACCCGTGATTTTCAGGGAGTCATACGCGGTCGTAACCTTGGGGAGACCCGGGAGAAGCCGGCCGGCCAGGCGGCCGGGGCCGATTTCCAAAATGAAGGTTCCATCTTGAGGAAACTTCTCGCCCGAGCCGCAGAGACTCATCCGTCCCTTGAGCGGCCCCTCGAGGGTGCCGATGTCCGGGAGGGTATCGAGGAGGAATCCCGGAAGCGCCGCTTCTTCAAAGGAGAGGCAGAGCCCGCGGTCCTTCAGAAACGTGTACTCGAAACGGCCTTTCAGGTGCCCCTGCCAGAGGTCGGCCTGCCATGTCCCGGCCAGTCTGCCGGCCAGCAGCAGGGCGGGCCTGAGGCGGATACGAACAGGCTTGGCCCGCGCGAGCCAGGTCAGGTGGTCCCCGACGGCCAGGCCGGCATCCAGGTGGCTGACTTTCAGGGTGAAAGGCCACCCGGGCCGGATGTCCCCGATGTCCAGGCGCAGGCTGGTGGCGAGTTCGACCCGGCTTTTGAACAGGGCCGCCGCCTGGCCATATGGAAATTCGCGAAAGACGGCCAGCGCGACCGCGACCACGATCAGGACGGCCATGCCGAGAACGAACAGGATCTTGACCCGGGTCGAGGTCATGAAGTCGAGGCCGGGGTGGCGACCCGCAGGGTCACGTCCAATTTGGCGGGCGTCAGGTAGCGGGGCTGGATGCGGAGGTTGTTGATGAACAGGACCTTATCACTGGACTCAAGGCGAAAGAGCAGTTCCACCAGCGAGTTCAGGTCGATCTCCGAAAGCCGGACCTCGAACTCGGTCATGGCGGTGCCTTCTTCAGTGCTCGAGGCCAGAGGGGTCATGGATTCGATGTGCTGGCTCAGGCCGGCCTTGAGCGCCAGGTCCTCCAGGTAGCTGAATGGGGCGAAACCCTTGTCCCGGGCTGCGACCTTGGCCCGGAGGTCGGCCCTCTGTTTTTCCAGAGCGTGGTAATCCGCGGCCAGGGATCGCATTTCGGTCAGGTCCTGTTCCATCCGCTTGGTGGCTGAAACCATCTGGTCTCTGCGCTTTTCCAGAGGCTGGACCAACAACAGGTAAACCCCCAGACACAGCACGACGGCCAGGCCGACGGCGACGATGGTGATTTCTCTCGGATTCAGTCTTCTCATGGCGCGGCCCGCTTGAGGGACACGGTGAAGGTCAGCTTGCGCGTGGCCTGATCGATCCGTGCGCCGCCAACCGTGACCTCGCTGAAAAGCGGCAGTTGGGCCAGGTCCTCCTTGAGACGGTCTACGTCTTCGAACTTACCGCCTTCCCCCTTCAATTCCACCACGCTAGGCGTGATGGACAGGTCCAACAGCCGAAGTCCCCGCCGCGTTCCGGTCACCTGGCTGACTGCCAGCAGTACATCCAAAACACGTCGCCCCCCACCCGCCACCCCGGCGCCCCCGGCCTGGCTCTTCTCCAATTCGTGGCGTAACTGGGCCAGCGGCGAAACCATCGCCGTCTCCCCAGGCAGCGTCTCCTTGAAAACCTGCTGGATCTCGCTCTTGACCATGCGGTAACGCCGATCATGGTAGCGGTAGTCCATAACCAGGGAGGTCAGAGAGAACAGGATGACCAGGAAGAGCCCGGCGGCCGCGAGGGCCAGTTGGCCCTTGTATCGCAGTAGGGCCTGGGCCGGGGCCAGCATGCCCTGCCGCAAGTTGGGCCGATGTTTGGGCCAAAGGCCGAGCAAGGCCAGGCCGAAGGCCGGGGCGAACTCCGGGGAAATTCCGTTTTCCGGGCCCATGCCGGTCATGGGAAATGGGGCCGCATTGAGGCCGAGGCGACGGCTGAGGTAAGCAGGAAGACCGCGGGTCCTGGCCCCGCCTCCGGCCAGGAGCACGACCGGCGCCGCCGCGTTCTCCGGCAGGGAGGCGGCCAACGTCCGTTCGATCTCGACCAGGAGGGGTTCCAGGGCCTGGATCAGCAAGGGGCGCTCGACAGCGGGCGGACTCTCGTTTTCGAGGTCCGTGCTCCGTTTCAAAGCCTCGGCCTCGGCGGGGTCTTGGTCCAGCCCTTCGGCCAAGGCCTGGGTCAGGTCCTGCCCGCCATAAGGCAGGGTTCGGGCAAGAAGGGCGCGCTTCCCCTGAAACAGAAAGATTCCAGTCTGGGTGGCGCCCAAGTCCAGGACCAGCCGGTACTCGGTTTCGTCGTCCGGCAGGAGAAGCTGTCCGGCGGCGAGCAAGCCCACGTTATCCGGCAGAAGGACGGGCGGGTCCAGCCCAACGGCGTGCATGCCGTCCATGACCGCGGATATATCGGCCGGGTCGGCGGCGAAGGCCGCGGCCGGTTTCCCCTGACCGGCCGGCTCGACCAGGGGCAGGTAGTCGAAGTGGAGGCCTTCCACATGGGCCATGGTTTGCGTCTCCACGGCAAAGGGAAGAACCTGCCGTACTTTTTCCGGACGGTCAAAGGGCTGATCGATGAAAAAGAGGCGGGCCTGCCTGGCCGGGACATTGGTCACGAGCCGGGCATGTCCCCCCAGGGTTGCCCCCGCGACCTCTTCCAGGGCCGCTTCCACGTCGGCTGGGTGAGGCGGCCGTCCAGAGGCGAACTCCACGGAAGCCTTGGCGGTCACCTCGAAGCCGGCGGCCGAACGAGCCAAGCGCACGGCCCTCACCGCGCCGGTCCCCAAACTCAGCCCGACCGCTTCGTTGGCGCCCAGAAGGTCTGTGAATCCGGGAAAGTGCACTTCATCCCTCAGCCGGATTTGTAGTAAATCAGGGACAGGCCCTGATCGCCTCGCCGAACAACCGCCGTGACCTTAACCACCGCCTGGTTGTGTCGCCCCTCGATTTGAACCAGGAAGTAGCTGCTCTTGACCGTGAGGTACGGCATGATCCGGTTGAAAAGCGTCGGCGTTATGCCCGGGACCTGAAGCAGCTGTCCCAGGTTTTCGAAGGGGTGGGACTCCCGGTGCCCTATTATTTCGCGCGCCAGCCCATCCGTCAAGTCTTGATCCAGGCTCATGAGCACCAATCGGTCGGCGTTGTTGATGTTGATCAGGCCGTCCCCGTAGACCGTGGCCAGCTTGGCCAGCGTCAGTTCCTCTTCCCCTCCCTTTCCATAAACAACTTCGGAGGTGAACCCTCGAGCCCGGGTCAACTGGCCCAGGGTGGACAGCGGGCCGTTCTGGCAGGGGTAGGGCTTTGCCAGGGACTGGTAATAAGCGGATTCCGCGCCGCCTGGCCGTTGTTCTTCGTCCGGGTCCAACCAATCCAGGAGGACCTCCACCTGGTTGGGGTCCAGCGTGAGCTCAAGGAAGAGGCGTTCCACCTGGGCTCGTCGCGCCGGGTCTTCCTGTCCCGTTTTGTTCACCACGGTGTTCAAGTTGAAGCGTCCGGACAAACTTTCGATCTTGCCGGTGAAGGAGCCGCCCTGAAACTGGCTGGCGGCGGCTGCCGCGAAGCGGGGAAACTGGGTCCAGGCTTCGTCTTCGGTGTTTGCGTCGTAGTTTTTGTTGTCCAGGGCGAGCAGGGCCATGGCCGCTTTCAGTCCGCCCTGGGCCAGGATCTCGGCCTGGGCCATCGCATAAGTGTTGTCCGCCACCCGTGCTTCCAAATGGGACATGCGAATGAAGGAGAGCGCCGAGGCGCTGATGAGGGCGGTGATGAGCAGGGTCATCATCAAGGCCACGCCCTGACGCCATCGGCCGACCTTTTGGCGGAGAAGGTCTCTCAAAACATCACCCCTATGCCGGTCCCTTGCTTCGCGCGCTTCACCATGGGCCAGGCCAGGGGCAGGCTGACCAGGGTGGTGAAGGTCTCGGTCCGATTTTCGTCCACAAAGAGCACCAGCTCGATCCGCACGGCGACCGGAAGCTGGCCGAACTGTGTACCTTCCCAGGAAGGCGCCTCCTCCCCGGTCGGACTCAAGTAAGCGAAGGTCACGGAGGACAGGTGCCGGGTCAGCACGATCTCGTCCCCGCCGGCGGTGACGTCCCCGTCCACGGTCCGGTCTTGTCGCCGGATCAGACGCTGGCCCTTTTGGTTGTCGTTTTCTTCGGTGCGGTAGCCGATTTCCGCCAGGTCTTCCCCGGCCGCCTGGTCCGACGACAACTGCCCCGAGCTGACGAAGTCGAGCCGGTTTGACTGGCCGAGGAAAGCCGGACCCCGGCCGCCTTGAGCCGGCGCCGTTTCGGGCAGCCAGGCCCCGGTCAGATCGCGGGCCAGACGGTCCAGGACCAGCCGGCCCTGGGCATAGACGTCCCTCTTCTCCGAGGCGGCTTCCACGGACCGCTGGTGATTGGCAAAGACGGCGTAGACCGTGGCCAGGATAATGACCAGGAGGGCCATGGCCACCAGGAGATCGAGCAGGGTCAGCCCGGCGCGGCGGCTCATTGCGGCTCCCGGTAGTCGAATCCCTCGAGGGTCACGCCCTCCGACGCCGGTCGATCGGCCGGGTACACCCGGACGACGATCTTATAGAGCCCGGGCACCCAGGCGTTGGGCGAAACCTGGCGTTCCCAGGCCAGATCGTTCAGGGGTTCTCCGAAACGTCCCTTTTCGACTTCTGGCGAGAAGGACGTTTTGGCCTGGCCCTCGGCCATGACTTGGCGGGCCAGAAAGACGGACCGGGTGGTCAGACGGGCCTGGTCGGTCAGCCGGATGCCGCCTCCTTCCGCCTCCAGGATGGACACCAGGGCGATGGCGATGAAGGCCAGGGCGATCATGACCTCCAGGAGAGTGAAGCCGGCCCGAGCGCGCGTCACTTGGTCTCCTCCCGGAGATAGCCATCCTGGATGTCCATCTGGCCGAAATACGGCCTGAGAAAGAGAGACATCTGCTGGCCGGACTCTTGTTTCAGGTGAAGCGTGCCCGGCTCGTTTCCGCCATTGGGCCAGAAACCGAAAGAAACCACCCCTTCCCGCACCATGCCCTCCTCGGGCAGAATGACGTCCTCCAGAACCAGGCCGCGGGGCAGCGGACGCGCATCGGCCGGGACTGTTTCCACGTCGTCTTTCTCTGGCCGCGCCTGGGAAAGCCAGTACCGGCCCTTTCCCAGGTTGAGACAGAGAAAATAGGGGCGGCTCTCGGTCACGGCTTGGCTGTGGGCCTCCAAAGCCATCCCGGCCAGATGCCGGGCCGCGGAACGCATCTGTTCGGCCTCTCCGAAGCCGCTGAAACGAGGCAGGGCCAGGGAGAGAATCAGGCCGATCAGGATCATGACCACCAGCAGTTCGACCAGGGTGAACCCGGCCGCGCGGGTGGAGAGTTCCAGCCTAGGAAGAGGGTTCCGACGCATCCCAGTTGGTGATGTCCGCGTCCGGGCCGGTGCCTCCTACTTCATGATCCGCTCCGAGAGACATGAGATCGAAGTCCCTGCTTTGTACGCCCGGTGAAATATAGATGAAGTCGTACCCCCAGGGGTCTTTGGGGACGCGGCCCTTCTCCAGATAGCCGCCCTCCCGCCATTGCGTCGGGATGCGGCCGGTGGCGGGCTTTTCCACCAGGGCCTTGAGCCCCTGTTCGGTGTCTGGATAGAACCCGTTGTCCAGCTTGAAGAGCTTGAGGGCCGCTTCCAGGCTTTCGATCTGCATGCGGGCCTTAACTTTTCTGGCCTCCTCGGGCCGGCTCATGATGCGGGGCACGATCAACCCGGCCAGGATACTCAGGATGACGACGACGATGAGGACCTCGATCAGGGTGAAACCGGAAGGGGCCCGGACAGGCTGTTTGTACGAAGGGCTTGCGTTCATGATTTTTTCCTAGCCGACCAGGCCGCTGAGTTCGAAGATGGGCAGGAGGACGGACAACAGAATGAACCCGACCACCAGGCCCATGGCAACGATTATGACCGGTTCCACCAGGGAGGTCAAGGTGGTCATGGCCCGATCGGTTTCCTCTTCATAAGTCTGGGCCAGCCGGGCCAGCATCTCCGCCAGGACGCCGCCGGCCTCCCCGACGGCGACCATGCGCTGGACCAGGGGCGGGAAGAGACGGCTGGCGGCCAGCCCCTCGGTCAGGGACCGGCCTTGAGAGACGAGCTCCCGAGCCGTTTCCAGGGCGGTGGCGAAGTTGGAGCGACCCAAGCCCTGGCCGGTGATCTCCAGGGCCGTGGTCAGGGGCAGGCCGCCGCCGCTGAGCAGGGCCAGACTCCGGAGGGCCTGGGCCAGATAGAGCTCGGACAGCAGCGGGCCAAAGAGCGGCACTCGGAACAGGAAGGCCTCCACGCGCCGGTAGCGGTCTTCGTTTTTGAGCAGGCGAAAGCCGAGCAAGGCCGCGGCCGCCAGACCCAGGAGCAGGAGCCACCAGTAGCGCCGGAGAAAGCCGCTCAGGCCGAGCAGAATGCGCGTGGGCAGCGGAACGGCCGCGCCCAGATCGTTGAACAGGCCGGTCATGGTCGGAATGATGAACGAGAGGACGAACACGAGTACGCCCAGGCCGACCACGGCCAGGAAAGCGGGATAGGTGAGGGCCGAAACGATCTTCGCCCGCCGCGCCAACCGCCGTTCGAGGTTCAACGCCAGCCGTTCCAGGACCTGGTCCAGGGAGCCGCTGGCCTCCCCGGCGCGGACCAACTGAATATAGAACGTTGGGAAGACCCGACCCTGCCCGCGCAAGGCCTCGGCCAGCGATTCCCCGCTGCTGACCTGGTCTTTGATCCCCGCCAGGATGTGCCTGAGGTTTGTCTCGCCGGTCTGCTCCTGAACCGTGTCCAGGGCCTGTACCACCGGCAGCCCGGCGCTGATCAGGGTGGCCAACTGTCGCGTGATCGGAACGAGCTGTTTCAGAGTGCCGCGCGATCGGGTCAGGACCTCTTTCCACCGGCTGACGAATTTTCCGCGCGGTCGCGAAGGCGCCGCCGGCAGGACCTCGACCGGGAACAGGCCTTCTGCCCGCAGCCGGCTCCGAACCAGGCCTGGGCTGTCCGCGTCCAGGACGCCGCGAATGGTCTTTCCCTGGGTGTTCAAGGCTCGGTAGGCGTAGACAGGCATCGAGACCAGGACTCAGACCGCAGTGACGCGGAGCACCTCTTCGAGGGTAGTCACGCCTTGGCGCACCTTTTTAAGTCCGGCCTCGAAAAGGGTCTGCATCCCGCCCGCAATGGCCACCCGGCGGATGGTGTTGGCTTCCGGGCTCTGGATCAGGGCCGCCTGGACGGTCTCGTCCACGACCAGAAGTTCATAAATGCCGGTCCGGCCACGGTAGCCGGTCTGGAAACATTCCACGCAGCCCTGGGCGCGATAGATGCTGGCGCCTTCCAGGTGGTCCTCTTTCAGGCCGGCGTGTTCCAGCACCTCTGTACTAGGCGTATAGTCCTGGCGGCAGGTGGGGCAGAGGACGCGAACCAGCCGCTGGGCGATCACGCCGACCACGGTGGAGGAGACGAGATAGGGCTCGATCTTCATGTCCACCAGGCGCGTGACCGCGGATGGCGCGTCGTTGGTGTGTAGCGTCGAGAAGACGCGATGGCCGGTCAGGGCCGACTGGATGGCGATCTCGGCCGTTTCCGTGTCCCGGATTTCGCCGATCATGATCACGTCCGGGTCGTGGCGGAGCACCGAGCGCAAGCCGCGGGCGAAGTTCAAATTGATTCTGGCATTGACCTGGATTTGGGCGACGCCCGGCAGGTGGTACTCGACGGGGTCTTCGATGGTGATGATGTTGAGCTCCCGGGAATTGAGGCGGCTGAGGGCGGCGTAGAGGGTGGTCGTCTTTCCGGAACCGGTCGGTCCGGTGGCCAGGATGATACCGTAGGGACGGGCGATGAGCCGGGAGAAGGTCTCGAGATTCTGGTCGTCGAAGCCCAGGTCCTCGAGGCCCAGGATGGAGCCGCTCTTGTTCAGCAGGCGCAGGACCAGCCGTTCGCCCTCGCTGGTGGGGATGACCGAGACGCGGACGTCGATGTTGCGCTCGGCCACGGAGAAGTTGAAGCGGCCGTCCTGGGGCAGGCGTTTTTCGGCGATGTCCAGCCCGGCCATGACCTTGACCCGGGAGACGAGAAAGGGCAGGTAATGCCGCGGGGGGTGGAGGCGGTCGTATAGGATGCCGTCGACGCGGAAGCGGACCGTGACCGCTCCGGGGCCGGCCTCGATATGGATGTCGCTGGCCTGTTCCGAGACGGCCTGATAGAGAACGCGATTGACGAGCTTGATGACCGGCGCGGCCTCGTTGGCGTCGATCAGATCGGGCACGACGTCCAGGTCGGCGCCCAGCAGATCGCCCTCCTCGGCCACCATTTCGGTGAGCAGGTCGCTGGCCGAGTCCATGCTTTCGGAAGAGAGGAGGTTCAAGGCCATAAGGATCTCTGCTTCGGGCGCGGCCACGACCTCGACGCGCTTGTGGAAGGCGTAAGCCAGTTCGTCGACCGGGCCCAGGGCCAGGGGGTTGGCCAGGGCCACGACGAGCCGGTCTTTCGCATCTTCCAGGGGAACGAGGCGGTTTTTTCGGGCCCAGGCCACGTCCAGGTTTCGGGTCAGTTCTTTGGGGAGGTGGACCAGGGGCAGGTGCTCGAGGTAGGGGATGCCGAACCGCTCGCACAGGGTCTTGGTGACGGTCTTGTCTCCATTTCGCGCCTGGCCGGCCAGACGGAGCGTTTCTGTCAGTCCAAAAGTGGCCATCTATTCGGTGAGCACCTTGAGCGTGCGGTTCAGGTCGCCTTTTTTCTTCTGCTCGAGGAAGTTCCGCTGCGTCTCTTCGATCTGCTTCCGCTTTTCCTCGGTCAGCGTGCGCAACCGGTCCGAGGAGCGGATAATGGTTGGGGTCAGGAGAATGAGCAGATTCGTTTTGTCGCCGGAATCCCCCTTGGCTTTGAACAGCCAGCCCAGCACCGGGATCTGACCCAGGCAGGGCACGGACGTTTTGGTGGCGCGGGTATTGTTGCGGATCAGTCCGCCGATGACCACGGTTTCGCTGTCGGCCACGATGACGGTCGTGTTGGTTTCGCGTTTGGTCGAAGTGACCGCGCCGGTTTCCACCTCGGCCACGAAGTCCTTGATCAACAGATTCACTTTCAGTTTCACGAACTGACCCTGGCTGATGTGCGGCGTGATCTTGAGGGTGATGCCCAGGTCCTTGAACTGAAAGGTCTTGGTCACGGCCAGTTCCGGGTTGGCGGAGGTGTTCGTGACCTCACTTGTCAAGAAGGGACGCTCCTCGCCCACGACGATGGACGCCTCTTCGTTGTCCATGGTCAGAAGGTGCGGGGTGGATAGGATGTTGACCTCGGTGTCGGATTGCAGCGCTTGAATGAGCAGGCCCAGGTTCAAGAAAGTGGCCCCGCCGAACGTCAGGGTGCCCCGGGCCGCACCGAGCACCAGTCCAGTCGCGCTGCTGGTGAGCGGGTTGGCGGCCATCTGGTTAAGCAGTCCCTGGCTGTTCGTGCCGAAGGGCAGGTTCGTCCCCCCGAAGCCTTGAAGGGCGTTGCTGCTTGCGTCAGGCTGGTCCAAGACCCGCCACTCGGCCCCGAACTGCAAGGTCTTGTTGAGGGAGAGTTCCATGATGAGCCCCTCGACCAGGACCTGAGCCCGCTGCACGTCCAATTTCTCGATGATGGCTTTCAGGAGCTGATAATCCTGGGCCTCGGCCCGAATGATCAGGGCGTTGGTGGCCTTGTCCGCCACGATGGTCACGGGCTCCGCGAGCATGATCTGACGCGCCACGACCGCCCTCTGGACTCCAACGGCGCCGGCCGGGGCCGCCGCGGGGACGGCGGCCGCACCGGCCGCACCGGCCCCGCCGGCCAGATTGCTTAAGACCTGGGCCAGGTCGTCGGCGATGGCGTTTTCCAGAAAATAGACGTGCACCTTGTCCACGCCGGTCGGGGTGGGGGTGTCCAGCTTGGCGATGAGGTCCTCGACGAGAAGGCGTTGCTCGGGTCGATAGAGGACGATCAGGGTGTTGGTCCGATCGTCGGCTACGACGTTGAACTGTTGTTGCGTCTGGGGGGCGCTGGGGGCTCTGCCCTGCACCTTGATCAGTTGTCCCAATTCGTCGGCCAGGGTGCGGGCCGAGGCGTGCTTGAGCTGGACGACCATGAGCTGGAGGCCCTCGCCTTCGGTGTCGACGGCCTTGATGATGTTCAGCAGCCGGGCGATGTTCGAGGCGTAGTCCGTTATGATCAGGAGGTTGCCCACCTCATAGGCCATGGTTACCCCGGTCTTGTCCAGGAAGGGGGTGATCAGTTGTCGCACATCGCCGGCATTGGCGTGCTGGAGGCGGACGAGTTGGGTCACGATGCGGTCCTGCTTGTTTCGATCCGGAGTCTCCTGGTCCCGAGTTTCGATGGCCTTGCTCTTGGCTTGAGAAGACGGGATGATCTTGATGAATTTCCCGGCCGGCACGGTGGTGAATCCGTTGACCTCGAGGACGGATTCAAAGAGCTGGTAGGCCTCCTGCGGGGTGACCTTGCTCGGCGAGACCACGGTCACCTTGCCCTGGACCGATCGGTCGAAGATGAAGTTTTTGCCCGTGGTGCGGCTGATGAAATCGGCGATGACCTTGATGTCCACGTCCTGGAAGTTGACCGTCACCTCCTCGGGCCCGGCCGATTTTTTTTCTTCCGAGGCGGATTCGGCCGTAGAGAGACGCGCCGCCCGCGAGTCCAGAGCCACGGTCAGGGCCAGAGCCAGAATGAGGAAGAGCAAGCCGCGTCGTAACCATGCTGATTTCATTGGTGGTTTCTTTAGTCCTTTTCCGTTTTCGGCGAGGAGGTCTTCAGAAGACGCTCGAAGTCCGGAAGACCGCGCAAAGAGACCAAGTCCGGATCGCTTGCCGCCGACCGGCCGACGCCGGGTTCGATTCGGGCCGCCTTCTTGAGCTGGGCCAAGGCCTGCTCCGGCTGGCCTTTCTTGGCATAAATACAGGCCAGGTTATACAAGGCGTCCGCATAGTTCGGGTCTTTCTTGGTGGCCGCCCGGAACTCGGCCTCGGCCTGATCGAGCCGATCCTGTTTCAAATAGATCACGCCGAGGTTATTGTGCCCCAATTTGCTCTCCGGGTCAAATTTTAAGGCCTGCTGATACATCTCGCGCGCCCGTTCCTGGTCTTCGTACGTGGCAAAAAAGATGTTGCCCATGTTCAGGTAGGCCCTGGACAGCGTCGGGTCCAACCGCAGGGCCTTGCGATATTCGATCATGGCCTGGCTGGGCCGGCCCTGATCCTGGGCGAGCTTGCCGGCCTCGAAGTGCTCTCGGGCGGAGCGGTTGTCGGTCGGCACGGTTTGGCTCGGGAGCGCCTGCATCCTTGAAGGGGAGACCGCTTCGTTCGAAGAGGCTTCGGACCTGGTGGCGGTTGAAGGACTGGCCTCCCTGCCCTCCGACTCGGAGGGGCGGTTTTGGGCATAAGGCAGGGACCGGTCCGGGACGTTGGTGCGGGCCAGGGGCCGCGGGGGCATCGGCCGCGTGTAAGGGGGAGGCGTTTCTGAGGGGGGCAGGGGAGCTGAGGCCTGCGGCGGCGGCGGGCCTGGGGCCGGCGGAGCCGCAGGCGGGGCCGGTGGGGCCATGATCGGGGCCGGGGTGGCGTTCTGGCCCTCGGGCTGCGCCGGATTCGGGGCCATCCTGGTTTGGGGTTGCAACTGACCGGGCCAGGCCGGGGCAGGCGGTCTGGGCTGGGCAGCCGGGGTCTTCTTTGGGACATACCGGACGTCCGATTTTTCCGTCGAGGGAGTCTGGCGGCTTACGGAAGAGCGAATCAGCCAAGCCGCACCCACGGCCAGGCAAAGGACGACCGCGAGAAAAAGGGGGGCCCGGAATCGGGGACGGCGGGGCGGCTTTCGGCCCAGCCCCATGCCGGGGGCAGGGCCAAGACTTGGGGTCTCTTGTTGTTGTCGAGCCCGCCTGCGGGCCTCGATGATGGAACTCATGTCAGAGCGAACTCCTGATCGCCACGTAGCCCAGAAGCGATAAAAGCAAAGCCATTAAGGCCAGAAATCCGGCCGTGGCCAGGCCCCAGCGCATCCTCGGTCTGAAGCCGAACCATACACCTTTCCGTACTGGTGGGCCCGTGATTTCGCGATGCGCCTGCCGGACCGCCCCGAGCGCGACCTCATGAACACCCTGGGCATACGACACCAGCAGGGCGCGGTCGCACAGCGCGTTGATCCGGCGCGGCAAACCAAGCGAGAGCCGGTGGATAAGGCGGCAGGTCTTGTCGCCGAAGCGGGCCAGGTTCTGAGGACCGGCCACGTAAAGCCGATGATGGATATACCGGCTGGTGTCTTCCCGATCCATGGGCCCGAGATGACAGCGTACTGTCACACGTTGGTTGAGCTGAGCTAGGTCGCGCCGGCTGAGGATGCGGGCGAGTTCAGGCTGGCCGGCCAGGATGATCTGGAGGAGCTTCTGGGTGTCGGTTTCCAGGTTGGAAAGCATACGGAGCTGTTCCAGGACCGGCACAGACAGGTTCTGGGCCTCGTCGATGATCAGAACCGCGTTCCCGCCCTCCGCGAGCCGGCCGATCAAGAAGCGGCTGAGGGCCGCGATCAACTCCTCCCGCGTTCGGCCGCGGGCTGAGATGCCGAACTCCCGGTTGATGGCCCGCAGCAGCTCGATCTCGGTGAGGTAGGTGTTGAAGATCAAGGCCGGCCGGGTCTTTTCGTCTAGGCGGTCCAGCAGCAGTCGTGTCAGGGTCGTTTTGCCGGCCCCGATGTCCCCGGCCATGAGGATGAACCCTTTGCGCTGTTCCACGCCGTAAATCAGGTGCTCCAGGGCTTCCTGGTGTCCTCGGCTCAGGTAGACGAACCTGGCGTCCGGCGTCAGATTGAAGGGTGGCTCCTTAAACTGGAAAAAGGCTTCGTACACCAAGCCCCCCTAGCGCATGGAATAGGTCAGGGTGACCGGCCTGCCCGCCCGTTCGATTTCGAGGCGGACCGTGTCCAGTTGTTGAAACTGCCGGTAAAAGCCGATCACGTCATCGGGCTGGCGAATGGGCGCGCCATTGATTCTGACCACGACGTCGTTGTTACGCAGACCGAGCTCCGTGACCAAGCTGCCGGGTGCGATGGAGGAAACCTGAAAGCCGTGCGGCTGGCCATCCTTGATAAAGGGCTGGACCATCACCTTGGACATGACGGTCGACAGGTCTGAGAGACCTTGATTGAGGCTGTTCCGATCAATGATGTACGAGTTGGCTCCCACCATGCGGGCCACCCCCCCGCTTTGTCCGGCCGATGACGATCCCGGCCTCATCGAGGGCGCCTCCGATGTCTCCCCTTCGGACTGGGGTCTTGACACCGCCGCAGCCCCCCCCTCGGACTCGGATTTGGACATCGCCAGCCGGACGACACTGCCTCCTTCACGAATTTCCACCCACTCCGGCAAGACCCGCAGGATCTCCATCCCTTCCACCTGATCGCCGACCCGGTACAGGCCCTGTTTCCCTGATTGAGCCACCTCCAGGACGGCGAAGGAGTCCTCGGGCCTGTTTTGGACGATGGTGCCCTTGAGGCGCAGAAGGCTGCTTCTTTGCGGGGCTTGCGTCGCATCGGGAGAATTTCCGGCTGACTCGCCGCCGGCTGTTTCGGCTTGCTGAGCGGAAAAAAGGTTGGAGGTGACGATGGTCTTGTATTCTGCCAGGGCCCGTGGCTGCGGCGCCCGGTTCGGCGCGACGCGGACCTGGGTCTGACGCTGGGCCTTGTCTTCCAACCGATGGGACAGGAAGGTCATGCCCAAATGAATGCCGGACCAGACGATCATCCCCGCGATGAGGATTTGGGCCAGCGCCAGGTAGTGTTTTATGGTCAGCGTCACGTCATGCCACCCGTTTTCCGGAAAGATTCGGGTGGTTCCTATCTTAACATTAATTCCACAGAAGGGAAATCTCTTGAAACGGGTGAGGTGAAGTTGGCTTTCGGCCATCGGGATTTCTCGTTGAAATTCAGACCGCTTTTCAATAGAAGGAAGCCTGTCGCACGAACGGCCCCCCGCCCGAGAAGCCGGCGGCCCGCTCGCCGTCTCGACCCGAAACTTCCCTTCGACCTTCTGTCGCCCGCATTGAAATCTTAGAAACGGCCTTCGTCGGCCAATCCGGACGCGGCCTTGGCGAAATCTTCCCGGCTACCATGTTTTGGCATGTAAAACCTTGTTTCATGCGACCAAAAAAGAGCTTGCTTCGCCGCCTGCTGATACGGTATAAAAAAGGGGCCTTTAGCACGGCGAAATTACCCCATCGAGGTCTCTAATCTATGAAAATACACGAATTTCAGGCCAAAGACCTCTTCAGACGTTACCAGGTTCCAGTGCCGGCGGGAGGGGTCGCCGAGACGCCGGATGAGGCACAAGTTATCGCCGCGGGGCTTTCTTCCTCGAGCTTCGTGGTCAAGGCTCAGATTCACGCCGGCGGCCGAGGCAAAGGGGGCGGCGTGAAACGGGTCGAGAGCCCGGCCGCGGCGGCCGAGGCGGCCCAGACTCTCCTGGGCCGGCCCTTGATCACGCCCCAGACGGGCCCCGCCGGCCAGGTGGTCAGGCGCGTGCTGGTGGAAGCAGCCGAGAACTTCCGCCAGGAATATTACATCGGCCTGACCATCGACCGCAACCTGGCCCGGCCGGTGATGATGGTCTCTCCGGCCGGCGGCATGGACATCGAGGAAGTGGCCGAGAAGACGCCGGAAAAAATCTTCAAGGAAACCGTCGATCCGCTTTTCGGGTTTCGAGGCTATCAAGGCTTCCGCCTGGCCGAGGCTCTGGGCTGGAACGGGAAGCTCCTTCGGGCCGGCGCGGCGTGCTTCGCGCGCCTGTATCGCCTCTTTGTCGAGCTGGACGCCTCCCTGGTGGAGATCAATCCCCTGGTGGTCGCCTCCGCGGAGGCGCCGCTCGCTTTGGACGCCAAGATCACTTTCGACGACAACGGGCTCTTTCGGCACCCGGAGATCAAGGAATTAATGGATCCGGACGAGATGGATCCCCTGGAACTTCAGGCCGGCCGGCATGGCCTGAATTATATCCGGTTGGATGGCAACATCGGGGTCATGGTCAACGGCGCCGGTCTGGCCATGGCCACCATGGACCTGATCAAGCAAGCCGGGGCCGCGCCGGCCAATTTCCTGGACGTGGGCGGCGGGGCCAACGCCGAGGCCATCGCCCAGGGGTTTCGGATCATTCTGTCTGACGAGCGGGTCAAGGCCCTCCTGATCAACATCTTCGGTGGGATTTTACGTTGCGACGTGTTTGCGCAAGGCGTGGTCGAGGCGGCTGGCCAGGCCCGGGTGGACGTGCCGATCATCGTCCGTTTGGAGGGCACGAACATGGAGGAGGGCCAGCGGATTCTCGGCGCATCAGGCCTGAATTTCGCCGTGGCGCGGGACCTGAAGGAGGCGGCTCAGAAAGTGGCCGACCTGGTCCGGTAGCGCCCAGCGGCCTGGGGCCGGAAAGGGCGCGTACCGGTTTTTATGCATGATATCATAATATAAAGGTGCATACAGAGCGTCAGAACAAAGCAGACCGAGGCGCGACGAAGGCGAGGAATGAGGCGTACATAACGTACGCCGCAATGACGAGCCGAGGAACAACAAAGGTATGCGCAGTTATGGCGCTCTGGATAACGGAGCGGATATGAGCATCCTGGTGGATAGGGCGACGCGGGTCATTGTGCAGGGCATCACCGGCGGCGAGGGCCGGTTTCACACGGAAAGGATGATCGAGTACGGCACCCAGGTCGTGGGCGGGGTGACACCGGGCCGGGGCGGAGAGGCCGTTTTTGAGCGGCCGATCTTCAACACGGTGGAGAAGGCGGCGGCCGAGACGGGCGCGAACGCCAGCGTGATTTTCGTTCCGCCGGCCGGTGCCGCGGACGCGATCCTGGAGGCGGCGGACTCCCTGAGCCTGGTGGTGGCCATCACCGAGGGGATTCCGGTGATGGAGATGACGGTCATCCGGCAACATCTCAAGGGCCGAGGGGTGGTTCTTATCGGGCCGAACTGCCCGGGGATCATCTCTCCGGGCAAGACGAAGCTGGGCATCATGCCCGGGAATATCCACCGGGAAGGCGTCGTCGGCGTGATCTCGCGCAGCGGCACCCTGACTTACGAGGTCGTGGCCCAGCTCACGCGGGCCGGCCTGGGCCAGTCCACCTGCGTGGGCATCGGCGGCGATCCGATCATCGGTTCAAATTTCATCGACATCCTTTCGCGCTTTAAGGATGACCCCGAGACCGAGGCGGTCGTGCTGGTGGGTGAGATCGGGGGCCGGGACGAGGAAGACGCGGCGGCGTATATTCAGGCCGAATTCGCCAAGCCGGTCTTCGGTTTTGTGGCCGGCCGCACCGCCCCGCCCGGACGGCGGATGGGCCACGCCGGGGCCATCATCTCGGGCCGGACAGGCAGGGCCTCAGACAAGCTGGCCGCCCTGCGCGCGGCCGGCATCCAGGTCGTCGAGGACCTGAGCGTGCTGGGGGAGACGGTCAAGGCCCGCATGAGCTGACCGCGGCAGGGCGATTTTCCGGAGCTGAGACCATTGCAAAACACAGGATTTCGAGACGAAATCGAGGAGGGCGAGGATCGAAGCCGTTCGACAAGCTCACGACCCCGAGCGAAGCCGAGGGGCCGCAGGAATATTACCTATATTTCGAGGACTTCGAGCCGAAGTCCGACAATGAGTTCGGCCGAAAGCCGAAGTTTTAGAGTGGTCTCGGAACCATGAAGATTCTGCTTCACATCTGCTGCGGTCCCTGCGCCATCTACCCGGTGCGTGTCCTTCGGGACGCGGGGCACGAGCTGAGCGGCTACTTTTACAATCCGAACATCCATCCCTACCAGGAATACCTCCGCCGCGAGGAGACGCTCAAGACCTATGCCCGCTCCATCGGCCTCCCGGTGACCTTCAGCCCCGAGTACGATCCTCAGGAGTATCTGCGCGCGGTCGCCTTCCGCGAAAGCGAGCGCTGCCGCTTTTGCTACCGCCTGCGCCTGGAAGCGGCGTCCCGGGAGGCCCGCCAAGGCGGGTATGACGCCCTGACCACCACCCTGCTCTACAGCCGGTTTCAAAAGCATGACCTAATCGCCGAAATCGGCCGCGAGGCGGCCCGCGAGCAAGGGGTGGATTTCATGTACCAGGATTTTCGGTCCGGCTGGCAGGAGGGGGTCGAGCAGTCCCGGGCCCTGGGCCTGTACCGCCAACCCTACTGCGGTTGCCTTTACAGTGAACGGGAACGCTATTATCGCCCGGCGCGGATTTCCACCCGCTAGGGCTTGATTTTGGAAAAAGCGGTTTAAGGGTGTCATGGCGAACCATGTAGAGGCACGGAATGCCTTGCCCGCGGAAAATGCATGGTGTATGGCGCGATGTGTAGGGGAGGGGTTGAAAAAACCCGCCCTGGCGGGAAAAAGGGTAGGGGCGACCGGCCGATCGCCCCGGTATGTTCGGGTCCTTCTAATGCGTGGCTTTTATCATAGGGGCGGTTCGCGAACCGCCCTTACAACTGCGTGGCCCCGCGCCCGTGGGTTTGTGCCGTGAACGTACGGGGAGATAGATAACACATTAGACCGGTGACATAGGCGATACTTTGGGTTACCACCGGGGCTTGTCCCCCATCCCCCATGGGGGATGGGGGACAAGCCGAAACTGTTTACATCACCCCTTCTCTGGAAACACTCGTTTCTTTCGTTCATCAAATAATCCCAAGGGAACGTGAGCAAAATAGACCCGCCACAGGCCGTCGTCAACCGGCTTAAGACCGACGCGTTGCCCGGCGAGGGCTTGGCTGACGCGCACATCCTGGCCTTGCCACTTCATCTGGCCAGCGCCGCGCGCGGCCCGCGTAACCCAGTCCTCGTCATAGACCACCTCCTGAAGCCGAGACGGATATGCGCGCGGCGAGCCCTGGTAAAGCTCCGCAGGCGGACATTGCTCTAATGCTTCGTGCGGACGCACTTCGTTGTACTCCTGACGGAATCGGCGTGGCCGTTTCGGCTTTGAGCGTTCGATGCATTCGTTCATGACGCCCATTCTGTTCAGGATGCCCCGCGTCAATGCGCTCCACCGTGATCCCCAGACGAATCCACCACACCGACAAGGCCGACAACCCGCCCAGCCCCACACTGGCAGACGGAGGCCCATTGTCCGTGCGCATGGCCTGCGGCAGGCCGTATTCGCGAAAGGTCGCCTCAAAGATCGGGCGCGCCAGCGCCTCGCCCGTGCGAAACCCTAAGGCTTGGCAACGCAGCACATAACGGCTGTGAGCGTCCGTGATCGTCAGCGGCGTGCACCGCCGGCCGTCGCCCGTGCGAAACCAGCCCTTGAAGTCCGCGCACCACACCTGATTGGCCGCCTCAGGCCTCTGGAGAACCGTCGGCGTGGCTGAAGAACGAGGGCGTCTTCGACGCGCCACAACCAGTCCATGGCGGCGCAACAGGTCCCCCACCGTGCTCGCCGCCGGCCAGGAACGCCCGGGATACCGCCGATTAAGCCAAGCCAGCAGCTTGCGCGGCCCCCAGGTCGGATGCTTCGCTCGTGCCTCTAAAAGCAGAGACTCCATGGCCTCCCCCATGGCCTTGGCATGATGCAGCGGCGCCCGAGAACGATCCTCCAGACCCGCCGCCCCTCTCGCTCATACCGCTCGAGTAACTTGTAACCCGTCTTGCGGCTGATCCCAAAACACCGGCACAACTCGGCCATCGTCTCTTCCCCCGATAAATAGGCCGCAATGAACTGCATCCCCTCATCCATCACACAGGTCTCTTTCCAGGGCATCGCAGTTACCTCCTGCACGCCCTATCGGAAAGTGTTACCTATCTCACCGGTCTGATGTGTTACCCATGTCCCCGGTCTGTACCCCGCAGGGGCAACCCTCCCGCCCGGGGCGGGATTGCCCGGTTGCCGAAGATGCGCCCACGCGCGGGCGGCCACAGGGGGCCGCCCCTACATTACGTTTTCGTTCACGCCAGGCGCCTTGCCGCCGGTGAGCGACAGCTCGGCCTCGGAAGGACGGATATAGACCGGCAGAATCAGGGCCGGGTCGGACTCGGCGCCGGCGGCGGATCGGGCCAGGCCCAGCCGGGCCGCGGCCGAGGCCCTGGGAAAATCCAGGTCCTCATCCCCGCGCCGATAGAGTGGGCCCAGGGCCTTCTTCAGCAGCCCGCCGTAATTTACCAAACCGTCGCCGACAAAGACCGTTTTCTCTTGGATAAAACCGGCCAGGGCCTCGGGCCGAAGCAGCAGCAATTCGGTCAGCCGCTCGGTCTTTAAACGGCCCGTCTTGTCCGGGCCGACGCGGTACAGGGCGGTGTAGACCTCGCCCTTGCGGGCGTCGAGGACCGGGCAGTAGAGGCCATGGGTCCGGGGAAAGCGTTCGGCCAGGACGTCCAGGCTGTGGACGCCGACCAGGGGCTTATTCAAGGCCCAGGCCAGGCCCTTGGCCGCGGACAAGCCGATGCGCAGGCCGGTGAAGCTGCCCGGTCCGATGTCCGCCACGATCAGGCCGAGGTCCTGGGGCGTGAGGCCAGCCTGGGTGAGCAGGACGCTCACCGTGGGCAGCAGGGTCCGGGAGTGGTTCGAACGCTGGGCCAGGTCCGCCTCGATCCCCTGGCCCGCGCCGTCCATCAGGGATACGCTACCCACGGGCGTGGCGGTTTCCAGGGCCAGGGTGAAAAAGGGGCCAGGAACCTTTTTTCGTGAATTTTTCGGGAAACGGTCCTTCATCAACGCGGACTTTCGTTTGACTCAAGGCGCTAGTTCTTAAAAAAAGGAAAAAAGGTCCCTGACCCCTTTTTCTACCTGATGAAGAGGTGGGAAAAACCGAAGATGCGGTCCAGATCGTTGTAGAAGATCAGGGCCATGAGCATCACCAGGAAGATGATGCCCACCTGCTGGGCGATCTCCCGGGTGCGCAGACTGATCGGCCGGCGGAAGACCATCTCCATGAGGAAGAAGAAGAGATGGCCGCCGTCCAGGATGGGGACCGGAAAGAGGTTGATGATGCCCAGATTGACGCTGAGCACGGCCATGAGCAGGATCAGGTCTATCACCCCGGCCTTGGCCTGCTGACCGGCCAACTGGGCGATGAAGATGGGGCCGCCCACGGTTTTGAGCGGGATTTTGCGCTCGATCAGCTTGACCACGGACAGGAAGGTCAGCTCGACCACGTCCCAGGTGCGGTCCAGGCCGTGGTAGAGGGCCGAGATCGGGCCGACCGACTCGATGACCACGTCCCCCCGGGCCATGATGCCCACCTGCGGCACCGTGGTCGCCTCGCCGAAGATGTCCTGCATCGCCACCATCTGCGGCTTGATGCTCACCGTCATCTCTCGGCCCTGGCGGAGAAAGGCGATCTCCACCTCCCGCCCTGCCCCGGCCCGGATTTTTTCCGAGACGTTGTCCCAATAGGTGACCGGCGCCTTGTTGACGGACAAAATCCGGTCCCCGGCGGCGAGGCCCGCGGCCGCGGCCGGCATGTTCTTCTGGACCTCGCCGATGGTCGTGTCCAGGTGCGGGATGCCCGCGGCCATAAAAATGGCGCAGAAGACGACCACGGCAAAGAAAAAGTTGAAGGCCGGCCCGGCCAGCACGATCAGGAAACGGACCCAGGGCGGCTTATGGGAGAAGGAATATCGCTGCTCCTCAGGCGGCACGCCGTCTTCCTCGTCCGGGTTCTCGCCGAACATCTTCACGTACCCGCCCAGCGGGATAAAGGAGATGAGATACTCGGTCTCGCCGATCTTGAAACCGGCCAATTTGGGCGGAAAGCCCAGGGAAAACCGTTCGACCCGCACTCCCAGGAGCTTGGCCAGCAGAAAATGGCCCAGCTCGTGCACGAAAATCAGGATGCCCAGGACGATCACCGTCGAGACCACGTACACCATCAGCCGAGTCCGCCTTTCAATTCAGAAACGATCTTTTGGGCCCGGCGCCGCGTCTCCCGGTCCACCTCGAGGATGCCGCCCAGGTCGGCCGTGGCCGGGCCCTCGTCTTGGGAGAGGGCCTGCTCGATGACGCGGCCGATGTCCAGGAAGCCGATCTCCCGGTTCAAGAAAGCCTGCACGGCCGCCTCGTTGGCCGCGTTGAGCACCACCGGCGCGGTCCCGCCCCGCCGGCCGGCGGCCAGGGCCAGGCCCAGGCAGGGGAAGGCCTCGGGGTCGGGCCGGCGGAAGCTCAAATTCCCCACCCCGGCCAGGTCAAGCCGCGGCAGGTCCAGCGGCAGCCGCTCCGGATAGGTCAAGGCATAGGCGATGGGCAGGCGCATGTCCGGGATGCCCATCTGGGCCAGCACGGAGCCGTCCGCGAACTCCACCAGGGAATGCACCACGCTCTCCGGGTGGATGACAATGTCGATGCGGTCCAGGGGGCAGTCGAACAGCCACCTCGCCTCGATGGCCTCGAGCCCCTTGTTCATCAGCGTGGCCGAATCGATGCTGATCTTGGCCCCCATCCGCCAGCGGGGATGGGCCAGCGCCTCCTCCGGACTCACCCCGGCCAACGCCGCCCGACTCCGCCCTAAAAACGGTCCCCCGGACGCGGTCAGCAGAATCCGGCGCACCGCTTCCCGCCGCTGGCCTTGCAGCACCTGAAAGACGGCCGAATGCTCGCTGTCCACGGGCAGAATCGCCGCCCCGGACGATCTAGCCTCGGCCATCACCAGCCCCCCGGCCATGACCAGCGCCTCCTTGTTGGCCAGGGCCACGCGCCGGCCGGCCCTGACCGCGGCCAGCGTCGGCCGGAGCCCGGCCGCGCCCACCATGGCCGACACCACCGTCTCGGCCTCCTCTAAGGCCGCGGCCCGCACGTAACCTTCCTCGCCGAAGACGACCTCGACCGGAAATCCAGGTCCGATCAGGTCCCGCAGCTGAACGGCCAGGTCCTCGGTCAGCACCGCGGCCAGGCGCGGCCGAAATTCCTTAACCTGCGCGGCCAGCCTCTCGACGTTCCGGCCCGCGGCCAGGGCCTTCACCCGGAAGCGTCCGGGGAAAGAGCGGATCACGTCCAGGGTCCGGACCCCGATCGAGCCGGTCGAACCCAGGATGGCCACCATTTTGCCGCCCGGTTCCATGCGTTGTCTCAACCTTTGAACAGGGTGAGGTAGAGGACCATCAGGGGGGTGTTGAAGAGCAGGGCGTCCAGCCGGTCCAGCACGCCGCCGTGGCCCATCAGCAGCTGTCCGCTGTCCTTCACCTCGGCTACCCGCTTGAGCATGGACTCGAACAGGTCGCCGGCCGCAGCCCCCAGCCCCAGGACCGCGCCCAAGGCCGAAGCCTCGGCCCAGGTCAGCCGGCCGGGCAGAAAAAGCAGAACGAAAACCAGGGCGATCAGCCCGCCGCCGACTAGTCCCCCGACCAGGCCCTCGACCGTCTTGTTGGGGCTCACCGCCGGGTAGAGGTGATGCCGGCCCAGGTTCCGGCCCATGTAAAAAGCAGCCGTGTCCGCGCCAAAGGTCACGGCCGCCACGAAGACGATCCACAGCCGGCCGTCGGCCAGGGCGATCAGGCGGATGAAGAAGGAGACGAGCAGGCTGACGTACACGTGCCCCAGGCTGAACAGGCCCAGGTAGTGAAAGGTCCGGCCCAGGGCCTGGTAACGCAGCAGCACGTACAGCCAGCCCGGCCAGAGGGCCAGGGCGAACATCAGGGCGTCCGAGCCGGCAAAGGGAAAGCGCGCCCCCCACAGGATCAGGCCCAGGCCGGCCAGGCCGATGATCACCAGCGGCCAGGGCATGGGCTTGAACACCATCCGGTAGAACTCGATCAGGGCCGCGGCGCCCAGGAGAAAGACCACCGGGTCGATGACGTACCACGGTCCGGCCAGGAGGAGAACCAGGAAGACCGGGATCAGGACCAGGGCCACGAGCCAGCGGCTGAGATGGGGGGAGACGGGCAATGGATTACCCCGAGGCCGATGGAAGGCATCGGTTGTTCTTTATATCGGTTGGGCGCCGTAGGGGCGAGGCATGCCTCGCCCGACCCAAGCCGCGATGGTTCCGGGCGACGCATGCGTCGCCCCTACAGATCGCACCGCGCACTTTCGCGCTCCCGCACTTTCGCACCTTCGCGCTCACCTTTCTTTTGGCGGCGGGTCCTGCTCCCGAAGGAGGCCGAAGCGCCGGTCCCGTTCCTGAAAATCCATGAGGATGCGGAGGTATTCCTCTTTTCGGAAAGCCGGCCAATAGGTGGGGGTAAAGTAGAGTTCGGCGTAAGCCAGTTGCCAGAGCAGAAAGTTGCTGATGCGCTGCTCGCCGCTGGTGCGGATGAGCAGGTCCGGGTCGGGCAGCCCGTCCGTATAGAGGTGCCGGGCGAAGGCCTCCTCGGTCAGGGACTCGGGGTCCAGCCGGCCCTCTTGGCAGGCCCGGCCCACGTCCCGGGCCGCCCTCAGGATTTCCTGCCGGCCGCCGTAAGAGAGAGCCACGGTGAAGACCATGTCCTGGTTGTGGGCGGTCTGCTTGATCGCGTCGAGCACGAGGGTCCGCTGGACGCGGGGCACCCGGTCCAGGTCGCCGATGACGTTCAGCCGGATGCCGTTCTCCTCGATCTCCTTGATCTCGCTCTTGATGTACCGGTTCATGAGCCGCATCAGGAAATCGACCTCTTTTTTCGGCCGCCCCCAGTTTTCCGAGGAGAAGGCGAAGACGGTCAGGTAACCGATGCCCAGCTCGCGGCTGGCCCGGAGGATGGACCGCACCGATTCGGCGCCGGCCCGGTGCCCCTCGGTCCGAGTCAGCCCCCGGGCCTGGGCCCAGCGGCCGTTGCCGTCCATGATGATGGCCACGTGGCGGGGGAGCTTGTTCTTGTCCAGCGTCTCGGCCGTCATCGGGATCTTCCCCCTCTCAGCCCTGGGAGAGGAAAACGCGCGTGGCGGCCCAGGAAGCCGCCACCGGTATCAGGACCGCCAAGGGGCCGGCCCGCCGCCTGAGCCGAATCCTTAGAATTGGAGGATCTCCTTTTCCTTGTCCTCGGCCATCTTATCGATCTTTTTGACGAAGCCGTCCGTGATCTCCTGGATTTCGTCCTGGGCCTTGAAGGCGTCGTCCTCGGTGATTTCCTTCTCTTTTTTCAAGTCCTTGACCATTTCGTTGGCGTCGCGGCGGATGCTGCGCAGGGCGACCTTGTTTTCCTCGGCCATCTTGCGGACGACCTTGACGAGTTCCTTGCGTCTTTCTTCGGTCAGGGGGGGGATGGCGATGCGCAGGACCTTGCCGTCGTTGTTGGGGTTGAGGCCGAGTTCGGACTTGAGGATGGCCTTTTCGATATCGGCCAGGGTCTGGGGGTCCCAGGGTTGGATGAAGATGAGTCTAGGTTCCGGGGTGGAGATCGAGGCGAGTTGGTTCAAGGGAGTGGGGGTGCCATAGTAGTCGAGCCGGATGCCGTCCAGGAGGGAGGCCGAGGCCCGGCCGGTGCGCACCCGGTTGAACTCCCGTTTCAGGGCGGCCAGGCTCTTTTCCATGCGGTCCTTGGCGTCGTCGTAAGTCTCGGTCAGCATGTCCGGCATCTCCGCCTCCATTTACGCGCTTACCAGGGTGCCCACCCGCTCGCCGTCGAGAACGCGCTTGATGTTGCCGTGCACGGTCAGGTTGAAGACGATGATGGGCAGCCCGTTTTCCATGGCCAGGGAGATGGCCGTGGTATCCATGATCTTGAGACGTTGCTCGATGGCTTCCATGTAGGTGATGGACGGCAGGAACCGGGCCTCGGGGTCCTTTTTCGGGTCCCGGTCGTACACGCCGTCCACGCGGGTGGCCTTGAGGATGACGTCGGCCCCGATCTCGCTGGCCCTGAGCACGGCCGCCGTGTCCGTGGTGAAATAGGGGTTGCCCGTACCGCCGGCGAAGATGACCAGGTAGCCCTTCTCGAGGTGGGAGAGGGCTCGGCGCCGGATGTACACCTCGGCCGCCTCCTCGAGACGCAGGGCCGAGAGCAGCCGCGTGGCCACCCCCCGGGCCTCGACCGCCTCCTGCAGGGCCATGGCGTTGATCAGGGTGCCGAGCATGCCCATGTAGTCGCCCGTAACCCGTTTCAAGCCCGTGGCCTCGAGCCGTTCGCCGCGGAAGATGTTGCCGCCGCCGATGACCACGGCCAGTTCGACCCGGCCGACATCGGCCATCACTTCGGCCAACTGGTCGGCGATGATGCCCAGGGTGACCGGATCGATGCCGAAGCCGGCCTCGCCCTGCAGGGCCTCGCCGCTGAGTTTAAGCAGGACGCGCTTGTAACGGGTCATGGGCCTGCCCCGCCGAACCGTCAGGAGCCCGACTCGATCTCCTCGCCCACCATGAACCGGACGAAACGCCGAATCTGGATGCTCTCCCCCAACTGGGCCACGGTCTCGTTGATCAGGTCCTGCACGGTCTTATCCGGGTCCTTGACAAAAGGCTGCTCCACCAGGCAGGACTCCTGATAGAACTTCTTCAGCCGGCCCTCGACGATCTTGTCCACGATATTGGCCGGCTTGCCCGTATCCAGGGCCTGGGCCTTGAGAATCTCCCTCTCCCGGTCCAGCATGGCCTCGGGCACGGACTCCCGGTCGATGGACAGGGGGTTGCTGGCGGCCACGTGCATGGCCAGGTTGTGCACGAACTCCTGGAACTTGTCGGTCTTGGCCACGAAGTCGGTCTCGCAGTTGACCTCGATGAGCACCCCGAGCTTGGAGCCGGGATGGATGTAGGCGTGCACCAGACCGTCCTTGGTCTCCCGGCTGGCGCGCTTCCTGGCCGTGGCCAGGCCCTTCTGGCGCAGGAAGTCGATGGCCTTTTCCATGTCCCCTTTGCACTCGGTGAGGGCCTGTTTGCAGTCCATCATGCCCACGTTCGTCCGGTCCCTCAGCTCCTTGACCATCTTGGCTGTGATTTCCACGCTTGGCTCCTTCGAAATCTAAAAAGTCGCGCCCGGGTCACGTTCCTCCGGGCCGCGGATGCGGTCTAGTCGTCCATCTCGTCCAGGTCGTCCGCCTCGCCCAGGGCGTCCGCCTTATCCAGGGCGTCCGCCTTATCCAGGTCGTCCGCCTTGTCCAGGTCGTCCGCCTTGTCCAGGTCGTCCTCGTCCTCCTCCTGGTCGTGCTGCACGATGATCACCTCGGGCCCGTGGGCCGGACGCGGAAACTCGCCCGGCGGCGTGTCGGCCACGTACGGTTGGGATTCGGCCATGGTCTGCTCGCCGGTTTCGGCCGCCCGGGCCGCACTGAGGGCCGCCTGTTCGTCGCGGCGCTGGCGGCCTTCCACGGCCGCGTCGGCGATGCGGGAGGCCATGAGACGGATGGCGCGGATGGCATCGTCGTTGCCCGGGATGATGTAATCCACCTCGTCCGGGTCGCAGTTGGTGTCCACCACGGCCACCACCGGGATGCTCAGCCGCCGGGCCTCGGCCACGGCGATCCTTTCGCGGCGGGGATCGATGACGAACATGGCCCCGGGCAGGCGCTCCATGTCCTTGATGCCGCCCAGGTTCCGCTGGAGCTTGACGATCTGCCGCTCCATGCTGAGCACTTCCTTTTTGGGGAAGTTGGCGATCGACCCGTCCGCCTGCATCCGCTCGAGTTTCTTGAGCCGATCGATGCTCTGCTTGATGGTCTGAAAATTGGTCAACATGCCGCCCAACCAGCGGTGGTTGACGTAGAACATCTCGGCCCGGCCGGCCTCTTCGGAGATGGCGTCGGCGGCCTGTTTCTTCGTCCCGACAAAGAGGACGGAGTGGCCGCTGCCGACGGTCTCGACCACAAAGTTGTAAGCGGCTTTGAACAACTGGACCGTCTTCTGCAGGTCGATGATGTAGATGCCGTTGCGGGCGCCGAAGATGTAGGGTTTCATCTTGGGGTTCCAGCGGCGGGTCTGGTGGCCGAAATGAACCCCGGCTTCCAACAGCTGCTTCATGGTGACTTGAGACATGAACGACTCCTTGATCTAGGGTTTTTCCTCCGCCCGGCCGTCCCTTGGCCCTTTACCCGCAACGCGGGCACCCTGGACCCCGGCCCGGGCGTGTGTGCTTAATCGAATATTTATATCACAGCTCTTATGGCAGGGCAAGAACCAAATGAGGCGCGCGGCCCACTCTCGAAAGACCATGGCCAACCACGGAATTCCGAGACGAAATCCAGTAGGGCGAGGTTCGAGGCCGTTCGACCGGCTTACGGCCCCGAGCAAAGCCGAGGGACCGCGGGAATAGGAATCCTATTTCGATGACCTCGAGCCGAAGCCCGACCCTAAATCCGGCCGGCAGCCGAAGTTTTGCCATGGTCCCTAAGGTCGGATCAGATGGTTCAGCGGGTCGGCTTCACCCTCCGGCTCCCAGGCCAGCACCTGCTCGGCGATGGCCCTCAGACAGACCGTGGCCGGCGCGTCCGGGTGGCCCTTGACGAACGGCAGCCGGGCGAGCACCGAGCGCCGCACAACCCGATCCGTGACCACGTGCCCCAGACAAGAGAGGGAACAGCTCAAAAACCGCTCGACCGTCTGACACAGGTTGTCCACCACCCGGCGCCCTTCCTCGCCGTTTTGGACCATGTTCACCAGCAGGTGTATGCGGCCGTCGGCGAGGCGGGGTCGCAGGAGTTTGATCAAGGCGTAGGCGTCGGTGACCGAGGTGGGTTCCGGGGTGAGGACGATGATGTTTTTATGGGCGGCCCGGTTGAAACGCAGGACCGGCGAGCTGACGCCGGCGCCGGTGTCCAACAGCGCCAGGGAGTAGCGGTCCAGCAGGGTGCGAAGTGCGGCCATGAGCTCGCCCTGCTCCTCGGCCGAGATCTCGGCCAGGGAGACGATGCCCGAGGCGGCCGGCAACACGTCGAACCCCAGGGACGTCTGCACCACGATCTCCTCGATCTTCCGCCGGCCCTCGAGCACGTCGTTCATCGTGTACGCCGGGTTCAATCCCAGCAGCACGTCCACGTTAGCCAGCCCCAGATCGCAATCCATGACCAGCACGCGCCGGCCCGTCTCGGCCAACAGGCTCGCCAGGTTGACCACGATCATGGTCTTGCCCACCCCGCCCTTGCCGCTGGTGACCGAGACCAACAGAGACCGCTGGTCGTTTTTTCCTTTGTTTTCCATCTACTTGCCCTTGTCCCCCATCAGGGCGTCCTTTTCCTGGGCCGTCACCTGGGTCGCGCCCCTCTCGATCGCTTCCTCCTCGTATACCCGCACCCGGTCCCCCCCCTCGCGCTTGGCCTGGTACATGGCCTGGTCCGCGTGCTCGACCAAAACCGCGAACCCGTCCGTCTCCCCAAAATGGTGGGTGGCCAGGCCGAAAGAGGCGCTCACCCCGTACCCGCCGACCTGGGGGTCGCTTGAGAGCGCCTGCCGGATGCGCTCGGCCAGCCTCGAGGCCCGGGGCGCGCTCGTGTCCGGAAGAATGATCGCGAATTCGTCTCCCCCGTACCGGGTCACAATGTCCACCTTGCGGACTTCCTTGATCAAAATCCGGGCCACCGCCTGCAAAACCTCGTTCCCCACCTGGTGCCCAAACCGGTCGTTGACCGGCTTGAACCGGTCCAGATCGATGATCATCAGACAGCAGGGCCGGCCGGACCGCTTGACGCGGTCCATCTCCACCTGGAGCTGGATCTCGAAAAAGCGGTAATTATACAAGGAGGTCATGGGGTCCTTGACGCTGAGCTCGCCCAGCTCCCGATTCTGGGCCACGATCTCCCTGAGCCGGTTCAAGGTGGCCAGACCCTCGGCCGAAAGGGGCAGAGTCAGATCGGCCTGGTCCAGGAGTTTGGGGGAGACCTGCCGGGTGAGGTCCTTGAGGAAAAAGACCAGGCCGGGGGCAGCAGACCCGTCCACGCTCTCGAGGGCCAGCTTCACAGCCCCGGCCGTCAGAAGCTCCCGGATCAGCTCCTCCAAGGACTTTTTATCTGGTTCTTGGCTCATGAGAATGACGGTCGCGGCCGAGAACCACGGATGGTTCCGACGCGGACTTTTTATCTGGTTCCTGACTCATGAGAATGATGGTCGCGGCTGAGAACCACGGATGGTTCCGACGCGGAAGAATAAACCTCGGCCTCCGACCGTGTCCCTTGCCCAACTCACCCTACGGTTTTTGCCAAGCCCTGTCAAGCCAAAATAAAAAGTAAAAACAAGGTCCTGGAGGCTGGTTGGTCGGCCGGGGGCTCCATTTGGGCCTTGACTTGAACGGCCGGGCTCATTATACCTAACGTGAACGATTGACCGGGCGACGAACGATGAAGACCCATCCCCCAAGTTCCGAGGCCAGGCCGGGCCTTGGGTCCTCGGCCCTCGGGTACGGGAGGCGGAACCCCCCGGCGGGAAAGGCGGACCCCCCCATTTATGACCCCTGATCTCCTGGTGACGGCCCTGGTCGGCGCCAGCGTTCCCCCCACCCCCTCGGGCGCGGACGTGTACGCCATGATCGTCCACGCCAGCCCCCTGGTCAAAGGGGTCATGACGATTTTGCTGGCCTTTTCCGTGATCTCCTGGGCCATCATCTTGTCGAAATACCTCCAGGTGAGGCGAGCCAAGCGGTCCTCCCGGGATTTTCTGAACCTGTTCTGGAGCAGCCGCAGCCTGAGCGCGGCGTACAATGACGTGCTCAAGTTTCGGGGCTGCCCGGCGGCCGAGATATTTCGGGTGGGGTACCAGGAGTTGACGCGGCTCCGGCTGCCGCAGAAAGAGCGCGGGGGCGGGGAGGAGGAGGCCGGGGAGGCCATGCCCATGCAACTGCAGGGGGTGGAGAACGTGAACCGGTCCTTGAGGCGGGCCATGAGCGTGGAGTCCACGCGGCTGTCGCGCCACCTATCGTTTCTGGCCACGACGGGCAACACCACGCCCTTCATCGGTCTGTTCGGCACGGTCTGGGGCATCATGACTTCGTTTCAGTACATTGGGTTATCCGGGTCGGCCAACCTGGCGGTGGTGGCGCCGGGCATATCCGAGGCCCTGGTGGCCACGGCGGCGGGCCTGGCCGCGGCCATCCCGGCCGTGGTGTTTTATAACTATTTCAGCAACCAGGCGCGCATGTTGGAAGCGGAGATGACCCAGTT
>Ga0315282_10000799_pt1 | contig 61581 bp, 51 predicted proteins | sample YL17G07_20_MG_FD_203693 | JGI IMG/M metagenome (GOLD analysis project Ga0315282, IMG submission 203693) | Sediment microbial communities from Yellowstone Lake, YNP, Wyoming, USA - YL17G07_20 | ecosystem: Environmental > Aquatic > Freshwater > Lake > Sediment | place: USA: Wyoming | collected...
AAGACTGGACCCCTGCTTTCGTCCTTCGACTTCGCTCAGGACCGTGAGCCCCTCGACCTTGCTCGGGGCCGTGAGCCTGTCGAACGGCCTGTCGAACGGCAGGGGTGACGGGATTTTTTGTCGTGTGGTGTTTTTTGATTGCAACTTGGTATCACCTGCTCACCTGCTCCGCCCGCCCGACTGAGCAGGCCAGCCGGCTCACCAGAAGTTCACCTGCTGGACCACCTCCAGGGCCTCGATTTCTTTCTGAAGCGCCTTGCGGTCCGCTTCGCCCGCGATCGGCTCGACCTCGGACACGCTCCGCCCCTGTTCGCCCAGCCCGCTTTTGTAGGACAGGATAAAACCCGGCACCGTGGCGTAGCGGCAGCCGCCCACCCCGCAGCACGACCGGTCCCAGACCGCGCTGCCCAGGATGACGAGCACCTCCCGGTCCTTAAAGGGCAGCCGCAGCTCCTTTTCGACCGTGAGGTGGCCGGCTTGGGCCTCGACCTCCTGGCCCAGGGGAAGATGGGTGAACACCTGTCTGGCCATGACCTCTACCTCCAGGGACGCGAGCGGCCGGGCCTAGTCGGCCTGGTTCCGCTCGCGGTCGCGACCCGTGTAAAAGATGTTCCGGGCGATGAAGCTGGGTTCCTTGTCCCCCAGCGCGCCTAAAAGCTCGGCCTTGAGTCCATGCAGCCGCCGCGCCTCGGCCGGGTCCAGGTCCAGGGCCAGGACTATGTCCACGAACTGGAGGGCCATGGCCTCCCGGCCCTCGGCCCCCAGCTTCTCGGCGTGGGCCGTCACCTTTTCCCGGCCCAGGAGCATGGCCAGCTCGCGCTGGACCGCCCGCCGCTTGGGCGGAAAGAGGTTGGACGGGTTGCCGTCGTACCAGCCGGTGTACTGCCGCAGGATGCCGTGCACGACAAAGGTCGGGCAGCCGTAACGCGGAGCGAGAAAGTGATCGTCCATCATCTCCGGCAAGAGTTTGACCTCGTGCAGGATGTCCTCGTACCACATGCCGGCGTTCAGCCGCTTGACGACCTCCTCGTGGAGATACCGCAGGGCCTTGATGATCTTGCCCAGGGTCTCCTGCACCCGGTCCCGGCCCTGAATCAGCGGCCCATGTCCGGGCACCACCGCTTCCGGCTCCTTGGACAAAATGTGTTCGATTCCCTCGGCCCACTCGAGGGTGTAGCGCTGGACCTTGAAGGGGTTGCCCACGTTGGGGAAGGAGTTGACGATCATGTCCCCGGCAAAGACCACCTTCTTTTCCGGAACCCAGACCCAAAGGTGGTCGTCGGTCTCGCCCAGCTCGTGATAGGCATGGAAGATCAGGCCGCCGACGCTCAGGCTCAGGCTCTGGTCAAAGGTAACATCCGGGTTGTAGGCCGGCAGGGGAAAGAAGGTCTGGTCCGCCGGCTGGTTGAACTGGATGCGGTTGATGAACTCGTGGTACCCGGCCAACATGCGGTACTTGTTGAAGCGCTTGACCACGTTGCGGTGCGCGATCACGCGGGGCGGGGCGGCCTGGCGGGCCTTGGCCTCCTCGAGGAGCGGCTCAACGGCCACGGCGTGGTCCATGTGGCCGTGGGTGACGAACAGGGTGTGCACCGGCGAGTCGTCGATGCGCCGCAGCATGTCCATCATGGGTTTCACGAGCCTGGGCATGGGCACGTCCACCAGCACCAGTCCGGCCGAAGTCTGCGCCACGCCGGTGTTACCGAAGCCCGGCAGCATCCACACCCCCTCGGCCACCTCGACCGGGTTCATATTCCGGCCGGCCAGCCAGGCCGCCGACCCGATCTGCGCCTGTGCGGTCATGGGTTCCTCCTCAATGAAGCGTTCGTTCCGAAGGTGAAACCCTATCACAAAAAAGCGGTGGAGGAAAAGGGGTCAGGAACCTTTTTTCGTGAGTGAATCGGGGAAATGGGCCTTCATCAATACGGGCTTTCGCCAGATCAAAGGCGATGGTTCATAAAAAAGGTTCCTGACCCCTTTTCTCGCCGACCTTGCATTGTCCCTGGAATGAGGGTACACCTCGAAAGAAAGACGAGGGATGGAAAAATGCGCGAAGCGGTCATTGTCGGTGCAGTCAGGACCCCGCTGGCGGCCTTTAACGGCTCGTTGGCCGGCCTCGAGGCCACGGAGCTTGGGGCCCTGGTCATCGAGGAGGCGGTCAAGCGGGCCGGCCTGGGCAAAGGCGAGGTGAACGAGGTCATCATGGGGCAGGTGCTGCCCTGCGGCTGCGGCCAGAACCCGGCCCGGCAGGCGGCCGTCCGCGCCGGCCTGCCTTGGGAGGCCGAGTGCCTGACCGTGAACAAGGTCTGCGGTTCGTCCCTCAAGGCGGTCATGCTCGCGGCCCAGGCCATCGAGGTCGGGGACGCGGAGGTGGTCGTGGCCGGCGGCATGGAGAGCATGAGCCGGGCGCCCTACTACCTGGACAAGGCGCGTTTCGGCTACCGCATGGGCGACGCCAAATTGGTGGACCACATGGTCCATGACGGCCTGTGGGACATCGTGAACGACTTCCACATGGGCATCTCCAACGAACTCTGCTCACAGCGCTACGGCGTCAGCCGCGAGGACCAAGACCGCTACACCGAGGAGTCCTATCGCCGGGCCCTCGAGGCCATCCGCTCCGGCCGGTTCGCACCTGAGATTCTGCCCGTGCCCCTGCCGCCCCAAAAGGGGAAACCCGCCGTCTTTCAGGAGGACGAATGTCCTAGGGAAACCACCTATCCCATCCTGGCCGACATGCGGCCCGCTTTTAAACAAGGCGGCGTGACCACGGCCGGCAACGCCTCGGTCATCTCGGACGGCGCCGCCGCCGTGGTGGTCGCCTCGAGGGAGGCGGCCGAGGCCCGGGGGCTGACCGTCCTGGCCTCGATCGGGGCCCAAGCCTCGGCCGGCATCGACATGAAGTACGTGTTGGTGGCGCCCATTCTGGCCATCCCCAAGTGCCTTAAAAAGGAAGGTCTCGAACCTGGCGAGGTCGATCTTTTCGAGATCAACGAGGCCTTCAGCGGCTCGACCGTGGCCGTGCTTCGGGAGCTTAAGCTGGACCCGGCCCGGGTCAACGTGAACGGCGGCAGCGTGGCCCTGGGCCATCCCATCGGCGCCAGCGGCTGCCGAGTCCTGGTGACGCTGCTTTACGAGATGATACGGCGGGGAGTCCGGAAGGGCCTGGCCTCGCTCTGCCTCGGCGGCGGGGAGGCGGTGGCGCTCGTGGTTAAGCGGTAAAGCGAAGGGGCCGAGGCGCGGCGAGAAATTTCTTGACAGCCCCGCCCTCTTCTTCTTAACTGATCGCAAGCAGAAAAATTGTTAAATGCTTCGCCGAAAAGGCGTGGAGACAGACCTATATCCCGATCAGGAGGACCCCATTATGCCCCGAAGAAAGAACGTGAATCGCCCGGCCCTGCTCAAAGCCATCGAATCCGGCCAGCCGGCCGGGGAGATCATGAAAAAGTTCGATCTCAAGACCACGGCCCAGCTCAAGGCCCACTACGTGGACGCACTGGTGGAAAGCGGTCGGGCCGCCGGCATCGTCTCGAGGGCACCTGGCCGGAAAGCCGGCCGGCGGAAACACATCGAGGTGAACAACCGCGGCAGCCTGATCGTGCCCAGCGAGCTCATCCGCGGCATGGGCTTCAAGGTTGGAGAGACCTTTTCCGTGCGGCTGGGCAAAAGAGGGGTCAGCCTGATCAAGACCTGAGCGCACCGCCTCCTCCCGGCTCTGCCGGCGCGAATTTTTACGAGGGAAGGTCGGCATAGCAGAAGCGAGAGGGATTTTTGCGACCTCCTGAGCCCAGGTGTGATATAATAAGCTTTCGATGAGAAAGAAGGTGAGGCATGAGTATAAGCAGAGTTAAATTGAAGAAATTCACCGCCTTTGAAAAAATTAACCTTAAGTTGTCCCCTGGGATTAATGTTTTTATTGGCAAAAACGGAACGGGCAAGACGCACCTTATGAAAGCGATTTATGCGGCCTGCGACATCACGAAGAAAAAGGTTAACTTTGCCGAAAAACTAATTCGCGTTTTTTTGCCTTCCGGTCGAGCCATCGGCCGCCTGGTGAAACGGCAAAGTACAAGTTCACGCTGCGCCATAGAAGTATATAGAGCAAATCTTAAATTGAGGGCATCCTTTACCAACCATTCCACCGTCGCTGAGTCTGCAACTATCTCGGGCTGGAGAAAATGGAACGCGGATCCAATTGAAAGCGTCTACATTCCTGTCAAAGAAATGCTAGCCAATGCTCCTGGTTTCCGCTCACTGTACGAGGAACGGGAAATACATTTTGAAGAAGTCTACTCGGATATTTTAGGTCGAGCTTACCGTCCGGCGAAGCGTGGGCGTATAGACGAAAGGCGGGGAAAGCTACTCACCATCATTCGAAAGGCCATTGAAGGCAAGGTGTCTTTTAAAGAAGATAAGGAGTTCTTTCTTCGCAACCGGCAGGGAAACTTGGAGTTTTCGTTATTAGCTGAGGGTATGCGCAAATTGGGTCTTCTTTGGCTTCTAATCCAGAACGGAACGCTTTTGGATGGTTCGGTGCTTTTCTGGGATGAGCCCGAAACAAATCTTAATCCCAAGCTCTTCGGTGTCTTAATGGAGATTCTTCTGGAATTGCAACGCGGCGGTGTCCAGGTTTTTCTGGCGACGCACGATTATGTTATCCTAAAAGAACTCGATCTAAGAGCAGGGGGAAAAGATAAAATAGCCTATCACTCCCTTTACCAGGATAAAAAGAGCGGTGAGATTGAGTGCCGTACATCGGACAACTACCTGGACATTGACCCCAACGCCATTGCCGAAGCCTTCGGCGACCTATATGACCGCGAAGTCGAGCGCAGTCTGAAAAGGAGCGCTCGATGACCGTGCTCACAGAAAAAAATATCCAATTGACTATCGGCAACACCATTAAGACAAAGAAATTCGACGATAGCATGGTGCACGGGTTGTCCCACTGTATGAAAGCGGTGGATTTTATCGTCGAGCTAGTAGATTGCATTTTGTTTATCGAGATTAAGGACCCATATGATCCCAACAGCACACAAGAGGATCGAGAGACGTTTAAAAAGGAATTCCTTGGTGCCCAGCTTGATGAAGACCTCAAGTACAAGTATCGCGATTCTTTCTTGTATGAATGGGCCTGCGATAATATAAAAAAGCCTATATACTACCTGCTCCTCGTTGCCATCGAAGAACTAACAAAAGCAGATCTGATTCATAGGACAGATGAACTAAAAAGAAAACTTCCATGGCGCGGACCCAAATCGGGTGCATGGAAGCAGTCTATCGTTAAAGATTGTCTAGTATTCAACATCGCCACGTGGAACGAAAAACAACCTTACTCCTCCTCTGTCAAAAGAATTTGACTGGGTATTCGATCTGAACTCCCGCGGACCAGCGCGGCATAAGCAGTTCGTTCCTCCCTCTCAATCGCCGGACGACGGTTCGGGCTCGGCGGAGAGGGTTTCCTGTTTGAGCTCGAACTTTTTGATCTTGCCCGAGGCGGTGCGGGGGAGCGGGGCCGGTCTGAGGATGAAGCGCCGGGGCATCTTGTAGCCGGCCAGCATCTCGCGGCATGAGGCCTCGAGCGCCCCGCAGGCCACCACCGCGCTCTCTCCGGCCACGACCACCGCCCAACCCACCTCGCCCCAAGCCTCGTCCGGCACCCCGAACACCGCGGCCTCGGCCACGCCCTCGACCTTGAGCAGCACGTTCTCGATCTCGGCCGGGTACACGTTCAGCCCGCCGCTGATGTACATGTCCTTGACCCGGCCGGTGATGTAGATGTAGCCCTCGTCGTCGTACTCGGCCAGGTCGCCGGTGTGCAGCCAGCCGCCGTCAAAGGTCGCGGCCGTGGCCTCAGGCTGGTTCCAGTAACCCTTCATGGTCGCGGGCGAACGAATCACGATCTCGCCCTTGACTCCGGGCAAGACCCGGCGCATGGCCTCGTCCACGATCAGGAGCTCGCAGTTGGTCGAGGGCTTCCCGGCTGACCCGATTTTTCTCAGGGCGTCCTCCCGGCCAAGGTACAAGGCGATGGTCGGACCCTCGGACAGGCCGTAGCCCTGCAGCAGGGTCGTGTCCGGCAGGAGCCGGTTGAACTTCTCGATGACCGTCACCGGCACGGGCTCGGCCCCGGTCAGCACCGTGTCCATGAACCGGAAACGCTCGGGAGACAGGCCCGGATGATCCACCAGCCGCTTGAGCACGGTCGGCACGAGCAGGGCCTTGGTCACCCGTTCCTCCTCCAGCACCCGCAGCAGATCGCCCATGTCCAGCCCGCCGCTGGGCATGACCACCGCGGCCCCTCCCATCCAGAGGGCCGGCAGGGTAAAGTCGTGGAACCCGGCCACCCAGCACAGGCCGCCCACGCACAGGTAACGTTCCGCGGGCGTGACGCCGAAGTCGCCGATCTGGTGGAAGGAGTTCCAGAGCAGGGTGCCGTGGGTGTGCATGGCGCCCTTGGGGAAGCCGGTGGTGCCGGAGGTGTACTGGAGGATGAAGAGGTCGTCCTGGGAGAGGCCGGGGTTTGGCGGGGGGGAATCCGGGGCGCGGCGGGTGAGGCTGGTAAAACTTCGGGCCGGGGCGGGCGGCGCGTTCGGGCCGATGACGATGATTTCCCTGAGACCGGGCGTGAACCTGCCGCTAAGATCGACGAGGCCCAGGAGGTCCTCACCCACGAGCAGCATGGCCGCGCCGCTGTCGCTGAGAATGAACTCGACCTCCTTGGGCCTGAGCAGGAAGTTGACGGGCACCAGCACCGCGCCCAGGCCGGCCAGGGCGAAAAAGATGTCGAACCACTCGGTGCAGTTGCGCAGCAGGACCCCGACCCGCTCGCCCTTTTTCAGGCCCAATCGGGCCAGGGCGTTGGCCAGGCAATAGGTGCGGGCCCTGAGGTCGCGGTAGGTGACCCGCTCATCCTTGAAAATCACGGCCTCGCGGTCGAGATCGATGTGGCAGCCGGTGTCGAACCTGCGTATGAAATAGCCGAAGTCCATCCCCTGCCTCCTTGGGCTTGGCGCGGTCCTCCAAACCAAGGGACCAGCCGAACCAGTCTATCGACCCGGCTCGGGCCTGGCAAGATGTTTCCGCCAGGCCCGCGGGGGGGACGGCCATAGATACACAACGTCATGAAACGGTGAGGATACAGAGCGTCAGAACAAAGCAGACCGAGGCGCGACGAAGGCGAGGCGTGAGGTGTACTTTGTAGGTACGCCTAAGTGACGAGCCAAGGAACAACACAGGGTTGCAAAGTTGTGGCGCTCTGTATAAAAGCCCCGGTGAAAGCCGGGGCAAGGCGGGCTCCCTCGAGTCGGAAACGGCCCTGCCTCACCGATCGGGAGCAGCCACCGGCAAGGCAACGGACGCCTCCGCTTCAGTCCTTTATCGTTTTCGAGCGCTCCAACCGCTCCACCTGGTCCAAGAGCAGAATCTGCTGGGCCTGGTCCTTCTGGATGCCCTGCCCGCCGACCTGGCAGGCCTGGCCTATTCAGGTCTTGACCCCGAGGCGGGGCAGCAGCCAAGCGTTCAGCACAACCCAGGCGGCGATGACAAGCACGACCCATAAAAATCCCATGGATTTCCTCCTCCCGGAACCGTCTCCGGCCCCGATCGCGTCGCGGTCTTCAGCCGCGTGGGCCTCAAGTGAAGAGGCTGAGTTCCGCGCCGATGGCATATTTCAGAAAATCTTCCGCGGTCTGAATGACAACGCCGTCCAGGAAGTCGTCCTGGGAGAGACCCATCATATCCGAGGTCATCTTACAGGCCACGAGCTGAACGCCTTCCAGCTGGGCCATCTCCAGCAGGTCATCCAGGGGCGGGATGTTGGCCTTCTCGATCTTGCCCTTCATCATCGAGGTGGCCAGAGCGGCCATGCCTGGAATAGCGCCCATGACGCCCTGCGGGATGAACTTGGCCTTCTGGACCCCGCCCTTGCGCAGAAGGTTCAGGCCCATGAAGGTGTAAAAGATGCGGGTTTCCAGGCCCAGCCGCCTGGCGTTGACGCCCAGGACCAAGGCCGGGTAGGCCCCTTCCAGGGAGTCGCGCGAGCAGATGAGCGCGCATTTTTGTTCATTCGGGGTTTCGGTCACAGCTCCATGCTCCTTTGTGTTTTCTTTTTGTAAGTATACCGTCCGAGGCCCAAGTGCGCCACCCTTCATTTTCGCCCAGGCCGCCCCACACTTCGGCAACGCTTGACCGGCGGAATCTCCCGGGTCAAGACCGCGCCGGCCTCGTTTTTCTTGACACCGCCGGCCCGGCCTCCCTATGCTGGGTCCCGGAATAAACCCGAGGGACCGGAGGAAGCACGTCCATGCCCGAAAGTCCGTTTGAACGCATCCTGAACGCCCGTTCCGTCGCCTTTTTCGGCGCCTCCAACAACCCGGCCAAGATGGGCTCGATGCAGATGGTGCACCTGGTCCAAGACGACTTCAAAGGCAGGGTCTGGCCGATCCATCCCAAGGAAAAGGAGGTCATGGGCCGGCCGGCTTACGCCCGCGTGGAGGACCTGCCCGAGGTGCCGGACCTGGCCGTGCTGGTCCTGCCCACCCAGATCGTGCCCGAGATGCTGGAAGCCTGCGGCCGGAAAGGCATCCGGCGCGCGGTCATCATCAGCGGCGGGTTCCGCGAGCGCGGCCCGGAAGGCCGGCGGCTCGAAGACCAGGTGGTTGAGATCGCCCGCCGCTACGGCATCCGGTTCGTCGGACCCAATTGCGTGGGCGTAATCCACGCGGCGCGAAACTTCAACATCACCGTCTATCCCTACACCCTCGGCCCCGGCCCCATGGGCCTGCTCAGCCAGTCCGGGACCTACGTCACCCAGGTCCTGATGTACGTGGCCCGCCAGGGCATCCGTTACTCCCAGGCCGTGAGCCTGGGCAACGAGGCCGACCTGGACATGGTGGACGGGATCGATTACCTGGGCCAGGACCCGGAAACCAAGGCCATCGCCCTATACATCGAGGGCATCGGGCGGGGCCGCGCTTTCCTCGAAACGGCCCGGCGCGTCAGCCTGAAAAAACCCCTGGTGGCCTACTACGTGGGCGGGACCGAGGCCGGGGCTCGCTCCGGGGCCAGCCACACCGGCAAAATGGGCGGCAACGACCGCATCCACGACCATCTCTTCCGACAGTGCGGCGTGCTCCGGGCCCCGAGCGTCGAGGCCCTCTACGACTGGGCCTGGGCCCTGGCCACGACCCCTATTCCCAAAGGAGACCGCGTGGCCATCATCAGCCACTCGGGCGGACCGGTCACCTCCATGGCCGACGCCTGCGCCCGCCTTGGCCTCAAAGTCCCCACCTTCTCCCCCAAAACCCAGGCCGCCATCGCCCCCATGCTCCCCCCCACCGGCTCCACGGCCAACCCCGTCGACCTGACCTATAACCGGAACCCCGGCGCCATGACCGGCGGCATCCCCAAGGCCGTCTTCGCCTCCGGCGAGGTGGACGCTTTCCTGATTCACGGCCTGGGCGGCATGAGCGGCTCCGGCGTGGTGGGCGCCTCGGCCGCGGCCACGATCGGGCTCTCGCCCGACCAGATCAAAGCCTTTGCCGAGCTGTCAAACCAGGGACTGATCGAGCTCAAGCAAGACCTGTCCTGCCCAGTGGTGATCAGCACCTTTTCCGATCCTACCGACGCCGGGGTCAGCCATGCCATGCGGCATGACATCCCGGTCTATCCCACGCCGGAACGGGCCGCGTCGGCCCTGGCCGCCCTGGTGCGCTACGGAAGGTGGCGGGCCGGCCAGAAGGTGGCCCAGGCTTGACCGCAAAGGAATCGTGGGCGAGACGCCCATGCTACTCCTCTTCTCACCTGCTCACCTGCTCTCCTTTTCGCCGGCCTCAGGCCGGCGAAAAGGTCTTGCGCCCAATTCAAGCCGTCTGTAATATTTAGAGGCTCAAGAATAACGCCACGAACGTGCAAGGGGACATTTTCCTTCCTTAAAGACTATGCCATACACCATCGATTTTGAGCCCATCGGTCGTCGGGGCGTCTGCCCGGACGGCGGCTCCCTGCTGGACGCGGCCCGCTTTCTAGGCGTGGACCTGGTCAATATCTGCGGCGGAGCCGGCACCTGCGGCCAATGCCGGGTGCAGGTGCTGGAAGGCCGGGTGTCCGAGGCCACGACCGTCGAACGAGGGGAATTGGGGCCGGAAGAGTTGGCCAAGGGCCTTCGCCTGGCCTGCCAGACCTTTCCCCTGGCCGACTGCCGGGTATGCGTGCCGGCCGACTCCCTGACCGCCCCCCAGCGCGCCCAGGTGAGCGGCCTGGCCGACGAGACCCGGCCGGACCCGCTCGTGCGCGCCTGGCTGGTGGCCATGACCCCGCCCGACCTAAAGGACCAGCGGTCCGATGCGGACCGGCTCCTGGCCGCCCTGGCCGAAACGAGCGGCCTGCAGGACCTGACCGTGGACCTGGCCGTGCTGCGGGAGGTCTCTCCGCGCCTGCGCGAATGGGGCTGGAAGGCCTGCGCCCTGACGCGGCTGAGCAAGGTCATCGGTCTCGCCGCCGGCCCGGCCCCGCTGCTGGGCCTGGCCGTGGACCTGGGCACGACCAAGATCGCCGCGTATCTGATGGACCTTGCCACCGGCCGCACCTTGGCGGCCCGGGGCGTCATGAATCCGCAGATCGCTTACGGCGAGGACGTGATTTCCCGGCTGACCCTGGCCCTGAAGGGGCCGCAGGAAGCGGCGTGGCTAAGGGACCTGGTCGTGAACGCCGTCAACGGGCTCGCCCAGGAGTTGTGCGCCGAGGTCCAGGCCGAGCCGGAGGCCGTGGTCGAGGCGGTAGTGGTGGGCAACACGGCCATGCACCACCTCTTTGTCGGCCTGCCGGTGGGGCAACTGGCCCGGGCGCCTTATGTGCCGGCGGTGCAGGCCGCCTTGGACTTGAGGGCACGGGAGCTGGGGCTTTCTCTGGGGTCCGGGGCGTTTGTCCATCTTTTACCAAACGTGGCGGGATTCGTGGGCGCGGACCACGTGGCCATGCTCCTGGCCACGCGCATGGCCGAATGCGAGGGCGTTTGCCTGGCCCTGGACATCGGCACGAACACCGAGGTCTGCCTGGCCGGCCGCGGTCTCATGACCAGCGTCTCCTGCGCCTCGGGACCGGCCTTTGAGGGCGCCCACATCCGGCACGGCATGAGGGCCGCCCCAGGCGCCATCGAGCGGCTCAAGTTCGAGGACGACCGGCTGACCTTTCAGGTGGTCGGCGGCGGACCGCCGACCGGCCTGTGCGGCTCCGGCATCCTGGACGCCCTGGCCCAGCTTTACCAGGCCGACGTGATCAACGCCCAAGGCCGACTCGGCGAACACCCCCGCGTGCGCACCCTGGATGGACAACGGGAGTTCGTGCTCGTGGAAGAGGCCGAGCGGAACGGCGCGCCGGCCATCACCATTACCCAGAAGGACGTCCGCGAACTCCAGATGGCCAAGGCCGCCATCCGCGCCGGCATCCAGATTCTCATGGAAACCCACCGTGTCGGCCCGCTGGAGATCGAAAAGGTCGTCATCGCCGGCGCCTTTGGCAGCTACATCGACGTGGACAGCGCCATCGCCGTCGGCCTCCTGCCGCCCCTGCCTCGGGAGCGCGTCACCCAGGTCGGCAACGCCGCCGGCAGCGGCGCCAAGATGGCCCTGGTCTCGGCCAAGGAGCGCGGCGAGGCTGAGACCCTGGCCCGGCGCATCCGTTACGTCGAACTCGCCGTGGCGCCGCGGTTCATGGATGTGTACACCCAGGCCATGGTCCTGGGATAAACTCCGAGAAGTGACCAGCCCCCTCGGCCAGGAGCTTTTTCATGCACCCCAAGCTGGCTCAACTCCTGAACGACTACACCCGGCCCGTGCCCGTACCCTCCGGCATGACCAGCCGGGAGCTGGTCCGCCGCGCGATCCGCTTCCAGGACCCCCCGCGCGTCCCCTACAGTTTTATCCATCCCCTGGAAGGCGACTTCTTCGAGGTCATCCTGGCGGACACCCTGGCCGGCGGCCAAACCTCGAACCGGCCGCAGGAGCTGGGCGCGGTCTATTACGACGAGTGGGGCGTGGGCCAGAAGGTCACCGGACGCGGCTGGGACCACGCCTTCGACCATCCTCTGGCCGACCTCTCCAAAGTGGACGATTTCCGCTTCCCGGATACGGCCGCCCCGGACCGCTTTGCACGCTTGGCGCCCTTTGTCCAGCAGGCCCAGGCCGCCGGCAAGTACGTGGTCGGGTTCGACCCCATCATGGCCTTCGAACGGATGCGGGCCCTGGTCGGCTTCGAGGGCCTGATGATCGCCCCCTACACCCATCCCGAGGGCCTGCGGCGGCTGACCGGCCGCTTGACCGAACAGACCATCGCCGTCATAAATCAATGGGCCGATCTCGGCGGCGTAGACGCCTTCATGACCTGGGAGGACTGGGGGCTGCAGACCAGCCTGCAGATGAAGGTGGAGACCTTCCGCGAGTTTTACAAGCCTCACTACGCCCGGATCGTGGCCGCGGTCCACGAGCGCGGGATGCACTACATCTGGCACAACTGCGGCCAGATTCTGGCCATGATCCCGGACATGATCGAGCTGGGCGTGGACGTCCTGCAACTGGACCAGCCCCGCCTCATGGGCCATGAACGGCTGGCCGAGGCTTTTGGCGGCCGCATCTGCTTCTGGAACACGGTGGACATCCAGTGGTCGGTCCAGGCCAAGGTGACCGAAGACGATCTCAGGGCCGAAGTGAAGCAGATGCTCGAGATTTACAATCGCTTTCACGGCGGGTTCATGGCCCGGCACTACCCCCAGCCCCGGGACATCGGGCTGTCCCCGGAACGGTGCCTGGTCATCGCCGAGGCCTTCCGCGCCAAAGCCTGACGACACCCGAGGAGACCAAAATGCACACGGATGGCACGTGGTTCAAGGACGAGCAGGGCCGCACGCTGCTTCTGCGCGGCGTCAACCTGGGGGGCAGCTCCAAAGTCCCCTTCACGCCCGACGGCGCCACTTACCGCCAGGAAGGCTTCTTCGATCACCGCCGCGTCTCCTTTGTCGGGCGGCCCTTTCCCCTGGACGAGGCCGAGGAACACTTCGCGCGGCTCAAAGAATGGGGGCTGACCTTCCTGCGTCTTCTCATCACCTGGGAGGCGGTGGAACACGCCGGACCGGGCCAGTACGACGAGGACTACCTCGACTACCTTTACGCCGTGGTGAGCAAGGCGGGCGACTTCGGCCTCGAGGTCTTCATCGACCCTCACCAAGACGTCTGGAGCCGCTTCACCGGTGGCGACGGAGCGCCCGGCTGGACCTTGGAGGCAGTCGGGTTCGACTTGACGAAACTCTCCGAAACCGGCGCGGCTATCGTCCACGCGGTGCACGGCGATCCTTACCCGCGCATGATCTGGCCCTCGAACTACGGCAAGCTGGGCGCGGCCACCATGTTCACCCTCTTCTTCGGCGGCGACGTCTTCGCGCCCAAGACGCGCGTGGACGGCGTGCCGGTTCAGGAATATTTGCAGAGCCACTACCTCGGCGCCATGAAGCAGGTGGTGCGGCGGCTGAAAGATTTTGTCCACATGGTCGGCCACGACACGCTCAACGAGCCGGGACGGGGCTTCATCGGCAAGCGGGACCTGCTCAGGCCGATCCCGCGGCTCCTGGCCGGCGTCGCGCCCTCGCCTTTCCAGGCCATGATGCTGGGCTCGGGCCACACCCTCGAACTCGAAACCTACGACTTGAACTACGCGGACCCCCGGCCGGCCGGCACGGTGACCGTGAATCCGCGCGGCGTCTCCTGCTGGCAGCAAGGCCGGACCTGCGTCTGGAAGGAAAACGGGGTCTGGACGGACGAGGGCGGAGAGCCCCGCCTGCTGCGGCCGGACCACTTTTCGCAGGTGAACGGCCGGGGAGTGGACTTTGCCCGCGATTTTCTGAAGCCGTTCCTGAAGAGGCGCATCGCCGAAATCCGCGCCGTGGACCCCAAGGCCATCGCCTTCCTGGAGGCCGAACCCGGAGGCCGGGCCCCGGTCTGGGAAGCGGACGATCCGCCCCAAGTGGTGAACGCCTCCCACTGGTACGATGGCCTGACCCTGCGCACCAAGCACTACGATCCGAACCGGGGACTGGACCGCGCCACCTGGCGGCCGGTCCAGGGCGACGAGGCGGCCATCCGGCATGAATTTGTCCGCCAACTGGCCGAGCACCGGGAGGCCGGGGCGGCGCGCCTGAACGCGCCGACGCTCATCGGCGAGATCGGTCTGCCCTTTGATCTGGACGACAAGCGCGCTTACAAGGACAAGGATTTTTCAGCTCACGAGAAGGCCATGGACGTGTATATCGGGGCCCTGGACGAGAACCTGCTTTCCTTTACCCTCTGGAACTACACGGCGGACAACACCCACGGCCGGGGGGACCAGTGGAACGACGAGGACCTGTCCATCTTCAGCCGGGACGATCGGGAAAAGCCAGGCGACATTCACTCCGGCGGCCGAGCCCTCAAGGCCATCGTGCGGCCCTATGGACGACGGATCGCCGGCCGGCCGCGGCACATGCATTTCGACATGGCCACCCGCGTCTTCGAGCTGGTTTACGCCCACGACGCGGAGGCCCAAGGCCCGACCGAGGTCTTTGTGCCGAATTACCAGTATCCAAAAGGCTACCGGGTGGAAATCTCGGACGGCGCCTTTGAAATGAACCGCGCCGAAAATTTGCTGCTCGTCCACCACACGCAGGACGAGAAGGTCCACACGGTTCGCCTCGAGCCCCGCGCCTGAACCCGGCCCCGGCGCTTAAGGCCACGTCAAACCCTAAAGGAAAAAAACATGAAGCTGTTATGGAAAAAATTCCTGTCCTTGCTGGCCTTCAGCCTCATCCCTCTCCTGGCGGTCGCTTTCATCGGCCACCAGGTGGCCGTCCGCATGGGCGCGGACTTTTCCGAGGAAGCGCGGGTGACCCTGACGCGCACCATGAGCCAGGAACTGGTGCGGGACGCCCAGCAGTACGCCGCCATCCTGAAGCAGACGAAACGCTCCCTGGAATACGCCCTGGACGTGCTGGTCCGCGAGTCCGAACAGGTCCTGGCCGGCCGGCCCGGACCCCCGCCGAAAATCTACCTCGCCCCGGACTTCGACCGCCCCGAGTCCGCGCCGCCCGACTTTAAATTAAGCCCGGCCTACATAAAACGAACCCCCGACGGCTGGCAGGTGCCAACCGCGGTCAGCCTCGAGCAGCCGGTCTTTCTCCTCGCCCCGGGCGTCACCCCGAAAAGCGCCGCCGCGGACCTCGGCCGGCTCACGAAACTCACCCCCATGCTGAAAGACATGACCCGCAGCTCCGGGGGCGCCGTGCACTGGGTGTATGTCAGCCTGGCAAGCGGCGTGCACATGGCCTATCCCGGCCATGGCGGCTATCCGGACGACTACGACGGCCGTAAACGCCCCTGGTACCGCCTGGCCGTCAAACAACCCGGCCTCGTCTGGTCCCCTCTCCTCGTGGACGCCACCTCCCGGCAACTCACCTTCACCGCCTCGAAACGCATCCTCCGCCCGGACGGCTCCCTGGCCGGCGTGGCCGGCCTGGACGTGCTCCAGACCCAGGTGCTTCTGCAAAACGAGATCTCCTCGGCCTGGTCTCAGAAAATGCAGTCCTTCTGGGCGGAGGTGGTGGAAGACCCTGCGACCAAAAAGAAGGCGCTCATCTTCCTGGGCCGGAAATCCCGGGATCCGACCCTTGACCGCATCGAGAACAAGGGCCCTTCCGAGCAGGGAGGCGCGCCCTTCCAGATGCTGATGGACCGGTTCAGCCGAAACCAATCGGGGTTCGTCGAGCTGCCCTTTGAAGGCCAGCCGTCGGTCTGGGCCTTCTCCCAGATCGGACCGACCAGCTACCTGGTCATCATCGTGCCCAAGTCGGTGGTCATGGCCATTCCGAACAAGGCCAGCCGGCAAATCCTAGAGTTCATTCAAGAGGAGGGCGCGGTGCTGGGCGTCATCGTTCTGCTGGTCATCCTGGCCGTGGCCGTTTCGGCTTTTACCAGCGCCCGCATCAGCACCCGGCAGGTCCAGAGTCTGGTTGACGTTTTTCGGCGGCTGGCCCGCGGGGACTTCTCCGTTCGGGTGAACATCCGCACCCGCGACGAGCGCGACACCATGTTCCGGGCCATCAACGAATTGATCCCAAGGCTCGAGGAGCACCTGCGCCTGCGCAAGGCCCTGGACCTGGCCCAGGAGGTGCAACAAAACCTGCTGCCCCGAACCATGCCCCGCGTGCCCGGCTTCGACATTGCCGGAGAAAGCGTGTACTGCGACGAAACCGGCGGGGACTATTACGACTTCATCTCCGAGGAGGAAGAGACCTTCCGCAAGTTCGCCCTGGTCGTGGGGGACGTTTCCGGCCACGGCGTCTCTTCGGCCCTGCTCATGGCCACGGCCCGGGCCTCGCTTCGGCTGCGGGCGGCCATGCCCGGCGAGGCCGCGGCCATCATCTCCGACATCAACCGCCACGTCAGCCGCGACACCTACCAGACCGGCCACTTCATGACGCTGTTCTACGCCGAATTCAGCTCGCTCCAGCAGACTGTGCGCTGGGTCCGGGCCGGACACGATCCGGCCTTGGTGTATGATACGGCCACCGAAACCTTCGAGGAGCTCAGAGGGGAAGGCCTGGCCTTGGGCCTGGACGAGCTTTACCAATACGCCGAGTTCGAACGCCCCATCCACGCGGGCCAGATCATCGTCATCGGCACGGACGGCATTTGGGAGATGCGCAACGCGAGCAACGAAAGATTCGGCAAGGACAAGCTGAAAGAGCTCATCCGCGCCCACGCCGCCGACAAGGCTGCCGAGATCATGGCGGCCATCACCCAGGCCCTGGACCGCTTCCGCGGGGAGCGCGCCTCCGAGGACGACGTGACCATGGTGGTCATCAAGGTGCTCGAAGAATCCCAAACCGAGCCGGCGGACAGGATCGGCTGAGGCCGACCAAAAGGAGAAGAATATGCCCCGTGAGATCGTCAGGACTAATCAGGCCCCGGCCGCCATCGGTCCCTACTCCCAGGCGGTGAAGATCGACCGGCTGGTCTTCGTCTCCGGCCAGCTCCCCATCGATCCGGCCACGGGCGAAATGGTCGAGCGAGACATCCAGGCCCAGACGCGGCAGGCCCTGAAAAATCTCGAGGCCGTGCTCCAGGCGGCCGGCGCCTCGCTCGCCGGCGCGGTCAAGACCGTGGTCTTTCTGGACAACATGGAAGATTTTGCAAGGATGAACGCGGTCTACGCCGAGTTTTTCGGGGCCGACCCGCCGGCCCGGGCCTGCGTGGAAGTGGCCCGGTTGCCCAAGGACGCCCTGGTCGAGATCGAAGCGATCGCGGTATTGGAATGATGAATGATGAGTGATGAATGATTCAAGACGCGCGGGCGCTGTCTTGCGAAAGTGCGAAACTCACGGACGCCGTTGAAGCCATCACGTAGGGGCACGGCATGCCGTGCCCCTACATGCCGAAAATGGTTAATTGCATTTTATAAAAAATCCGCCCCAATAAAAAAGCAAAGTTTAAGTCAGGTCTAAGCCGTCCCTCCCCATCCCCACCCTCAGGGGGCCGACTCCCAACCGGACGGCAGCGGTGCTTACAACCGACCGGCGCCGAGCAGGGCCAGGCTTTCGTTGACCCCGTCCTCGATCAGGGCCGCGCGGGCATCCCTGAAGATTTTCTCGATGACGTACTCCCGGGTCAGGCCGTTGCCGCCGAAAATCTGGATGGCCTGGCTGGCCACGCGGAAGGCGGTTTCCGTGCTTAAAATCTTGGAAGCGATCGAATACTCGATGGCCTGGGGCTGCAGGTTCCGCCGCTGCGTCGAATTATACATCCAGACCCGCCGGGACAGGGACCGGGCCGCCTCGACCGACGTGAACATCTCGAACAGCTTCAGCTTGACGTTCTGGTGCTCGATGATGGGACGGCCGCCCTGGACGCGCTGCCGAGCATAGGCCAGGGCCTCGTCGTAGGCCGAATGGGCCGTGCCGCTGAAGATGCAGCCCATCCACATGTTGGCCCCGGCCAACTGGCCGTTGATGACGGTGGGGTACATGGCCGGATCGGCGACGACCATCATGGACTTGGGAATCCGCACGTTGTCGAAAAAAATCTCCCCCTGGTTCAAGTCCCGCTGCCCGATCTTGTCCAGCGGCTTCCCCCGGCTGACCCCGGGCAGATTCAGCGGCACCACCGCTACCCCGCCTCCCGCCTGGCCCTTCGAGGGGTCCAGGCAAAGGAACAGGGACGCGTACCCCGCCAGCGTGCCGTTGCTCACCCAGGCCGCCTTCTGCCCGTTAAGGACGTACTCGTCTCCCCGAAGCACGGCCCGGACCTGCCCGGCCATGGCCGGATTCGAGCCCGCGTCGCCATCGAACAGAATCCAGTCCGACCCGTGGTCCGGTTCGGTCAAAGCCCAGCAGCCGGTCATCTTCGCCTGGGTGTCGGCGCAGTACTGGCGGACCAGGCCATTCACGGCCGGGTCCGGGGAGAGCATGGCGTAAGTGAACGGCGAGCTATTGACCGACCAACTGACGGCCAGGCCGGGCGCGGCATATCCCATTTCCTCGCAGATGAGGGCCGAGGCCATGGGATCGACCATGCCCAGCCCCCCGAAGGCCTCGGGAATGGCCATCTTGTGGTAACCCAGTTCCCGGGTCTGGCGAAAGACGTCCCAGAGAACAGACCCCTCGGCGATGACGTCCGCAGGATCGGGCAGTTTGTCCAGGGCGATGGAGGCCGGCCGCCAGACTTCGCGGAAGAACCTGCGGCTGGCGTCCCGCAGGGCTTTTTGTTCGTCGGTGAGGTCCAGGTTCAATTCCAGAATTCCCATGATCTACTCCTTTCGTCAGTGGTGGATATATACGGATACCTATTGTGGACTTTTTCACTATACCTCTTTTCCCAGAGGAAGGACACGAGAATCCGATCCAGGCGGGCGGTCTAGTCAAACCGATGCCGGCTGCCTGGCGCATTGAAAGAAAGGCGCATCTTTGCTATGTTCGCTCAGGGCCGAGGCCCCAGAGGCCAGGCCCGTCCGTTTCACCAAGCCACAGAAAGAAGGCGCATCATGACCATTGATCCGCAGCGAGCGATCCAGGACCTTTACGAGGCTTACGACCAGCGGTCGGACCGGCTGCTCAAAGACTATTTCGAGCTGCTCCGCTTTCAAAGCATCAGCTCCGAGCCGGAACACGCGGCGGACATGCGGGCCTGCGCCGGTTGGTTGGAGCGATACCTGAAGGGCCTGGGGTTCGAGGTTGAACTTTGGGAGGGGCCGGGCCATCCGGCCGTCTTCGCGCGGCACCTCGGCGCCGGACCGGAGGCGCCCACGGCCCTGATCTATAACCACTACGACGTGCAGCCCGTGGACCCGCTGGAGCTTTGGCAAACCCCGCCCTTCGAGCCCACCCTTCGGGACGGCGCGGTCTATGCCCGGGGCGCCCAGGACAACAAGGGCCAGCTTTTTTACGGGCTCACGGCCCTCGAGCTTCTCCTCGAGCGGGACGGCCGGCTGCCGCTGAACGTCAAGCTCTGCCTGGACGGGCAGGAGGAGGACGGCAGCCAGACCCTGTTTCACCTGCTGCCGAGCAAGCATAAGGAGATGGCCGCGGACCACCTGCTGGTGGTGGACCTGGGCCTGGGCAGCCCGACCTCTCCGGCGGTGACCCTGGGCGTGCGCGGCATCGTCCAGTTTCGCGTCACCATCACCGGCTCGAGCGGCGACCTCCACTCCGGCACCCACGGCGGCATGGTCGTCAACCCCAACCACGCCCTGGTCGAGCTTCTGGCCGGGCTCAGGGACGCCTCGGGCCGGGTCACGGTGACCGGCTTTTACGACGAAGTCGAGGAACTGACCGACGCGGAGCGCCAGGGCCTGAATTTCAGGTTCGACGCCCGGCGCTACGAGGAGACCTTTGGCGCCGAACCACTAGGCGGAGAAAAGGACTACCCGCCCCGGGAATCGGCCACAATCAGGCCCACGCTCGAAATCAACGGCCTGACCGGCGGATACGTCGGCCAAGGCTTCAAAACGGTCATCCCGGCCAAGGCCTGGGCCAATCTCTCCTGCCGCCTGGTGCCGCATCAAGACCCGGCCACGATCGCCCGCCGGGTGAAGTCTCACCTCGAACGCCATGCGCCAGCAGGCGTCCGGGTGGAGGTCCAAATCAACGAGGGCGGCGGCCCGGCCATGCGCACCCGGCCGGACAGCCCGGTGGTCAAGGCCGTGGCCCGGGCTTACGAGGAAGTGACCGGCTCGCCTTGTCACTACATGCTGGAAGGCGGCTCGATCCCCATCGTGCCCGACCTGGCCCGGGCCAGCCAGGCCGAGGTGGTCATGATGGGCTGGGGCATCGGCACGGACAACGTGCACGCCCCGAACGAGCATTTCCACCTGGACCGCCTGAAAAAAGGCTGCGCCACCATGGCCCGGTCCCTCGAGATTCTGGCCGAAAAAAAGTGAAGCGGCCCCGGATCTCCTATCACCGCTTGATACAGACAAAAGGGATGTTATCCCCGTCATTCCGGCGAAAGCCAGAATCCAGGAGTCTCGGGATGAGTCTGAAAAAAGACTGGATTCTGGCTTTCGCCAGAATGACGGTTTTTTGCCAATCTGGTGTTTACTGAGGAATGTGCCCTATTATCGTGTTCCAGAATGAACGCCCAAAAAGAAAGCCGCGTGCAATCATGGCGAGGAGCGAAGCGACGCGGCCATCTCAAGAGACTGCCTCGCTTCGCTCGCAGTGACAACCCTTTGGCATGGAACGCTCAGCCATGAAGCGAAAAACCAAATCCTACCAAATATCCTCGATGGCTTCGCCCAGGCCGAGGCGTTCGAGCGTCTCGGGCAAGGGTTTCCCGGTCTTTTCGTCCCAGCCCATCTGGCGGTAGTAGTCGTCCAGCATGGCGTCCAGCGAGCCCATGATGCTCTTGCCGGCAAAGGGGCCGTCCACGGGCGTGGAGCCGTAGCGCGGGGAAGGCGCGTCCAGGTCCCGGGTGTGGCCCATGCGGTAATTGTAGGCCCGGGCCAGGGTCACTATGCGTAACCCCACGGTCTCGGCCTCCTCCTCGGTAAAATCCCAGCCCGTGGCCGCGCTCAGCGCCTCGGCCAGGGTCTTCACGCTCACCATGGTCGAGAAGAAACAGACGCCCAGGGTGTCGATAAAGGACATGCGGCCCTTGCCGGAACGGGCTATGGAGACCACGTCTTTGGGGGTGAGGTCCTGGCCGACCGGAGCCCTTTGGGTGGGGCGGGACTCGAGGGTACCGGTGCCGGAGGTGAGCTTGTCGAACATCTCGGTCCAGAAGGCCCGGTGGTCGTAGCCGCGGGGGGTGTTGCCCTTTTTGGTGTGCACGGCCCAGTTCGGGGCGTCCCCGCCGATCATGCGGGCCGCGCCCATGGCTCCCTCGGCCATGACCTGGCCGAAGCCGCGGCTATGCGCGATGTCCTCGAGCAGGGACCTGGCCGCCTCGACGTTGCCCCAATTCAGCTCGATGCCGGACGTGTCTTCCTGGTTGATCAGCCCCTTTTCAAAGCACTCCATGGCCAGGCCGATCACCCAGCCGGTCTCGTTCATCTCCAGGCCCAGGCGGTCCACCACGTCGGTGAGCATCATGGCCGAGGCCACCTCCGTGTTCCCGATCTGGGCGCCCATGGCCGACAGGCACTCGTACTCGGGCTCTCCCACCACCATGCCCTGATACGGCCCTTCGGTGATGGTGGATTCGTGGCAATGGTGCATGCGGCAGGCCCAGCACGGATCGGGCTTGGGCTGGAACCGGCCCCGGATGTACTCGGGGCTGAACTGATCCAGCTTCGACGGGTCAGGATAGATGTTGGTCGTGTAATTCTTGATGGGCAGGGCCCCGATCTTCTCCACCATCTGGTACGTGCCCAGCGTGCCGTACTTGTAAAGGTTCTGGGTGAAGGGATGGTTCTTGACCGTCTCCGAAATCTCCCGGCCCAGCTCGGAAATCCGCTTTCGATCGAACAGCCGAATCTCGACTTTTCCCCGAGCCGCGGCAATGGCCTTCAGCCGCTTGGAACCCATGACCGCGCCGATGCCGTTGTGGCCGGCCACGTGTCCCCGGTCGGCCACGATGGCCGCGAATTTCACCAGGTTTTCTCCGGCCGGACCGATGGCGGCCACGCTCATGGCGTGCGGCGAATAGCCGAGCTCCTGCTTGATCCGGTCCTCGGTCTCGAAGGCGTCCCGGCCCGAAAGGTGCGCCGCGTCCCGAATTTCGGCCGTGCCATCGTGGACATGGAGAAAAACGGGCCGCTTCGCCGCGCCCTGGACGATCAGACCGTCCACGCCGGACATCCTCAGAAAAGCCCCGAACCGGCCGTTGGCCTGGCTGAAAGCAGCGCCGCCGGTCAGCACTCCCCGGGTCACCACGGAGAAGGTCCCGCTCCCCGGAATCACGGTACCGCCCAGCGGGCCCGATGCCAGAGTGAGGCGGTTCGCCGGGCTGAAACAGGCCACACCCGGCGGAACCTCCTCGTAAAGCACCTTGATGCCGAACCCGGAGCCGCCTACGAATTTTCGGAGCGTCGCTGCTTCCAGCCACTCCTCGGTGATGGTTTCGCGCGTGAGGTCCACGCGGAGAATCCGGCCCTGGTAGCCGTCTGGCTGGGACGAGGCCATGTCTTTCTCCTTGGCATGATGAAAAGATCAAAGATGAGCGGTGCCCCAAACAAAAATCGAACCCGCGGCACCGGGATGGGTCATGAAGAACCTCCAGCTTCCTAACTTCCTAAAATTATTTTAATATTTTGATGTCGGTCGATTCTTCATATTTTTATATATTTTATCAGGTCTCGACAGCTTTTGGAAAATTTTTCACACCCCAATCCGCACCCAAATCGAGGCTGGGCCCGAGAGCACGACCGTGCGCCATCCCTGTTAATGCGGACTGCAATGCCCGGAAGCAGGAAATTTTTCCGGGTTGTTCTTGATTTTCGCATAAACAGCAATCTAGAATATAAGGGGTGACCGAAAACCTCCGGGACTTCCGCGTTCTTCGGCCGCCCATCAGAGCTTTTCCAAAAAAAACTAGTGCCGACCGTCTCGACAGCGATGGAGATGTGACAGGGGCGCCTGAGTATGGATGTGCTGAGCCGAAGGAATTTTCTGAAGGTGGTCGGCCTGGCCGGGACGGCTGCGGCTACCGGCTGTTCCTCTGAATCGGCCCGCCATCTCATAAGCTACGTCAATGCTCCCGAGGATATCGTCCCTGGAGAAGCGACATGGTACGCCACGACGTGCAGGGAGTGCCCGGCCGGGTGCGGTATGATCGCGAAGAACAGGGACGGTCGAGTGATCAAGGTGGAGGGGAATCCGCTTCACCCGGTGAATCGGGGAAAACTCTGTGCCAGAGGGCAGGCCTCTTTGCATGGACTTTATAATCCGGACCGGTTCCACGGCCCTCTCAAAAGGGATGGCAAAGGATTGCTGCAATCGATCTCATGGGAGGAGGGAGAGGGACTCCTGGCCGGGAAGCTGACAGAACTGAAGGGGGCAGAAGAATCCGGCCGCGTCGTCTTCATGACGGAGCTGATCACCGGTTCCCTGAAAAGCCTCATACATCAATGGGTTTCTGAAATGGGCTCCGGAAGTCACCTGATCTATGAGGCCCTGGCGTATGAATCCCTGCGAGCGGCGAACCGCATCGTTTTCGGAGAGGAAAAGATTCCTTCCTACCGGATTGAAGGGGCGGATTTTCTCGTTTCTTTCGGCGCTGGATTTCTGGAGACCTGGCTTTCCAACGTGGAATACGCTCGTGAGTTCGCCGCCTTTCGCGATCCAGCGAAAGGCAGGGCAGGCTATTTCGTGTATGTGGGACCCCGGAAGTCGCTGACGGCGGCCAACGCGGACTCCTGTCTCCTGGTCCGGCCCGGGGACGAATACCTGGTGGCCCTGGGCATGTTGCGTGTGATCCTGGAAGAAAACAGAGGTCGAGCGATCGAGCAGGCGTGGTTGAAATCGGTGGAAAAGGCCGTGGCATCTTTTCCCCTGGCGGAAGTGGCGGCGAGAACGGGGATCGAGAAAGAAACGATTCGGAAGCTGGCGCGGCAATTTGTCCAGGCCGAACGCCCCCTCGCCATGGCCGAAGGGCTTTCATGCACCAGTCCCCACGCCACGGAAACGGCGGTGGCGACCAATCTGCTCTGTGCTTTGCACCCGAAGAGCCGGGAGCTTATCGACTTCGATCACCCTTCTGCCTTAAGTGACGCGGTAAAAGCTTCGGAAGTCAAAATGCTGATCGAGAAGATGCGAGAAGGCAAGATCGAAGTCCTCCTTCTCTACAACGTCAATCCCCTTTTCACTCTTCCCGCCGCCTGGGAACTGGGCGAAGCGTTCAAGAAAGTACCGCTGGTGGTGAGTTTTTCCAGCTGGCCGGATGAAACCACCGAGTTCGCTCATCTGATCCTCCCTGCCCATACGCCCTTGGAGTCTTGGGGGGACTACTCGCCTCGGGAGGGCATCACCGGCCATTTGCAGCCGGTCATGGAAAATCTTTTCCCGTCGAAGCACCCGGGCGATATTCTGATCGAAGTGGCCAAAAGAGCAAATGCAGGGCCGGCGTTCCCGTGGGTCGATTTCCGTGAGTTTCTCCTCCAAACATGGAAGGCACGGCTGGAAAAGGGACAGCCTGGGCTGGCTTTCGAACCTGCTTGGCTTAAGATGCTGCAACGGGGCGGAACCTGGAGCTTGGCCGGCTCCGAGCCTTCGGCCAGGTCCCTGAATCCCTCTTTCCGGTTTGACTTCCCCAGGGTGCCGCCTTCGGGAAATCGGGGCCCTTCGCCAACCTCCCTGGTGACGTATCCGACGATTCAGTTCTACGACGGTCGAGAAGCCAACCGCCCCTGGATCCAGGAACTCCCCGATCCCATCACCCAGGTGGTTTGGGGCGGATGGGTGGAGATTCATCCGGACACGGCCCGAGAACTAGGGCTGACCATGGGAGACCTTGTCCTGATTTCTACGGCCCATGGCGCTCTGGAGGTTCCGGTTCTTCCCATTGACACGGTCCCTCCAGATACCATGGCTATCCCTTTCGGACAAGGACACAAGGCTTTTGGAAGATATGCAAGCGATCTTCCCGCCAATCCTCTAAGTCTTTTTCCGCCGGACGTGGAGCCACTTTCCGGGGGAGTTCAGTCTTTATCCGGTCCCGTGAAAGTGGCGAGGAAGGAAGGCAAGTTCCTCATTGCCCATACAGATGGAAGCCGCGACCAGCAGGGTCGCGAGTTGATTCAAGAGATCTCCCTGGAGAAATACAAGAGGAGCAAAAGGGCGGGAGAGAAGCCGGCCCTCGATCTTCCCTTGCCCCAGGGGTATGACCCTGCCAAGGACTTCTATCCGCCTCATCCGCCCAAGGCCTACAGATGGTGCATGATCGTGGACCTCGATCGCTGCATCGGTTGCGGGGCCTGCGTGGTGGCGTGCTACGCGGAGAATAACCTGGCCGTGGTGGGACGGGAGCAGATACTCCGGCAGCGGGAAATGTCCTGGATCCGGGTGGAACGCTATTTTAGCGGCGAAGACTCCTCGAAGCTGGGGTTCCTCCCCATGCTTTGCCAGCACTGCGAGAATGCGCCTTGCGAATCGGTCTGCCCCGTCTCTGCTCCTAGTCACAACCCGGAAGGGTTGAATATCCAGGTGTATAATCGCTGTATCGGTACGAGGGATTGCTCTCAGAACGACCCCTACAAAGTGCGTCGCTTCAATTTCTTCACCTACACCCACCCCTTTCCGCTGGACCTGCAACTGAATCCCGATGTGACGGTGAGGCAGAAAGGGGTCATGGAGAAGTGCTCCTTTTGCATTCAGAGGATTGTCGCGGCTAAAATCAAGGCTCGAGATGAAGGAAGAAAAGTGAAGGACGGAGATTTCACGACCGCCTGCGCCCAGACCTGTCCAACGAATGCACTCATTTTCGGGAGCTTGTTGGATCCGGCGAGCAGGGTCTCGCAACTGATTCGGGACCCCAGAGCCTATCAAGTCCTTCGCGACCTGAACACCAAACCGGCCGCCATCTATTTAAAGCGGGTGACGAGGGAGTTGTGAAAGGCAGGTCCGACGACCGGTTTTGAGGAGGGGCTTGAAGCCCGCCGATACTCTATGGAAGCCGTTTCCTACAGGGAAATCAACCGCCGCATTCTCGGAAGCCTGTTGCCGCCGGGAAAGCCTTATTACCTGGCGTTGCTGGCTTGCTTCTCGGGAATGGTCATCGGGGCTTCATGTTGGGTCTATCAGATCTATTTCGGCCTGGGGGTTGCCGGGGTCAATCACCCCGTGATGTGGGGAACCTATCTCATCAACTTTGTTTTCTGGATCGAGATAGGCCACGCCGGGTCTCTCACGTCCGCCCTGCTTTATTTGAGCGGGGCCAAGTGGCGCAATCCCGTGGGAAGAAGCGCCGAGACCATGACGGTCTTTGCCGTCGCCATTGCCGGGCTGTTCCCTTTCATCGATTTGGGGCGCAGTTGGATTTTATACTGGCTTTGGCCTTACCCTAATCAGAGGAACCTGTGGCCCAACTTCCAGTCCCCCCTGATCTTCGACGAGATCGCCGCGGCCGGATATCTCATTATCAGTTCCCTGTTCCTCTATACCGGTCTCATCCCGGACCTGGCGGTCCTCCGGGACCATCACCGAGGCGTTCGCCGCAAAATATACGGTTTCCTGTCTCTGGGATGGACCGGCTCTCACCGTCAATGGCACCACTATAAAACCGCCTATATGTTTTTCGCCTTCCTGATCACCGCTTTTGTGGTTTGCGTGGCGAGCATCGTCTCATGGGACTTTGCCCTCACCATCGTGCCTGGATATCACAGCACCATATTTGGACCATACTTTCTCGTAGGCGCCGTGCATTCCGGCATGGCTATGCTGTTGACCTTGGTCATACCGCTCCGGCGAATCTTTGGCTTAGAAAAACTCATTCCGATCCGCGTTCTGGAAAATGTCGCCAAGATTATGATCTTCACGACCATCCTGCTCATCTATATCTATTTTGTGGAATTCTTCATGGCCTGGTACAGCGGCCACGCGGCGGAACGCACGACTTTTTGGCTGCGGGTTTTCGGGCCTTATGCCTGGCAATTCTGGTTCACGGTGTTCACCTGCATGTTTCTTCCCCTCATGTTCTTTTTCAAGAGGGTCAGAACCAGGCCCATGGGACTCTTCGTCATTTCCATCGTCATTAACATTGGCATGTGGTTCGAACGGTTTGTCATTGTCGTTGGGCCTTTGACCCATGATTTCATTCCCTATGCCTGGGGCCATTACTGGCCCTCCTGGATAGAATGGGGCATTCTGCTGGGGTCCTTCAGTTTCTTCTTTTTCCTTTTCCTTATTTTCGTAAAATTTCTGCCCTCCGTGTCCATAACGGAGATGAAAGAGATGCAGGAAGCACCGGTGCGGGTGGAAGGAACGATGAAAGGGAGGGGAGCATGAGGTGGAAACGGCCCACGGACGGCGTGCTGGGTATCTTCTCCCGGGAAGAGGACCTTCGCGGCGCCATCAGGTCGGTTGAGGAGACCGGAGACCGGGTGGAAGCCGTGTTCTCCCCGCTGCCTTTGGGGGAAATGGGAGAAGTCTTCAGCCTGAAGCCCAGTGCGCTTCGGTACCTGGTCCTCGGCGGGGGTCTTCTGGGCTTGCTCGCGGGTCTGGGGTTGGCCGTATTCGCCAGCTTGCAATGGAAACTCGACGTGAGCGGCAAGCCCGTGGTGGCCTGGGTGCCTTTTACGGTGATCGGTTATGAGTGTGCCATCCTGGGAGGTGTGGCCTTCACGCTGATGGGAGTGCTCCTGCTGGGACGCATCCTCCGCTTTCGCGTTCCCAGGTACTATGACGCCCGGTTCACGGAGGACCATTTCGGGGTCCTCGTCCCCTGCCCCAGCCACAGGCAGGAGGAAGTTTCCACGCTTCTTAAAACGGCGGGAGCCGAAGAGGTCCATGAAGTCCGAACTTGATCCACAGAAAGTGTTCGGTCCGACAAGAGGGGCGCGGGCGATGGCGGTCTTTTGCGGGCTGCTTGTTTTAGCCGGAGTCGGGGCATTCCTGGCGGGCGTCCTCGGTCCCCAGCCGGTTCGGGTGTGGCAGGTCTATCTGGTGAACTTTCTCTTCTGGTCCGGCGTTTCTTTTGGGTCCCTGCTCTTCGTAGCGCTCATGAACTTGGTTCAGGCGCGCTGGGGAAGGCCTTTTAAGCGATTGGCCGAAGCGCCCGCCGCCTTTCTTCCCTTGTCCTACCTGTTATTCTGGGTGCTCTATCTGGGGAGGAAGAGAATTTTCCCCTGGATCGAAGTACCTGTTCCAGGCAAAGAGGCGTGGCTCAATCCGGGGTTCATGTTTCTCAGGGAGGGCGTGGGGCTTTTCTTGCTCACCGCCGTTTCCTTGGCCCTGGTCTATTGCTCCGCCAGGAGCGACCTGGAGGCGGCGCGCGGTGAGGAGGAGGGAGACGCGTCGAAAGGAGATCGCGGCCAAGGCTTTGCCAAGAAAAGCTGGAAAGTCCAAACCGTCCTTTCCCCAGTCCTGGGAATCCTCTACGGGACAGTCCTCAGCCTGGTCGCGTTCGATCTGATCATGTCCTTAACGCCCGAGTGGTACAGTACCCTTTTCGGAGCCTATTTCTTCATCGGCTGTTTTTACGCCGGCCTGGCCGGTATTGTTGTCCTGTCGGCGATTGCCTTCCGACATACGGAACTGAGGTCCGTGGTTAAGCCGCGGCATTTTCACAATCTCGGGAAACTCCTTTTCGGGATGTGCCTGCTCACGGGATATTTCTTCTTCTCCCAATTGCTTCTCATTTGGTATGGGAACCTGCCCTATGAAACACGATTTCTGATCCGTCGATTCGGCCGGGGACCCTGGGAAACTCTGGCCTGGGTCGTCTTTTTTCTCTATGTGGCCATGCCGGCCCTGATCCTCATCAATCGCAGGATCAAGATGAAACTCATCCCCATGTTTCTTTTGGCCATCATGGTTCTGGTGGGGAAGTGGTTGGAGTGTTTCCTTTTGGTGGTCCCATCCCTGTGGAAGGGAGAGCAGATTCCTCTAGGGGTCCAGGAGGTGCTCATCACAGGAGGGTTCTTCGGCGCCATGGTTTTGTGTGTGGGAGCGTTTCTCCATAGATACCCCTTGCTGCCTGTTTCGGATCCTCTCTTTCGAGCCGGCTTCGAAGGAAACGGTTTAAGCAGATCGGAATGGTAGGGCTGCTCCATGGATAAGGGAAACCGCCATAGGAAAGACTTGTTCGGGTGGCCCTTCTGGCTCGGGTTCATCGCTGTGCTTATGACAATTATGCTCTACTTCTACTATATCTTCCCGGGCCGGAACATCGGACTCCTGCAGCCCATCCCTTTCAGTCATCGGGTCCATGCCGGGGTGAAGCAGATCAACTGCCGGTTCTGTCATCCTTTTGCGGACCGGTCCAAGAACGCAGGGATTCCGGCCTTGGAAAAATGTTTTTTTTGCCATCGAACCATTATTCCGACGCACCCTCAGATTCTCGAAATCAAGGCGCACCTGGACGAACGCAGGCCGATTCGTTGGATTCAGGTGTACTGGGTTCCGGACTTTGTGAAATTCGATCATCGTCCCCACGTGCGGTGGGCGCATATGGATTGCGATGTTTGCCACGGGGCGGTGGAAACCATGGATCGGCTTAAGCCTGTCCAGTTTAAGATGGGATTTTGCATCGACTGTCACCGTGAACGAAAGGCTCAGGTTGATTGCTGGCTGGCATGTCACCGTTAAAGCTCCGGGTGAAAGCCAGGGACGAAAGCCAGCTCAGCGAGTTTATAGAATGGCGCGCATCACGGGTTCACACTGAGGCGCTTTCAACGGATGGCATGGACAAGCCAACCGAGAATCTGACGGGCAAGCGTCGGCTTGCCAAGGCGGCTTAGCATGGAAAAAGAAACTTATAGCACGGTCAAGCTGTTTTTCCTGAGTTCGGCGTTCTGGTTTCTGGCTGGCACGTTCCTCGGATTTCTCGATGCCACGCATCTGGCCGCTCCCCAACTTTTCGAGAACATCCCCTGGCTGGTCTTCGGCCGTCTCCGACCCATGCACACCAATGTCGTCATCTTCGGATTTGTGGGAAGTGCACTCCTGGGCGCGGCCTACTACATGGTTCCCACCTTGGTCCGAGCTTCTCTTTACAGCGAGCGCATTGGCCAGCTCTCGCTATTGGTCTGGGACCTGACCATCGCGGCCGGAACGGTCACACTCGCCATGGCCTACTCTCAGGGACGGGAATACGCGGAATGGATTTGGCCTGTGGACGTGGGCGTGCTTTTGGCCTTCGCCCTGATCTTCTACAATTTGTTTCAAACGGCGAGACGACGAACGGAGAATATTTTCTATGTTTCCACCTGGTACATTTTTGGGGCCTTGATCTTCACTTTTTTCATCTACTTTTTTGGGAACGCGATGTGGAATCCTTCCACCGGCGCGATTACGGGCATGCCGGATGCCATTCTGGCCTGGTTTTACGGTCATGGAATCGTAGGACTGTTTCTGACGCCGCTGGCGATTGCGGTGGCCTATTATACCGTTCCCATCGTCACCAGATCGCCGCTTTACAGTCACACGCTCTCCCTGGTGGGATTCTGGACCATTCTTATGATTTACACCCACATCGGAACCCACCATCTTCTCCAGACCCCGGCGCCCACGTGGCTGAAGGTCTTGGCCATTACAGGCAGTCTCGGCATGTTTATCCCTGTGGCCACCGTTCTTCTGAATCTGTGGCTCACCATGCGGGGCAAGCTGGCCTATCTCCATGCCGACATGGGCGGCAAGTTTGTGGCCGCTGGACTGGTCTGGTACACGCTGACCTGCGTACAGGGGTCTCTCCAGTCTCTGCCCATGGTCCAGCGGGTCACCCATTTGAACAACTGGGCGATAGGCCACGCGCACATGGGGGTCCTTGGTTTTGCAGGCACTGTAGGCCTTGGAGGCATTTATTTTATCCTGCCCAGAATCACGAGGAGACCTCTTTACAGCCGACGCCTGGCGGACGTCCAGTACTGGCTCGTTCTTCTGGGCATGGCGGGCTTCTTTACCGTGCTCACCGCCGCCGGCCTGATCCAGGGGAACGGCTGGTTGAACGGTGAAACGGTTTACAGGATGCTTCCTGAAATCCACTCGTATATGCTTGTGCGCGCTTCCCTAGGGGTTTTGTTGGTTGGGGCCGCTGCTCTGGGGTTTTTCAATATTGCCATGAGCATTTTCGGCGCTCGGACACAGCGGGGCGAATCATGAAGATGAACCCTTTTGTCGTGGTGCTGGGCAGCCTACTGATTTTCACCTCGGTGCTGCTCATTGCCGTGATTCTGCCCTGGGCGACCATCAGCGAAAAGGGGTCCGTCATTTTCCGTCCTCGCACCGCCCTGGAAGAAAAAGGCCGGCTGATCTACGTTAAGAACGGATGCACCTACTGCCATACCCAGTTCATCCGGAATTTCGACTGGGGACTTGGCGCGGGGCGGGTGGCCCAATCAGGAGACTATATCGCCGACCGACCACATCTTCTGGGGACGGAGAGGACAGGCCCGGATCTTTCTCAGGAGGGGGGGGAACACCCGGACGATTGGCACCTGGCTCATTTCGTCAATCCCCGTCTTACCCGACCCGAATCGCTCATGCCTTCCTGGAAGTTTCTAGGGATGGACCAGATTCGTGCCTTAAGCGCCTATGTTCAGAGCCTGGGGTTCAAGGATGCGGACTACCGCGCGCAGCGTCAGCGCTTCTTTAGGGAAAAAGCCATCCAGGCCTATAAATCAGGGCCGGACGGCAATGTGGCCTGGCTGCACGGGATGGTTCCCGAACCCTGGACAAAGCTGCCCAACCCGTATCGTACGACAGAGGTGGGGCTACAGCGCGGTCACAAGATTTTCGAGGGTTTTTGCCTCGGCTGTCACGGGCCGATTGGGGACGGTATGGGACCGGCGCAGCCTTATCTCTCTCCTCCACCCCTTAATTTTACGATTCTTAAAGGCAGAGGAATTTCAGGGGGGATTCTTTACTATCAGATCATGAACGGCATTACCGGCACCGCCATGCCGTATTTCAAGAGGGAATTGGAATCGGAAAAAATATGGGACGTGGGCAACTACCTAGCCGTCTATTTCATCGGGCAAAGCGACGCTGGCGGCAAACCGAAAGGGATTGAAGCCGCTTACGAAAACCCGCCGCAAGGCGCCACACCGTAAGGAGATGCAACCGTGTACTTTCCGTGGTGGATTGTCCTTGTCGCTCTGAGTCTCTACGTCAGTGTGATGGCTTTTATCTGGGGGCTCAAGAGCGGACAATTCGCGGATCAAAATCGAGCCCGGTATCTGCCGCTTCGGGGAGAGCCGTTGCCGTCCTATCCCCGGGGCAGACCCAGGATGACGGCGGAAGCCTATGTGCTGCTCGGCATCCTCGTTCTCGGCTTCATAGCCTTTGCAGCGGCCCTGGCTCTCGGCCTCTACCATTTGAAAGGATGACCCAACCGTGCGCGCATATGGGCTGCTTGATTTCCAGGCCATGATCGTCGCGTTCTTCCTCGGGCTTGTGGCCGTCATCCTGACCTACCTGGCCTGGGGAAAGTATGCTTTGCGGAACGCGGGCAGGATTCCGAAAGAAGAACCCGAACCAACGGAGATCCCGGGATACGAACGGTCCCCCGAGGGCAAGGCCATGCCGGTGGCGCCTTTTCTTATCGTTCTTTACGCGGGGATCGTCGTCTGGATCGTGGCTTACATCGTTATTGTCGGGATATTCGGAGGGCCCATCGATTAAGCCGCAGATCCGGCGGAATACGCCTGGCGCCAATTCGCCGGAGGCGGGCCCTGGGAGCGACGGGGTTTCGCGATTTTTGGGGTGAGAAGATGATTTTCAAGGACAAAGAAGCCCTCAGAACTTACTTCATCGTGGTTGGGATTGCCGTGTTCTTTCTCCTCTGGGGGGCTTTTATCTTCTTCACGGTGGGCGATAAAGAACCGGCCGAGTGGGATTATCACGTTATCTCCGACGTTCCGGGAGAATCCCCTTATTCCACCCGCGTCACCAAGCATTTTTTCGGAATTCCCATTCAACCTTTTCAGCAAGAGATGAAGAGCAAGCCGGAGCATGAGCCGGGGCCGGGGGAAAAGAAATGAAACCCGCGTCGTTTTGTATCGTCGCTTTGGTGATGGGTATGGCTTTTCTGGTGGAGGGGTGCAACTACGCCAGAATGTACGACGACGAAGCTGTAAATACCTACCAGGGCGCGGTGCAAAAGGAGCCGGCCGGGACCGTGCCCGTGGCCGGCGGGTCCTTGTGGTTAAAGCAGGCCAGCCCGGATGATTTGCACAATCCTCTTCCTCCAAGCCAGGAGACGATCAACGCCGGAGAGAGGGCTTATGGGTATTATTGCATCCAATGCCACGGGCCCGAGGCAAACGGCGATGGCACGGTGGGGCAGAGCTTCGCCCCTCTGCCCGCCGACTTGAGGTCCCCTGCTGTGCAAAAGCAGGGAGACGGAGTGTTGTTTTATAGGATCGGCCTTGGTTATAAAAGACACCCCCCTCTCGCTTCCACCGTGACGGCGGAGGATCGCTGGGCAGTCATCGCCTATATGAGGTCCCTCGCGGAGAAATAATGACGGAATGGATTTGACGTGGAACAACTGATTGCTTGTTTCGGGATCGGCCTTGTGGGGAGTCTTCACTGCCTGGGCATGTGCGGGCCTCTGGTTCTCGCTTACTCCCTGAACCTTAAGAGCGTCGACGGCCCCCCGTTAGGCGGAAAAGTCGCTCTATTCCAGAACGGCCTGCATCACCTGGCGTTTCACCTGGGGCGGCTCGTCGCATATGGATTCTTGGGGGCGCTGGCCGCGCTCCTTTTTTATGCAGCCGATCTGGACAGGCTGTTTATCAATATTCGCGGCAGCATGACGCTTTTAGGGGGAAGCCTGATGGTTGTTTTAGGCTTTGTGCTCCTGCGGGTCCTGCCCCTGCCGCGAGCCATGACTCGGCTGTTCGCCGCCTCGGGGTCTCAATGGGGAAAGAGGCTCTCTCCTCTCTTTCAGTCACAGAAGGTCGGCTCAAAGATGGCGCTGGGGCTGGCCACGGGTTTTCTCCCGTGCGGGCTCTCCTGGGCCATGATCTTGAAGGCCGGCACCACCCAGAGCCCAACCATGGGATGGCTGACCATGTTGGCCTTCGGCCTGGGTACGGTTCCGGCGCTCTTTCTCACGGGGTTCTCGGTTTCATTTCTGTCCTCCAAGGCCAGAGCAGTGGGAGACCGGATCGCCGCTCTGTCCATCATCGCCATGGGCTCCATCCTGGTCTTCAAAGGGGCGAGGATCTTTGTTTGATTCCGGCGCGGAAATCATGAAGGAAGCGGAGAGAGCCGAGCCACGGTGCTGCGATCTTTGCGGGCTTCGGGTCGGCCGGACAGGGATTGAACACCGGGTGGGAACCGAAAGGTTTTTCTTTTGTTGCACCGGCTGCTTGTACGTCTTCCAAATCCTGTACCATAGTCCCGATGGCCCATCGGCGGATTATAGGCAGACAGAGCTCTATCGAGCCTGTGTGGCGGCCGGGATCATCCCTAGGAGCCAGGAGGACCTGACGCGCGTGGCACGCGCGCAGGAACCGCCGCCCGCCTCTCCGGAAACCCTTGAAGGCCTTGCCGAGGAGTTATCCTTCCGAGTGGAAGGCATGTGGTGTCCCGCCTGTTCTCTGCTCATTGAGGAAGTTCTCCGCAGGACGGAGGGCATCATTCGGGCCAAGGTATTTTTCCTCCATGACCTCGCCCGGGTGAAGTACCTGCCATATGAGGTGACCCCCCAGAACCTTCTGAACTCCGTTTCAAATTTGGGGTACAGGGCTTCTCATTTCAGCGACGACTCTGGAGAGGCGCGCGCAAACAAAGACTTGCTCATGCGTCTCGGCATTTCAGCGATCCTCACCATGAATGTCATGATGATATCTTTTGCCCTTTATTTTGGGTTCTTGCAAGACCTGGGCGAGGGGGCCGTCGCCTACCTCTCCTATCCCCTGTGGGCCATGACCACCCCGGTTTTGTTCTATGGCGGCCTGCCCATCCTGAAGAGGGCCTACGGCGGGCTCCGGCGCCTGCAACCGACCATGGACGCTTTGATCGCCCTGGGAGCTCTTTCCGCTTATGGCTACAGCGTGGTTCAGATGAGCCGGGGCAGTCTCCATGTGTACTTCGACACAGCCGCCATGCTGATTACTATTGTTCTCCTGGGTCGATACGTGGAGACCCATTCTCGGGGAAAGGTCACCCGGGAAATCACCGCGCTATTTCAACTGACCAGCCAGAAGGTCCGGGTTTTAAGAGAGGGGGTGGAAAGATGGGTGGCCTCGGCCGCAGTGGAGCCCGGCGAGGAGTTCGCGGTCGAGCAAGGGGAAAGAATCCCGGTGGATGGCCGGATTCTTGCCGGGCCGGGCCACATGGACGAGTCTTTCCTGACCGGGGAGTCTCGCCCGGTCAAGCGAATCGCGGGCGATGACGTATTGGCCGGAGGCCTGCTTCTTGAAGGTCATCTGATTCTAAAAGCAAGTTCGAAGGGATCGGAGAGTTCCCTCAACCAGATTGTAGATCTTTTACAACAAGCCCTAACCCGAAAAAACCGCGTCGAACTCGCGGCTGACCGGATCATGGGTTGGCTGATCCCGGCAGTCCTGTTTCTCGCAACAGGCACGGCCGCGTACCTTCTGCTAGACGGTCATGCTTCTCTCGATGAAGCCATGCTTCGAGCCGTAACGGTCCTGGTCATCACCTGCCCCTGCGCTCTCGGAATCGCAACCCCTCTGGCAAAAGTGGCGTTCATCGGCCAGGCACGAGCCAAAGGCATCCTGATCCGGGAATCCTCGGTGGTGGAGAAAATCAAAAATCTGAACACGATCGTCCTTGATAAGACGGGTACGCTGACTCAGGGTCGATTCGCGCTGAGGAAAATCGTCTCCGTGGAAGGCGCGGGAGAGGAGGAAATTTTAGGCCGAGCGGCATCGGTCGAGTGCCTTTCCGACCATCTTCTGGCAAAAGAAGTGCTGGCCGAAGCTTCCCGTCGTTTTCTTCAATGGGAGCCAGCTTCCTCCTACGAATGCCACGAAGGGCAGGGGGTGAAAGGAAAAGCGGACACGGAAATCTTTATCGGCAACCGACAATTCATGGCCTCGGGAGACATGGCGATACGGCCTGACGTCGCTCAGCGAGCCGCGGACATGGAAAAGTTTGGCCTGACCGTGGTTTTTGTGGCCTTTCACCGAAAGGTACAAGGCCTTTTGGCCTTCGGGGATTCGATCAAGGAAAGTGCAGGCCCCCTGCTTTCAGGGCTCCGTTCAAGAGGACTTAACCTCTGGCTGGTCTCGGGTGACTCACAAGAAACCACAAAAGCCATAGCGGAGGCATTGGGCATCACGCACTTCCAAGGTCAGGCATTGCCCGCAGACAAGGTTCAGATTGTGCGTCGCTTGCAGCAGGAGGACAAAAAAGTGGGCATGGTTGGGGACGGCATCAATGACGCGGCCGCTCTGGCCCAAGCGGACGTGGGTTGTGCTCTTGGCGCCAGGTCTGTCATCCTCCGCGAGACGAGCGACGTGACCATCCTTTCCGATGATCCTTCAAAGGTTCTCGAATTAATGGACCTTTCCGCCAAAACCACGCGGACCATCCATCAGAACCTCTTCTTTTCCTTTTTCTACAATATCGTGGGAATCCCTCTGGCCGTTTCCGGAGTGCTGAACCCTATTATCGCAGTGCTGGCCATGGTTGCCAGCAGTCTCACCGTGGTGGGCAACACCCTCAGGATATCTACGGGAGACCGTCGCGAGAAAAGCTCAGGAGGATGATCGTGCAGCCTGTTTGTTATTCACAACTGTGATACTCGGTTCGATAAGAAATAATTTTACGCAACATCACCGTTTGCTACCCGTTGAAACGCTGTTGCCAGGCGCTTAACTGCCTCTTCTAATCGATCTATGGGAGCCCATGAATAAGCAATCCTTAAATATTCACCATTTCGGGACTGTACATCCGGAAAAAATGAATATCCTGGGTTCACGGCGACTCCTTCTTGGGTAGCCGTTCTCCATACATCTTTGGCGGATAGACCTTCAGCCAATTTGACCCATAAATAGAATCCCCCGCTGGGTCGGGTAAAGCTCACATAATTTTTCATCTGTTGCTCGATTGCATCGGCAGTGAAATTCATTTTGTTCTTATATAGAGCACGAATTTGCGTCAGATGCGGCTCCAAATTCCCTAATTCCAGAAAACGGCCCATCATGCGCAAGGCCATTTGATTTTGCCCCATATCAAATCTCATTCGGCCAAAAAGTCTGATGAATTCGGGACGAGCATGCACCCAACCGATTCGAAGACCGGTTGCTACTGTCTTCGAAAACGTGCCTACCGTTATAACTCCATACCCGTTGCTGAGGCTGGACATAGTGTCTGAGACGGGCGTATCGTAATAAAGATCTTCGTAAGCAGTATCTTCCAGAACGATAAATCCTTCTCTGGCGGCAAGGTGCAAAAGCTTCTCTTTTCTTTCTCTGCTCATGGACACGCCGGTAGGATTTTGAAATGTAGAAATAGTGTACACTAGCTTAGCTTGCTTGCCCTTTTTCTTTAGTGCCCGAAGTTTTTGTTCCAGTTCCTTTATATCCATCCCGAATTCGTCCATGGAAATGGAACACACCTCGGCTCCTACGCCGATGAAATTCCCCAAACTCCCCATATACGAAGGAGATTCAGTTATGATAACATCTCCAGGGTCGATGATAGATCTTACGACCAGATCTATGGCGCCGGACGAGCCATTACACAACTGAAACCAGTCTTCTGATACCTCAAATCGACTTCTCTTCGAGTACGTTTCCGCCAAATATTTTCGAATCGGATAATAGCCCGGACCAAAACCGTACCGCAAGCCGGCATCATCTTCCTGGCGAAGGACATATTCCATCGCTTCATTGAGCGCTTTTCTCGGGAGGCTGCCGGTGTCCGGGATACCGACACTTAAAAACAATAGTTCCTTGCGAGGCTGGATGCCTTCAGGACTGGCCCATTCACTGGATGTGTTTATGCGAGTCTTTGCGGCTTTGCCGGCAATTTCCTTCAAATCTCGCTCTTGCCAGATTCGCCTTAAAGCCTCTTTAGGATCATTGTTCTTCAAATTCAGCTCTCCTGTTGCTGGTGATTAACCGAATTCAAATATTGACTTGCCAATATCAAACCTGTTCCCCGCACCAGAGGAATTTTATGCGGGCTGTGGGGGTTAGGGTGCTTCGATAAACCATAAGCCGCCGCTGTAATATCTCCCGTCCTTGACGTCTTACGTGTCGTTTCCGTTAATAAACCGGACAAGACTATCCGGATATTTCTTCGGCATATAAGCCGGAGCGATCGCGGTCAGATGTGATTTTCCCGGCAATATGACATTGGTAAAGTCATCCAGCTCACGCCATAAGCGAAAGGTTTTAGCGTAAGGGTTATCGAATTCGCCGTTGATGGCCAGGACCGGTATTTTAACTTTGGTCAGATCGATTTCCGGGCCACTTCTCGCAGGCAGGGGGGGACGCGGTGCATCCGCCTCTTTTTCCGCCTCTTCACGGCTCAGCCCTTTATCCATGGCAGCGTTTATTCTGAGGGTACGCGAGGCCGTTGCTTCCGCAGGATCGGCATCTGTTTTGTCCTCCGGCACTTTCTCGATCCACTTGGGGTCGACCTCCCGGATGCCTGAGCCGCCAAAGCCGGCGGTTATAAACCTTTCAGAATGCGTGGCCAGGAGCTGCCCTGTAATCATGCCCCCCATGGAATATCCATGAATGTGGGCCTTGTCTATCTTGAGCAAATCCATTAATTCGATCACATCCCGCGCGAGACCCGGCCCGCCAGGTTGGGGCTTATCGCTTCTCCCGTGATTTCGACAATCGAGTGCGACCACGCGATGATTCTTTGCCAGGGCATCCATAATACCGTTTGCGTACCAGTTTCCATAGGCGTTGCCAGTATAGCCGTGGACAAGCACCACGTGCGTTCCCTCAGATCCTAATAGCATATAATGGATCTTGATGCCGTCCGACGTAGTAAAATAGGTCTTTGTGGGTTTTCCAACACTTACATCTCGATCTGGCATATCCATTCCTCCCTGGTTCGTTATATAGTTGAATTTGGCGGGCATCGGCAGCAGGTTAAAAAATTTTCACGCTTACATGAAAAAAGGGAAACGGCCAAGATACCGTAACCCCTTGATTTTAATGGTGCCCCCGGCAGGACTCGAACCTGCGGCACCGGGATTAGGAATCCCGTGCTCTATCCACCTGAGCTACGAGGGCGCAAGGACTTACGTACCAAGGTCTTGCCGATTGTGTCTATTTTGTGTCTGTTTTTTTTGCCCGCCTGGGCCTCCAAGTAGGCCGCCTGATGCTCCGCCGCAAGCTGTAGGTCGGCGTCGCTGGTCACATTGTACCGATCGAAAACACTCCGGGTCTTATGCCCTGAAATCATCATGCAAACCCTTTCGGGAACCCCGGCCCGGATCATGTTACGAACCGCGGTCCGGCGGAAATCATGAAACAGTCTTACACCAATACCGGCCTTCTGGCAAGCCGCTTTCCAAGCCTTGTAAAACCGCTTCACCCGGTCCGTTCCTTCGGCATTGAGGAAAACATAGGGCAGAGCACTCCCGGTCTCGATACGCCGCTCCCAAAGGCCCTTGAGCACTTCCCGTAGCTCGGGGTCAAGGTAGATAATCCGGCCCTGGTCATTTTTCGTTTCCCCAGGATTCAGGCGGACCATTCCCCGCTCCCGATCAACTTGGTTCCATTGAAGGCCGGCAATCTCTCCAAGTCTCCATCCGGTCCGATACCCAAAGGTGACAAAGCCCTTAAGATGATCGGGCAGGGCGTCGCGCAAGGAGATGAAGTCGCCGTGCTCGAAAAAACCCTTCCGGGCGTTGTCCTCTCGAAGCGTGGGAATATATGGAACCCGGTCCACCTTGGGCGGAGTCCGCCGCGCTCCAAGGTTCATCATGCGCTTTAAGGCGGCCAGCTCCCGGTTGATAGTGGCGTTCGAGGCCCCCGCGTTCATCCGGGCCGAGATATACTTCTGAATCACGAGCGTGGTGATGTCTGGCACCCGCATCCCGCTGAAGAAAGGTCCCAAGTACAGCCGGACGACCCGCTCAGCCCGGTCCAATGTCTTTTTGCCGCTTACCCGGTAGTCCAGCAAGAAGTCCTCGGCCAGGTCCTCGAACCGGACCCGGTCGAAGAACAGACCCGGCAACCCCCCCTTGGAGATTTCACCTTCTCTCACCTTCAAAAGCCGCTTGGCCTCGGATTCCTTGGTGGTTCCGGCGCTTTCCCGGTAAGCCTTGCCGTGTCGGTAATACTGCATCCACCAGACCGAACCGCGTTTATAAAGTGTCCCCATGGCTCACCCCTATTGAAAAACCCGATTTGAACACCTGAATCATACATTCAAATTATACACGTTCAATATATTTATCTAATATGACTATTGAGTTAACTCCGAGAATGCAGCGCCCTCTTCTCGTTCCAGGGCTCTGCCCTGGAATGAGATTGGTAATCCCCGGGAATGGTGGACCATGCATTTCCTAACTATTTGTCCTGTATTAAGCAAGGTTATAACAAATCATTCGGATTGAAATGCATAGTCATATTATCTAATTCCCCCGGCTTGATTAAAAGCCGTCGCTTCCATTTTATAAGATGAAAAATATTCGGAAAACTTGAATCGTATGCTATACAGGTAAGCTCTTCAAGACTATCTCCTTTGATTTCCCCTTCCTTAATCAACTTCTCGGCAACGTTTTTAACTACGCTCCAAACGGCAGGCATTCTCAGCATTTCCAGGGTCCACTTATCGGCCAAGTTAAGAATCCTACTAGCCGGCATGAAGGGCCGCGCCATAATTTCGGCAATGCGAAAAGCCTCGCCAATATCAGTATTTTCTTCCTCGCTTTCTCCTTGGTCCCAAAAACAGTCATAAATGCTTTCCCACCCCTCTTTTTCTTGATCTAAAATTACTGTTCCATATCCGGCAAGATTCATAAGCAATAACATTCGGTTCATCTCCCATTTAGTTGGTGAGGTGAGGGTGCGTTAAAAGAAATGACATCGGCGCTTCGCTCCTGTATCCATAAGTTTGTCAAAGACTTATGAGATAAGGAGGAAGGCCGATGTCGGATTTGAGTATAAGCCGGTATTTCCCATTTCGTCGAGTGAAAATTACAGGGCAAAGCGTGTGGGCCGAAGAGAAGCTGGCCATGATCAAGGTCGAGCCGGATCAGCGCTTCACCCCGATCTGCCACCTTTGTGGAGCCCCAGCCAGGCGTGTTCACTCCCGGGATACCCGGGCGATCCGGGATTTGAGCCTGGCCCTGGTCGTCATCCGCTTGATCTGCCGGTATCGGAAGGTCTATTGCTCGGTCTGCGAGCAAATCGTGGTCGAGGACTTGGAGTTTTTCCAGCCGTATCAGCTGGTTACGATCCGTTTGGCTCATTATGTCCACGAGTTGTGCAAAATGCTGACCGTCATGGAAGTGGCCGATCATCTGGGCTTGAACTGGAAGACCGTCAAGAACATCGATCAGGCCTTCTTGGAGGCCAAGTATGGTCAAACGGACTACGAGGGCCTGCGGATTCTGGCCGTGGACGAGATCGCCGTCCGCAAGGGGCACCATTACATGACGGTCGTCTTGGATTATGAGACGGGTCGCGTGGTCTGGATGGCCGAAGGCCGCAGCACCGAGACTCTCAAAGTCTTCTTTGCCGGCATGACCCAGCAGCAACTCCAGAACTTGGAAGCCGTGGCCATGGATATGTGGGAGCCTTATATCAAGGCGGTCCAAGAGGCGGCGCCTCAGGTCAAACTCGTCTTTGACCTCTTTCACGTGGTGGCGGCCTTCAGCCGGGTCATCGATCAGGTCCGCATGGATGAATACCGGCAGGCCTCCAAGCAAAACAAGGAGGTGTTCAAAGGCGCGAAATACCTGCTCCTCAGGAACACTCCCCGGTTGCAAGCCGATGAAAAGAGTCATCTGGCCCAGCTTCTGAGCTTGAACCACAACCTCCTGATCCTGGTCATTTTGAAGGATAAACCGAAGGAAATCTGGCGATATAGACGCCGCGGGTGGGCACTCAAGGCCTTGGTCGCCCGGTCCGCCGTCGCCAGACTGGTCGGGCATCCTGCCGTAGATCGGTTTGCCAGGCGCCTGGAAAGATACAGCTACGGCATCCTCAACCACTGCGACTACCCAATCCACACCAGCCGCTTGGAAGGCGTCAATAACAAGATCAAGGTCATCAAGCGTAAAGCCTATGGATTCCATGACAACCGCTACTTCGCCCTTAAGGTCATCCAGGCCTTTGCCTTAGGTTGAGTCAACTAAATGGGAGATGAACCAAAAAATAAGGGACTTACGGTAATGCGTAGGTCCTTTTTCTTTTTTCGTTCTGCTTCCTCCCTCCATCACTGGTAAATGCAGATGCTCAAATAGCTCGGGAAAAATGTACAAACGGCATTAAAAAAGGACCGGCGCATCACCCGCCTGGATTTGATCCCCGTCCGCTGCTCAAGTTTTCCGACAGATAACGCCGAATCGAAATCAAAGCGCGTTTCGCGCAGCGCGATCGAAATTAACGAGCGCACCTTCTCTGATATCTTCCGGTTCGAAGACCGACCCCGCGGACGAGGCGCCGACCCCTGACCAACTTCCGCTTCATGGCGCCGCAGTACTCGCCGGACTTGACTCTGGATCGAGCAAAGAACCGGCCCGCCACCCTTCATCGCGTGTTCTTCTTTGGCCACCTTCCGGGCCGAGGGCAAACGATATCGATCCTTCCGGTCCCTCATTAGAACCATCCCCCTCCGCCCGACCTCGCCGGAAAGAGGACTATTCTGGTTTGCGCGAACCGGACCCGGCCGCTTTGCGGCTGCGCAAGGATATTCCCATGATGGGGAACGGATGCAAAAAAAACGCTTGACTTGTATAATTATATTTTATATTATATATTTTATATAATATGAAATGAGGACAAACCATGCCTGGGTACCAAACCATGATAGAACTGGCTGTGACGGAACTGAGAAAGTCGATCATGCGGGGCGATCTGCCTCCTGGAACACGGCTGGTGCCGGCAAAGCTTGGAAGTGAACTAAACCTGAGCCGGGTATCGGTCCGGGAGGCCATCCGCGAACTCTGCGGCTCCATGCTCGCGGAAACGATCCCCAACGTGGGCGCCCGCGTCGCCTCCCCGCCTTCCCTCGAAGAAATCGAAGAAATATTTAAAATGAGGATTTTGATCGAGCCCAAACTGGCCATGAAGGCTTCTCAACATATGACTGATAAAGAAATTAATTTTTTAATACAAACGTGCAAGGAGATGGAAAAAAAACACCTGATCCCGGGTCAATTTTTTCTAATTAATAGAAAATTTCATGAAACTATTTACCAGGCTTCTGGCTCCAGTTTTTTGTGCAGAATTATCAGTCAATTTATAGATCAGATATTGATGTATCGAAGCCTCTACCATCATTCCCAACTTGATTTACATGCTACGAACTTGGAACATCGACAAATTGTCGAGGCAATTACGATGAAGGATAAAAAGGCAATCAAAGATACGATTGTGTCCCATATCAACAGGGGGCTTATTGATATAAAAAATTTGAAATAAGCCCCATTGGGATCTATTGATGAGGTCATTAAATAGATTGCACCGCCTTATTGATTTTTCAGCCAAGGCGGATTTGCATTTCGGGAGCGATCCCACTCCAGGCGGGAGGGTTGCTCTAGGAATCCTGGATTCTGGCTTTAAACACGCCAGAATGACGTTGTTGGGTCTCGGCCTCGGAAAAACCGTCACCCTGGAATGATTTAATCCAGGGTCCAGGATCTCTTCGCTCTTCCTTCCGCTTAGCTATCGGGTGATTTTTCATGCAACTTACTTTACGCTCCGAGTAATAAGTCACAAATGAGCGAAATATCACAAGATTATGCGGAAAGCGTGGCTGTCAGCGGCATCAGCTCTGATGCAGGCGTGGAATTTTCCCTTAGGCTGGGCAGGTTCCCGGCGCGCGGATTCGGCTCGCTCTGGGCCGGCGCATATCTGGGTGAACAAAGTTACTGCGCCAGCGACAACGACCTCGTCCTGGCGGATTTCACCGGGCCGACACCAATCCAGAGCGAACAGGTCGTTTTCGAGGTCTCTGGCCCATCTTGGGCGCGGTTCGAAAGCTTCGACCGACATTCGACCCACATGCAAGGGTCGGTCCGCGCTTTGGCCATGGTGCATCAAGCGGCGCACCCGCCATCGGGTCGCGGTGACACTCCCATCAGAGTGGAAGCCTTTTTTGAGGCGTCCCACCAGGCGGTCAGGGTGCGGACTGGACGCATGGAGGTCATGGGGCGCGTGACGGCCTCTATCGTCTTGCCGTCGGGCGAATACCGATTTGTGGTGCCGGGCAAATGGCATGAACAAATTGGAGACAGGCCGCGCTTCGGCCCGGCCTTCGTGTATTTAAATCTGCGTGGAGAGGGTATCGAGCTTTTGGCCAGTGCTCGAAAAAACCGCGCTTGGGGATACGCGTATCTCGACCATCAGGTCATCATGGTAAAGGGATTTACCCTGGATCCGCCGGCGCCAAAACGGGCCTTTATCGTGGCCCTTGAAAACGGAGAAAACATTCAGGGCGAAGCGGTGACGATTCGTGAAACCTCGGTACCGATCGAAGGCCGGAGAAGACCGGGCGCGACGGTCATGGCTTCAACGAATATCGGCGAAATGGTCGGGCATTTGAACGATTGGCAGCCGGACGATTAAAGCATCCGAGGCTTTGAGGTAAGTCGTACCAGGACCGGCTTTCCGGATATTTTACGGTGGAGCCGATACAACAATGCATCATTTAAGAGGGGGCGATAGATGACAGTGGAGAAAAAGGTGCTGACCGTGGAAGGGCACAAGGTCTTCATCACCGAGGAGCCCGGTAAGCCGCTCATGGCCCTGGTCCGCATGGCGGCCGGGGGCATGGGTCTTTGGGATAAAATCTGGCCTTATCTGTCCGAGCATTTCACCGTGGCCAGCATAGACCTGCCGGCCCCGGCCTTGGACCGGTTCGCCTCCGCGACAGAGCTGATGAAGCACGTGTCGGGGAACGTCATCCAGGTCATTCAGGGGCTCGGGTATGATCAGTTTCACCTGTTTGGTTGGACCGGCGGAGCCCAGGTGGTCCTGAGGTGTCTGGTGGATTATCCCGAGCACATTCTTTCCGCTGTTCTGATGGGCGCCCCTGACCTCCCCGAAGAGAGGAGGCCCATGGAAAAAGCCAATGCCGTGCTCAAGGTGATCCTGGATAACGGGGACCTCGAGCTTTATACCTACTATTGGCTGTTGACCCAGCACACGCCGGACTACGTCGAGGCGCATTTTGACCGCATCAAGGCCCTGGTGGACGCCAGGCTCGAAGCTGATCGAGGCCGGCTGGATACCCAGCGCGTGCTCAAGTGGATCCAGGCCATCCGGCAAAAGATCGTCACGGACGACGAGTTGGCCTCCATCAACACGCCTACGCTGCTGGTAGCCCCGGCCTTTGAAGCGTTTCCGCTGTTAGCCCACGTCCGCAGGCTCCAGACCAAGATCAAGACTTCGGAAATGGCCATCATTCCGGGTGGGGGGGCCATGGTCCTTCACGAAGCCCCGGACAAGTTCATGGCCGCGACCGGAAAGTTCCTCAGGGCCGCGGCCAAGGGCAACCCGCCGCTCGCCAAAATTTCCGAAAAAAACCACACCACGATCATCAAGAATAAAAAACGCGTGGGCGTGATAGAGAACCGGGAGGATGAGGCGATTGTCTTTTTGCATGGCTGGCTGATGTCTCCGCAAATGTGGGCCCAGACCATGAACGCCCTGAAGGGCAGGACGCGCTGCGTGGCTTTGTGGCAGCCGGGCCATGGCACATCCACTGCGGCCGACCATGGGTTCACGATGAAGCAATGGGTGGAATGGCTCATCGCCGCGCTGGACGAAATGAATGTCAAGCGTTTCTTATTGGTGGGGCATTCCATGGGTGGCATGTTGACGCTGGCCACCGCCTTAGAATATCCCGAAAGGGTCAAGGGCGTCGTCCTCGTCTCCACGCAGGACGAAGCCTGGGAGAAGGAAAAGCAGGAAGAGTTTTTACAAGCCGTGGACACGGTGGCCGCAGCCTGGAGCGCCGATCTGGCGCCACAGGTGGCGGGCTTCCTGATGGGTGAGAATTTTCTGAAACGGCAACCGGCCTGGGTCGGCACCTGGTCCAATGAGGTGGCCGGGTACGATCTGCCCGGCATAGCCAATCTGGGTCGGACCATCTGCCAACGCGAGGACCTTTCTAAGCGGATGCATGAAATCAACGTGCCGGTCCTGGTCGTGCATGGAACCGTGGATGATGCCATCGATTTAAAGATCGGGCGAGAGATGGCCCGGCGCATCCCCGGCGCACGTTTCGAGGAGATGCCGGGAGCCGCCCATTGTCCTCCGCTGGAGGTGCCAGAGGTGTTCACGGAAAAATTCATTGGTTTCCTCGAAGAGGCCGGCTTTCTGAAAAAGGAAAATTGACCGTGGCAAGACGCACTTGCTTGCATGTTCTTCTACTCGTCCTTTCGGTCGGATTCGCTCCGATCGCTCAGGCGGAGAGGGCCGCGGATCAGCCGGCGCCCGGCAAATTCGCGGTCCAGGAGATCGAGCATGGCGGTCTGGTGCGCACCTATTACCTCCGCCTTCCGGCCGAGTACGGTGGGGCCGGGCCATACCCGGTCCTGTTCGTGCTGCACGGCGGGGGCGGCTCGGCCCGGGTGATGATGAACCTGTGGGGCCGCGGCTTCCATGAACGGGCGGACGGCCAAGGCATGATCTTGGTTTATCCGGAAGGGATACCCGATCAAGCAGGCAGCACCAAGCACCACTGGAACGATGGGCGGCGGTTTCAAACCTGGGCCGCACACCGACTCGACGTAGACGACGTTGGTTTTATCTCGAAGGTCATCGACCAGGTCGTGGCTCTTTACCAGGGGGACCCGAAGCGTATTTTCGTCACCGGAGCCTCGAACGGCGGCCTGATGTCCTATCGGCTGGCCTGCGACCTGTCGGAAAAGGTCCGGGCCGTGGCGGCCATGATCGCAAATCTGGCGCCCGAGCTTTCGGACTGCCGCCCGGCCCGGCCGATTTCGGTGCTGATCATGAACGGGACTGAGGACCCGCTCATGCCCTATCAGGGTGGGGAGATTACCTTCGGCCGCGTCAAGCTCGGTAAGGTGTTGTCCGCAGCCGAAACCGCGAAGTTCTGGGCGGCCCGCAATGGGCTGGCCGGTCCACCCGAGACCTCCCTCGAACCGGACAAGGACCCGCAGGACGGCACCCGGGTGAGACGGGAGCGGTACCCGGCCGGCGCGAACAAGGCTGAGGTGGTTTTTTACACCATCGAGGGGGGCGGGCATACCATTCCTGGAGGGTTGCAGTATCTGCCGGAAAGGCTGATCGGCCGGACCAGCCGAGACCTGGATGCGGGCGAGGTGATCATAAACTTTTTCTTAAGCCAGAGGAAAAGGTAAGCCTCATGGGCGCCGGTTTTCCTCTGCGGCCCCTTGCCGTGCCTGGGCACAACTGCCGAGACATGGCCTCAGAGATCGAGGTCTTGAATGGAGAAAGGCTTTGTGATACAGATTAATTGAAACGGATAAACCCCCATCTGGCAAGCGAAACCGAGTCGGGATGGCACAGCGTGAATAAGGCAGAGCGAGCGAGGGAAGGCGGCGGCGAGTTCGCCCGTCTTGCCTCGCTTGAAGCCAAGCTGCGGGACATTAGGGCCTTAACAGGGAGGAAAAGACATGAGCGAAAACAAAAGTGGCTTGAACCGAAGGGATTTCATGAAAATCGGCGCGGCCGGCGCCGCGGCCATAACCTTGGGCGACTCCTCCATCCTGGCGGCCACGCCCAAGCGAGGCGGAACCATCACCTGCGGCATGGCGTTTCTGATTCAGTATCCCGATCCCCAACAATTCACCGGCACATGGGCCATCCAGGCCAAGGCCCTCTCCTGGGAGGGGCTTCTCACGCCGACTTCGATAGGCGAGCGGATGCGAATCACCAAGGCCAAAGGGCCGGATGCGGTTCCTGTAGTTCAGCCCATGCTGGCTGAGGCCTACGAAGTGGACAAGGACGCGAAGCGGTATGTGTTTCATCTCAAAAAGGGCGTTAAATTCCACAACGGCAAGGAGCTGGATTCCGGGGACGTGAAATGGACCTGGGAGCGGATCAAGGATCCCAGGACGCGCGCCATGGCACGCCAAGCCTTGACCGAGTACCTGGAAAGCATAGAAACCCCGGACAAATATACGATCGTAGCCAAGCTTTCGAGGTCCTATGCCTCCTTCCTGGTAGCCAACACGTATGGCATGTCGCCGATTCTGCCCAAAGACTGCATCCCGGCCGGCGCCCGCTGGGGACAGACGCCGGATTCCCCCAAGGAAGTGGCGCCTCCGGGCACGGGTCCGTTTGTCATGACCAAACACCAGCAGAACAACGAAGCGCAATTCGAGGCCTTCAAGGACTATCGAGTCAAAGGGCTGCCTTACCTGGACAAGGTCATTTACAAGGTCGTCGGCGAGTCGCAGCCGAGAACCATGGCCCTTCGCGCCGGGAACCTGGACTACATCTACGCGGCCGATTCCGACTGGTTGAACAAAGTCCTGGCCGGCAAGTTCGACAAGCTAAACCAGTACCTCTCCCTGAAGGATGAGAAACTGGTTCTCTTGCCCGTGCTTGGCGAAACCGCGGTGGTTATCATGCTGAACAGCCACGAAGGAAAGCCGACGCCCTTCAAGGACGTCCGCGTGCGGCAGGCCTTGAACTACTGCCTTGACCGAGACAAGATATGCAAAACGATGTCCGGCCCACTGGCTACGGCCACGGCGCAATTTTGCAACCCCTCGGTTTCCTATTGGGGTTTTAAAGATATCGTGCCGCCGCAAACGGACATCGAAAAGGCCAAAAAGCTCTTGGCCGAAGCCGGGTTCGCGAATGGCCTGGACGTGGAATTTCATGCCACGCCCGAGTGGGGCAGAAATGACGTCATGGCCCAGATCGTGCAGCAGATGGCCGGAGAGGCCGGGTTCCGCATGAAGATCACCCAAGAAGTGGGCATGCAGTATTACGGTCATTTAAGAGATTACAGCTACCAGATGCAGGTTTATTACGCTGGCGGTCTGGACCCGATGATCGGGGGGGGTTATACTTTTTTTCACACCGATCCGGCCCCGCCGTACAACGGGTATTCGCAGTACCTGGGGCTCAAAGATGCGGAGATGGACAACCTGTTCGATGATGCCATTTCCGGTACAGATAATAAAAAGCGCAAGGCCGCCTACAAAAAGGCGGTACAAAGATACAACGAACAAGCCTATTTGATCCCATTGTACATGAGCATCGGGGCCAATGCCTGGTCCACGAAACTCCAGAACTTCGACCCCTTGAAGTATTATTACCCGGAGGAAGCGTTCAGGGAAGCCTGGCTTAAAGGTTAGCCGGGATCCTGTTCTCCCTTGCGACACGAGGCGGGGATGCGCCCCGGCTGGAAAGGTCTGATGGCCCGTTTCGCCCGCCTTGCTTCAATTAAAGCCCGAGCAGAGGGACAATAGCGTCTTAACAGGGAGGGAAAGACATGAGCGAAAACAAAAGTGGCTTGAACCGAAGGGATTTCATGAAAATCGGCGCAGCCGGCGCCGCGGCTATGACCCTGGGCGGCGCCCCGTCCGTCCTGGCCGCCACGCCCAAGCGAGGCGGAACCGTCACCTGCGGCATGGCGTTTCTGATTCAGTACCCCGATCCCCATCAATATGCTGGCACATGGGCCATTCAGGCCAAGGCCCTTTCCTGGGAGGGGCTTGTCACGCCGACCTCGCTGGCCGAGCGGGCGCGGATCGCCAAGGCCAAAGGGCCGGATGCTGTGCCTGTGGTCCAGCCCATGCTGGCCGAAAGCTGGGAGGTGGATAAGGAGACGAAACGGTATGTATTTCATCTCAAGAAGGGCGTGAAATTTCACAACGGCAAGGAGCTGGATTCCGGGGACGTGAAATGGAGCTGGGAGCGGATCAAGGACCCCAATACGCGCGCCGCGGGTCGCCTGGCGATCGGCCAATTCCTGCAAAGCATAGAGACTCCGGACAAATATACGATAGTCGCCAACCTCTCCAGGTCCTATGCCTCCTTCCTGGCGGCCAATAATTACGGTTTGACGTCGATATTGCCCAAGGACTGCATCCCGGCCGGGGCCCGGTGGGGACAGACGCCGGATTCCCCCAAGGAAGTGGCGCCTCCGGGCACGGGTCCGTTTATCATGACCAAACATCAACAGAACAACGAGGCGCAGTTCGAGGCCTTCAAGGACTATAGAGTCAAAGGACTGCCTTACCTGGACAAGGTCATTTACAAGGTTGTCAGCGAGTTTCAGCCGAGAACCATGGCCCTGCGCGCCGGGAACCTGGACTACATCTACTCGGCCGATCCCGACTGGCTCAACAAGGTCCTGACCGGCAAGCTCGACAAGCTGCAGCAGTACCTTCCCTTGAAGGATGAAAAACTGATTCTTTTGCCCACGCTGGGCACAGTCGCGGTCACCATCTATCTGAACTGCCACGAAGGAAAGCCGACGCCCTTTAAGGACGTGCGCGTGCGGCAGGCCTTCAACTACTCCCTTGACCGAGCCAAAATATGCAAAACCATGTTCGGACAACTGGCCACTCCCACGGCGCAATTTACCGATCCGGCGATATCCTACTGGGGCTTCAAGGACATTGTGCCTCCGCAGCCGAACCTCGAAAAGGCCAAAAAACTCCTGGCTGAAGCCGGGTATCCGAACGGCCTGGACGTGGAGCTTCACGCCACGCCCGAGTGGGGCAGGAATGACGTCATGGCCCAGATCATTCAGCAAATGGCCGGAGAGGCCGGGTTCCGCATCAAGATCACGCAGGAAGTGGGCATGCAGTATTACGGCCATCTGAGAGAATACAGCTACCAGGCGCTGATCTATACCTTTGAGGGCGGCCTGGATCCGATGCTCGGAGGAGGATATGGTGCTTTTCACACCGATCCGACCCCGCCGTACAACGGGTATTCGCCGTCTATGGGACTCAAAGACCCTGAAATGGACAAGCTGTTCGATGATGCCATTTCCGGAACGGATAACGCTAAGCGGAAGGCCGCCTACAAAAAGGCGATACAACGAATCAATGAACTATCCTATGTGATCCCCTTGTACACAAGTATTGGGGCCAATGCCTGGTCCACGAAACTCCAGAACTTCGACCCCTTGAAGTATTATTTCCCGGAGGAGGCGTTCAGGGAAGCCTGGCTGGCTTAGCCGGGAGGAAGGTTACTCGTCCTAGTTTGCGACTCAAGGCGGGGATGCGCACCGGTCAAGGCGTTCCCCGCCTTCTTGACCGACCATAAACCCTCCTGTTTGGAGGACGACTCCATGAGCCTTCGCCTGTTTATTCTAAGAAGACTGCTCTACATGCTTCCGACCATGATCCTGGTTTCCATCGCTGTTTTTTCCATCCTGCAGCTCATACCAGGCAACCCGGTGGATGCCTTGCTCTCCATTACCGCCGATGAAGAAACCCGGAAGGCGACGATCAAGGAATTCGGATTCGACCTGCCGCTTCCGCTGCAGTATGTAAGATGGGTTTCGCGGGCCGTGCGTGGCGATCTGGGCCGATCTATTCTGCTGACCAAACCCGTGTCCACCATCATCGGCGAGTGCCTTCCGCGAACGATCTATCTGGCCGTGGGCGGCATGTTCATCGCCGTATGCCTCTCTTTCCCCCTGGGCATTTTTGCGGCGGTCAAACGGAAGACCTGGGTGGATTATTCGGCCCAGGTCACCGCCTTGGTCGGCCTCTCTCTCCCGGCCTTCTGGGTCGCTCTCATGCTGATGCTTTTTATCGGCCTGAAGCTGGGGTGGCTTCCGGTGGTGGGCTATACCGCGCCGACCCAGAACTTCCTGGGCTTTCTGCACCACTTGATCCTGCCGGCCTTTACCCTGGGCCTGGAGTTGATCGGCGTGCAGACCCGGATGACCCGGTCGACCATGATCGAGGAATTGAACAAGGACTATGTGCAGACCCACCGCTCGCAAGGCCTGTCCGAACGCCGCATCGTGGGGATTTTCACCCTGAAAAACGCCATGATCCCGACCTTGACCATTGTCTCGCTCCGCTTCGCGGCCTTGCTGGGCGGAACCGCGGTGATCGAGTCCATCTTCGCCTATCCGGGGATCGGCCAGATGATCCTGAGCGCGATCCGCACCAAGGATTATCCCGTGGTGCAGGGCGGAGTGCTTATCCTGTCCTTTACCTTTATTTTCATCAACCTTGTCGTGGACATTCTCTACAAATGGCTGGACCCGAGGATCAAACTGGAATAGAAGGTGCAAGCCTCCATGAGCGCAGCAAAAAACATTCCCTTGCTCGATGATCCCGGCTGGAAAGGCTCGGTGGCCCGTTTCGCCCACCGTTTTGGAATGGGCCTGGTCCGGCTCTCCGAATCCCGCATCGCCCTGGTCGGGCTGATCATCACCGTGATCGTCGTTCTGATCGCGATTTTCGCGCCGGTGCTGGCCACGCACAACCCGATCAAAGGCGATTACTCGAGTACCATCGCTCCACCCAGCCGCCAGCACTTGTTGGGCACGGACAACCTCGGCCGAGACATCTGGTCGCGGTTGGTCTATGGCGCCAGGAACGCCGTGTTGGTAGGCATTACCGTGGTTCCGGCGGGCATGCTCATGGGGATTTTTTTGGGGGCCATCCCCGGCTTTTACGGGGGGCGGTTAGACAATCTCATGATGCGTTTCGTGGATGCCTGGCTCGCCTTTCCCGGCCTCATCCTCTTCCTGGCCCTGCTGGCCGTTCTGGGTCAGGGCCTTTGGCAGACCATTGTCGCTTTGATTCTGGGCGGAACGCCGGGTTTGGTCCGTCTGACGCGCGGTCTGGTTCTGGCCGAGCGCGAGAGAGATTATGTCAAGGCCGCCCGACTGCTGGGCGAAAGGAATTGGCGGATCCTGTTCAGGCAGGTCATTCCGAACGTGTCCTCGCCGTTGATCGTGGTGGCCACGATCCGGCTCGGCGGGACGCTCCTGCTTTTCGCCGCCCTGACGTTTCTGGGCCTTGGACCTCCGCCGCCCGCGCCCAGCTGGGGACTCATGCTAAACGAGGCGCGCAATTTGATGGAAACCGCGCCGATGGTGGCGGTCTACCCAGGGCTGGCGATCTTTATCACGGTCCTGGGGGTAAATCTTCTGGGCGACGGTCTTCGCGACGTGCTGGACCCGAGGTTGGCGGAAAAATGAATGCGGCTCAGAAATTTCTCCTCATTCAAGATCTCAGCGTCAAGTTTTTCCTCAGGGCCGGCGTGCTGCCCGCGGTCAGCGGCGTGAACCTGACGCTCAAGGCCGGGCAGACCCTGGGCGTCGTCGGGGAGTCCGGAAGCGGGAAGAGCGTCATGGCCAGAGCCATCATCCGGTTGAACCCTTCCCCTCCGGCTCGGACCACCGGCCTGGTTCAGCTCGACGGAGAGGACGTGTATGCAAAATCGGCCAGGGAGATGAGACAAATTCGCGGGGCCAAGGCGGCCATGATTTTCCAGGAGCCCATGACCAGCCTCAATCCCGTCTTTACCATCGGGAGTCAAATCACCGCCGGGATTCGGGAGCATCTTGGGCTTTCGAAAAACGAGGCTATGGACCTGGCCGCGGAGATGCTGGCCAAGGTCGGGATTCCCTCGGCCAAAGAAAGATTGAAGCAGTTTCCGCATGAGCTTTCGGGCGGAATGCGGCAGAGGGTCATGCTGGCCATGGCTCTTTCGTGCAATCCGACCTTGCTCATCGCGGACGAACCGACGACCGCCTTGGACGTGACCATCCAAGCCCAGATTCTGGACCTGCTCCGGGATACCATAAAGAACCGCGGCATGGCCATGATCCTCATTTCCCACAACCTATACGTCGTGGCCGATGCTTGCGAGCAAATCTGCGTCATGTACGCCGGCCGGCAGGTGGAAATGGGTTCCAGCGTGGACGTCTTCCAGGACCCGATCCATCCTTATACCATCGGCCTAAAGAACTCGCAGCCCAAGATTGGGAAGAAGGCCGAGTATCTGGACCCGATCCCGGGTACGGTGCCCGATATGTTGGAGGTTCCGCCGGGGTGCTCTTTCCATCCGCGATGCGATTTATCGCTGGAAATCTGCTCACGCGAGGTTCCCAGGCTTGAGGAAATCCGTCCCGGCCGCTGGGTTGCCTGCCATCAGGTCCGATCCACAGCCATTTGAAGCCGATTGGTATAGAAGGAAGCGAACCTCATGACCCTTGACCGAAACACCGACCCGATTCTGGAAACCCAGGGTCTATGCAAATTTTTCCCTGTCAAATCCCGCGGCCGCAAGGCGACCCTGAAGGCGGTGGAAGATGTCAACCTGAAAATACATCCAGGCAAGACCCTGGGTCTGGTCGGTGAAAGCGGTTCCGGGAAATCCACCATCGCCTTTACCATGGTCCTGCTGCACAAGCCGACCTCAGGCACGATTTTGTACGAAAACGAGGCCATCGGCGGCCTGAAAGGAAGGGCGCTAACGAAATTTCGGGAACACGTACAGATGGTGTTTCAGGACCCCTACAGTTCCCTGGACCCTAGGCAAAAGCTGCTGACCATTATCGAAAGGCCCCTGAAAATACATACGGACCTGAAACGAGGCCCCAGGCGCGAACGCGTCATCGAAATCCTGAGGCAGGTGGGCTTAGACACCGGCCAGTTGTACAGGTATCCGCACGAGTTCAGCGGCGGCCAGCGTCAGCGCATCGCGGTGGCGCGAGCCTTGGCCGTCAATCCCAGCCTCATTGTCTGCGACGAACCGGTCTCGGCCCTGGATGTATCGGTTCAGGCCCAGATCCTGAACCTCTTCAAGAAGCTGCAGAACGATCTCGGACTCGCCTACCTCTTCGTCTCCCACGAACTCAATGTCGTTCGGCACATCTCGCACGAAGTCGCCGTAATTTACATGGGCCGGATCGTGGAACACGCACCGACCGAAGACCTGTTCACCGACCCCCGGCATCCCTACACCCGAGCGCTCCTGGCCTCCATGCCCGGTCAGGAACGGGCCAAGGAAGGTGTCCGGCTGGTCGGAGAAATCACGTCCCCGATCGATCCCCCCCAAGGATGCCGCCTGGCTTCCCGATGTCCGGTCAAGGACGGGGCGTGCGCCGAAAAGACGCCGGAGTTGTTTGAAGTCTCGCCTGGACATTTTACGGCCTGCGCCAAGAGCGTCTGATTCCTCTCTATTATTCGACATGATATGGCTTCTTGTGCAAAACATGTAAACAAGAAGGAGGTTCGTCGCTTATGAAAATCACGGACGTCAAAACGTATGTGGTGGGAAATCCAATACCCTATTTTGGTGGATTTTATTGGATTTTTTTAAAGCTGACAGCTGATAATGGCGTGGCCGGTTTTGGCGAAGTGTATTCCGTACCCTTCAATCCAACCACGGTCGAGCGGATGATCAAGGACGTGGTCGAGCGGTACGTTATTGGATCCGATCCATTCAAAATCGAAAGACTTTGGAGGATCGTGTATTCCAGCGGCTATACACAGCGCCCAGACATATCCCTCTTGGGCATCTTAAGCGGTATTGAAATGGCTTTGTGGGATATCATCGGCAAAGAGCTGAACAAACCCATCTATGAACTCCTGGGCGGCCAGGTTCATGAGAAGATCAGGTCTTACACCTACCTGTACCCGGCAAAACCGGGAGACCCCTGGGTTTTCGGCGACCCGGAAGGAGCCGCGAATAGGGCATCGGATTATGTCAAGCAGGGGTTCACCGGCGTCAAGTTCGATCCGGTCATGCCTTTTTCCGCCTTCGATCCGAGACAGCTCTCTCTGGAAGCGTTGAACAATGCGGAAAAGGTGGTGAAAAACGTCCGGGAGGCTGTCGGCGGAAAATGCGACCTGCTCATCGGCACGCACGGCCAGATGACCACCTCCAGCGCCATCCGCTTGGCCAAGAGGCTGGAGAAATTCGACCCGCTGTGGCTCGAAGAGCCGGTGCCCCCGGAAAACGTGGAGGAAATGGCCCGGGTCGCCCGCTCGACCAGCATCCCGATAGCCTCGGGCGAACGCCTGGCCACAAAATACGAATTCGTCACCTTGTTGGAGAAGCAGGCTGCCTCGATATTACAGTTTGCGCTGGGCCGGGTCGGCGGGATACTCGAGGCGAAAAAGATCGCCGGCATGGCCGAGGCCCATTACGCACAACTGGCGCCACATCTGTATTGCGGGCCGATCGAAGCCGCGGCCAACATACAAATCGACGCCTGCAGCCCCAATTTTTTGATACAGGAAAGCGTGGAGACGTGGGGCGGCTTTCATGCGGAAATCTTGAAGGAGCCGATCCGCTGGGAAGACGGGTATATTATTCCGCCGACCGGTCCTGGGTTGGGGGTTGAACTGAACGAGGAGGTCGCGGCCCGGCATCCTTATACCGGAAGCAGGCTTCATCTCGAAATGGTGGGCAGCCCGGTGTAACCGTCTCTGCGGGGATCGGGGGGATTACCTTCCGTACCGCGTATTTTCCAGATACGCGGCATACTCGAGCATGGCCTTTATGGCGCCCACGGCCCTTTCCGGCGTGGGGTAGGCCGGGATGCCGTTCCGCACGCACTTGGCCATGCCATCCACCTGGGTCGTGGAATGGCCGGGGATAAGGATGATCGGCTTCAGACTCTGGTTGACCAGCCCGTTCACGCCGTCAATGAATTGTTGATCGGTCATGTCGTGGTAGTGGATGACCAGGAGCACATCCACGGCTTTGAGCAGAATTTCCATGCAGCCAAGCCAAAACCCTCGTGTGTCCTGGGCCGGGGCCCAGGCTACGTCCACCGGGTTTGACATGCCGCTGGTCGGCGGGATCTTGCCCTTGATGAAGGCCTTGAACTCTCCCAGGACCGCCTCGGAAATGGGAGCCACATTCAAACCCAGGACCTCGCAGGCATCGGCCGCAGCCGCGCCCCCGCCACCGGATTCCACCAGCACGCCGATCCGGTCGCCCCGAGGCAGGCAGGGCGACGAAAAAGCAACCAGAAGATCGTGCAGGTGTTCCAGGCCCTGGGCCTGGACAATGCCAGCCTGCCTGAAGGCCGCGTCCAGGGTTTGAGACGACCCGGCCAGGGAGGCGGTGTGCGAGGCCACGGCGCGAGCGCCGGCCGCGCTCCGGCCCGATTTCCAGATCACGATGGGCTTTCCCCGCGTTATGCTCCTGGCTTGCTCAAGCAAGCCTTGGCCGTCTTTTACACCTTCCTGGTACGCCCCGATCACCCGCGTGTCCGCGTCACGGCCAAAGTACTCCAAGTAATCGTGGATACCTAGATCGGCCTGGTTGCCGGAGCTGATCGCGCCGCTGAAACACAGGCCCCTTTGAGTACCCCAGAGCACCGTGTTTTCGCTGACCCAACCGCTTTGGCCGAAAAACCCCACGGGCCCGGGCATAAAAGGAAGGTCATAACGCGCCACGATCGTGTTCAGCTTGACGTGCGGGCAGAAAAGGCCCATGCAGTTGGGCCCGACGATCCGGACCCCGCCCTGCCTGGCGATTTCGAGCACGCGGGTCTCCAACTCCCGGCCCAGGCCGCCGATCTCGGAAAAGCCGGTACCATGGATGACCACGAACTTGACGCCCTTTTCCGCACACTGCTTCATGGCATCTTCCGTGGCCGTTGCCGGAATGGTCAGCAAGGCCAAGTCGATTTCGTCCGGGACATGAAGCACGCTGGGAAAGGCCTTAAGCCCCATGATCTCATTCAATTTCAGGTGAATGGGATAGAGCTTTCCCGTAAATCCGGTCTTAATAAAAGATATGATGAATCTGCCGCCGATCTTGGCCGCGTCCTCGGACGCACCGACAACCGCAAGCGTCTTTGGTTTGAGCAACGGATCAAGATTTTGCCGGAGCATATGGCCGCCTCTTTTTATGATTCACTGTTGTGACAAAAAATTAATTTCTTCCACAAGGATTTCTATCTCTGGAAGGCTTCCTACAAACTTCCGCCTGCGTTTCTCTGAAAGTCGTAGTAGTGGAAAAGCCTGGCCAGGGCGCGTCCGGCCGCGATCAACGAGTCATAGACCGGCACGCCCTTCTGAGGCAATTCAACCTCGAGTCTGGACCGCAGCTCAATCTCCCAAGGATCGTTGGAAAAGGAAGAAAACGTCAGCGCCACCGGCTTGCCATGCTCGTTGCCTCGCGAGAAATCGATTAAAAAATCAATCAGACGTCCCACTTGATCCGACCCGGACCGCCCGGCCATGTCCAGGTGTGGACTGACGATGAGCATGTCAATATTCGGATCGGCCGCCACCCATTTCAGCTCGCGCTCCAGGAGCGAAGAGTCGCGGAAAACCAGGCCGGTATCCAGCGGGTTTTTTACGCTGGCCCCGGCCAAGGAAATGAACTTCTTGAGTTCGGACTGCGTCTCCTGGGTGAGGGTCGGCACGTCCAATCCCGCCCGGCTGCAAACGTCGGCCGATGACACGCTGGAACCGCCTCCCAGCCCAAGCACGGCCACCCTCTTGCCTTGCGGTGGTTTCATGGTAAGAAAGGTCATGGCCATTTCGGCCAATTCTTCCAAAGAAAAGGCCTGCACAGCCCCAGTTTGGGCAAAGAAGCTGCGCCAGATCGCCTCCTGTCCGGCCAGGGAACCGGTGTGGGAGGCGACAGCCCTGATTCCCGATGCAGTCAGACCTGCCTTCCAAAGGACAACGGGCTTGGTGCGGTTGATTTCCCTGACCTGCCGCATGAGCTTCGCGCCGTCCTTGACCCCCTCGAGGTACATACAGATGACCCCGGTTTTCGGGTCATCGGCCAGATATTCCAGATAGTCGGTACTATCTAGGACGTAAGCATTGCCGAAACTAATGACCTTGCTGCAGTAAAACCCGTAATTGGGGGTATTGTGAGAAAACCAATTACAATGACCCCCGCTCTGAGATAGAAATGCGACCGGGCCGCTCTCTTTGGGCAGCCCCTCGAAGCACCCGATCCCGGCTTCCGGAACATACAAGCCCATGCAGTTCGGGCCGATGATGCGGAGGCCGCCACGCACGGCTATCTCGCGCACCCGGCGGCCCAAGGATATGGCCTCTTCTTCTCCAGTTTCTTCAAATCCTGAGGTGAAAACGTGCAAGTTCTTGGCATCCGCGGCGATGCAGTCCTCGAGAACCGCGGGTAAGGCTGGGGCCGGGACAGCCACAATGACCAGGTCCACCGGTTCCGGGATGGCCGCAACCTGGGGATAGGTTTTATAGCCCATAATTTCGTTTGCTTTTGGGTTCACCGGGTAAATACGGCCTTTGAAGCCCAATTCCTCGTAGGCGCCGATAAAACCTGCGGCGCCCGGACGCCAAGCCCCGCCGCGCTGTGCGTTCGCCGATACACCCACCATGGCCACCACGTTGGGGTGAAAAGCGGCTTCCAGTGCTGTATCCCATGCCATAGCCTAATCCTGTCCTTTCCCTATCCGCTTGAACCTGAACCCAATGCTACAGGGGTACCGTTGCAAAACACAGGATTCCGAGACGAAACCATGGAGGGCGAGGATCGAAGCCGTTCGAAAGGCTCACGGCCCAGAGCAAAACCCAGGGCCGCAGGAATATCGCTAATTTTTCGAGCACTTCGGTCCGAAACCCGACGATGAATTCGACCGGCAGCCGAAGTTTTGCAATGGTCTCACCATTTTATTGATGACGTACTGTAAGTCAAGCGCTATCTGAATGTTCGCTGGAAGAGACGAAAAGGCATTTGAAAAAACTCAGCAATTGAATCCAGGCGAACAGCCACCCCACCCTTTCAAGACGTTTATTCGGTTTTGCAAACGCCGGTGCAGAGGGTAAGATAGGCGCGAACCGGGGAGAGCGGCTCCACCCTTCATCGTGGCCTCCGCCGCATCCCAAAGCCGGAACGGCCAAGGAGACGACAGCCATGCCTGTGAATCGTCCGCCCAACATCCTCCTGATTTTTCCCGATCAGCATCGCTGGGACGCGCTCGGCTGCGCGGGCAACCCGGTGGTCAGATCGCCGAACATCGACCGCTTGGCCGCCGAGGGCGTGCTCTTCAATCGAGCTTACACCAATGCCCCGCTCTGCATCCCGGCCCGGGCCTCCTTCATCACCGGGCGCTATCCCCACCAGCACGGCACGCTGCGCAACCAACGCCGCTTCCCTCCGCCATCCGGCCCCAACCTGATCCGCAATTTGACCGCCGCCGGATACCATTGCGCCTTGATCGGCAAAGTGCACCTGGGCTATCCAACCCGGGACACGCGGGAGAACGTCGAACAGCTCAAGGCCTATGGATTCACGCACGTGGACGAAGAATTCGGGAAGCAGGCCTACTCCGTCTGCACCTCGCCCTGGACCGACATGCTGGCCGCCAAAGGCGTCCTCGAAGACTACAAGCGCGACATGCTGGCCCGGTCGGCCAAGGCAGCCGAGCTATTGGGTTTGACGCAAAACGATCTGGCCGGCCTCGAACCCCGGGAGGCGTGGTACGCCGGGCCAACGGCGGTCGCCTGCGAAGACTTTATCGACAACAGCGTTGGAGACCGGCTCGTGAATTGGCTGGATAGGTATTCGGGCGAGCAGCCCTTTTTTCTCTGGGCCGGGTTCTGCGGACCTCACGATCCCTTTGACGCGCCCCAGGAATACGCCGATCCTTATCTGGCGGCTCTGGAACAAATTCCGCTGGGCAGTTTGAAACGCTTCGCCTTCACCCCCAGCGAACTCTACAACCGAACCATCGAGTGGATTTCCCGATACAGCGATTCCGACCACCTGACCCCGGATCGCATCCGCCGCATGCGCGCCTTTTATTATGCCAACGTGACCCTCATCGACGATCGCATCGGCCACATGCTGGCCGCCCTGGAGAAGAAGGATCTACTCGACAACACTTGGATCATCTATACCTCGGACCACGGCGACATCCTGGGCGACCATTTGCTCATCAACAAGACGCTCATGTACGAAGGCTCGGTCCACATCCCCATGATCGTCCGGCCGCCGGGGGGCATGGAGTCGCGCCGCATGGACCCGCTGGTCGATCTGAACGACGTCGGCGCCACCCTGCTGGAGATCGCCGGGGCCGCGCCGGTCGAGGGGAGCCGGGCCCGATCGCTCCTGCCGCTGATCATCGGCCCAGGCCAAAGACTGCATGAGGCCGTGTTCAGCGAGGTGACCGCCTTTTCGACCGTCATCACCGATCGCTATAAATATGTGATCGAGCGGGAATCGGGCGTACCTTGCGCCCTGTACGATTTGGTGGAGGACCCGTCCGAGGACAACAACCTGGCCGGAGACCCGGCGAGCGAGGAGATTCGCCGACGGCTCTTCGAGGAGCATCTGAAGCCGTTTCTGGCTGAATAGACCTAAGGGCACGGCCGGTCGAATTGTAGGGGCGCACCACGC
>Ga0315282_10000801_pt1 | contig 61499 bp, 67 predicted proteins | sample YL17G07_20_MG_FD_203693 | JGI IMG/M metagenome (GOLD analysis project Ga0315282, IMG submission 203693) | Sediment microbial communities from Yellowstone Lake, YNP, Wyoming, USA - YL17G07_20 | ecosystem: Environmental > Aquatic > Freshwater > Lake > Sediment | place: USA: Wyoming | collected...
ATGTTACGCATGTACTGCATGCCCTGCCATGCCGGGTAAAGTTCCTTCTCTCCGGGAGCGACCGTGCGCGCGACCTTGATAAGCGTGCCGAGCATTCCCAGACCTCCGGCGCGGAACAGGCGGAACTTCTTTCCGGTCACCTCACTCACCACCGCTGTCAGCTCCCGGGCGCTGACTTGATCGCCAGCGATTCGTAGAATGCGAGGGGTGGACGGATCAAGAGCCGCGCTCGCCGTGAATGCGGCCGTGTCGTCCATCGTCGTGAAGTCCATGCGCTGGTCTGCATCCCCCCAATAGAGGACTCGCTTCAGTTTGAAGAGAATGAGCGGCATCTGACCGGTCAGCAAATCGGCAAACGCGCCGTTGAAGATCGTGGTCGCTGAAATTGAAGTCTTATCCAAACGCTTGTGGAAGTCTCGGCGCAGATCGAGATTGCGATTCTCTCCGGGTGGAAACTTGATGAAATCGATCGAGTAGTCGGACGGAATGAAACGTGGCACGCCAGCCTTGATCGCAGCGTCGAGCAGAACCGTTTGCGTTTCCACGATCACGTCCCGCAATCCCTGCAGTGCGGACACCACGCAGGACGCACCCGAGCATGCCGGCGTCACTTTGGAAGCGCTGGTCAAGTCGACACTGGCAATCGCTACGCCGAGCTCCTGCAGTCGCTCAATCTTGTCTCGCGCAGTGCTGTGGCGAACAAGCGCTCTTACGCTGGCTCCCCGTTCGAGCAAAGCTCTCGCGATGCGTGCGCCGAGATTACCGGTAGCCCCCGCCACAACGATGGTCGAAATGGTGTTCATATCTGTATCTTCTTTGTTCATTGTAAATGTGCTTTCTAACTATGGTTAGGTTGTTATTCTGATTGTTAATTTGTCACCTGCAGGTAGTGTTATTATAATCTGATACTCTTTAGTCCTGAGTCAATTAGAAAGGAAGCGGCGTCGTGGCCACGGCCAGGCGATGAGTGCGACGACGGCGATGCAGCCCAGGATGATGTACACGTGCATGGCCTGAGTTGGTTCGCGCCAAGCCTGGGCCAGGAAGCCGAGCGCCATGGCCAGCAGCGGAGGCCTGCCCTGGGCCGGCGGGATGGCGGCGACGCAAACCACTGCCCCGGCCACCACCCAGGCTACCCAGGGGGCGCGCCGCGCCAATTCCGCCCCGCGCTGAACCACGGCAGTCGCAGCGGTTAGCAGGGCTACGCAAGCCCCGAGAGCGGTGAGCATCTCCGCGTGCCCCGCCTGCCCGGCGAGCAGGGCGGGCAGCGTCAGCACCAGCCATGCGCCGGCAGCGAGCCAGAGCGTGAGCATCCCGCGCAGCGCTGGCGTGCCGCTCTCCCTGCGCTCCCCGATCAGCCCGGGCACGGCGAGCAGCGTGACCGCGGTGCACAACCCAAGGGCGAGCAGGTCGGTATAGCGGCCAGGACCCGGCACTGCCGGGTTGTCCATCCAGAGCGATGTCTGCGCGAACGACCGGCAGGCCACGGCTAGGGTGGCGAGGCTGGCCGCCACCCACGCGCCGTCAACAGACCCCTGCTCGCGCGGATGGAGCCACTGCACGAGCGCCAGTACCACCATAGCGAGGAGGGCGATCAGCAGTGGCAAGCCCAGGGTCAGCGCCACCATCTCGGAGAGGTAGAGGTTCTCCGGCAGGTCGCGCCGCCACTGGGTGAGCATCCATTGGGCGAAGCCTCCCAAGGTCGTCGGCACCCCGAGCAAGTTGAGGCCGCCGATGAACGGCGCCCCGGCGCCGATAGCGACTGCGCCCCACAGCACGCTCCCCGCCGCCCATCCGGCTATGCGCCGGGCGGCCATGAGCAGCGCCGTGGAGAAGAGCACGATCGCCGGCGGGATGAACAGCAGGGAGGCGCAAAACAGAGCGGCGAGGGGCATAGGGCAGTCCAGCGGATCACTTGTCCGCATGACGACGGCCAGGCTCCCGCCGGCGTAGGCCAGCAGCACGCCCGCCGGGGCGAAGGCCAGCAGCACCGCCTGGACGGCGGCGTGGCGCGCGTTGGCCACGTGCAGAGCGGACGCCTGCTGCGCCAGCGCGCTGTGCCGCTGCTGCCTGGCCTGCAGCGCTTCCCAGGCCGGGGCGAGATGCAGCGCCACAGCCCAGAACGCTATACCAGCCGCGTCGAGCACCAGGAAGATCGGCGGTGGGCTGCCATCCACCCGCCATAGCAGGCCCGCGATGAGGCCCAGCGCCGCCAGCAGCGCCCACCACGCCCGCCAGTGCGCATCGAGCGAGCGCCAGCCGGCGGGTCTCAGCGCCAGCGCGTCGCGCAACGTCCTCACCGGAGGACCGGGGCTCGGGCTCACTGCATGCCCTCCAGCGGCAGCGTCAGCCGGGCGAAGCTCGCGGTCGCCTCCTTGGCGCTCTGATCCGTCTTGAGCGGTATGAGCAGCACGCCCTGGTTGCCCATCATGGCGCGCAACCCAAGCGGGTTTCGCAGGAGGCCCGCCCAGCCGAGTCGGTAAAGCGGGTCTACCGCCACTTCCGGCCACCCTTCACCGAGCATGTCGCTCAGCGCAGCCTGCGCTTCTGTATAGGCCAGGTCGGCCCCGTGCTCTGCATCCATGCCGGCTCGAGTAAACGTCCCAGCGAGGGCGAGGAGCCGATCCATGCCGGGCTTCACCGGCAGCACGGGCACGTCCAAGTAGGTACGCACCTCCCGTTCGCCCCCAGGGATGACGAGCGTCCCCCCTCGGCATAGCAGGTAGCAGCGCTGACCGGCGCCGAGACGGCTCGTGTCGCAGGTCAGCTCCACCCGCCGCGCATCAAGCCGTCTCACCTGCACCGCCACCGGCCACTTCGGCGGCGAGTCCTCTGCCCCTTCGAGAGCCAGGGCCATGTAGCCCGTGCCGCTCTGCGCCGTCCAGCGCTCCCCCTGCCGGCCGGTCGACAGCCGCCAGTCGCCCGGCTCGGCCCAGTTGACGCGCCGCACAATCGCCCCCGGGGGCACCGGCATGACCAGTGGCTCGCCGGCGGCGAACATGCCCGCGTCAAGCTCCCGCCGGATTGCCTGCGGGAGGCGCAGGTCGGCGTCGATGAGCACTTCCCTCACGGCGCGCGGCTCGGCCGGTCGCGTCGTGCACCACCCGAAGGTGCCCAGGCCGAGCAGCACGGCGGCGCCGAGCGGCACGGCAAACCTTGCCCTCAGGCGCATCCCGCTTATCAGCACTGCCACTGGCATGAGGAGCATGAGCAGCGCTGAAGCCCAGGGCAGCCTGCGCAGGGGACGAACGGAGTTGGCCAGCGGCGCCAGGCGCACGCCTCTGGGACCTTCTCTCAGAGCGAGGATGAAAGGGTTGTCCTGCTCCACCTGCTGGCTGTCCAAGCAGAACTCCGGGTAGTCCCACGGTTCGAGAGACCCTCCCAGGCATGTCTCGCGGTAGATCCACACCGGGTTCATGTAGCCCGGGCGATAGCTGACAACGTCCGCCGTTTCTCTGCGCAGCCCGTAGGGCGGGTGCTGGTCGAAGCCGATACCGGCTCTGAGCAGGCCCGAGGCGGGCGAGCCGCCTAGGGATTGCCCCTCCATCCGCCCGCCGCTGAGCAGCACGAACTCGCTGAGCTCCCCTTCCAGCCACGACGCCAGCTCGCGCCGCGCGTCGTCGAGCCCGCCGGCGACGGGGATCAACACCCCGCGGCCTACCTCCTGCGGGCCATGGGCGAGGTCGAGCCCCTGCCATGTCCCGCTGGCGTTGAACAGGCACAAATGGCCGCCCCCGATAAGAAACTCGGAGAGCGCGGCCTGCTCCGCTGCTGGCCAGCGGGCGGCCTGCCGCATGTCGGCGATGACGAAGGCGAAGTCGCGGGCGGCGAGCGGCAAGCCGGTCACCATCTGCCGCTCCGTCGCGATGACGTAGTGCATGCTTTCGTAGACTGAGGGGTCGGGCTTGTCGTAGGGCAGGGCAAGCTGCAGCCGGTTGCCGGCGTTGACCGCGTCGCTGTAGACCGCCCCGCGCGGGCCGTCGAGATACAGCGAGTAGAGGTACGACGGTTCGAGCTGCGTCACGGTCAGGCTCTGCTGCTGGCTGGCGAAGTGGCTGCCGGCCTGGTAGATCTTAACCACGAGCCGCACCGGCGCCCCCGGCCGGCTTGGGGGGCAGACGCGGGGCGCGAAGTACAGAGACGTGGGTACCGAGGGGGGCACGAGCAGCTCCTGCTCGTAGAGGGTCATGTGGCCCAGCGGGTCTTCCTCCCGGGCGTAGCCGTGGGCGCTGGTGATCTCCACTCGCCCGCGGAAGGCGGAGGGAAAGCGGTCCTCGATCTCCAGGCGAATCGGCACGACGCTCATGTTGCGCCCAATCTGCCATGCCAGGCCGCCACCCTGGGCGAAACTGCGCCCCACGGCGCTGTTCGCCACCGGCAGCGCCCAGCCGCTGTAGCCCGCGGTTACGTTGAACGACACCGCGCCCAGGGGGAGGCCACCCTCGGGCTCCTTGCCGTCCTGCGCCAGTGCAACGCTAGTTGCCAGCAGGCACAGAAGGATTACAGCCGGTCGCCAAGCCACCCCGCCATTATAACGACTCAGGGCGGGGCCGTCCCTGCCTCAGCAGGCTGGCTCTCAGCTGAACAAGAGGTCGAGAAGCTTCTCGCGATCCAATCCGTGATGCTCCTCGAGATGGCGCAGGACTTGGCGCAGCGTGCCGGGGCGCAGGTGGTCGTGGTCCGGGATCGTCTCGTAGTACTCTCCGTCGCGCTGCGTCCTGAAGCGCATGTGACTCCCATCCTGGCGAACCAGCTGGTACCCGAGTTTGCCAAGCAGCCTGCCCAGCTCGTGACCGGAAACGTCGCGAGGCAGTCTCACGGCGCGAGCACTTCCTCGTGGACGAAGTGCAGGCGGATCACCCGCGGCGGATCAGCGCGCCCTGCGAAATGGCAATGTACCGCTTCACGCACATTCAGCCGCAGCGTTTCCAGGTCGTCGGCCTCCGTCACAATCCCCTCGCCCAGCGCGGCAGCGACGTACCCGCCGTCCGCTTCCTGCTCCACCTCGAAGATTAGCTCCAGCTTGCTCATAGCACGTCCCAATGCAGTATTCTACCCGCCCGCGGCCTGCAGCGTTGCGCTGCCCAGCTCCACTCCTGCCGCCCCCTGCGCCCCAGGCGCTACACTCTGGCAGCGATGCCCCCGCTGCTCATGGTGGAAGACCTGCGGCTCACCCTTCCCGGGGAGGGGGGGCCGATCGCGCCCGTGGACGGCGTGTCCTTTAGCATCGAGCCCGGCGAGTGCATCGGCCTCGTCGGCGAGAGCGGCTGCGGCAAGTCGCTCACCGCGCTCTCCCTGCTCGGTCTGGCGCGGCAGCTGCCCGGCGCGCGCCTTAGCGGCCGGGCGCTGTTTGCGCCCCCCGGCCATCCGCCCCGCGATCTACTGGCGCTCGCCGAGGGCGAGCTTAGGCGCATCCGCGGCTCCCAGATCGCGATGGTCTTTCAGGACCCGCTCTCGTCGCTCAACCCGCTGCTGCGGGTAGACTACCAGATCGGCGAAGTGCTCGCCACGCACCACCGCACGCGCGGGGCCACCGCCCAGGCGCGCATCCTGGAGCTGCTCAGCCTCGCCGGCGTGCCGCAGCCCGAGGTGCGCGCGGCGCAGTACCCGCACCAGCTCTCCGGCGGGTTGCGCCAGCGCGTGCTGCTGGCGATGGCCCTGGCCGGCGAGCCCTGCCTGCTCATCGCCGACGAGCCGACCACGGCCCTCGACGTCACGCTCCAGGCGCAGATCCTCGAGGAGCTGCGCACGCTGCGTGCCAGGCGCAGCCTGGCCATCATGTTCATCACCCACGACCTGGGCGTGATCGCCCAGCTTGCCGCCCGCGTGATGGTGATGTACGCCGGGCGGATCGTCGAGAGCGCGCCGCTCGACGCGTTCTTCGACAGCCCCGCTCATCCCTACAGCCACGGCCTGCTGCGCAGCCTGCCCGCGCGCGCGGTGGAGAACAAAGCGCTCTACTGCATCCCGGGTAGCCCCCCCCGCCCGTCGGAGTACCCGCCGGGATGCCGGTTTCATCCGCGCTGCCCCTACGCCACGCAGCGCTGCCGCGAGCAGTATCCGCCCAAGGAACTGCGCGATGAGCGCATGGTGGCGTGCTGGGAAGCGGAGCGCGTGCGGGAGGCGCGAAGCGTTGGCGCATAGCCATGGCGGCGGGAACGGCGGGTGGCTGCACGTAGTCTGGCTGCACGTACCGCTGGCTGCCGAGCGCCGCAGGGTGCTCGCTCCTGCGCTCGGATGCGCGCGCGGAAGCACTGCGCGATTCGCCCGGCCCATCGCCTGGGTGCTCTGCCGCAGCGTGATCGTGGCGGTGGACGGCCTGCGCGTCAACGGCTACACCGTGCCGCTGTTCCCAACAAACCTGATCGCCCCCCTGATCTTCGTCAACTCGCGGATGCTCGACGGCGACGAGCCCCGCCTCGCGCGGCTGCTGCTGCACGAGGCCGCGCACCACTGCCTGGTGCTCTGGCCGGAGTGGAAGCTGTGGGTCAACTTCGTGGCGCGCACGCTGCTGTTCTTCGTCCCCTGGCGCGACCGCCGCTGGCCGGTCTACCGCCGCGAGCAGGTCTACGGCGTCGGCGTCAATTCCGCCGACAACGTCGCCCACGCCATCATGCAGAGCTGCGCGCACAATCTGGAGGCAGTGCAATGAGCAGGACCGCCGGTCCAACGACGCAGGGGCGGACGCCGTGGCATGGCCGCCGCGGCTGCCGATTCACCATCGCCGCTCTCGTGCTTCTCGCGCTCGTAGCGGTGTTCATAGCGCGCATCCTCCCGCACGGTCCTCCGCTTGGCAGCATGCCGGTGCGGCTGATCCGCGTCAGCGACGGTGACACGGTCGTGGTGCGGCGGCTGGGGATGGCTGGGGTGATGGTGGGCGAGCCGATTCACGTGCGCCTGTGCGGGATTGACGCGCCGGAGCTGGGCACGGCCTCGGGCTTCCGCAGCGCGCTGTTCGCCGCCGAGCTGCTCGAACGCGCGCGGAGCCTGAAGCTCGAAGTGGAGCCGCGCACGCCTCGGGACAAGTACGGCCGCACGCTGGGCTGGCTCTGGGTCTACACCCCGGAGCACCGCGAGCTCCTGCTGCAGGAGGAACTGGTGAAGGGTGGCCATGCCGCGCTATACCCCGACGCAAAGGGCAGCAAGTACTGGGACCGCCTCGTGCGCGCGCAGTAACCTGGGTCTGCCGCTGCGTAGGCGCCGCGCGTGCGCGGCGCGCGCATCGCGGTGGGTGCAATGCGGGCCGCCCGCGGGCGGCCCCTACGAGAGCGGGCGGGCGGGGAAAACTACGGCGGCGGGATGCTCTCCCGCCGCCGGATTACAACCTGTTTTTCTCAGGCGCTCAGCGGAGCATTCTGCAGGCCAAGCCCGTACGGGCCTCGCCGCGCCTCGCCTACGGCACTTGAACTCCGTGGAAGAACACTGGCGGAGGCACGTGCTCGCCGTTGATGATCACCGGCACGTGCGCCGGGTCGAAGTTCCAGCCAGCCATGCTCGGCGTGATGATCTGCGTGCCCACGGCGAGCTCGGGGATCGAGAAGAACCCGTCCGCGTTGGTCTCACCCGTGTGCACCGTCTCCGTGCCGTCAAGCCGTGCCTCTACAGCCACCCCGCCCATAGGCAGGAAGTGGTTCGGCCAGTCGCCGTTGTTGTTGAACACAAAGCCCCAGACGTGGTAGAACGCATCAGTGGGGAAGCCGTGGAACTCCACGGTGGCACTGTCGCTGTCGACCAGGCCCACCAACACGTACTCCGGCTCGAAGCGGAGGTTCGGCGCCGACGGCACGACGATGTACTTGCCGTGCGGCAAGTCGCCGAAGTGGAAGCCGCCGTCCTGGCCGGTCTCCACGCTACGCGGTCCGCTCGGATCAAATGCGCCGAGCAGCGTGACGAGGATGCCATGCATCCCGGCGCCATCGCCGTTGAGGATCATGCCCTCGATCACACACGGGCCGGGCGCCGGCGGCTCATTAGGGAAGCCCATGAAGTTCATCATCGGCGTGACGACGGTGTGGTCAACGTGGGCCTGCCGCATCGCCGGCTCGAAGTGCCAGCCGTCCTTGGTGGCCGACACGCCGTACATGCCGACCGGCAATTCGCAGATCTGGTAGTAGCCGTTAGCGTCCGTGGTCGCCGAGTACGGCTCGCCGCCCTCGGTTTGCACGGTCACCTGCACGCAGGGGAACGGATTCGCGTTGCCCAGGGCTGGGTCGCCAGCCTGCATCACGAAGCCCCAGATCCGCCACGAGGGCAGCTCGCCGACCAAAGCAACGAAGTCAGCGTGCCCCACCGGGTTGCCCTGGCCGATCTCCACCACGCGGTACAGCGGGTCAAACCTGGCCAGCGGATTCTGCGGCACGACCAGGTAGCGGCCGGGAGGCAAGGGTCCGTAGCGGTAGTGCCCGTTCTGGTCCGTCTGCGTAACAGGCTCCTGCATTAGGCCCAAGAGATGGACCTCGATGCCGGGTACTGGCCCTCCTGGATGGTCTGGTTCCCCGGGCAGGCGGATGAAGCCCTCAATGGCGAGGCCATCGGGAGGCGGCTGTTGGCCGGCAAAGCCAGAGTCAACGTTGCTGAACCCGCTGAACCCTGCGGGATTGCCCGCGCGCACCTTGTAGCAGTAGACCACTCCCTGGTCAACCGCCTGGTCGAAGTACTCCGTGTTGTGTACCTCGGCGGCGATCATGCCCCACTCGCCCGGCTGCGAGGGATCACCGCCGCGCTTGCGGAACACCTGGTAGAACACCGCGCCCGGGCCGGCCAGCCATGACAGGCCGACGCCGTTGGGGAGCGAGCCGTCGCTCGCCACGAGGTGGCACGGCGCTCCTGGGAGCCGCGAGTCACCCTGGTCGTCGAACAGCAGCGTCGTCTGTGCATGACGCGCGCCATTGCCTGCGTGGCAGATGACGAGGAAGTAGAGGTTCCCGAGATTCGACACGTAGCGGTGCTGATCGCCGGCGAGGTTGATGATCGCCTCGGGGATGCTGAACGGGCCGAACCAGCTCCACCTCATCAGCGAGTAGTCAGCCATGCCAACGAAGTACTCCTCCGTGATCGTCCGCGGCAGGCACTCCACATTCAGCGACGTCGGGCGCTTGCCCGTGAGCCCCTCCACCTTGTACAGACCATAGGCGATGGGATGCTCCGCACCGTCGCCGAGACCCGGAGCCTCGAGCACCAAGCCGTCGCCGTCCACCGTGCCGTTGAGCTCCTGCATGTAGTCCTTGCCCAGCTTGACCACCGGCCCGGTCACCTCGCTTACCGCACGCCCAGGCACGCCGATGTCCAGGGGAATCGTGGGCAGGCCGGACTCGTCCACCGACGGAGTGACGCTGCGGTCAATCGAATCCGCCCACTGGCGGAACGACTGCTGCGCGGTGAGGGATGACTGCGCCGGGTCAAGCGTGCCGGAACCGGCGCAGGATACGAACAAGAGCACAACTACCAGCAGTGCTAGGTAGCCTAGGGGGCGTGCTCCCATCAGGGACCTCCTATGGTTGTTTGCCATCTCGAACGGATATGCTTGGAGCACTGAAGGGCATCGCACGACGCTGAGCGCAGCGCCACCATGGCCCCATGGCTTGGCTCCTCCACAGACAGTAGATTATCACCCTTATTGGCTCGCCTGCAATGATCTTCCGCAGAATCGTGGAGATTTAATCATACGCGGCGCTGACATATGATACGGTCGTCTAGTGTCCAGGAACCGGTGTGACGCGGCCGGTGCCTCGGAAATGTAAGGGGCCGGGGGCACGGAGCCCCCGGCCGACATCCGTACGAGATAACGTAGTGGCATCCATTCAGCGCCTATGCGCCACCGGACCGGGGCGCGTTGCTCGCGGAAGATATATCGGCGCACCAATGAGGTCCGTGCGGCCCGGGCAACTGCGCCCATTCACAGTGACGGCGGCGAAGGCGGGCGTGAAGGCGCAGCTCTCGCAGACCGCCTCCGTTCTGTATGCGCCGAGCGGCAAGTTCTCGATGTCGTAGAAGCCGTCCTCGTTGGTCACGGTGCTGAACGGCAGGCCGGTCCCGCCGACAGGAAGGGCTTCCACGGTCACGCCGGCCATCGGCGTGAACTGCGGCTCGCCTGTCCCATCAGCAACGTACTGAAAGACGAAGCCGCTGAGGCGGCGGAGCGGCATCTGGTGCAGTGCGGTGAAGCGCACATCTTCCACCAGCCGGGTGCCCAGATCGACCTTGATGTAGGGTGGTGGGAAGTCCAGGCCGGGATGGAACGGCGCGACGATGTAGCGCCCGGGAGGCAGGGCGGCGAAGGTGAACCGGCCGTCCGCGCCGGTGACGCGCATCGCCTCCTCGCCCAAGCCCACGAGCACTACTCTCACACCTGGCGCGCCCGCGCCGCCGGGGAAGGTGACGCCGCCGCGGATCACGCAGGGCTCCCCGCCCCTGCCGGCGAAGCCGCTGTCCACATTGCTCCAGTCGCTCATGCCCGCAGGGCCCAGGGCCCGCACGCGGTAGAAGAACAGCTTGTAGTCCGGCAGCGGCTGATCGAGGTACTGCGTGTCTCTGGTTGCAGCGATGCGCTCCCACTGTGCATCCGCCCGCGCCGCCTTGCGGAACACCTCATAGCTCGGGGCGTACGCGCCGGCAGCCCAGTTCAGGCCAACGGCCTCGCCGAGCCGGCCGTCGGTGGCCACGAGATAGTGTGGTCCGCCGGGCAACCCGGCGGGCGGTCCGTAAGGCAGCCAGCTGGGATCTCGCGGGCTGGCGATAGCCGGAGTCGGGTAGGGCGTCGCGCTCATCGCCGGCGGGACCACGATGACGAAGAACAAGTTCCCCAAATGCCCCGAACCGCCACAGGCGGCCAGCGCCATCGCTAGCAGAGCCGCGACTGGCAGCAGCAGAATGCGTCGCATCCGAGACCTCCGATGAGGTGGGTGGACCACCTCTCACGGACGCCTAGTTAGAGCGGCGAAGCTGGTCCGTGAGTTTCACCGGATGCGGTGGGGAGCCCCTCATGCTGCTGGGCACCACGGTCGATTGCGCAGGGATCGGTGTTGTGCACCGAGGATACGCCTTCAGACGCTCTTGCCCCGGTTCAAGCTGGCACGTGTGACTGGCTAGGCTCAGCTACCTGCTTGAACTCCAGCACCGAGGAGCCGAACAAAGAGGAGTTCGCCCCGATCAACCGGTCGGCGGCCAGGGCGAAGTAGGCAGGGTCGAGTTCCACGCCGATGCCGTTTCTGCCACACTGCATCGCAGCGAGAAGAGTCGTCCCTGTGCCGCAGAACGGGTCGAGCACAAGATCACCGGTGAACGAGAACATCCTCACAAGGCGGTAGGCCAGCTCGAGTGGGTAGGGCGCGGGATGCTCTTTCGTCGAGGCGCCCTGCAGTGTCCAGATCTGCCGGAACCACTCGCCGTATTCCTCCTTGGTGAGCTTGCTTTCGGTTCGTTGCCGGTCGCTCGGCCTACGATAGCCGCCGGGCTTACGCTGCATCAGGATGTACTCGATGTCGTTCTTGATGATCGCGTTGGGTTCAAAAGGCTTCCCCAGGAACTTGGAACCGTTGTCTACCTCATAACTGGCATTAGAGATCTTGTGCCAGATGATTGGGTTGAGATTGTCGAATCCGAGTTTTCGGCAAACCACGCAGATGTCAGCGTGGAGCGGAATCACGCTATGCTTCCCAAACTTCTTGCGTGACCGGCAGACGTCGCCAACAACGCACACCAGCCGCCCACCCGGGACAAGTGCCCTGAAGCAGTGGGCCCAGACCCTGCGCAGCTCGTCGAGGAACCGTTCGTAGTCGTCAATGTGGCCAAGTTGTCCTACGATCTCGTTGTAGCGCTTCAGGTTGAAGTACGGGGGAGAGGTCACTACCAGGTGGACGCTCTCGTCTGCGATGAACGCAAGGTCTCTTGCGTCTCCAAGCACGAGCATCTGTTTGGTTTGGCTCGACACTGACTACTCCAGATGCTCTCGCACGGCCCATACCATCGACTTGGCCAGGCGCGACATCGATAGATCTGGGGCAGGTTCCCGAAAGCCGCCAACCGCAGCCTCCTCTCTGCTTGTCATCAGGAGGGCTGCGGCGGTGTACTGGCGCTCCAGGACAAGCTTGCGGCATAGTAGCTCGTAGCGCTTTGCGTAGGATGCGTGCTCAAACTCGGGAAAGACGTGGAAATGGGGCTCCTTGACGCTTACTGGCGACTGCGACCTCGTGCAGTCCTCGAGAAGGAAGAGATATCCTGGCCAAGGGTGGGCGGACGCTCCAAAGGCTCCCTCACGAAAGGCCGTCCACAGGTCAACTGCGCTGCCGAGCGCTTCCTCGGTGCGGTTGTTGAAGTTGTTCCCAAAGGATGGACCAACCTGCGACTTGACCTCGAGCGCAGCGAGCAACCGGCCGCCGGAAACGACGAGCAGGTCCCACTCCTTGGTAGGGCGGTAGAAGCCAGGGAGTTCCATCTCTGCGCCGACCCTGATCCAGGACTCAGGGACGCCTCCTGCCTTGAGCAGATCCACCGCTAGCACCAAGAACCCGTCCATTTGCTTTCCGCCAGTGACTGCTCCGCGCAGACCCGCGTCTCGTTTGCCCACGGCCCTCTGTGCCGCGATCTGCTGGTCACGCTCTCCCCAGAAGGCACGCACTGCGACAGAGACACGGGCAGGCAGGTCGGAAACCATGCTGTCCAGGTCGCTAGCCACGCCTCCATTATCCACTAAGGCTGGTGGCGGTGGATCTCTACGTGCGCAATCAAAGAGCGATTCGCGAAGTGGCTCAAAGCACCGCCGCGTCTGATGCCGTGACGTGCGTGCTGAAGCGATAGTCGGCCTGCGGGCCGCCTACACCCCGATGCTGGAGCCTTCGAGGGTCGGGCCGCGCTCGGCGCCTGGGCGGCTGCCCGCGCCGGGCCGCGCGCCCTCCGCTGCCGCCGCGCTGATCAGCCGCTGCAGGTTGCCGACGTTGCCGGCGTGGGCCATCGCCACCTCCAGCGTGATCAGGCGGTCGAGGTAGCGGTCGCGCAGGTTCTGATCCATCGTCTGCATGCCCAGCTTGCTGTGGGTCATCATCACCGAGTGGATCTGGAACTCTTTCTTCTCGCGGATCAGGTTGCGGATGGCGGGGATGTTGAGCATCACCTCGAAGGAGGCGACGCGCCCGCCGCCCTCGGCGATCGGCAGCAGCTGCTGCGACATGATGCACTGCAGCGAGTTGGCGAGCTGGGCGCGGATCTGGTCCTGGCCCTCGACGGGGAACACGTCGACGATACGGTCGATGGTCAGCGGCGCATTGTTGGTGTGCAGGGTGGCGAAGACGAGGTGGCCCGTCTCGGCGGCGGTGATGGCAGTGGCGATGGTCTCCAGGTCGCGCATCTCGCCGACGAGGATCACGTCCGGGTCCTGGCGCAGCACGCGCTTCAGCGCGCCGGCGAAGGACAGCGTGTCGCTGCCCACCTCGCGCTGGTTGACGTTGCAGCGCTTGTGCTGGTGCACGTACTCGATGGGGTCCTCCATCGTGACGATGTGCAGGTCCTTCGTCTCGTTGATGACGTTGATCATCGCCGCCAGCGAGGTGGACTTGCCCGAGCCGGTGGGGCCGGTGACCAGGCACAGCCCGCGGGGCAGCATGATCACTTCCTTCATGATCGCCGGCAGCAGCAGCTCCTCCATCGAGGGGATCTTCTCGGAGATGGCGCGCATCACCATGTAGGTCGATTCGCGCTGGAATCCGAGGTTGCACCTAAAGCGGCCGATACCCTTCTGGCTATAGCCGAAGTCCAGCTCGCGCTCGATCTCGTACTTCTTGCGCTGGTCCTCGCGGATCATCGAGAAGGCCAGTGTGCGCACGTCCTCCGGCGTGAGCGGCTTATAGTCCAGGCGCACCAGCTTGCCGTGAACGCGCAGGGTAGGCGGCACGCCGGCGGTCAGGTGCAGGTCGGAAGCGCCGTGCTCCACCAGCTGGACGAGCAGATCCAGGATCGTATAGTCCATAGAGCTCCACCTTGCCCCGGCGGAAGTGGGTCTCCGGGTGCGTCTGCGAGGGGACTCCTCCCGGCGGGAACCAAAGAGATTCTATCACGCGGCGCGCTTGGCCGGCAGTGCCCATGACCGATCGGTCATGCTCAGCGACCCCGCTGCCGGACGAGACTCAGCGGCTCCCGCAGCACGCTCTACAGCGCGCTGAAGGTCTCCACTTCGGCGAGTGTCGGGGCAGCCTCGGCCAGGTAGCCGCGGCGCACTCCCACCGGGGCGAACTCGAGCTCCTCCGCTTCTTCCTCGTAGTCCGGACGGGCCACGCGCAGCAACTCCTCCAGCGACGTCGCCCCGCGCAGCACCTTCTTCACGCCCGACTCCCAGAGCGTTTTCATGCCCTGATGGCGGGCGAGGCGCTTCACCTCGTGGATCGCCGTGGAGCGCATCACCAGCGCCCGCATCTCGTTGGACATCGGCATGATCTCGAAGATGCCGGTGCGCCCGGAGTAGCCGAGGTGGTTGCAGAACTTGCATCCGCGGCCGCGGTACATCAGCAGCTTCTCGCCGTGCTCTTCGCGGTTGAAGGCGCCGCGGATCAGCTCCAGCTCCTCCTCCGATGGCGTGTAGCTCTGCTTGCAGTGCTGGCACAGCCTGCGCAGCAGCCGTTGGGCCATCACGCCGATGATCGAGGCGTTGATGAGGAACGGCGGGATGCCCAGGTTGTTCATGCGCGGCACCGCGCCCGCGGCGTCGTTGGTGTGCAGCGTGCTGAACACCAGGTGGCCGGTGAGGGCGGCGTTCACCGCCAGGTCGGCCGTCTCATAGTCGCGGATCTCGCCGACCATGATGATGTCCGGGTCCTGGCGCATGAAGTGGCGCAGCGCGGTGGCGAAGGTCAAGCCGACCTTGTTGTTCACGTGCACCTGGTTGATGCGGTCGAGCTGGTACTCCACCGGGTCCTCGACGGTCATCACGTTCACCGACTCCGTGGCCATCTTCGCCAGGCAGGAGATCAGCGTGGTGGACTTGCCCGAGCCCGTGGGGCCGGTGAGCAGGATGATGCCGTGGGGCTTGACGACCAGGTCGTTGAAGTGCGACATCTCCTCTTCGTCGAAGCCCAGGTCGGTGAGCTTGTACTGGGCGCTGGACTTGTTCAGCAGGCGCATCACGATCTTCTCGCCGAAGATCGTCGGCACGGTGCTGAAGCGGATGTCGAAGAGCTGATCGCGCAGGTTTAAGTCGATGCGCCCATCCTGCGGCTTGCGCCGCTCGGAAGTGTCGCAGCGCGCCATGATCTTCAGGCGCGCGGTGACGGCGGGCACCGCGTGGCGCGGGATGGTGAGGATCTTGTGCAGCATGCCGTCGACGCGGTAGCGCACCACGGCGTGGTCTTCCTTGGGCTCGACGTGCACGTCCGAGGCGCGGTGATCCACCGCGCCGGTGAGCATCGTGTCGACGAGCTTGACGATCGGCGCCTGTTCAATCTCGGAGAGCGTGGCCTTGTCCACCAGCGTGTCGTCGATCACGTAGCCCTTCTTGATCTGCTCCTGGCGGAACTCTTCCATGTGCTTCTCGGCCTCGGCGGTGACGCCGAAGAGCTGGTCGTAGGCGAACTTCAGCGCGTGGGGGCTGGTGATGCGCGGCACGACGTCCAGGCCGGTGGAGAGGCGGATGTCGTCGATGGCCAGGAGGTTGAGCGGGTCAACCATCGCCACGATGAGGTTGTTCCCCTCCTGGCGGACGGGCATCGCCTGGTGGCGGGCGATCATGTCCGCGCTGATCATCCGCGCCACCTCGTTGTCCACCCGCTCCTCGTAGAGGTCGATCTTCTCGATCCCCAGCTGGTCGGCCAGCACGTTCTGCACGTCGTCCTCAGTGGCTATCTGGAGTTCGACGACCACTTCGCCGAGCCGCTTGCCGCTCTCCCGCTGGTGCTCGAGCGCCTCCTGGAGCTGGTCGAGGCTGAGCACGTTGGCGTCGACAAGCATCTCACCGAGCTTCTTCTGCATGCACTAGCTCCTTCCTTCCTTTCGCGGCCACGCGGGCACTCATGCCGCGCTGGCGTTCATATAATACCTCACTTCGCCCCGGCGAATCTAGCACCCGTCGGCCCGCGCGCTGCGCCTTCCCACGCTCTACCTTAGACCGGCGCGCCCATGTGTTGTTGCACGCCTCATGCCTCGGGGACAACCCGCCGGTTTGACGTGCTCTCCGGCTCGCCCAGCTGCTCGGCGAGCGCGCGCAGTACCGCATCCTCGCCGACCATCTCCAGCATCACGAGGACCTCACCCAACCGCCGCCCAGAACCACCCTGGGCAAACAGCGCGCGGTCGAGTTGCGTCGGCGTGATCGCGCTCCAGTCGAGCAGTATCTCGCCCAGCCGCCTCTGCGTCATGACAGACCCTCCTGCGGCAATCCGCCTGGTCTTCCGCCCTCCGCCAGGAACACGCCTAGCATAAGCCGGCTGGGCCCAGTTGTCAATGACGGAGACGGTGCCAGGCCCCTAAGGCCGGGCGTCTGCTATAATCCCGCCGACCACCGAAAGGAGGAACGGTGATGATTTTGCGCGCGCTAAGCCTGGCTCTCGTAATCGGGGCACTAATGGTCAGCACGGCGCTGGCGAGCGATTTCGACGGCTGGTCAGTTGAGAAGATCAAGGCTGATCCGGGGTTCGTGTCAAGCGATTACAGCCTCTCGTGGGCAAGGAACAGCGGCGACGTTGACGCGCCGCACATCTATTGGTGGATCGGCTACATCCCGGTCGGCGACAAGCGGGTGTACTTCACCAGCTTCGGCGAGCCCCTCACCTGCGTGAAGTGGGAGAAGACCGGCGAATGGGTGCCGGAGTGGGTCGTCAAGGCGCTGGACAAGCTGGTCGACGGCGGGTACATCGTGCTGAACCCGCATCCCGCCTCAGGATAGACGGAGTAGCGGTCAGCCCGGCCCCCTGCCCACGGCAGGCCGCCCTGCCTTGGTCCTACCTGAACCGGCGGCACGCCCGGCTGTCCGTTCCGCAGTGAACGCCAGCAACTACATCCGCGCCCGGCAGGCGCTCGAAGAGCAGGAGCGCGCAGTCCTCGCAGCGTTCGCCGTGATGAGCAGTGCGGTGGACGCGGGGTTGCCCGGCTGTCCCGGGCGCGAGCACACTGAGGAGCCGCCCGCCGACCGCACCCACTTCCAGCGCGACTGGCACCGCATCACGCATTCCCGCGCCTTCCGCAAGCTGGAGTACAAGACGCAGGTGATCGTCTTTGGCGAGGGCGGCGAGATGGGCGACGTGATCCGCAACCGCCTGACGCACACCCTCGAAGTGAGCCAGGTCGCGACGAGCATGTGCCGCACGCTGGGGCTCAACGAGGACCTGGCCAGCGCCATCGCCCTGGCCCACGACCTGGGCCACACGCCTTTCGGCCACGCCGGCGAAGCGATGCTCGTGCGCCTCGTGTCGAGCTTCAACCACAACGACCACAGCCTGAAGATCGTGCGCCAGCTCGAGCACCGCTATCCCGGCTTCCCCGGCCTCAACCTCACGCTGCACACGCTGGCGGGCATCGAGAAGCACGACACGCCCTTCGACAAGACGCACAGCAACATGTTCCAGCCGGGCCTGGGGCCGAGCCTGGAGGCGCAGGTGGCGAGCATCGCGGATCTCATCGCCTACCGCAGCCACGACGTGGAGGACAGCATCACCGCGGGCATCCTCACGGCGGAGGACTACTGCGCTGCGGGGGTTGAGCTGTGGGACGAGGTGTGGGCGGAAATGGGGCGCATCACCGATGAGCGCGTGCGCCTGCCGCAGGTGACGCGGCGGCTGATCAACCGCATGGTCGGCGACGTGCTCAATGAGACTGCGCGGCGACTGGAGCGTCACGGTGTGACAACCCTTGAGGATGTGCACAGTGCGCAGGCGGTGCTGGTGGACTTCAGCGACGGCCTCAAGCCGCTCAACGCGGCGCTGGGGGAGTTCCTGCTCAAGCGCTTCTACTACGATCACCGCGTGCGGCGCGGGACGGTGAAAGGGCAGATGATTGTCGAGCGCCTGTTCACGCACCTAAGGGACCACCCGGATCTGCTGCCGCCGGTGTGGAGCGAGGACTACGTCCAGGCGCGGGACACGGGCCACGACCGCCTGGGCCGCGAGGCGCTGCGCATCATCGCCGACTTCATCGCCGGCATGACCGACCGCGAGGCGTATAATCTCTACGTGAAACTGTTCGAAGTGGGCCCTGGGTAAACGCGGCAGACCCACTCCAAGGTAGGTGGCGTCGGTGCTGACGAAGCTGAGCATCCAGAACTTCAAGTCGTGGCATAATCTTAGAGAAACCCGGCTCTCGCGAATCACTGGCCTGTTTGGGGCCAACAACACCGGTAAGTCGTCGGTCCTTGAATTGCTCCTGCTGCTGAAGCAAACAATCGAATGCCAGGACCGATACCAGGTGCTGCATTTCGGCAGTTTGGATCCGCCAACGCCGGTCAACCTGGGTTCGCTGAAGGATGTGCTCTTTCGTCACGATGAAGGGAGACCATTGTCCTTTTCAGTCGAATGGCTGATCTCCCCACGGGACTCGAAGGCACTTGCGACCATGGTCTTTCCAGGATCCTCCCCGAGCTTAGGGTCTCTTGAGGTGAGCATTCGTTCGGAGGAGGGGCTCGCTGTAGTCGACACACTCAAGTACAGGATCGATTCACAATTAATCGTGTTTGCTCGCATTCCCACGAAACCCGGTTACAGCGTGCACTCGACGATTGACGGGTTTGAGAAGGGCTACGCGGATGCCGGTAGGTTTCCGATAAGGCCGGCCGACCTACCGCGGAAATTCTTCATCCCTCCCGGCGGTCGCCTAGTCCAAGAGGGGAGTACTGCGCTCGTGGTGCTCGACTACTTGGTGTACGCGGTGAACCGAGTGCTGTCTGAATCACTGTTCTATCTGGGACCACTGCGCGTCCCATTCTCGCCTGAGTATCGCTGGACAGGTGAAAGACATAGTCACGTTGGATACCGTGGAGAGAAGGCTGTGGAGGCCCTACTCGCTATGCAGCGAGAAAAGCGCACGGAGGCGTTTCCACCAAGTGGACGACGCTTTCCACTTGTGGGATGCATTGAAGAGCAGTTGAAGCGACTGAACCTGATCGAGTCGCTGGACCTTAGAGCCATCACCAAGGAGAAAGACCTCTACCGAGCCTATGTGCGGGCATTGGGCAGCGGGGCCGAGTGCAGAATCGGAGATGTAGGATTCGGTGTCTCACAGGTCCTACCTGTTATCGTCCTTTTGTACTACGTCCCCCGCGGAAGCACCGTCATCTTGGAGCAGCCGGAGATCCATCTCCATCCGGCGGTGCAGTATCGGCTTGCCGACGTTATAGTTGATGCGACGCTAGGGAGGGAGTTGCAGGTTATCGTTGAAAGCCACAGCGAGCACCTCCTGAACCGCCTGCAGCGCCGCCTGGCAGAAGGCAAGGGAGGCGTCGAGTTGGCCGATGTCTCGCTCTATTTCACCAAGTTGTGGGGCGGCGAGTCCCGTCTGACTCGGCTGAAGTTGACTGAGAATGGCGATGTTGTGAACTGGCCGAGAGACTTCTTCGGGGACGCTCTTGGGGAAGCCTTGGCCTTCCGCAAAGCCCAGATGAACCGGCAGAAGCCCAAGGCGTGAGGTCCGTGCGATGTTCTACGTGATAGACGCGAACGTACTTTGCACAGCCGATGGCCTCGCCGACCACGTCTCGCCTGAATGCGGGATGGAATGCGGGGCGTTTCTTAGAAAGGTCCAGCGGAGGCATAGTGTCGTCGTAGACGGCCAGGACCTGATAGAAGGAGAGTGGCGCAAGAACCTGCCGCCGGGGATGTCAGTAGGCTGGGGGTTCTATCTGTGGGTGAGGGATTCCCGTGGCAATCTCAAGAAACGCGACGAGGTGCAGTTGACCAGGGTCAGTCCTATTGATGATACCCTCCTTGCCGAGTTTCCTCAAGACAAGCGGTTGGCAGGATTCGACGCTGACGACAGGAAGTACGTCGCGGCCGCCCTAGTGAGCCAGCACCATCCGCCTATAGTGAATGCGGTTGATCCAGGCTACGCTGCTTTCGCTGGGCCGCTTAGTGATGCTGGGGTGGTAGTGCGTGAGCTCTGTCCGGAGCAGCTGAAGTCAGGTCCGCCGGGGAAGCATTCCCGGCGCTGAGACTCGGTATCAGTTGCGCAATGCGTCGACACGGGCCGGGCTCATAACGCGACGGCTTCCGCGAGCACATAGGGTCGCACCCAGGGGTTCAGGCCGTCCACGGTCGCGACGTCTATGTGGCGGCCGAGCAGCTCCTCCAGCTCGACCACCAGCCCGCCGGGCCACCATTGCGTGAGCTCCCCCGTGATGTCCACCAGCAGGTCGAGGTCGCTCTCCGGCGTGGCCTCCCCGCGCGCGACGCTGCCGAAGATGCGCACGTTGCCGCAGCCGTGGCGGGCGCAGATGCGCAGGATCTCCTCGCGGTGTTCCAGGATCGCGGCCGTGGCGGCGGTCATCGTCGCACCCTGCTGCAATTCTACCTCAGCATTGCGGGGTCGCGCCCCCGCTCAGGGGTGGTGGGCGGTACTGGACTCGAACCAGTGGCCTCCACGATGTCAACGTGGCGCTCTAACCAACTGAGCTAACCGCCCCAGCAATCCAAGTAAGCTATCCCGGCAACCTTGGCTAGCCACCCCGGCAGCAAAGAAGCCGGGCGGTCGGCGGGACCGCAGAACTGGAGGCGGCGACCGGAATCGAACCGGTGATGAAGGTTTTGCAGACCTCTGCCTTACCACTTGGCTACGCCGCCCTGCGCTTGCCGCATCCAACGCCGCTGCCGCCGTCAGGTTGGCTCAAGCCCCGGCCTGAGGGTGGCTCAATGCCCCGGCAGTAGATTCTAACATCGCCCACCATCAGGGTCAATCGGCGCGCTCCAGCGAGCGAGCAGCGGCTAGAATGGCGATTCGTGCACCTCATCTACATTGACGATTCTCGGGATGAACAGCTCTGCGTGTTCTCGGCTCTAGCCATCCCCTCTGACACGTGGACCGAGGCGTTCGGGCTTGTCAAGGATTTCCGCCGAGGGCTGCGACAAGCAGACGGCATCTACATCTACAAGGAGCTGCACGCGTGGAAGCTCGTGTCGGGCCGTGGCTGCATCGCGGATCACACGGTACCCAAGGCGCGGCGCTGCGTGATCTTCCGGGAGGCCCTCGCCCTAACAGCCGCGCTGCCCGGCGCGAAGCTGTTCAACGCCGTATTCCCTAAGGGCCTTGATAAGACTGCCTTCGAGTGGCTGCTCAACCGAGTGAACCGGACAATGCGAGCTTGGGACAGCCGCGCGATTCTCATCTGCGATGAAGGCTCGGAGCACGAATACACCCGCCTAGCCCGCAAGATGCACGTCTACAACCCGATCCCCAGCCAACTGGGCGGCTGGGTCGACACAGGCACTTCAAGCAAGAACATCCCCATTGAGCGCATCCTAGAGGATCCTTTCTTCAAGCGCTCCGATCAGTCGTACCTCCTGCAGCTTGCTGACCTCTGTGCTTACGCTCTGCTGCGCCGCGAGCACCAGCTCCCGTCCAAGAATGCCTACGGCCTGCATCAGGCGTTCGCGGAGTTGGGACCGGCGCTAGTACGCGAAGCGTCGAGCCGCGATCCTGAAGGCATCATTCGTTTCTACGGATATCCGGCGATCGCCGGACGGGGCGGCAGAGGTGATAGAATCGAGACCGTAGTTCTGGGAAAGGCGGGTAATGGGCATGGCGGGCTGTCGGGCGATCACTCTCGGGGAGTTCGGCGAGATACTGTCGGCATGCGGGGAATACCTGCGCCCTCTGGTGGCGCGCCGCTCCGCGGCGATCTTCGTCGTGATGTACTACACGGGCATCCGCATCAGCGAGTGCGTCAGCCTGTCGGTCGGGGATGTTAGCAGCGGCGGCGAGGCGGGCGATTGGCTCTGCGTCCGGAGATGCCACGTCAAGGGCAAGACCCATGGGCGCGAGGTCCCGCTGCATCCGATCGCGCAGCAGGAGATCCACGGGTGGCTCGATTTCGCGGGCCTGCGGGAGGCGCCCCGCGACGATTGGCTCTTTCCCGGTGTCAGCCGCGGCGCGAACCGGCGCTTCAACTTCGCGGTGCACGTCACGGACGTCAGCGTGCGGTACACTCTCACCGGTCTGGCGCAGAGACTGCACCTGGGAGGCAGAGTGAGCACCCACAGCTTCAGGCACAGCTTCGCCGAGCGCTTCTTCCAGGAGAGCGGCGAGAGGCTGCTGCTCACCATGGCCGCGTTGGACCACTCTGACATCAAGAGCACTCTCGCCTACCTGCGGCTGTCGCAGCGCGGCGTCAGGGACGTAATCATGCGGTTCGTGTGAAGGAGGAGATCATGAACAACCAGTCACCACCGATCAGCGCAAGCGCTGGATGTTGGACAGCGCTTATCATCTTTGGCCTGGTGTTCCTCATCTTTTGGGGGATATCTGCTCCCTTTCGGGCTTGTGCACGGTTCAATGCTGAAGTGGCACGCATTCCGGTAAGGGCGCCAACTGCGGCTGAGATAGCCGCGAACCCGCCAGCATTATCCTTATCCAGAGCGCCCTCGCAGGCGGGGGGGCGGGTCGGCACAATCATGACCGTCGACTCCGATAGAGACGAATACATTTACGGCTTCCTGAACATCATGGATGCATGGGCCAGCTATGGATGTGACGGGCGCGGCGGAGGAGTTTCGGCGGAAGAGACAAGGCTCTGGACGCAACGTCAGCTCGCCGGTGAGGAGCAATGCTATTTTGTTCCTAAGGGCACACGCGTGAAGATCGTAATGGACGAAGTACCTGCGAGGCCGTCTCTTTGCCTCGTCGAGGTGCTCGAAGGACAGAAGATCACGAAGCTCGGCCGCGGCTGGGACGAGGAATCCAAGCCCATTTACGGCGGCAAGACGTTGTTCCTTCCTCGATGCGATCTCTCTTAGTCCCACCAGCCGCTGAGCCGTCCCCAGTGGTAGAGCAGCCCCAGGGCCGCCAGGCCCGCGCAGAAGGCTATAGTCCGCCAGTCTCTCACGAGCCGGTATCATACCCCTTCCCTCCCGGTTTCGCCCCGCCAGCGCCCCAGCATGAAGCGAGGGCCGCGCGGGTGCTTCACCCTTCGATCCGGGCGACCGCATCGTTCATCGGCGGGAGGACGACCCGCACTTCGTTGCGAGGCAGATGCAGGCTGGCAGGGTTCAAGGGAAGCATCGCGCGGGCATCGTTTTCGGCGATCGTCGCCGTGACGGACGTGACGGCCGTCGAAGGGACTCCGCCATACCTCAGAACGACGGAAAGGACGGTGAGGACATAGGTTGCCGTCGCCGCTACCAGCTTCCGTGCCGCCCTGAGAGTGACTGCATTGCAGGTAAGTGTGAACCTCGCCGTCGCCGCTACCAGCTTCCGTGCCGCCCTGAGAGTGACTGCATTGCAGGTAAGTGTGAACCTCGCCGCAGCCGCCGCCAGCCGCCGTGCCGCCCTAAGCGTGGCCGCGTTCGCCGTCAGCGCGAAGCTCGCCGTGCCCGCCACCAGCCTGCGCGCCGCCCTAAGCGTGGCCGCGTTCGCCGTCAGCACGAAGCTCGCCGTGGCGGCGGCCAGCCTGCGTGCCGCCCTAAGCGTTGCCGCGTTCGCCGTCAGCGCGAAGCTCGCCGTGCCCGCCACCAGCCTGCGCGCCGCGCGCAGCGTCACCGCGTTGGCGGTAAGGGCGAAGCTCGGCGTGCCCGCCACCAGCCTACGCGCCGCCCTAAGCGTGGCCGCGTTCGCCGTCAGCGCGAACACGGCGGCATCGGCAGTCAAGGTGTACGGCGAGCCGCCTAGCGTATACGTGATGTACAGGTAGGGGTCGCTGGTGAGATTGGTGTAGTCGGCGAATATCGCCGTCATTGATGCGGTCTTGGTAGATGCCCATGTCGGTGCGACGTTGTCCAGGTCACCGCTGAGCCGCGTCCCCAATTTGGTTATCCCCGTCTTGCTGATCGCCGCCAACCCCAGCGCGTTCAGAACCCAGGAATTGTAATTCGAGGTGCTGAGCGAGCCCAGTGCGATATCCGTGTCGGCCATGCGGGTAGCAGGTATGCCGTCAATATCCCATTGTTCTTGATGATCTCCAGACGCAATCGCGGTATTGCTTGCGGGGGTAGTAGAAACAATACCGACCGATTGACTGAACTGATTGCTTACCGAAGAGACTCTAATGTTGATCGCAGCAGCCAGGATTGTTGCCGCAGAGGTGAGCGTATGGGTATCGAATAGAAAGAACCCGCGTCCAAACCGTTGCCATTGGTCGGTAGTTGATGTTGATTGGAATTGCGCTGCATAACTGCTTGAAGTGTCAGAATCTCCGCTTACACTACCCGCCTTCGCTCGATGCACCGCCCAAGAATCCGCGCCAGTCGTGCGGGTATAACCATCAACGCTTGTGCTTTCAGGATGGGGATCGGGGTAGACGGTGAGGTAGCTAGGCATCCTTATTCCTCACCGGCGCGTATGCCGCCAGCCCCGTCAGCGCCTTGGCGTGATCCTCGCAGTGCTCCGCCAGCGCCTCCAGGTCAGGATGCGGCTGCCCCGCGATCTTCCCGAAGTCCTTGTCCGTCAGCAGCCAGGTCGTGTTGTCCTTGGCGGTCGGGTCGCGTTTACCCATGCTCGCCGTGATGTGCGAGGTGGGAACGAAGCGCGACTCCTGCTTGCCCGCCAGCCCCTCCAGGACGTAATCGCCCACGGCGTAGCGCACGGACACCTGCTTGATGTAGCCGTCCTCGCCGGTGATGAACCAGCACACGTGGTAGGCGCAGAGAGCCATGCTATGTGTCCGTCAGGATGCCGCCGGTCTGATCGGAGTCAACGGTCAGAGTCTCGGTGTCCGCCAGCGTGATGCTCGATCCGTAATCCCACCAGCAGATCAGCGCGTCGGTAGCCGACGTGTCGTTGTACAGGATCGCGTAGCGGAACGGCCCGATGCCGCCGGCGGTGGCGGTGAATACCAGGTCGTTGGCGACCAGCTTGTACACCCCGGCGGTCTGGCTGCTGGCGGTGACGACCAGCGCCGAGCCGCCGGTCGTATAGCCGTTTGCGGCTGCCGGCGGCGGGTGGAGCGTGACGGGCTCGAAGACCGTCTGCGACACCGTGGGCAGTGTGTTGGTGAGCGCGATCCTGAGCGTGTCGGAGCCGAGGTTGTGCTTGCCCTCGGCCATGTCCTCGACGAAGCAGTAGAACTTAGTCGGTGTCGCCATTCAGATCTCCTTGCTAGATTCGTTTGACGATCTTGAAACGCAGATGCGAGGCGCTCGGGAAGTCATAGCGGACGCCGCCGACGAATGCCTCGAAGCGCATCTCGGCCCAGTTGCCGAGCCCCGTCCACCAGTTGACGCGGGCCGGCACCGGTGTCACCGTCACGACGCCCGCTTGGCCGTCGGATACGTCGAAGACCCCCGCATCCGCGATCGTGCTGAGGACGTCGTCAAGGCCGCTGCCGCAATGCCGGTAGAGCCGTACTTCCGTGGCAGTCCGGAGGTCGAAAGGCGCATCGTCGCGGGTGAGATAGAAAGGAATCGGCTCTTGACTCCCTTCGCGTAGGATGTATGACATGGGGCTGCTCCTCAGGCGCGCCTCGGCGCCATGTCGACGAAGACCATCTGGCTCAGCGGATAGCTGCCGGGCCGCACCGCGTCGAGCTGCATGGGAATCCACTTGCGCGGGCGCACGTTGCCCTCCCAGACGAAGGCAGTCTCGCCATCGATGTGATCGAGCAGTGTCGTATGCTGACAGCCGGTCTTGCCTCCGAGCCGTAGCGCCAGGTCGCCGCGGCAGGGCTGCGCCATGAGGGCGTGCACCCGCTTCCCGCCCGCGCTGAAGCTGAAGGCGCGGGAAGGATGGATCAAGCGGCGGTGCTCATCCGCGTCGCGCGCGATCATGCTGCTGCTGTTCTTGTTGCTCCAGCGGATGATCGCGCCGAGCCCTAGGCGCTTGCAAGCCTGTGCGATGCACCACGTGCCGAAGCCGGCGCACCACTGGGCGGCCTGCCCCTCCCAGCCGACATACTTCTTCACCCAGGGGCCGCGGTTGTTGCCGCCGATCTCGCGGGCGCCCGAGTAGGCCTCGGCGCGCGCGTAGACCATCGTGACCTCGCCGAGGTCCTTGAAGCGGCGACAGCCGAGCCAGGCCCACGTCTCGGGGCCGCAGGCGCCGTCGGCCTCGATGCCGGCGAGGATCTGGAAGGAGCGGGTGAGCGCCTTGACGAACGGGGTGTAGATGGCGGGGACGGGGATTCCCTCGGCCAGCCAATCCTTCTCGGCGACGCCTTGGGCAGCGAGCAGACGGCTGAGGAGGCGCACCGCCCAGCCGGTGCTGCCTTCCTGAAGCGCTGGCGGGGCCTTGGGCAGTGAGAGAAGTTGCGCGATGGGGTCATACATAGGGGGTCTCCTTCTGGTGCGTGGTGAACGTGCCGGCGGGAACCTCTGCCAGGCGCCGCACTGCTTCATCCAGTACCGCCTGCTTCAGCGTCTCGAACTCGGCTTCCAGGAGCAGGCTGAGGCCGGGGCGGACTTCGCGCGCCGCCGCTTTGACCTTCCGTTCGAGATGGTGCATGCTGAGCCGTTTCAAGAAGTTCATCTTGGAGCCTCCTAGCTCTCGATCTCCGTCGCGTTGTCCCAGTCCAGGATGCGGCGCAGGCTCGCCAGCCGGTCTGGGCTGAACTTCCAGGGTTGGAGCGGCCCTTCCGCGAGATGGTCCCCGGCCCAGACGCGCTGCGTCAGTGGCAGCGCTCCCACGAATTGCAGCATGCTCGTGGCGGCCTCGGAACAGAACATCCGCCCCGGATGCGCCCAGCCCGCCAGGTTCACGCTCGCCGGGAAGAGCAACCCGGCGTAGTCGTACTCGTCCAGGCGGTGAAGGTCGAGCCAGCGCTGCATATCCTCATCCCGCACCTTCACGCTCTCGTAGAGGGGCAGGTAGAGGAGGGCTTTCGGATAGGCGGCCGCGCGCTTGCTGAGCTGCTTCAGGCCGGGGCCGCGTTGACCGGCGGTCCAACCCGCGGCGAGCACCTCTCCCGTGCTGCGGTTGACCACCGCCATCTCGACGTGCACGAGTTCCCAACAGCCGTCGTCGCGGTTGTTGACGCGGCGCTCGCGCAACGCGATGAGGAGATTGCCCGCCCAGCCGGCCAGCTCCGCCTTGCCGGCGCGCACATCGGCGAGCGTCACCCGCGGGAATAGGATCAGGTCGCCGGTACGGATGCGGGGACGGAGCAAGTCGTATTTCATCGCGGTCTACTCCCTTCCCAGCCGCGCCATCGCCTGCGCCAACATCGTGGTCAGCGCGTCGACCCGGTCGTGGATTGCCCGCTGGCCCGTCGAGATGCGCTCCGCGAGTTGCAGGAGTTGCCCGCGGAACATTTCGCGGTCAGCACTGCGTATCCGCTCGTCATGCTTGAGCCACTCGGGGTAGGCTTTCAGGCCGAGCCAAGCGAGGATCGCGATTGCCACGCCCTGGCTCACCGCCCAGACTACCCAGGCCGGTGCGGCGGCAGGCTGCACGGCGCCGTCGGCACTCGCCGCACCAAAGGCCGAGCATCCTATCGCCAGTCCGAGCAGTCCGAGATTGACCAGTTTCACGTCGCTCCTCCTTCTACTCCGGCCACCATTCGGCAGTCATATATTCCACGTCGATCTCCAGGGCGCGGTTCGCGTCGGTGTGCAGCGCGCCGTAGCCCGCGATGGTCACGCGCAGAGGCCCGGTCCAGCCGCTGACATCCACGAGCAACGTCACGTCGCTCCAACTCGTGGAAGGCGTTATCGCCACGCCCGTGCTGAGCGGCGTGCCTGCGGAGTCATGCACCGCGAGTTCAATCGCGTCGAAGTACGCCGCGTTGTTTACCTTGAGACGGGCCGAAACGCGCACGGTGTGACAAGCCGTCGTGCCGCCGTCACCGGGGAACAGTCGCGTTACCGCGCCGGCGACCACGTAGGATTGATTGCACTTCCCCGCGACGTAGAGACTCGTCCACGTGAAGGCGCAGTAGGAATCCGTCATAATTCCGGCGTCGCCGGAGGCGGCTGGTGTGTTGAAGGCACAGGTTTGAGTTGCCGTGACCGGCACGGCGGTGCCGCCGGCACCAGGCATTTTGCCGTAAGCCCAGCATTGAATACATCCTGCCGTCGCGTTCGCGCCGCCCGCCATCTGAAAGACCTGCTTACCCTGCGCGCAGAGGTCATGCACGGTGCCGGTGTCGGACTTCATGTACTCGCGGCTGCCAGCGACTGGCGCAGGTCCGACGAACGCCCGCGCCTTGTCCGTGGGCGGCGACGCGGGTGTGCTCGACTGCTCGGCCAGGTCGGCCCAGGTCCCCAGTGCCGTGCGGGTGAACTTGCCGCCGTAGGCCACATTGTCGTTGCTGGCGATCTCGCCAGACACCCCGTAGCAGACGCCGTTGGCGGCGGTGCCTTCCCCTTTCACGCCGACTTCGGTAGTGCCGCTGGCGCTCGTCTGTCCATGTATGGCGAACGCCTGATCGGTGACGATCTGCACTTGGTCGTTCGCCGTCGCTGGGCTGAGCACTGTGCCGACTCGTTGCCAATAGTTCACCAGCGCCCCGAGCGCCGCGCCGATGGCCGCGAGGATCGTCTCAAGAACATGGCTGGCGAAGTGCGCAGCGGTATCGCGCACCCCCACCAGGTCCGCGCCACTCGGCGTACCGACGGCAGCCAATTCCGTCTCGGTCGGATAGCGCCCGTCATGATCGGCATTCGTGGCGCTGGGCATGTCCCTCAACTCGGTGTGCGCCGCTTCCTGGCAACTCGTGTCCTCGCCCGGGCCGTCTCCGGGCATCGGGCTGGCGCCGAAATACGCCGCTGAGACTTCCGGCGCGGGCTCCCTGAGCTTCGCGTCGATACGCTCGTCCACCATGTCATGCAGCCCGGCGGTGAGGTGCGAGAGCGCCTGCCGTCGTAGGAATGGGTTAGCCATTGTCGAGCGCCTCCGCCAGGTAGTTGGCGCCGGAGATCTCCGCCCCCGTGTCCTTGAGCGTGAAGCTCTCGACTAGGATCGATACCGTGGTGTTGTTCACCGCGTCGGCGATGATCACCGTCCATCCGCGCCGGATGCGCGGGTCGCAAACCGCCTCAAAGCTCACGCCGTCGAAGAGCCGCACGCTCTCGTCGAGCTCCCCCAGCGCCACGTCGCCCGCCAGCGTCTCCGGGTACTTGCTCCCGAGGTCGATGTACTTTGTGCGGTGGCGGCCGCCGAGCCGCGTCCAGAGGTCGGCGTGGTTGCGCTGCCACTGGTCGAGGCTGCCGTCGCCGTCCCAGTCGCGCGTGAACGTGTAGTACGTGGCGGGAGTGGCGTTGCCGTCGATCTCGTAGACGAGCCGGTAGGCGACCCGCGTGTTGATCGTGAGCTCGCTCAGTCCGATGCCCAGGCCGTGCGTGTCCACGACGGTGATCTTGGCCGCCTGGCAGAGGACTTGGATGTACCGGCCGTAGCCGAAAACGATCTTGCTCTTCGGCACCTCGATCTGCGAGGACGGGGCATAACGGCCATCCAGCGCCGGCGTGAGCATCTGCCAGGGGTCGGTAACGAGCTCGCGGACCATGAGCTTCAGCCCCGGCCAGAAGCCCGCGCGCAGCTCTGTCTGGTTGTTGCCCTGCGCGGCCCACTTGTTCTTGCTGCTCACCATCACCGCGTTCACGTACTCCACGTTCTGCGGCGCGAGCATGTCCACCTGCATCAGTTCATACCAGTGCACCGGGTCGTTGCCCGGCAAGTCGAAAGCCGTGAGGCAGGTGTTGCCGTCCCCGTCCCAGATGAACGGCGACTTATCCGCCCACGTCCCGCCCTCATCGTCCAGGCCCCCCTGCCGGCTGCCCCACAGCACACCCGAGGCGAGCTCCGCGCCGACGGTGATCTCGACCTCCTTATCAGGGCCGCTCTGCGGCTGCGCCAGGATGTTGCGCGGGTACATGATGCTGCCGGTGGCCACCACGCGGCTGTACAGATCCCGCGTGCTGCGCACCAGCGCGACGCTCTTTGGGTGCACCAGCGTCGCGTCCTCGTTGCCGGCGGTCTTCTGTTCCATGAGCGCGCAGGTCCACTTCAGGGTCGCCGGCTCCCACCACAGCCGCAGATGTGGCGCCATGTCGCGCTGCACGTCGCGCAGCAGGTCGCCGCAGCGGCCCTCATAGCGCTTCGCTTGCGCCAGGTCCAGGCCCAGCCCGCCGCCGGGGAAGTCGATGTCGCCGTCCAGGGCGCCAATCCCGCCGCTGGCCTTGCTGCACTTCAGCGCCGCCTTGAGCAGCACCGTCACGTCGACGTCGGTCGCGCCCGTCGCGGCGGACTCCAGGTTGGCGTCCACATTGGAGAGGTAGTACGTGCGGCCGGTGGTGTCCTCCAGGATCGTCAGCGCCCCGGCGTTCCAGTCCACGCCCCAGTGCGTACTAGGCACCCCCCCCTTGACGATTGGCGGGTCGGCCCCCGGCTCATCCACGCTGAGCAGGATGGCGCGCGGCGCCCAGGGCCGGCGCACCAGCTGCGTCGCCTGGTCGAATGCCGGGTCGATGCCGCCGCCGATCACCACGAAGCCGAAGATGTATGGCCCGAGCACGTCCGGATCGACCGGCGTCACCAGCCGGTAGGCGTCGTCCGCGACGATGGGCGTAGTGCTCGGTGCCAGCGCTACGGAGCAGTCGCACTCATCGAGCAGCACGTCCCAGTTGCTGGCCTGCAGGCTGAAGCCGAGGTCGGCAGGTTCGCAACTGTCGACACGCCCCTGGAACTTCACCTCGGTCTCGGCTCCGACATAGGCCGTCACGCGCGCCTCAGCGAAGAGTTGCGCGCGGTTCGTCTCGCTGCGCTCGTTGCTCAGTCCTTCCGCCCAGACGAGGCGGCAGCTGAGCGTGCTGGGTTTGTTATCCTGGTGCTCGATGCTGAGGCTGCCCGCCTCGTACTGGAACTCCAGCCAGGTATTGCTGCCGGTGAAATTGGTCTTGAGTTCCAACTTGAAAGCGGCGGTCTTCTCATACTTGAGAAGCTCGGTGTAGGCGGCGCCGGTGAATCCCATCTAGCGCCCTCCGTCCCATACAGCACTGCTCGCCACGCTGTCCCAGTTTGTGAAGTGCCCCTGGTCCGTGACGTTCATCTCCAGGGTGACGTAGGGCGGCAGCGAGTTGCCCACCGAGTTGAGCATGCCCAGCAGCTCCGGGGGCGCGGTGAAGGCGCGCCCCTTATAGCAGCGGTAGAGGTTCGCATTGGCGATGACCGTCTCCCCCGGCTGCGCGTGCGGCTTGACGATGCTCTTCGTGTAGATGTAGAGCTCCTGGCGGATCTCGTTGACGTAGTACTCTAGCCAGGCGCTAAGCCAGCGGCGTGTATCCGCCGCCTGGTTATTCAGCAGCGTGCCGTAGCGCGCCGGGAAGGTGATCGCCAGGCCGATCACGTACTGGCGGTAGACGGCGCTCGGCGGCTCGATCAGATGCGGGCGCCCCAGGCGGTCCGATACCTGCACGCCCGGCTCGCTGTACTTCGGCAAGACCGTCGCCATCTTCAGCGTCAGATAGTCGAGGTGATCGACGGTGGCGTTGCCCCAGATCCTCACCGCGCTGATCGCGCTCATGGCGAAACCTCGGAATAGGTGACAGGTGACAGGTGACAGGTGACAGCAAAGCAGAAGCCCATCCACCTGTTCCCTGTTCCCTGTAACCTGTAATCTCTCTTCCTGTAACCTGTAACCTGTAACCTGTAACCTCTCTTCCTGTAACCTGTAACCTGTAACCTGCTTCTCATCGGATTCCTGCTCCTTGATTGGCCAGGCGCAGGCGGCCCGTGACCATCGCCGTGACCACCTTTTCCGCGCCCGGCGTGAAGTTGATCTGCACCGCCACCCCCGGCGCGAAGCTGGCGCCGCCGGCCTGCGCGCGCAGCCCGAAGAGCCGGGAGGTGGGGCTCGCGGCGATGAGGTAGTTGAGGCTGTCGGGGATCACGCGCACGGCGTTGACGACTTCGACCTTCTGCACCTCGGCCCGCTTGCCGCCGAACTTCTTCACCAGCCCGTCGATGATGCCGCCCAGGAACCCGCTCACGAGACCGCCGAAGGGCCCCAGGCCCGGCATGACGGAGGAGATGATGCCCTTGAGCGCGTCTCCTACCGCCCGCGCCAATGCCTCCTTGGCGCTCTGCCAGTCGCCGGTGATCAGCGCTTCTCCCGCCAGCCGCGCCGCCTCCTGGAGTCCGGACACGAAGCTCCCCAGCGCATCCTGCCCCGCCTGCTGGCCTGCCTCCTGCGCCTTCTGCTGCTCTTCTGCTCCGCCGGCGGTGGGGATGCCGAGCCCCTTGTACTTCTCACCGAAACCCCCTCCCAGGTACTCGCCGCCCGCTCGCAGCACGAAGGAGCGCATGCCGCTTAGATTGAACTCCGGGCCGCCAACCGTTTTCGTGCCGTAACCCTTTTCCCATCCTGCTCCCGGGCTCTCAGTAGACCACTGAGTCTGCGGCTCCCCTCAGGTGGGGCCTTCGCACGGCTTCATCCAGAAGTACTGCGTCGTTCCGCCGCCCGTCAGGGCCGGCGCGGCTCCCAAGGCGGCATATCCTGGCGCGCCTATGCTCCCAACGGCCACGGGTTCCGTGCCCACCGCTCCCGGCGGAATGATTGCCGGAGCCGTTCCCTGGATTGCCGCTGCTGCTGCTGCCGCCGCAGCCGCAATCTGCGCAGCGCTGATTTGGCCCGCGGCGTTCATCAACGCGCTCGCCGCGGCCTGCAGGCAGCCAGCGGCGCCCCTCAGATCAGTGGCGGCCACGACGAGTTGTTCCGCGGCGACGAGCTGCACCTCAACGGCGGTTATCGCCTGTTCGCCTTGCGCCGCCCAATACTCATAAGCGGGGCCGAGTGCTGCCTCCATCTCCTTGGCGTAGGGCGCCATGCCTTCCTGGGCTTTGAGGCCGGTGACCATATCCACGAGGCCCTTCATGGCCTCCAGCCCTTGCGCTACCAGCTGGGCTTCTTGAACGACCGCGCCCGGCTCCCGCGCCGCGAGCGCCTTGGCGTTCTGCTCTCTATACCGTTCCAGGTCTTCGCGCGCCCGGTCCTGCCGCCGCATCTCCGCGTCGTACTCGATCCCCACCGCTTCCAGCGTCGCGCCTTTCATTCTGGCGTGACTGGCCCGCAGGCTGGAATATGCATCTTCCAGGCCGCGCAGCGCCCCCCGCAGGCTGTCGACCTGCGCTGCCAGAGCGTTGAAGCGCTCCTCGGCGGTCTTCATCGCCGCCTTCAGCCCCTCGATGTGCTCGGTGCTGACGAGTTCCTTGGATGCCGCTTCCATTTTCGCGAAGATTTCGGGGTATTTCTGCTGCAACGCGGTGAAGTCCTGCGCGCTCAGGCTGGTCTTCAGCTTCTCGTACAGGCCCGCGAGCGTCTGGCGGTATTGAGTCTCCGCCTCAGTTAGCCGCGCCTGGCTGAGCGTCCCCTGCTGCACCATCTCGCGGTAGACGGCGAGCTTGCGGGTCATTTGGTCTATTTCGTCCTTGGCCGCGGCGAAGGCCTGCATTGTGGGATCGGCGGCGAGGCCGGCGGCGGTGAGCGCCATGCCGGCGGCGAGCTTGCCGATGGGCGGGCGGTAGCCGAAGCCCCAGTATCCGATGCCGCGCTCGCCCGCGCCGAACTGGTCCTGGTAGCCGATGCGCCCGCCGGCTGCCGCGCCCGTGGCGATGGCGACGTGTTCCGGGCCCCCGAGTGGGCCAAGCTTCCTGGCGAACAGCACATCGGCGGGACCGGCTTCGCCCGGCTTGATCTTCTGCCAGCCCGCCTTCTTCATCCAGTTGACGAGCTGGCCCGTGTTCTGGAAGTCAGTGGGAACGTCAAAGCCCCAGGAACGGAGATAGGCGCTGGTCGTAGCCGCGCAGAGGTTGTCCACGCCTCCGACGACACCCTTCGCGATCTCGACCGCCGCGCCGGTCATACCGGGTGCTTGGATGTACTTAACCGCCGCCTCGCGATAGGCTGCCTCCTGCTCGGCGGCATAGACGGGCGCCGTTGCCGCCACTTGGGCGTCATGCTCTGCGATAGACTCATAGGCACCGGCGGGCTGCGGCTCCGGCAAGACGAGGTTTCTTCGCTCCTGCAGCATCGCGTCGTAGGCATTCCTGACGCGCTTGGCGGCGGCGGGATCGATGCTCTCCAATTCGCCGATCGCTTCCGGGACGCCCGCCATCTGCCGGCGAAGAATGCGGTTCATTAAGTCGGCTTCGGCTTCTCCGCCCCGGGGGCCTGCTCTCTGGGGCCATCCGAACGAAACGCCAGGTTCACCCCTACGAAGATCTCTGATGGTCGCGACGAGCACGGCCAGTTCCGCCGTCACGGCGGCGATCGGAGCGAGGCTGGCTCCTATCCCTGCCAAGCTTCTGCCCAGCGCGCCGACGCCCGCGGCGGCGCCGGTGAAGTTCAGGCGCACCAGATTCCCGAAGATCTGCACCATGGCGGCGCCCGGTCCGACCACCCCATTCATCACCAGCCCCATCCTGAAGAGGGCGGGGATCACCCTCGTGTCGATGATCACGGCAGCAGCCTTGCAGTAGAAGGCGACCTTGATCAGCCAATCCACGAGTCTGACTAAGCCGCTGGCCCCCACCAGAACCGCAAGGATAAGACCCAACGCTTTCAGTCCGAAGGCGAGCTTGTTCACGCTCTCGGCCAGCGCCTCCGGGTGTTCCTTGAGACGGGCGGCCAGCTGCGCCAGCTTTCCCGTGCCCGCGGTGACCAACGGCTCCAGCAGATCGCCCAGCGCTTTCGCACCCGCCTTCAGGCCGGCCATGAACTCCGGATCGGCGGTGAGACTGGCGAGCGCCTCCCTAACGCTCTTCAGTATCCTCTTCCACTGATCGTTCACCTCCTGTCCGATAAGCGCGAGTCCAGGAGTCAGCGTATTCTTGAGTTCCTGGAGCATGCCGGCGGCTTTAGCGCGGTTCAGCTCCGTGGCTCCCGCGAAGGTGTCCCGGAAGATCCTCAGGATGGCCTCGCCCATCTGCTTGCTGGCGGCCTCGGTCGTGATCCCCGCTTCCTTGATGACCTGGCCCGTCTCGTCGAACTGGACGCCGTACTCCTTCAGCTCTTGCTTGCTGATGCCGAACCTGAGGAGCATCGGCGCGCGCAGGGCGCCGGCCTTGGCGCGCTCGTAGAACTCGGCGACCTCCTGCATTAGCATCGGCTCCTCGGCTGTGCTGAGGGCCGAGACGACGTCGCTGAAGATCTTCCATTTGTCCGTCAGCCCGCTTACGGCCTCGCCTTGGAGCAGCAGGTACTTCGTGGCGTTGCCGATGTCCTCGATCTTCAGTGGGGAGGTGGCAGCGAACTTCAGCAGCTCGGCGGTGAGCTTGTCGGCTTCGGCCTTGCTCTTGAGCAAGGTCTCGAAGCCGCGGGTGAGACTGTCGACGGTGCTCAGGGCCTTTAGGCCTTCCCGCGCCACCAGAATGAAGCCGCCGGCAAGAGCGCCAAAACCGATTCCGGCGATGCGCTGCAGGCCGCGCAGACCCTGGTCGAACTTCTGCAAGCCGTCATGGACTTGCTTAAATCCAGCTTCCAGCTTCTTGAGCTCGCCGACGGCGCCGGAGGTGCTCCCCGTGATGGTGAGCTTGGCCGTGAGGTTGCCGGCTGGGCTCATTGCTCGCCCTCCCCCGCTTCACTGTAACCTGTCCCCTGTAACCCGTCGCCCTCTTGACTCAGGAATCTTTCGCCGCGTGGATGGTCCAGCGGGTAATGCCAGCAGTCGAGCTCGGTGCGCAGCTCCGCCTCCACATCGGCGAGCCCGCTGCACCACTCGCACTCGCTCTTGCCGTTATCGTCCTGACCCGGGAGGGGCGGATTGGCATAGAACGAGTCGAGCTGCTCCTGCAGGGCTGTCACCGTCCGGCTGTGTTCGATCACGGCCATGCAGATCAGCATCTCCTCATGGCAGAGGGCCCTGGCCTGCTCGACGCCTCCCAGGGCGCCTGCCAACTCGACGAGCACTTCATGCAGGGCGGGCGGGTGCGAGGGAAGCTCGACTACTGGACGTCCGGCTTCGAGGGCTCGCTCCCGTCCGCGTTCGGCTTGCTCTGAAAGCCTGCCAGCGCGCCTTTCAGCGCGCCGGCGAAAAAACCGATGACCGCCTTCAGGTCCTGGATGTTGACTTGGAGGGCCAGAGCGGCGAGCTGCGCACCCTGGTCCCAGTCCAAGTCCAGTTTCTCAAGTTCGGCATAGCTGAGCCTCGTGCTGACGCAGGAGAGCCGGATCAGGAAGCTCGCCGAGCTCCTGAGCAGCGGGGCCGCACTGACCTCCGGGCTTTCCTCGCGGAACGCCTGGATGATTGCGTTCACGCTGACATCGAGCGTCTCCATGAGCTCGGGGAGCTTCATCCACGGCACCTTGCGGACGGTGAGGCCGAAGACCTGGGGCGGCTCGTAGGCCGCGATGGCGCTGCTCGCCTCGCCGATGCTGTTGATCTCGGTCTCGCTCATTGCTACTCCTGCTCCTGGTTCTGCTGACAACTGACAACTGGCAACTGGCAACTGCCTCGCCCTAGACGCCCGCCGAGATATCGCTGCCGTAGAAGTTGAGGGCGCTCTTGAACTCCGGGCTGAACGCGGTGAAGCTGCCGATGGCGCCCTTGGTCAGGTTGAAGTTGGCAGGCAGGGTCACCTGTTTCGCGGTGTGGAAGCGGCGACCCGGCGCGGTGAGCAGGTCGTCGGGCAGCCGGCTGAAGTCCAGCTCCCAGAAGTCGATGATGCCGCCGACGGGCCTGCGGGCGTTGGCGTCCGCGACGTTGCCATGGAGGTTGTACAGTCTCACCGGCAAGAGGCGCTCACTGCTGGCGGCGGCGCCGAAGGGCTGCACGATGCTGGGGCTGAAGACGGCCCACGTGTTCACCCGGAAGCCCTTGCCGGAATGGCTCGCAGCTCCGGTTGCGGTGAGCGCGATGCTGCCCGTCGCCTTATCCCAGGTGTAGTCCGTCCCTGACGTCAGCACGTTGTACGTGCGGGTGCTGGTGACGATGCTGATGTGCTCCAGGTTCACTAGGTCGGCGAGCGCCGGTATGGTGCCGAACACATCGCTACCGGGACCGGCGAACGTGACCTCGCTCAAGCTGCTCTCCACTATGGCCGCGAGCTTGGCGCCGGCATCCGTGATGTCGTCAGGACCCGCGAGTGCGCTCACGACCACGGCGAAATGCGTCGATCTGGGCTGCAGCGCAGTCGGGATGGGCGGCGTCCAGGCCACGTTCATGCCCTTAGATCCGGTCGCGGTGATCGGCGCGCTCGCACTCGGGGTGCCGTAGATGAATTGTCGGCCGCGCTTTTGCGTCGCGCCGAAAGGCAGCGCCAGGCTCAGGCCGCGGTGCTCGTCGGTGTCGGCGTAGACAGGGACCACCCAGACGTGGTAAGCGCCCGCGCCGAACGTGCCGGTGCCGCTTTCGGTGGGCGTGACGGCGGTCGGCACGGGGAAGACCTCGCTGAAGACCTGGGGCAGGCCGTAGGGCGTGATGTTGTAGTACTTCTCGGTCTGCTTGAGGCGCAGGATGTTGGCCGTCCGGCGCATCCGCGAAGAAATGTCCAGCGTCTGCGCCAGGCCCTGGCCGACGAAGAGGTCCTGGGCCAGCGGGCCCATGATCTCCTTGAGGCTGAACTGCACGGTGGCGCTGACTTTGCTCACCTCGCGGTCCACGACCTGGCTCTGGCCCATGATGACGTGCTCGAGGGTATCGTCCTCCATCGTGAAGCGGGCGTTCACGGCTTCCGTCTCGCCGAAGATCAGCTCGCCGTCGGTGAGTGGGATCGCGACGCGGCACTCGCCCCGGAAGACGAAGTCCTTGTCGAGCAGTTGATTGGATTGGCTCATTGCTTAGGCCTCCTTCTGTGTGTGGGCGAGAAACCCCGCCGAATCTGTCACGTTGCCCGCCTTCTGGTGGTGGGCGAACCACGCCGGGTCGAGGTCGATCCACTCGCCGGCGCGGAAGTTGTTAGGGGCATGGGCGAAGTCCCGCAGCACGTAGCACCGCACCGGCTTGCTCGGGCTGTGAGGCCGGGACGGCACTAGGGGCGCGGGTTTTACGCCGGGGGGCGGGTCCCCGGTGGACCCAACTTGTTTCAGTGAGGGCGGCGGATCGCCTGTCGCGCCGCCGGTCTTCTCTGGGGTCATTCCAGTCTCCTTGCGGTCAGATTGATCACGGCGACGTAGATGAGATCCTTGCCGCCCTTGTCGTTGTCGGCGCCGGCCCGCCCTACGAGCTGCGGGTCGATGTCCAGCTCCGCGCTCACGTCCCAGCCGTCGGCCAGCTCGGTCGAGTGCTCGAGGATCTCGGTCTTGATCGTATACGCCAGATCGGCCAGGCCGAGCACGCCGGTCCTGGACTTCACGGCGCGGGACGTTAGGACCACAGCCATGCTCATAGCGGCCTCTTGGTTCTCCTGCTGCTCGGTAATGCCCGCCACCAGGGTGGCGGCGGGGAATGCCGGCGGTCGCACATCGGCGATGCCGATCTCGATGCAGCGCAGGCCGAAGCGCGGCTTGAGCGTCGTCTCGTCGGTCAGCAGCGACTCGAGGGCGAGTAGCAGCAACGCGACGGGCGAGGTGTATGTCTCGGTCATCAGAGGGCTCCCGCCGGGCTGAAGCCCGGGAGCACCTTGGCAAGGTATGCCTGCACGACTTCGAGGATGGCGGGCATGTCGCGGTCGCCCAGCCCCAGGAACGGCCGCGGGCGGATGTTGATGTTCATGAAGATCAGGCGGGCCCCGGGGGTCTGTCTGAGCACGAGTTTGCCTTGCGGCAGGCCCTTGTCCTTAGCGCCCGGCTCGGGTAGTATCCAGAAAGGCGCGGGCTTGCTGCCGGCGCCGCCGAACTGGTGGCGCGCGGCATAGGGCAGGGGGGACCCAACCTCGGTAGTCAGGTCATCCGGCTCGCGGTGCACGATGCTGCCCATCAGGCGCCCGGTATACGTCAACGGGATGTTCTTGCCGCCTTCCCATGCGGCGAAGATAGGGAGCTTGGGCGGCCACGCCTTACCCTCCGGGTCGCTGTGCGCCTGGAAGCGGCGCTTGGTCTGGCTGACCACCATCTTCCCAATCGCACTCATCAGGCCCTTGGGACTCTGTAGGTTCGCGACGAGGCGCTGGATGGCCTCGCCGATCTCCTCGAATCCCTGGGCTTCGACGCGGAGTGCGATCTGCGCCATTACCAGTCAGCCTCCATCTTGCTGCGCCGGTCCGGGTTCGCGGGGTCGCGGGCATAGGCCGGCGCTTCGTCTTCGGTCGTGGAGCTCATGAGCAGCTGGGGCTGCTCGGTGCCGCCGGCGGAGAGCTCGCCCTTGCGCATCTCCTTGAGGCGCGCGCGGGCGCTGTCGGCTCCTCGAATCCAGGGGTTGCGGGCCGGGTCGTGGCCGGCTCTGCGCCAGAGGGCTTCGAGGGCCATAGCCACGGCATAGCGGCGCAGGGCGTCCTGCACCGTCGCGTCTGTCGTCTTCACCCGGCCAGCGAGGTAGTCGTCCACCGACGCGGTCGCGTCGGTGATGATCTGCGCCAGCAGGGCGGCCACGCCGCTGTCGGTCCAGAAATCCGGGTCCTGCCAGCTCAGGTCAGGGTCGCTCAGCGCGTTGTCGACCAGCTGGGCCAGAAGCTCCTCGCTCTGGGCGTTACGGAGATCCGCGACGGTGCAGTATGCCACTGCTACTTACCCTCCAGCTCAGCGAGACGCGCCAAGGCCGCGTCTCTCACTTCCTGCTGCGCCTTGCGCGCGAGGTCGCGCAGCACGCCGACGTGCTCGCAGCGCTCGATGGCGGGGACGAGCTCGCCGAGCGTGAGCGCGTTGGGGTTGACTTCGACGCCGGCGGCGGTGACCGCCCGGATGGCGCGGCCGCCGCTGTACGTGAGGGCGAGGATGTCGCCGCCTGCCGGATGTTCCTTTTCAGGCAGGAGCAGGCCCAGGCGGCTCTTGGCTGCTTGTCTTACGGAGGGATGCGCGCTGTCCGCGGCGACGGTTTCGAGGATCGCTTTGTTCGAGCACCGGGCGACGGCGAACAGGGCGTCCGAGACGCTGCAGGCGTTGAGCGCGCGTAGCGTCCAGGGGCCGGTCCGCACCCAGACCGCATGGTCCAAGCGCTCGCGGATCACCGGGTAGCGGTGCTCATTGAGGAGCGGCTCCTCGATCGGGAAGCCCGGCCACCATTGCTCCAACGGCTCCGCAGCTCCCTCCGCGCAGAGGCGTCGCTCGGGCTTATTGGGCACGAGGATGATGTCGCCGGGCGTCAAGACGCGAGATGCCAGCTGCCTGGCGGCAGTCACGACGATCGCTCCCTCGATGGGCGAGGGCGAATCGACGGGCGTTAGATTCATGACGAGCGCGGGCTTGACCGTCATCGTCTCGTTGGCCGGAGAAGCCGGTGGAACCGGCGGCGGGGCCGGCTTAGCCAGCCCCGCCTTCTCAGTCGTTGTCGTTTTGGTTTTTGCCATGCTCAGTCTCCCTAGCTCGCGCCCGTGGAACCGAAGGCGCATTGCCACAAGCCATAGCCCATGTTGTAGCGGGCGCGGGCTCCGAAGAGGAAGGTGTCGCCCTTGAAGACGCTTTCGCTCGCGGGATCGGTGACCGAATCGAACTGCGGAGGAATGCGCTCCTGATAGATGAGCGGCCGCACCGGCTGCCCGGTGTCCAGCAGGAACCAGTAGTGGTCCGTCAGGCCCGGTAGGACCTTGAGCGTGAACATCTGATTCAGGGCGTTGCCGATCAGAGCCGTCCCGCTGATGGTGATTTCGCTGTTGAGCATGTTCCGCGCTGCGATCTCGTCCATGGCGGACACCACGAGCACGTTCGGCCGGATGCCGAGACGTTTGCCGCGATCATCCTTGAACTTGACCATCGCCGCGTAGGCGGCGGCGAGGTAGCCGCTGGCGTCCACTTTGTGGGTTTCGTTGTTGACCTGCGTGCCGCTGTCGCCCTCGGAGTGGGTCGCGCAGCAGAAGTACTGGCCGTCGTAGCAGGTCTGGGTGAAGGCGCCGTTGAGCAGGTCGGTGAGCAGCTCGTCGGGGTGCTGGGCGGCGCGCATGCCCAGACCGGCGATGCGCGGGCGGATCATGCCCAGCTGGTCGTCCTCGATCGCTTCGCGTTCGACCGGGACGGTCAGCTCCCACTTCTTGTTGATGATCTCGTAGTGGTAGTTGCGCAGCCCGGAGAACGTGCGCTCGCCAACCCACTCCCGCATGCCGGGGAGGGCGCCGAGCCAGCTATAATCCTCGCTCTTGTGAGTGCTCGGAACGACGGTGCAGAGGTCTTGATACTCCGCCGTCGTCTGCCCGAGCGTTTGGGTGAATAGGGCCCGGTATCCGGTCGTCAGGCCCGCCAGGAAGTCGGCTGTTACGATGCGTGCCATTGGCGTGCCTCCTTAGTTGACCGCCCGGTCGATTCTGACCCAGACGAGGGACCCGTCCAGGGTTTCGAGGTCGCCGACGTAGTCGCCGCCGCCCGCCAGGTTGGTCTGCGCCAGCGCCTCGACCAGCCCTGTCCCGTCGTTGCCCGTCTTGTTGGCCACGCTCACCAGGGCGTTGGCCTGGGCGTTCGCCGCGATCGCCGTGATGATGTCCGACGCGATCGTGCTGATGGCGCTGGTGGCGCGGGCCAGGTTGACCACGATCCGCGTCCCGCTGACCACGATGCTCAGGCTCGCGGTGGTTCCACCCGGGTCGACGTACTCGATCGTGATCAAGTTGCCGAGCGGGCCGAGCAACGGCGCCCTGGCCGTGAACGTCAGGTCGTTGTTCGTGTGGCCGGTGAGGTTCGTCGAGTAGTTGGCGACGGCCAGCACGAGCGTGTTGTCGTCGCTGACGCCGAGCGGCTGGCCGACGTTGGCCTGGGTGATGGTGCCCGTCTTGGCGAACTTGTGCAGGCCGCGCTTGAGTACGCGCACGACTTTGCTCCCGCCTGATGGGTTGACCACCTCCTCGATGGCTATGCCGACGAAGAGGCCACCGCCGATACTCGCTTCCACGGCGTAGCCCGTGCCGTCGATCATCACTAAGCCGCCCTTGTAGATGGTGGTTGCGGACTTGACCGGGTAGGCGATAATCTCGCCCGGCTTCTCATCCCGTTGCGTGCTTGCCGGCAGCGCCATTTAGGCACCTCCTTGCTTCTGCGCCGTCAGGGTCTTCGGATCGAAGCCCGACGCCTTCAAGCCCTCTGCGAACTCGGGTGTCATGGCCGCCATGTCGAACTCGCCGGGGGCGGGCTTCGCGATCTCGCCGTAGTGGACTAGCGGCGGTCCCGCCTTGAGCGTCTTGACGACCTGATCCGTCGCCGCTGCGTTGCCGTGCACCGCGTCGAGGACGCCGCGCACGCTCTCCTCGTTGGCGGGCACGATGTAGCCCTCGCGCTTCAGGCCCGCGATGAGGCTGTCGATGGCGGCGACCTTGCTGCGCATGGCCTCGCTCGTCCTGTATTCCTCGACTTCCGCGCTGAGCTTGCTGACTTGCTCGCTCAGCTTGCCCACGTCCGTCTCGAGGGTTTTCTCGTGCTGCGCCTTGTAATCGTCGCGCTCCTTGGTGAGCGCTTCGACCGAGGCGAGCAGCTTGTCGCGTTCCGCCGCCAGCGCCGTCGCATCCTCAGCCCCAGGCGGAGCCTGGGCCGGGGAGAGCGGCGCCTTTGGCGCGTTGCCTGTGCCTTGAGGGGGCATGGGCACCTCCGGGGGGGATTGATTACTGCGGGCATCGCCCGCGATAGTGAGGATGCGCTGGCCAGCCGCGGCGGCGGCCAGGGGATACGCATAATATTGAGGCTCGGGCTGGTTTTCATCCCGTTGATCAGGTTCGCGAGCGGGCATCGGCCCTAGCGCGGGGACGGCGGGACGATCCAGACCGAGGAATCCCAGTCCGGTCAGATAGCGCTCGAATTGCCCATAGAACTTCTTGCCCTCCAGGTACTGCGCGTCATGCCATTCCATGCTTCGGGTGGGCCACTGGCCGCGGTCGATCTCATCCGCGAGCCAGTAGTCCATGATCGCGAGGTCCGCATAGAGCACGCCGGCGCGAGTGGAGAGCGCGATAATCAGGCCCAACGCAGGGCCGAGAGCGCTCCAATTCCATAGACGGGGATGATCGCAATTGACGGTCGCGCAGGACCAAAACGGGTCGTAGTTCGCTACGAGCTCGTCGAAATAAGGCTGATCGAACGTCACCGGCACCGGCGGCCAGGCGGGGGTGTACGTCCCCACTTTGCAGATGGGCACGCCGAGGTAGATCGCAGAACGCGGATCGAGCGGATAGTCAGCCGTGCCGTCGGCGGCGGCGGTGAGAATGCGTCTCATCGACTCTTCTCCTCAAATAGCTTCGTCAGTTGCACCAGAAGTTCTGAGGGCGTCAACTTGCCCGCATACCACGATTCCGCTAGTCGCCCAGCATCGCTCCGCCGGCGGCTGGCCTCGCGAATCCGTTCCTTGTCTGCCGCTTTCTGCTGTCTGCGCTGGCGGGCGCGGCGTTGGAAATCAGCTTCCCTGGTGCCGGGCGGTTTCATCTGATCTGCTCCTCCAGGTTCTTGTATCGCTCATCGCTCGGCGCCCAGGCGCCGAACGGCGCGGCCACGCCCTTGCCGCCGGGTCCGGAGTACCATTCGGGTTGGTTCACCGGCGGCGCCGTCTGCGGCTTCACGCCTGACCTCTCCAGCATCCCGACTGTGACCGTGGCGATGCTCGACCCGCAGTTGAAGTGCAGGGGCGGGATATAGCTGCGCCAGGTAGGATCGTCCACCGGCCAGACCTTGCCCGCCATCTCGACGCACGTCGGGAACTGAGGATCGGGGTTGATGAACTCGATGTACGGGAACAGCTCCTTGTCCGCCCAAACCTCGTCCATTTGCGCCGTGTTGTACGCCTTCGCCAGGTTCGTGTGGTAGATCGTCTCGACGTGCCAGGCGTGCAGCGCCGTCCCCTGCTCGACGTAGCGCGCCTCCAGGCGGTCGTAGAGGTAGTCGGCGAACTGCTGCACTGTCCAGCCCCAGTGCATCGCGTCCTGCATCGCGCCGCCGATGTGGCGCACGTCGGCCTCGCAGAGATCCCAGGCGGTGAAGCTGGCGTGGCGCCCGAGGGCGTCCAGCCTGTAGAACTCCTCCCAGGTCAGGCCCTCGTGCACCATGCGGGTGAACACGCTGAGAACCTCGCGCGGGATCATCCGCCGCGTCCCGAAGAGCGGCTCGATGAGCGGGTTCACGCGCGGCGCGTTCTCATCCGCTGCCCCGAGGATCGCCATGTGCCCGGCGGCAGCGGCCTTGCCGGCGCTTTTTATCGCGCTCTCCCGGCCGACTAGATACCCGACGATCAGGTCGTCGTTGAGGCGGTCCCGCAGGCTGATGCGCATCTCCTCCGGCAGCGCCCATTCATCCCAGGGCAGCTTCGCCGGGTCGCCGACGGGCTCGCCTGCCTTGAGGCTGAGCTTTCCGGCCTGCTCGATGATCCAATCGCGGGTGAAGTCGGGTAGATCCGCCATGAACTTGGCGCAGGCGGATACTCCCCTCTGCATGAGGTCGGCGAGCGTCCGGCTGGGCAGTTGCCCCTCGCTGGCCGCCAGGCCATATACGCGCGCCCTGGCTGCGAAGTCCGCACTCATGACGGGGTGAGCATCGCGCCCGGCGAGAATCGCCTGCCCTGCCCCCTGGGTGAAGCCTGAGGGGGCGGCGAAGGGATTCGGCGCGGGTGCCGGCGGCATGAGCACGTCGTCCTCTGCTGTCCCGGCGGGAAGCTCGGGGCGGATCAGGTTGCTCTCCGCGTAGACCTGCGCCTTGCTCAGCGGGAGACGCAGTTTGTTCAAGGCCATGTCGAACTTGTTCAGGTTCGCCGCCGCGTCCTCGGGGGCGTCCACGTCGATCTGATAGGTTGGGTAGACGCGCTGGCCGGGCGCGAAGTTGAGGTCGACGATCCAGCGCAGCAGCGCATTGACCGTCTGGCATAGCGCCTGCGCATCCTGGGCGATGATATCGCCGCGTACGAGCAGATGCACCTTGCCCAGCGAATACGACCCGGTGTCACTCTGCTGCGTCGTGAGCGTCTGGCCGAGCACCAGCTTGCTCTCGGCAGCATCGAGATACTCCAGGAACGTCTTGTATGAGGAGACGGTGCCCACGCGCTGCGCCTCGAAGAGGTCGACGGCGACGCCCTCGGGGATCAGCAGCCCCGTCTGTTGCTGGATGCTGCGGATGATCTTGCGGTAGTTCTCTTTCTCGCTGTCGGTGGCCTGCGCGGGGTGCGTGAGCTTGACCGTCGGGCTCGCGTACTTTTCGTTGAACAGCTGCCACCAGAACAGCGCGTCGCGCTTGAAGAGGCTATGGAAGTACGTGCTGCTGGCCAGCCCGGTCCCGTACGGGTTCTCGTATTCGCCCAAGGGCGTGTGCACGATGAACGTTCGCTCCGGCACCTCGACGCCGTCGATCATCGCGTCCGGCGTCAGCAGGCGGAGCTCGCTATCGGCGTTGAAGAGGAACCGCCGCGGGTGGCGCTGCATCAGCTTCAGCGGCCGCACCGTCTCGCGGCTACCGCCTCCGGGCAGCTCCAGGCTGTCCAGCGTCCATAGCACCTCGTGCACGCTCAGTCCGAGGTAGATGGCGCCCTGCATCTGGCGCAGGTCGGTCTCCCAGCCTTCGAGGGCGTGGACCGCCGCCCGCGCCAGCTCGGCGCAGGCCATCCCCGCCGGCGTCTCGTTGCCCGGCTGGATGGCGCGCGGCGCCGCCAGCACCGCGCCGATGCGTTGCGCCAGCACGCTCTGGAGGTGCAGATCGCGGGTGCGGATCTCCTCGTACACGCCGTAGGGATATCGGTACTCGCCATGCTTGGCCTGGGCCCTCGCCAGCGTCACGTCGGGATTCGGCAGGATGTCCAGGTATTCGGCGCCCGTCTCATAGGTGTCGCGCTTGGAAGGCGCCACCTCGATTCGCAGTGCTGGGCGGGGCGCCGTCGCGGGGGCGCTCTGGGCCGCGAGGCTCTTCTGCCAGGGCCAGCGCATCATGCCGGCGCCTCGGTGGCGCGGCATTCCGTGGCCGCGGCGAACATGCCCTGCTGCGCGCACCGCTTGCGGGCGATGTCGCAGTAGTGCTCGTCCAATTCGATGCCGATCCAAGGCCGCCCCACGCGATTGCAGGCCACGCCCGTCGTGCCGCTGCCGAAGAAGGGGTCGAGCACCAGGCCGCCCGTAGGCGTCATGGTGAGCTTCGCCAGCCACTCCATGAGCGCCAGCGGCTTGACCGTGGGATGGTCGTTGCGATACCCGCGCTGCGACGTTTGCGAAGCGCGCGGCGATTCAAGACCAGCACTGCCAGGTTGACGCCCGGTGGTTTCGGCGGCAGAGCGCGTGTCCAGCGCGCCACACCCCGCGCTGCGCTCGGAGCTGCTCGCCTTGGCGGTGTAGAAGAACCGCGAGGCGCCGCCGGAATCGAACTGACCTCGGTTAAAGGATTGCTTCTCCTTATCCCAATTCTCTCCCGGCTGAAAGCGGTATGCCGTGTTCGTAGTCATGCCCATTTGGCCACTGATCACCCCGCTCGCCTCGTCCAGCAACGCGGCGGCTTCCTCGTCCAGCACCACGTTGGCGGGCCAGCGGCCTACATTCGTATCGAGAGGCTGACCTGGATAGGTGCGTCCCATTGCTCCAACTTCAGTCCGCCGGGGTATGAACGTTCCACTATGCAGTGTGTTGCACCGCGCCATGTCCGCCGCGTCCTTTGGCGCTGTCGGTATCCGCGTCCCGTCGATGTTCAGTCCCGCCACGCCATGCTTGAGCGCGTTGGCGGCGAACGTCGCTTCGCAGCGCTTGCGCGCCATGATGATCGGCTCCCAGGCGGGCTTGAGCGCCGTGCCCCAGCCGTCCCAGAGCTTCGCGGCGTCGGTGGCCGGGATTGACGTGCGGCAGTTGCGCTCGACGCCTTCAGGGTCGGTCATCCATGGCCGTATCCAGCCGGGATGATGGCCTTCGCTGGTGCGAGTCCCGAGCTTCAGAGCGTTTGCCTGGCGCGGTCCGCGAACATCTCCGAGTTCCCGCGCCGCGCCCGCCGCCTTGTCTATCGCCTTGCTGATGTCGAGGCTCTTCGGGAAGCCGCTGCCGTAGAGCCACATCAGGCAGTCGGTTATCTCCCAGCCCGCATCCTCGATGGCGCAGGCGAGCCGGTGCCAGGTGCGCGTACCGCCGAAGCACATCATCATGGCGCCGGGCTTGCAGACGCGCAGCAGCTCCGCCGCCCACGCCTGGCACCACGCTTGGTACTCGCGGTCGCGGCGATGGTCGTAGTCCCCGGCGATCATCGCCGATCCTTCGCGCTGCCCGATGCAATCGATCTCTCGTTGCTTCTCAATGCGCTCCCGCCTGAAGCTATCCCACCCCTTGCCCATCATGCCCAGGCCGTACGGGGGATCAAGGAGGGCCGTGTCCACGAAGTTGTCCGGCCAGCCGCGCATGACTTCCAGGCAGTCCCCCTGGTAGACGCAGTTCGGCTCCGGCTGCGTGTTGCTGCCTTCTGCCATCTGCCTACTGCCAACCGCGAGACTCACCACTCCTCCCCGATCCCGGCGCTCGCGCGCTCCACGCCGCTCGTCTCCGGCGCGCCGGCGGGATGGCGGTGCTCCAGGGCATCCTCGCAGGCCCCGCTCACGGCGTCGAGCAGATCGTCGTTGCGCCCCAGCGGGTACGTCTCCGCCTCATCGATGAGCGCCTGCTGAGTCGCATCTTCGAGATTGAACTTCACCTTGTCGTTGCCGACCAGGATGGCCCAGCTCTCCATGCGCTCGTGCTTGCCGCGCGTGCTGTTCACCGGCTCGACGCGCATCGCCCGTTCCTCCAGCACGCCCTGCGCCAGCCATACCTGGCAGGCGTTGCTCTCGATCCTCTGCTTCAGTGGGCGCCAGTCGTCGTATTCCTGATGGCAGGCGTCCACCTGCGCCCGGTAGGGGCCACGCAAGCGGTAGAGACCGAGCAGGTACATCACCTCCGTGCGCGGGTCGATGCCGATGGTGGCGATCGCGCACCAGTCATTCGCATCCTGTTTCGCCCCTCCGGTGGGATCCACGCGCTGGACTACCAGCAGCCGCGCGCCGTTGTACTCCGTCCCGCCGTCGCTCGTGCGCGCCAGCAAGGCCCGGTTGTATCCGTTGCGCGTGAACTGCTCGCGGAAGAAGATGCGGTCGCTCTCCGCTTGCGGCTTCAGCAGCCGCTCGATGGCGTAGGCGCGCGGGCCATGCTCCCTTTCCAGCCGGCGGCATTCCTCGAACGGGAACATCTCGGGCCAGTTCGGCTTCTGCTCGCTGTTCTCGACTGGTACCTCCGGCCCTTCCCAGCCCTTGCCATCTGGCGGCGGCTTGCGCAGCCAGCTCAGCAGGCAGTCATGGGAGAGATAGGTGCCGAGGAAGACCATCGAGGCGCCGGGTCCGAGACTGCCGATCACGTCCTCCTCGATCCACTGCCGCGCGTTGCGCATCTGTTCAGGCGAGCGCGCCATCTTGCGCGTCTGCGCGTCGTCGAGGATCACCAGGTCCGGGCGGTACCCCTCATAGGACTGTCCGCGGATGTTGCCCCCTAGCGGCATGCCCGCGATGCGGCAGCCGTTGCTCAGGATCACTTCCTTGTCGGTGTATGAGACCCATTGCCCCTTTTTGTCGCGCGCCGGCTTGAGGCCGGGGTAGTCCGCCATGAGACGGTCGTTCAACTCCAGCTCGCGTGTGACGTTCCGGACGCGCGTGAGGTATTCCTTCTCCTCGCTGGGCGCGCCGATCACGACGATGTTGCGCCGCTGCTCCGTCGCCGCCGCATACAGAGATAGGATCTCCGTCCCGTAGGTGCTCTTCGCGAAGAGCCGGGCATAGGCTCCGGCCATCTGCGCGTTGGCGGTCGAAACCGCCCCGTAGAGCCGCGCCGTGAGCTCGTGGTGGAACCATGCCGGCGGCACGAAGAGCTTCAGCCGGTCATTCTGGCGGACCATGCGATGCTGGAAATACGTCAGCGCGAACCGCATCAGCGGGTCCCGCGCCATCTCGATGCGCGCCAGGTATGCCGCGCGCTCGAGCCGCTGCAGGTTCTCCCGCACCTCGACGTGGACCTGCGTCCGCATCTTTTCACCCGCAACTGGCAACTGGCAACCGGCAACTGCGCCCTTCTCAGGCATTCGCCACCTCTATGCCGGCGCCATAACCGCGCAGCTCGGTGAGCAGATGCTCGCTGCGGCTCAACAGCGCCGCCGTCTCGTCTGCGGTCGGTGCCAGGTCGAGCGGTGTCTGCCGGGCGGCTTCCTCGACTACGGTGAGCATCAGCACGTCGCGCGCCAGCTTGACCGCGCCGATGAGGGTCGTCTGCATCGCCAGCAGGCCAGCGGCAAACCCGGCCCTCATCCGGCGCCGCGGCGCGCGCGGCTTGAACTCCGAACCGAACTCGATGATCTGCTGCTCCACCGTCTCGACGTGCTCGACCGAGGGGCAGAGGAAATAGTCGTCCAACAAGTCCTGCACCCGTCCCAGGTTCAGCGCTGCGCGCTTGACGATGGCGTGCAGCTGCTCGCCCGCCTCCGCGCCCCGCTCCTCCTGGAGCTCGCGCAGCCGGCGGCACGCCGCCTCCCGGAACGCCTGCACGTAGTCGGTGAAGCGGATGCCTCCCGGCAGGCGCGCGCGCGCGTGGTTCCTGCTGAGCGTGTCCGCGCGCAAGTCCACCGCCGGGTGCGCCGCGATGCTCTTCCAGGCTAGGTTCTCGGCATGGAGCTCCGCGGCGATGAGCCAGCGGTATGGCAGGAGCTCGCGCTCGGAAAGTCCGAGGTTCGCGTAGACATCGGGCCAGGGGAGGGGCAGGCCTGGGAACCCGTCCTTTGGATCTACGCGGGGGCAGCGGAGCAGCAGCAGCCGGTCCGCGACCTCGCGGTGCTCCAGGGGCAGCGCTGCGGCCACGGCGCCTTCCGCGCTCATCGCGACCTCGCGGCGAAGGAGGGTGACAGTAAGGCGGCGACCAGAGGATCCCGGCCTGTTCCCTGTTCCCTGTAACCCGTAACCTGACTTCGGGGGGCCCCAAACGGCGGATGAAGTATGGGTCTAATGCGGACTAGGGTAGAGCGGGCGCCCCTGCCCGCCTCCCTCTGTTTAGAAGAGGCGCGGCGGGACGAGCCTACCGGGATGGGGCCACCATCCAACGAGAGGCCGGTCTCGCAAGTCGGCGGCTTACGGAGCGGGCCCGCCGCACCCCAAGGAGGAAGGCATAGGACTGCCATCGCTCAGCTTATACAGCATCTTGGGGACAGTTGGGGGATAAACCGCACAGATGCGGAATAACCGCAAAGTGGCCATCCTCAAGGCTGGAAGTCGGCCTGAAGGCTCAGCACTCGGTGCATCCAGTATTGGCAGCTACGCTCGGAGGGTGCCCAGGGGCCATGCTGCTCCTTCAGCGCCCTAGCGATCTGCGCCGCCGTGCAGTCGCGGTTGAAGCGGTCGGCATAGATCTCATATACCGCCAGCAGCCGCTCGTCCCGCCGCGCCAGCTCCCGCCGCAGCGCCACGTCCCATTCCGGCAGCTTGCGGCCGCCGGGCCTCAGGTAGTCGTCAGCGGCGGCGCCTGGCAACTGGCAACTGGCAACCGGTAACTGGTTCTTCTGCCTCATCTCTCACGCTCCTCTTCAGCCCGCCGCTTCGCCCGCCGCTCAACCAATTCCTTATAACCTGTATAGTCCTTATGACACGATGACACCTTGTGACGCGTTATGTATATATTGCTTGTATGCGATTTAGGCGGTTATTGAAAGTCACTTAAGAGGGGGTAGTCGCACGCGCGGAAAACATGTGGAACGTGTCACAACGCGTCATCGTGTCACAAACGGGGAGGGGCGCGGGTCACAACAGCGGCTCCGCTCCCGGAGTCGGGATGTAGCCTCCGGCGTTGATCGCGATTCCCAGCCACCAACGGCTCAGGCCGCTGCGGTAGCCGGTGGCATCGCGCGGCACGTTGTACTTCAGGCTCAGAAGATCCTTCATCCGCCGTCCGAAGCGCGTCTGACTGAGGCAATATGCGCCGCTCTCCTCGCAGTGCTGGACATAGGCCCGGTATAGTTCGGTGACGGTACATCGAGCCTGCGGCTCGAAGAGACACCGAGCATCTGTAAAGGGGCGGAGGGGGTCTTGCTCCTCGAAGTACTCCGCCGTGGCGGTCTGCACGCTCGGCGGCGGCGCCAGACCGGACTTACCGTCGGCGACGCGCTCGTAGTACTCCCGCAGGCCGTCCAGCGCCCAGTTCAGGATGCCGCTCAACTCCTCGCGGAGCGTGCGCTTGAGGAAGGGGTCTCGGTCCTCGATGGCGATCGTCACGCGGAAGGGGATCAGGAGCACCCGCCGGCGCATCGCCTCGTCCACGTTGCGTAGTTCCGGCATATGGTTAGTCACCACCACCGGGATGAACTCCGGCACGAACTCGAAGAAGTTGCCATGGGAGAAGCGCGCGGCGATCTTCTCGCCGCCGGTCATTACCTTAACCAGGCTCTCCGCGAGCCGCTGCCCCTCCTCCGTCTCAGCCATGCTCACCAGCCGCGCGCCCTTGAGCCGCGCCAGCGCGAACACTTGGTTGTTGCTGCCGCCCTCCCTGGCCAGCACCGTCTCGCTGGTCGTGGTCGCCGCGTAGTCCCCCAGCAACTCGCTGATGGTTTCCAGGAACGTGCTCTTGCCGTTGGCGCCCGTGCCCCACAAGAAGGCGATCACCTGCTCGGGGTTGCCGCCGAACAGGCAGTACCCCGCCAGGCGCCGCATGAAGGCGATGAGCGCCTCATCCGCTCCGAAGATCTCGGAGAGAAACATCGTCCAGCGCTCGCAGGGCGCGGCCGGGTCAAAGACGACCGGGGCCAGCTTGGTGATGCGCTTGCCTGGATCATGGGGTAAAGGGGGTGAGGCCAGGCCCTCGGCGCTCAGGTTGAGGAGGTGGCTCTGCACGTTCAAGAGCAGCGGGTCGGCGTCCAACTCATCGGGCTCGACGGCCACGCGCCGGTCGGCGGCTGCCAGGCTGAGCAGCGCCTCCATGCGCTGGCCACCGAGCGTCTGGCTCGCCCAGTGGCAGCACAGTCCGCGCGCGTCCGCCGCCGGGACCTTCTGCGTCTCCTCGGTGCCGGCGGCCTTGGCGTTCACATCCTCGCCCCCGATGGCCAGGGCCTCGCCGCTCATCTGCCGGGCGCACTCCCGCGCCAGGTCCCGCGCGCGGCGCGTGGTGTCCAGCCGCCAGCGGCCCTCCGCCTCGACCCAGATGTACCAGCCGCCCAGCAGCTCGCAGCTGAGCACGCGCCCGCCGTTCAACTTCAGGAAGCGCTCGGCGTTGCCCTCGTCGGTAAGGTTGAGGAGAAGGCTCAGCTCGTAGCGGTATGGGTTGACCCCCGTGCGGCCCTTGACGGGCTCTCGCGGCCCACCGCTGACGGGTCCGGCCCCCCAGCCCCGATCAGGCGGATGGGCGGCGCGTCCGGCGCGTCCGAGCAGCCAGACGCTCCCCTGATTGAGCACCTTCTCCCCGAGCAGGCTTGAGAGCTCCTGCCAGCCCGCCACCGCCTGCCCCCGGCCCAGCTTGTCGTAGCTCGCCCGAAGCGCGCCCAAGCGGTTCTCGGCCTCGTCGTCGTGCGCGGCGCTGCAGAGCGCGGCCATCCAGGCTTCGGCGCGCTCGCGCGGCATCCCGGCCTTGCTCCACCAGCCGCCGAGCAGCATTGCCAGCTCGTTTCGCGCGCCGATCCGCCAGTGGCGGCAGAGCAGTGCCAGGCCGGCCAACGTCTGCGCGGCGTCGAAGAGCGCCTTGGCCTCGATGCGCGGCGGCCGCATCTCCGCGCCCTTGGCCCACTGCACGAGCTCGCCCTTATCCGCACAATCCAGCTCCGGCGTGCCCGGATGTAGGCTCGGCGGGACCATCGTCTGGCCGCCCGTATAGCGCACCTCGATGAGGGTGACTTTCTTCGGCGGTTTGCCCGGTTCCGGTTCCTCGTCAGGAATGATTTGATACCGCTTGGTTCCGGAGATGCGGCCCGGCTGTGGCGGGATCTCGCAGACATACCAGTAGTGGGAGAGCCCGGTCGACAGCCGGCCGTGCCGCATAGGGGTTGGGGGGAGGAGGTGCGGCGCCAGGCGCACCGCCGCCGGATCGTCGAGATCGACGTCGACGAGGTGCCCGCTGGCCTCGCCCAGGATCAGCCCTAGGTTATCGCCCGGCCGGAAAGCCTGCTCGATGTCGTCCTCGGCCAGGCGCAGGTTCGGCCAGTCGGCGACGCGGGGCGCTTTGTCCGTCAGCGGGATGGGAAACCAGCCGTGCCGCCGGTATTCAGCGGCGGCGCTGAGGATGAGCTTGTAGTGCTCTTGTTGGTTCACGTCTCCTCAGTGCGGGGAGGATTCCTCGTAGGGGTGGGTCCCAGCGCCCGCCCGCATTTAGATGGCGATGTCAAAGGGCAATGCCGCCCCGGTTTGACTGCCACAGGGCGCATGCAGGGCGGCGTTGAGTAGGTCTATGAAGCGCTCGATTTCCTCCCGTGGCGGCTCTATGCTGTATGGACCCGACCGGCGAGCAGCCCGTCACAGGGTTCCATGTCTTGTCCGTCCATTCCGTGAGGCTGTCGCCGCTCATAGCTCGCTCCAGAGCGTGATGCGCTCGCGGCCGACGTGCACCTCGTGCACCGGCCGCAGCTTACGCTTGATATAGCCTCCGTCCCAATCAGCCTTCGCGAACCCGTAGACCTCGATGCTGCTCTGCGTGCGCGCGCCGGCGGCGATGGGCGTCTCGCGGCTGATGGTCCCCGCGGTCAACTCCGCCAGCACGATGTCCACCAGCCGCCCCACCGTCAGATCCTTGCGGCTCATCGCATCAGCACCAGACTGCAGGCCTGGAGGAGTTCGCGCAACGCTGGCTCATATATCGACTTGACTAGTTGCCGCGGCGGGAATCCGTCCGGCATGCAGGCGGCTTGAAGTGCGTTGATAGCAGCGGCGAGGCGAGAATCCAGCCTCTCCAGCGGCGAGGGCAGCAACGGCGGGGATTTGACATCGAGGACCGGCAGAGGCGCTGGGAGTTCTTCAGGAACCTGAAAGCCGTGGCGCATGAGAGTAGCCCTTAGTGCCTCCTCAACCGTGGTAATCTCGGGCAGGATGCCCATGAGAGCAGCCCTTAGTGCCTCCTCAACCGTGGTAATCTCGGGCAGGATGCCCGCTCCACGGACATGGAGCGGGAAGCCCTCATATAGGCCGTATGAGAAGGTTTCGTGGCCGTCCTCGTAGCGCCACTTGGTGACCCGCGCTACCCGCTGCGGCCCGAGTATGTAGTCGGTGGCTATCTGTGAGGCGAGTTTGAATTCGGGCAAGATGAGTGGCTCACAGGCGAAGCCATCCTCGATCAGTTGATCCTCGATAGAGCGCTCGTCGCGATCTATGTGGGAAGGATTATCCCAGCACTGGCCGCATCGGCGGCATTGCAACGCGGGCGGATCGAAGCCTTCTTCGACCGGCGGGGTAAGGCGATCCCGAAAGTCGAGGTCGAAGGGCTCGACATGCCCATCGCGGCCGCAGGCCGGGCAATGCGACTCGTAATACCAGAGATCAACCACTTGATTCCTCCTTGCGATCCCGGTCGCTCTCCAGGGCGGGTCGGATGTAGTGCTTCCAGAGGCGCCGCTCGACTCTTAGCAAGCCGTGATATCCCGGCCGGCGCAGCTGGCGGCTCATGCCTTCCGACCCTCTCCGCGGAGCACCGAGGCATTGCGCTGCAACTCCAGCAGCCGGTTCGCTGGCATACCGTTGTTGCGCGCCATCAGCAGCTCCACCTCGGCACGCAGCAGCACGTCTTGCTCCCACCTCGCCAGCGGTACCACCCAGACATGCGGCACGCTGTGCCCCGGCCCGCCGTTCTCCGTCTTGCCGCTCACCTTGCGGCAGGCGAATCCCAGGTTCCGCAAGTCCCGGCTGGCGATGCCCGTACGGCCATAAACCGCCACCACGGGCCCAAGGCGCCGGTCGCTGCAACGGTGCAGCGTGAGCATCACCACGGCCTGGGATCTTGTAGGGGCGGACCCCTGCGTCCGCCCTGACTTCTCCGGCGTCTCCCCAGGGGCGGACCCCTGCGTCCGCCCGGCCTCCTCGTCCTGCTGGCAACTGGGAACCGGCAACTGGGAACTGCTCATTTCCTCAGCCATCCCTTGCCGGGTATCTTCGCCGCCCGGCCCAGCGAGCGGAGCTCGATGAGGAGCGCCAGGAGCTCGCCATGTTGATAGATGCCGAGATGCCCGGCGTTGAGGTAGGCCAGGAGCCGGTCTAGGCCCTGCGGATAGCGCGGGCTGAGGTTGGCGCAGACGTGGTCGAGCAGCAGCTCGCGGCTGGCTCGCACGTGTCTCTGCTGTGCCCGCAACCGCTCCATCGCCATCGCTTCCTGGCCCGTCAGGTGATATTCATAGCGGCGCGGCGCGGGGGAGAGTCCGGGGATGACGCTCACGCGCTCAGCCCCTTGGAGATGACCGCGAGTTCCTCCCGCTCCTTGAGAAGGGCGGCGCGGCGCTCGTCGACGACGCCTAGTTGGCGGACGACTTCGGTCAGCCGTTGCTCGACCATCTGGCGCATCTTCTCGGTCACGCTCAACTTGACCCGCTTTCTCCGCTCGCCGAGGACCTTGAACGGCGTCCTCTCACGGCTTCCCGTGGCGTCCGCCGCCGGTTCCGTCGCCAAGGCGCGGATGAAGATCCGACCCTTGATCTCCGGCTCCATGACGATGTCGGCGAGGCGGGTTGTGTCGTGCTGAAAGCCGGTATCGTCGGCTCGTTCGAAGTTCGCCGCCCTCCCTGGCGATGCCTTCCGCTGGCAGCGCCAGACATACGGGCCGATCTCGATGCAGCGCTCGAGCTCGCACTCGCTCAGCAGCCGCAGGGCCTCGCGCCGCGATTTGATTTGCATCCCGCCCGGTTTCATGGCTTCCCCCTCCCATCCGGGCCGATCTCCTGGAGCGTGGTCGCGTTCACCAGCTTTGCCACCCGCACGTCGCGCAGCCGCCGTAGCGCATCGGTCTCAAGGTAGGGACTGCTGGGCCTCGTGCCGAATTCCATGACGCGCTGCCAATAGCTCTCTCGTCCGTCGCCCTTCAGCCCTGAGGGGCAGGCCTCCTTACGGTACAGCGCCGAGCGGGTGACCACCAGCGCGCCTACCGGCAAGCCGTTCAGGATCGTGGGTCTCATCTCGCAACTCCCAGCAGCAGGCAACCAGCCGCGAAGAAGCCGAACCCGGCGACGAGGAGGAAGAACGTTCGCCCCATGACGCAGCCGGCCTGCGCCGCCTTGGCGTCCCGCATCGCCGCTCTCGTAGGGATGTAGCCATGCTTCGCCCAGGCATCGCGCTTATAAGCCAGCCGGGCCTCCTTGAAATCCTTGTCCGTCCGCGGCGCGCTCATCGCTTCCGTCCCGAGGTTGAAGCGGGAGAGCGCCCGGGCAGGCGCTCTCCCTGGGCGAAAAACGGGGGGTTGACAAGACGAAGGGTCCGGCGACCCTGCTGTATGGCTTCCGCGCCGCCGGACCCAGGAAGAGGAAGGCATTGATGGCGAAGGTCTGCGAGTAGGCGTTCGTAGTCCCGCTGCGCCTTGGCGCGCACCGCCCAGGGGCGCAGCCCCTCGCTGCGGTACAGGATGCAGGCGAAGGCCAGCTCGTCCTCGCGGTTGCCGAATTGCAGGCCCGCACGCGACATGCTGTGGCGGTGGATCGGGTGCACCTGCAGCATCCCGAGCTCGCCGGCGGCGCCGATGTCGCCCGGGTCGAAGCTCGACTCGTAGCGACCTAGGCTAGCCATGAGCAGCGGCGACATGCCGCCTGCGGTGCCTGAGTCCCAGAACGTCCGCGCCAGAGAGTCCGCGTCGAGGGAGGGGTCGCAGTCGCGGATGTAGCGGGCGATCGTCCAGCGGACGAGCGGGCCCGGCACTTTGACCGCCGCGCCGGCGATCTCTTGCCCGGCCCTTCGCGCCATGCGCTTGACGATGGCGCGCTTCGCCGAATCATGTAAGGCGGTGGAGGAAACCGCGGGCAACGGGGCCCGGGGTAGACCCCGGCCCGCGGCTGCTTGAGAACCCGCCGGGGAGGGGGGGGAAACCCCGGCGTGACCTTTGGTAGGAGGAATCGAGCTTGCTGTGACCCAGCAGCCGCCGAAGAGCAGCGCCGCCAGGCAGAGGGCGGAGAGCGCCTCGCGCAGGATGTCGCCTGCGCTGAGGAGATCGAGGGTCCGGGCCGCTCTGCCGTCCGGAGCGTTCGCGGCCCGGACCGTATGGGAGGTAGGCTGATAAGCGATGGGGGGAGGGCGGCTCAAAGCGAGCCCCCGGCGATTGGAACAGCGGGGGTAGATTCCGCTTTGCGGGAATGGATCGGAACTTCCCACCCGTACGTCCTCGCGGCGAGTTCGCCATACGCCTGATCAAGTTGGCGGATCACGAAATCTAGCTCTTCTGCATCGAAGCCCTCGTACCGGTAGTAGACAGTGAGTACCTTCTGCGCACATGCGACGACTCGCATTGTAGGCTCGATGAGGCGGATTGCATCGGAGAGACTGATGCTCACATCGTGCCTCCGCAGATTCCGTCGACGGTTCCGAGCCGCGAATTCGTAGGGGCGGGTCCCTGTGCCCGCCCGCTTTTCTCCTGGGCGAGCAGCCAAAACAGCATCTCGCGCTCCTCGGCGCTCAGCGCGTCCCGCACCAGCTGCGTGACGACCGCCGTCTCGAACTGGTTGCGCAGGACATTCAGGGCGCTGATGAGGGTGCATAGGTAGGCGTCCAGTTGCTGCTGGACAAGGCCGTTGATGTTGCGCCTTTCGCGGAGAGGCTTCAAATCACGCGGCCCGCCGGAGGGACCGGTGCTAGGGATGTCGGGAAACGTGCCTGCCGGAATAAGCTGCACGGGGGGATGGTTGCCGAACTTGGATGTCATTGCTTTCTCCCTTGCTCTTTGGCTTCGGCCGATCGCGGCTCGCGCAGCTTCACCAGCTCCGCGTCGATGGCGTAGATTTCGTACAGCAGCGTGGCGCGCCCCGTTCTGATCCGGTCGAACCGCGCCGCCAACCGCTGCCGCTCCTTCAGCAGATGCGCGACATGCCGCTCTTCCTGTAACCTGTCCCCTGTAACCTGTAACCCAGTCCTCATTCCTCTTCCTCCTCGGGTCGTGGCCCGGCGGCCACCGGTATTGGATCTGCTGTAACCTGTTCCCCGTCACCTGTCACCTGCCTCGGTTCGCCGAACACGTCCGGTGCGAGCTCCTCAGAGCTGAGCGCCAGGTGCGGCTTCCCCCGCCGCACCGCCTCCTCCGCCAGCCACTCGCAGTAGCGGTGGAGGTTGCGCCTGAAAGCACCACCAGAGCCGCGATAGCCGCCCTCGTAGTTCTTGACGGTCTGGTAGCCGCAGTTGAATCCGACGGCGCATTCCTCCAGACTGAGGCTAAGAGCATCTCGTAGCTCTTGCAGCCTACGACCCGCTTGGTTGTTCTGCGACGGCACGTGCATAGTATAACCCCATGCATGAGCGTTGTCAAGGCTTTTGGCGACGAATCTGGTATAATTCTGCTAGCCTACTCACAGGCGGATAGGAGTCGGCATGATCGATGCACAGAAAGTTGGTGAGAATCTCCGGGTGCTCTTGGCTCGGAGACGGTTGAATCAGAGCGAATTGGCACGGCGCAGTGGGGTCTCGCAGCGGGTGGTCAATGCCATTTGCAACGAGCGCTTCGGCGATCGGCTAGCGCTGGCCACCATGCTGAAGATCGCCGAAGCTCTTCAGGTCCCCCTCGGCGACCTTGTGGACGGCGCATGGCAGCCGGAGCCAGTGGCGGCGGCGCCCCCGCGCGGCGATGATCGGAATACCGGAAAAGCTGACGGCAGATAAGAACGTGCAGGGCCTACTCCGCCGCCGAGGACGGTTTCGGTCCTGCAGTTGCATCATACCCCCTGAAGCTCGGACTATCAAGGAGGTCGATGAGCTCGCAACCACTGTACCTGAAGGCCCTTGGCGTGTCGCTGCGTGACCACCTCCGGAAAACGACACCCCCGGGAAGCCCCCGGGGGTGTCATCATGCCAGGATTCAGCCGGCTAATGCCGTTCGTAGTCGCTCTTACAGCGGCTGTGGCTCGCCTGGGTCCGTGCCTCCGCCGCCGCCGGGCTCGGTGTTGCCCGGGCCACCGTCAGGCGGCATCGGCGGCCGCACAGTGCCGCCCCAGCCGCCGCCGTTGCTGCCGATCTTCCACAGCATCAGGTCGAGCTGCGGGTACTCGCTGTCAACGTAGATGCGGGTGTAGAGGTCCATGTAGCCGGTCTTCTGCACCAGCAGGTTGTATTCGGTGTTCGGGATCAGCGTCGTGCTGTACTCGCCGTTCGTGCCGGTCACGACGTGGCGGTGGTACTCGCCGCCAAGCGTGTCATCCACCGGCGTGAACACCAGGTCCGCGCTCTCGATGCCCGTGTTGTCGGCGCCATCGCTCAAGCGCCCGGTGATCGTGATCGTGTCCATCGGCGGCGCTTCGTACTTCGTCAGCACCAAGTCCACCGCCACCGTCTGGTTCTCCGTCACCGTCGCATCCTTGCTCACCGTGAGAAAGCCGGTCTTGTAGGCGCCCACAATCCAGTCGCCGGTCGGCACGTTCTCGATGCGGTAATGCCCGGCTGCGTCGGTGTAGGTGAACGGGTCGACGTAGGGCTGCGTGCAGTTGACGAGCGCGTCCTCGATGGGGTTGCCCTCGTCGTCGGTGACCGTGCCCTCAACGGCGCCCACGGGGACTTCCGGCAGCTCGATCTCAACGTAGTTCTCCGCCGGGTCCTCCTTGGCCTCGAACTCGCCGTTGTAGGTCAGATGCTTGTAGGCGCTGGCGAACACGTAGTACTGGCCGGCAGGCACGTCGGTGAACTCGAAGGTGCCGTCCGCACCCGTAGTCGCCGAGTAGTAGCCATTGAAGTACGGGGCGTCGTCGGATGCGCTGCGGCTGCCCTTCTGGTGCTCATAGCGATAGCGCTGCATCAGCGAGTTGTCCGCGCCGCTGTTGCTATCCGGCGCAGGACCGCCGCCCGAGTTGGCGCTTTCCCACTCCGCCCAGCCTGCCGTGCCGTCTGCGCCAGGCATGCCCATCGCCGCCGGAGGCGGAGGACTACCGGTATCGCTGCGTACTTCGCCGCCGTTCGCAGCCATGTCCTGGAGGTCCATGCCCGCCGGTACGTCCATGTTGGCGAGAATGGGGCCGCCGCCCGCGCCGAAGATGAACTCGACGTAGGCGCCCTCCACGGCGTCGCCGTGCTCATCCACCACCTTGCCGCTGATCGACGTGAGCACCAGCGGATCAAGCGTCAGCTCGAGGTCGAGCTCGCCGGTCTTGCCGTTGATGTCCTCATAGTGCGACCCGGGCAGGTATCCGTCCGCGCTGTAATTCATCCAGATCGAGTAGCCGACGACATCGTTGTCGAACTCGAACGTGCCGTCGGCGTTGGAGGTTGTCTCCTGGTACTGCGGGTCGTAGCGGTACGGCATGCAGCCGGGGTCGGACGAATCGGCCGCACCCACGGCGCCACCACTCGGCGTCTCGTCGAACCCGCCCTTCACATCGTTGTAAACGCTGGTCTCCGGCATGCCGCAGTAGCCGGTGTCGGCCATCAGCTCGAGATGCGCCCCGCCGATCGGCGCGTTCGTCTTCGAGTCGCGCAGCACGCCCTTCACCTTAAGGCCATCGCCCGGCGTAATGCTGCCGATCGGCGACAGCGCCAGGTCTTGCGTCACGGTAGCGCCGTCCGCGACGCTGACGGACGCCATCTGCGGGTTGTAGCCGAGCTTGAACGCGGCGACCTGCCAATCCCCGGCGGCCACGTTCTCCACGCTGTACACGCCCTGGTTGCTCTGCGTGAGGAACACGCCGAGGTCAATGGAGAACAGCAGCACCTCGGCCTGGTCAATCGGGTCGCCGGTCACCTCGTCGTAGATGGTGCCGGTCACGGTCGCCGTTCCATCGCCCTGGCCGAATGAGATCGTCCCGTCCGCGTTGTCCTCGGGGACAACATCCTCGGCGCCCAGCACGACTCCGTCCTTGCCGAAGCTCATCTCGTGGGCCGCCTTGCCCCCGCGGGGGAAGGCCGAGGCGGGAACCGTGAAGTTGCCGTTGGCGTCAGTCGTCACTCCGGTGTCCTTCCCGTCCACGCGTACTGAAGCGCCGGCAAGGGGATTTCCGTCGTTGTCCACGGCCTGCGCGCTGAGGTGGGTGAACCCACTCGGCGGCGGTGTCACCACTGAGTGCCCCCCGCATGCCGCCAGCATCACGACGAGCAACCCCGCACAGGTCAGCCAAAACAGCCTGCTACGCATACCTACTCTCCTTAGTAATCGCCTTACGCGACAGAGTTTACCCTCATTCCGCCCCGGTGGGAATCCCCACCGAGAAGTTTCACAACTGCATTCTATCCGGTCTACAGGGAAAGCAGGGTACCAGTTGCAGGGCATTTGGGGGTAGCCGGTGGAGGGGCGTGAAAGAGTAGGGGCTACCTGCTGCTCCTCGGGTGGTGGATGACCACAGTAGGGGCGGCTCGCGAGCCGCCCACCGGGGGCGC
>Ga0315282_10000802_pt1 | contig 61480 bp, 55 predicted proteins | sample YL17G07_20_MG_FD_203693 | JGI IMG/M metagenome (GOLD analysis project Ga0315282, IMG submission 203693) | Sediment microbial communities from Yellowstone Lake, YNP, Wyoming, USA - YL17G07_20 | ecosystem: Environmental > Aquatic > Freshwater > Lake > Sediment | place: USA: Wyoming | collected...
CTGCCTTAGCAGAAAATCTCACTCACTACTTGCAGTTCTGCTATAAATATGCTATACTACATTCCGAACCCGGCGTCCGTTCTGCGCACCCTCCGCCAACCAGAACGCCGCGTACCTTGAAAACTGAATCGCGATCAGACTCGGGGACGATCTCCACCACCGCGTCTTCTGTGGGACCCGGTCTGTGGGAGCCCCGTCCTCGGGGCGACGGTCTGTCTGCCCGTTCCCCCGGGCCCCTGGCCCCTCGACCCCGGCCCCTTCCTCCCATTTCCGGCTTTTTCCGACCCCTTTCCGATCCCTTTCCGATCCGATTTTGCCCCCCAGCCCCCTTCACACGCCCCACAGCCCAAAATCGGCTCGCTTGTTTTCCGAAAATCGTGAAAACGCGTTTTTCGGAAACTTTCGGAAATCCCAGCACCGTTCTGCGCAGCGGAACCGTGCGGCACTGGGCCCTCTTCGCCTTCAGCGCTGCGAAGCAGTCGCGACTCGCCTCCCATTGCCGCTCTTGCCGCCCCCCGCCGCAGCATTGCCGCTTTCTGCCACCCGCGATCTTGCCCCGTAGGGCAACTGAAGGGGCTTGTAGGTCAAAATCGCCTCGCGCCATTGCCGCTTTTGGCGAATATCGCAAAAGCGGCAGAAAGCGGCAATCCGCAGGCGGAGCGGAGCGGAACGTTGCGAGAAGGACGCAGCAGGCCAGCAGCGCTCATGCTTTGGGAGCAGTGCGAGCGGTACCGCACTGCTCCGGGAGGGCTGCGACCTGCGTCCTTCGCCCGCCACTCGCACGGTTCGGCGCAGCAGAACCGTGCGGCACCCAGCCCCCCCGGCCGTCCCGAGTCCCGAAGCCCGAACCCCGACTACCCCGCCCCTGCTACCAGCAGCCGCGGCACCAGCTTCCCCTCCTCCACATCCAACTCCACCGTGTCCCCTTCCCGGTATTCGCCCTGGAGGAGGCCGCGGGCGACCGGGTTCTCGACCAGCCGCTGGATGGTGCGGCGCAGCGGCCGGGCGCCGTACTCGGGGTCGAACCCCTCCCGCGCGAGGAAGGCCCGGGCGGCCTCGGTGGGGGCGAGCTTGATGCGCCGCTCGTCGAGCTGGGCCTGCACGCGGGCGAGCATCAGGTCCACGATTTGCTCGATCTGCTCCTGGGTGAGCGGCTCGAAGACGATGATCTCGTCAATCCGGTTGAGCAGTTCGGGGCGGAAGGTGCGCCGGAGTTCGGCGAGCATGGTCTCCCGCGTCTTGCGGAAGCCCTCCTCCTCGTCCTTGCCAAAGCCCAAGGCGTGGTTGGTGCGGGCGTGCTGCCCGCCGAGGTTGCTGGTCATGATGATGACGGTGTTGCGGAAGTCCACCACCCGGCCGGCGGAGTCCGTAAGGCGGCCGTCCTCCAGGATCTGGAGCAGCATGTTGAAGACGTCGGGGTGGGCCTTCTCGATCTCGTCGAAGAGCACGACGCGATAGGGCCGGCGGCGGACGGCCTCGGTGAGCTGGCCGCCCTCCTCGTAGCCGATGTAGCCGGGAGGCGCGCCGACCAGCCTGGAAACGGCGAAGCGCTCCATGTACTCGGACATGTCGAGGCGGACCATCGCCTCCTCGTCATCGAAGAGGAACTCGGCCAGGGCGCGGGCCAGCTCGGTCTTGCCGACGCCGGTGGGGCCGAGGAAGATGAAGGAGCCGATGGGGCGCTTGGGGTCTTTGAGTCCCGCGCGGGCGCGGCGGACGGCCTCGGAAACGGCATGAATGGCCTCCTCCTGACCGATGACGCGCTTGTGCAGCTCCTCCTCCATGCGGAGGAGCTTGCCCTGCTCGCCCTCCATCATGCGGGAGACGGGGATGCCGGTCCAGGTGGCGACGATGTGGGCGATGTCCTCCTCGGTGACGACGCTGTCCGCGGCGCCGGCCCGGGAATCCCACTGGGCCTGCTTCTCCTCGAGCTGGGTGCGGAGCACTTCGATCTCCTGCTTCGCGCGGGCGGCGGACTCGTAGTCCTGGCGAAGGGCGGCCGCCTCTCGCTCGTTCTCCAAACGAGCGATCTGCGTTTCGAGGGCGGCGACCTCCGGCGGGGACATGACGGCCTGCAGGTGCTTGCGGGACCCCGCCTCGTCAATGAGATCAATCGCCTTATCAGGAAGGAACCGGTCGGTAATATAGCGAGAAGAGAGACGCGCGGCCGCCTCCAGGGCGTCGTCGGTGTAGGTGATCTGGTGGTGCTCCTGGTAGCGGTCCCGCAGGCCCTTGAGGATGGCGAGGGTGTCCGCAACGCTCGGCTCCTCCACGTACACGGGGGCGAAGCGGCGCTCGAGGGCGGCGTCCTTCTCGATGTGCTTGCGGTACTCGTCCAGGGTGGTGGCGCCGATGCACTTCAGCTCTCCCCGGGCGAGCGCCGGCTTGAGCATGTTGGAGGCGTCTATTGCCCCCTCCGCGGCGCCCGCGCCGACCACGGTGTGCAGCTCGTCAATGAAGAGGATGATCTCCCCCTGGGCGCGCTTGATCTCGTCCATCACCGCCTTCATCCGCTCTTCGAACTCGCCCCGGAACTTGGAGCCGGCCACCATCGCGCCCAGGTCGAGGGCGAGGACGCGCTTGTTCTTCAGGGTGCGGGGGACGTTGGCGGTGATGATCTTCTGCGCCAGCCCCTCCACCACCGCGGTCTTCCCCACGCCCGGCTCGCCGATGAGGACGGGGTTGTTCTTGGTGCGGCGGCTGAGGATCTGGATGACCCGCTGGATCTCGACGTCCCGGCCGATGACCGGGTCGAGCTTGTCCTCGCGGGCGAGCTGGGTGAGGTCGCGGCTGAACCGCTCGAGGGCCTGGTAGCGACTCTCCGCGCCCTCGTCGGTGACCTGCTGGCCCCCGCGAATCTCGACCAGCGCGCGGTCCACGCCCTCCAGGGTGACGCCGTGGGACTGGAGGAGGCGGGCGGCGGCCGAGCGTCCCTGCGCGAGGATGCCGAGGAGGAGGTGCTCGACCGCGATGAGACTGTCGTGGAGGCGCTGGGCCTGCTCCCACGCGGTCCCCTCGAGGATTTGAGAGAGGCCGGGGGTGACGTAGATCTGGCCCGCGCCGCCGCCGGAGACCTGCACCTTCGGGCCCCGCGCGAGGGCCAGCTCCGTCTCCCGCTTGATCGAGTTCACGTCCCCGCCGGCGCGCTCCATGATGCGGTTGGCGAGGCCGTCGCTCGACTCGAGGAGGGCGAGGAGCAGATCCTCCACGTCCATCTGGGAGTGCTGATAGCGCCGCACGACCTCCTGGGTGGCCATCAGCACCTGCTTCGCTTTGTCGGTGAACTTGTTGATGTCCATTGCCTACGCCTACCGCCGCGTTCCCGTCCGGTGCTGCAGCCGCTCGATCTCCTGGAGCATCTCGTTCCGGCGGCGCTCCATTTCCTCTTCCAGCTCGCGGCGCAGGGACTGCATGCGCTCGAGCAACTCCAGCACCATCTCCACACCGGCCAGGTTCACGCCCACCTGCGTGAGGCGCTGGATCTGGCGGAGGCGCTCGATATCCTCATCCGAGTAGAGGCGGATGTTATTCGGCGTTCTCGCCGGCTTGACCAGCCCGAGCCGCTCGTACAGCCGGAGCGTCTGAGGGTGCATCTCCACCAGGCGGGCGGCGATGCTGATCGCGTATACCGGTTGTCCTCGTTCTCGTAACATAACGTCTCATCGCCTCCTTCCCTCGCGTGGCCTCAACGAAGGTGAGCGCGCGGATTCTCCCGGCGCAGCGCGCCGAGCCGTTCGACCAGCTCTCGTTCCTCCGGCGTCAGGTTCTTGGGGACCATCACGTTGACCCGCGCATACAGGTCCCCGTGGCCGCCGCGGACGCGGGGCATGCCCTTCCCGGTGAGGCGAAGCTGGCGGCCGGAGGAGGTGCCGGGCGGCAGTCTCGTCTTCGCCTTGCCATCGAGGGTGGGCACCTCGATCTCCGCGCCGAGCGCGGCCTCCGGGAACGTGACCGGCAGCTCGCAGTAGAGATCGTCGCCGCGCCGGGTGAAGATCGGGTGAGGCATGACGCGGGGGATCAGGTACAGATCGCCGCGCACGCCCGCGGGCCCGGGCGCGCCCTGGCCCGCGAGCCGAATGCGGGAGCCGGTCTCGACACCGGCGGGAATCTTCACCTCCAGCCGCTTGGTCTGCTCGACCTGGCCCTGCCCGCGGCAGGTGGGACAAACCGCGCCCGCGCCGCGGGCGCCGGTGCCGTGGCACTGCGGACAGAGCTGCGGCATGGGCACAGTGATGTGTCTCGTGACGCCGGTGTAGACCTCATTCAGGGTCAACTCGACCTCGAACGTCAGGTCTCGCCCGCGCTGGCGGCGGGCGGCCGCCCCCGAGCGGCCGAGCAGATCTCCGAGCAGGTCCTCAATGCCGTGAAAGTCCTGCGCGCCGTATCCGGGGCCGAAGTTGGTCTCCCACTGGAAGGGCCCGCTGGCGAAGGGTCCGGCCCCCGGGGGCGGGACGCCGGCCCCGGCCCGACCGAAGCGATCGTACTGCGCCCGCTTCTCCGGGTCGCGCAGGGTCTCATAGGCCTCGCTGATCTCCTTGAACTTCCTCTCCGCCTCCTTGTTGTTCGGGTTGGCGTCGGGGTGATACTTGCGGGCGAGGCGCCGGAAGGCGCGCTTGATCTCCTTCTCGTCGGCCCCCCGGCCGACGCCCAACACCTGGTAGAAATCGCGCGCTCCGGTTGCCGGCACCTCGACTACCTCACTGCACGGTCACTCGCACTTGCACCGGCTGCTGCGGCGGCGTCTTCTGCAAGACGATCTCCAGCACGCCCTCGCGCCAAGTGGCCTGCACCTTCTCCGGGGCGATGGGAACGCCGATGCGGAACGAACGGCGGAAGCGCCCCATGGGGCGCTCGAGGCGTACCCCGGAAGTATCGGTTGGACGAACGCGTTCGCCTTCGAGCGTCAGCGTGTCCCCGTCCACCCGCACCTCGATCTCCTCCTTCTTCACGCCGGGCAGGTCAACGAGCAGCACCAGGGCCTCCTCCCGCTCGAGGATGTCCACCGCGGGGGCCCACTGCTGCTCGGCCGCGGGCGCGCCCGCGATGTTGGCGGCGAGATGGCCCAGCTCCCGGCGGAGGCGGGCCATCTCGTCGAAGATATCCCAGTCGCGAAAGCTCATGGCCGGCCTCCCGGGTTAGCTCTCACGGAACTCCGCGTCAATGACATCGTCGCCGCCGCCTGCGCCCTCCTGTGGCGCTTCGGGCGCGGGGCCTTCGGTGCGCGCGCCGGCGGCCGCGGCCTGCTGGTAGGCGGCCTCGCTGATGCGAGACATGACCTGCTCCAGCTGCGCCGCCGCGGTGCTGATGCGGCCGGCGTCGTTGGACTCGAGGGCCTGGCGCAGGCTCGCGATGGCCCCTTCCGCCTCCGTGCGGGTGGACTCGGACACCTTGTCGCCGAGGTCCTTGAGGCTGCGCTCGGCGGCGTACATGAGCTGCTCCGCGCGGTTGCGCTCCTCTATCTGGTCGCGACGCTGCTGGTCTTCGGCGGCGTGCGCCTGAGCCTCCCGCACCATGCGGTCCACCTCGTTGCGCTCGAGCGCGCTGGAGCCGGAGATGGTGATCTCCTGCTTCGAGCCCGTGGCCATGTCCTTGGCCGAGACGTTCAGGATGCCGTTGGCATCAATGTTGAACGTCACCTCGACCTTCGGAATGCCGCGGGGCGCGGGCGGGACACCGGCCAGCCGGAAGCGCCCCAGGGTGCGGTTGTCCTGGGCCATGGGCCGCTCGCCCTGGAGCACGTGCACCTCCACCTCGGTCTGGTTGTCGGCCGCGGTGGTATACACCTCCGTCTTCTGCGTCGGGATGGTGGTGTTGCGCTCGATCATCTTGTTCATCACGCCGCCCAGCGTCTCGACGCCGAGGGAGAGGGGAGTGACGTCGAGCAGGAGCACGTCGTGCACTTCGCGGCCGAGGATGCCGGCCTGGATGGCGGCCCCCATGGCCACCACCTCGTCCGGGTTCACGCCCTTGTGCGGCTCCTTGCTGGTGAGCTTGCGGATGAGGTACTGCACCATCGGCATGCGGGTGGCGCCGCCCACGAGGATGACGTCGTTGAGGTCGTTGACGGACATGCGGGAATCGCGCAGGGCCTGCTCGAACGGGCCGACGGTGCGGTTGAGCAGGTCCTGGGTCAGCTCCTCGAACTTGGCGCGGGTGAGGTTCAGGTCCAGGTGCTTGGGGCCGGTCTGATCGGCGGTGATGAAGGGGAGGTTGATGCTGGTCTGCACCATGGTGGAAAGCTCCACCTTCGCCTTCTCCGCCGCCTCCCGCAGGCGCTGGAGGGCCTGGCGATCCTTGCGCAGGTCAATGCCCTGCTCCCGCTGGAACTGGTCGGCGACGTAGTTGACGATGCGCTCGTCCCAGTCGTCGCCGCCGAGGTGCGTGTCGCCGTTGGTGGCCTTCACCTCGTGCACGTTCTCGCCCAGCTCCAGCAAGGACACGTCGAAGGTGCCGCCGCCCAGGTCCCACACGAGGATGGTTTCCTCGTGCGACCCTTCCCGGCCGAAGCCGTAGGCGAGGGAGGCCGCGGTGGGCTCGTTGAACACCCGCAGCACCTCCAGGCCGGCGATCTCGCCCGCGTGCTTGGTGGCGGTGCGCTGGGAGTCGTTGAAGTAGGCGGGGACGGTGACCACGGCCTGGGTGACCTTCTCGCCGAGATAGGCCTCCGCGTCGTCCTTGAGCTTGCGCAGGATCATGGCCGAGATCTCTTCCGGCGTGAACTGCTTGTCGCCGATCTGCACCACGGCCATGCCGTTGCGGCCCTCCACCACTTTGTAGGGGACCATGCTGCGCTCTTGCGCCACCTCGTCGTAGCGGCGGCCCATGAACCGCTTGATGGAGTAGACCGTGTTCTCCGCGTTGATCACCGCCTGCCGCTTTGCGGGCTGGCCCACGAGGCGCTCTCCGCTCTTGGAAAAGCCCACGACCGACGGCGTGAGACGACTTCCTTCCGCGTTGGTGATGACGACCGGCTCGCCGCCCTCGATGACCGCGACGACGGAGTTGGTCGTGCCCAGATCAATGCCGATGACTTTCGCCATCCTCCCGTACCTCCCTAAGCTCTGCCTGTTGACCGCAGGAATCTCTGCGTGTTGCACCGCGGGTGATATGCCAGCTACCGGGACCGAGCGCCGGCCGATGTCCGCACACCTCGCCCGTCTTCGCCACCCGGAGACTGTACCCCTTTAGCCTGAACAATAATAGTGACTTGATACTATCATTGTCAAGAGTTTCCACAAAAAGAGAGTGGAGGGCGCAGGGTTGCGACCGGGGCTTCCGGCCGGCCAAGGAGGAGGGCGGAACCGGGCAAATCAGAACTGCGTGCTGCCGGTAAGGACGCGGAGTTGCTCTTCGACGACCCAGCGCACATCGCCGGCAGAGGCCGCCCCGAGGCGCTTGAGGGCGGGGACGGCGTCCTGATAGCGAATGCCCCCGAGGGCGGTGGCGCTCCACTTCTGCACCTCCGGGCTGGCGGAGGAGAGGGCGGCGACCAACTGGGGGCCGGCACCGGAGCCCATGATGGTGAAGGCCTGGGAGATCTGGTAGCGGACCTCGGTGCTCTGGGAGGGAGAGGCGACGGCGCCGAGCAGCTGGGCGATGACGCCGGTCCCGATCTCGCCGAGGGCGGCGACGGCGGCGTCCACGACGTGGTAGTCGCGGTCAGGCAGGGCTTTGACGAGGGCGTCCACGGCGGAGGCATTGCCGTGCCAGCCGAGGGCACGGGCGGCGGGGGCGCGGACCAGCGCGTCGGAATCGGAGAGGGCGGCGATAAGAGCCGGGGTGGCCGCGGCGGACCGGGTGCCAACGAGGGCCCCGGCGGCGGAGCGGCGCATGACGGGGTCGGAGGCCTTGAGTTCCCGCACCAGGGCGGGCACGGCGGGGGCGCCGATGCGGCTCAGGGCGAGGACCGCGGCACGGCGATAGGGCGGGTCGCCCGCGGGGATCTGAGCGAGGAGCGGTTCGACCGCGCAGGGGTCGCCGATGAGGCCGAGGGAGGTGGCGGCGGCGGTGCGCTTATCCTTCTTCTCCAGGAAGGGAAGCAACGCGGGGGCGCCGGCGGGGTCAGCGAGGACGCCGAGCCCGGCGATGGCGGCATCTATCTGGGCGAGCTTGTCGGTGGAGGAGAGGTTATCGAGGGCGGCCTTGAGAGCACCGGGGCGCTTCTGCGCGGCCAACTGGGACACGGCGGCGGCGCGCACCTTGTTATCGGCGCAATAGGCGGCCTTGAGGAGGGCGTCGGTGCCGATCCCCCCGATCTTGGCGAGGGCCTCCGCGGCGGCGGCGTAGGAACCGCGATCGGCGAGGAGGAAGCGGAGGCGGGGTGCGGAGTCCTTGCCCAGGGCGACGAGGGCGCGAATGGCGTTATCCTTGGTGGTGCCGCCGGCGGAGAGCGCGGCCATGAGCGTCGGGATAGCCTGCCTTCCGTGCTTGATGAGGGCGTCGGCGGCCCAGGCCTGGGGCTTCTCCTCCTGATCGCGCAGGAGGATGCCGAGGAGGCGAGTGGACTCCTCGGTGTGGATCTCGCCCAGGGCCTGGGCGGTATAGCTCCGCTTGTAGATGGGCAGCCCGGCGAGGGAGTCTTCGAGCTTGCCCGCCTCGAGGAGAGTGCGGGCCGCGGCGATGCGAATGGAGATGTCCCGCGTGCGGTCCGGGCGAAGGACGCCATGGTGACCCAACTGGGTAATCAGGCGGGCCTTCTCGGTCTGCTTGACCACAAGCCAGGCGATGAGCAACGCGGCGATCAGGGCCGCGACGAGATACACGCCGGTGCGGCGAGGCTTCTCCATGAACCGCTCCTCCCTGGGGCCGCGCGGGCGCAGGACTGTCCTCGTCGCCGGGGCGGCGAGGCGAAGCGCCGCGGCGGCGGCGGACGGCCTCTGGGGGCGAGATTCGACGGGGCGGGGCGGTATCCTCTTTCGGACGACCGCAGGGGTGCCGCGCGGTTCGGCTCCGCCGAACCGGCGAGTGGGGCGGGAAGGACGCACGCCAGCACTCTCGCAATGCCCCAACTGCCGGGCATTGCTGTCGTGCGTGCGTCCTTCTCGCACCGTTCCGCTTCGCTCCGCTACGCGGAACGGTGCGGGGGTATGGAATAAGAGGAGGGATACTGCCCCCAGGGGAGCATACGATCCATGGCTGGCCTTCGCGTTCTGATCTGCGACGACGAGGAGAGCATTTGCGCCCTCCTCTGCGACATTCTCGCCCGCTTTGGCCACAGTGCGGTGGCCTGCCAGGACGGCCCGAGCGCGATCACTCGGGCGGAGCGGGAGGAGTTCGACACCTTCTTCCTGGACATTCGCATGCCCGGGATGGACGGGACGGAGGTGATGCGGCGGCTGCGAGAGATCCGGCCGGAGGCGACGTACGTGATGATCACCGGATACGCCCACGACGAGTTGATGGAGAAGTCCATCCAGGGCGGGGCGTATGCGTGCATGGCGAAGCCATTCAGCCTGGTGCAGCTCAGGAAGCTGCTGGAGGAACTGGTGGAGCGGCAGGGGGCGCCGGCGTAGGGGCGCGGCCTAGTCCAGTTCGTCTTTCCAGGTCCGCGTCATAAGGCCGTGGACGGTCCGCTCGGGCGGGACTCCTTCGAAGAGCAGCGCGTTGACCGCCTCCGTGATGGGCATTCCCACTCCCGCCTGTTGGGCCAGTCGCTTGGCCGCGCGTGCGGTCTCCACTCCTTCGGCGACTTGTCCCTCCATGGCCGCGAGGATGTCGGGGAGGGACCGGCCGCGGGCCAGCTCGTAGCCGACGAAGTGGTTGCGGCTCTTGCGGCCGGCGCAGGTAGCGACGAGATCGCCCATGCCGGAGAGGCCGCGGAAAGTTTCGGCGCGGGCGCCGAGGGCGACGCCGAGGCGGGTCATCTCGGCCAGCCCGCGGGTCAGGAGGGCGGCCTTGCTGTTCTCGCCGAAACCGAGGCCGTCGCTGACGCCGGCACCGATGGCGATGATGTTCTTGAGCGCGCCTCCCAGCTCGACCCCGACGACGTCGGAGTTGGTGTAGACGCGAAAGCGGGGGGTGCTGAAGGCGGCCTGAACGGCGGCGGCGCCGGCGGGCTCGGTGCACGCGGCAACGCTAGCGGTGGCGATCCCGGCGGCGACCTCGGGAGCGAGGTTGGGCCCGGAGAGCACGGCGATGCAGCCGCTCCGCCCCACTCCCACGCGCTCCGCAACCACCTCCGAGAGCCGGCGGCCGGTGCCGTGCTCCAGCCCTTTCGCGGTGGAGACGATGGTCTGTTCCGGCGTGAGGCAGCGGGCGAGCTCCGCACACGTGTCGGGGATGCCGTCGGAGGGGAGGGCGAGCACCACCATGTCGGCGCCGCGGACGGCCTCGGTCAGGTCGCTAGTGGCCAGCACGGTTTCGGGCAAGGTGACGTCGGAGAGGTAGTGGGGGTTACGGCGGGTGACGCGAATGGCGGCGGCAACCGCGGGACGGCGCGCCCAGAGACGCACGGACCAGCCGGCGTCCGCGAGCACGAGGCTCAGGGCCGTACCCCAGCTTCCGGCGCCGATGACGGCAATTGGGCGTGTCCGGTCGCTCACGGGGGCTCTCTTCTGCGGCGGGGAGAGACGTGCCTGCTGTTGAGGACCCCTTGCCGGCCGCAGAAGTGTGGCATAACTGGTGATAGAGGATAGGCCAGATGAGACGGGTTGACGTGGTGCTGGTGGGGGTGGCGGCGTGTCTGCTGTTCGGCGCGACCGCGCCGGCGGCGCGGTCGAAGATCGTGGTCACGAAGGTGAAGGCGAAGGCCGCGCCGCGGAAGCGCGCGCCGGCGCCGGTCGTGAAGAAGGTCGTGCCCCCCGGGCCGGCGGATGCCCAGTCGCTGGGGTTCGGTTCGCCGGGCAAGGACGTGGAGCGGCTCTTGGGCAAGCCGACGCGAGTGGAGAAGGTGGAGCGGAGGGAGATCTGGTTCTACGATCACTCCACCGTTACCCTCGGGGCGGGCCGGGTGATCGCGTGGTCCACCTATGACCGCAAGCTCCCGATGAACATCGGCGCGGCGAAGCCGGGGGCGCCTCCGGTGAAGATGGGGATGACGATGGAGCAACTGGTGGCGGCGAAGGGGACGCCGGCCACGGTGGTCGTGCACGGCAACCAGTACCTGTGGTTCTACGGGACGGTGGAGTATATCATCCGCGACGGGAAGGTGGCGCCGAGCGACGTGATCATGCAGCTCAACACCAAGGCGAGCAAGGAAGAGGCGCCAAGTAAGCGAACTACCACCGGACAGACAGGCGGAGGCGGGAAGTGCTGGTGCCCGTTGTAGACCCGGACCGGCTCAGACGAAGAGGTTGACATTCCCCGCCTCGGCTTTGTCGAGGTACATGGCGACTCCGCCCTCGACGACGCCGTCAATAAGTTCCTCGCGGCGGATGCCCATCAGGTCCATAGACATGGTGCAGACGACGAGGCGGACGCCGGCCTGCTTCGCGGATTCGATGAGCTGAGAGAGCGACGGGACCTGCTTCTTGCGCATGATGCCCTTGATCATGGCGAGGCCCATGCCGCCCATGTGCATCTTCGACAGCCCCAGCTTCTCCGCGCCGCGGGGCATCATGCGGCCGAACATGCGCTCGATGAGGTTCTTCTTCACCGATACGGCGGCGGACTTGCGCAGCGCGTTGATCCCCCAGAAGGTGAAGAACATGGTGACGTCGCTGCCCATGGCGGCAGCGCCGTTGGCGATGATGAAGGCGGCCATGAGCTTATCGAAGTCGCCGCTGAAGACGACGATGGTCTTCTTCTTGCCCAGCGGCACGTGGAGCTCTTGTGGTGCGGGCGATCCTTTGACGATGGTGGCCTTCACGCCGCCGTTCTCGGGAACGACTTCCTTGAGCGTGTTGCCGGTGCTGTGGCACCAGCCGGCGATGTCGGAGGCGAAGGCGGGATCGCTGCTGAGCAGGGCGACGGCCTGGCCGGGCTGAAGCCCCTTGAGTTCCTCCGCGAGGCGCATGATGGGGCCGGGGCACTGGAGGCCGCAGGCGTCCACGAGCTTCACGAGGGAGGCGGGAGTGGAGGTGTCGGAGGCGGGGCAACTCACGCCGGCGTCGTCGCAGGGCTCCTCGGACGCGGGCGGGCGAGGCGCGGCGCCGGCCACCATGGTGTAGGTCTTCCAACCACCGGTGAAGTTGCGGGCGCGGAAGCCGGGTTGGGTAAGGATGCGCGCGGCGAGGTAGCCGCGCCGGCCGACCTGGCAGAAGATGAGGATCTCTTTGTCCTTGGGCAGCTCCCCGAGTCGCTGGCGCAGTTGACCGAGGGGGATATGCCGCGCGCCGGGGAGGGTGCCGGCGGCCACTTCCGAGGCCTCGCGCACGTCGAGGAGCACCTGATCTTCACGCGGGTGCATCATCTCCTCGGCATGCACCACGCCCACGTCGCCGCGCAGCACGTTGGCGGCAACGGCGCCGGCGTAGTTGATGGGATCGCGGGCCGAGCCATAGGGCGGGGCGTAGGCGAGTTCCAGTTCCTCGAGATCGTAGACCGTCATGCCCGCGCGGATCGCGGTGGCAAGAACGTCAATCCGCTTGTCCACACCCTCCGCCCCGACGGCCTGCGCGCCGAGCACCTTGCCATCGGCCGGATCGAAGAGCAGCTTGAGGCTGATGGGGGAGGCGCCGGGGTAGTAGCTGGCGTGATTGGTGGGATGGACGTAGATCTTTTCGTATGGGCGGCCGACCCGGACCAGGGTCTTCTCACTCATCCCCGTCATGCCGACCGCGAGATCGAACACCTTGCAGATGCCGGTGCCCTGGGTGTGCCGGTAGGTGCGGTCACGGCCGAGCGCGTTGTCCGCGGCGATGCGGCCCTGGCGGTTGGCGGGGCCGGCGAGGGGGACGACGGTGCGGAACCCGCCCACCAGGTCGGGCACTTCGATGGCGTCACCGACGGCGAAGATGTCGGGGTCGCTGGTGCGCAGGTGGTCATCCACGACGATCCCGCCGCGCTCCCCGATCTCCAGGCCGGCGGCGCGGGCGAGCGTGACTTCGGGCTTGACGCCGATGGCGAGTAGCACGAGATCGGTGGGAAGGCGGTCGCCGGTGCTGAGCTGGGCTTCCAGCGCGTCGCCGTTCTTCACGAATGCGGTGACGGAGGTTTCGAGACGGAGATCCACGCCGTGGAGGCGCAACTGCTGGTGGAGCGGGGCGGCCATCTCCGGATCTACCGGGCCCATCACCTGGGGGGCGAGTTCGACCATGGTGACCGCGAGGCCGCGGGCGCGGAGGGCCTCGGCCATCTCCAATCCGATGTAGCCGCCGCCGAGAATGAGGGCGTGGGCGGCCGGCCTGCGATCCAGCGCGGCAATGATGCGGTCCATGTCGGCCATGGAGCGGAGGGTGAGGACGCGGGGGTCATCGCTGCCGGGGATGGGGAGGCGAATGGGTTCGGCGCCGGGGCTGAGGATGAGCTTGTCGTAGGCGACGCGCCCCTCGGTGCCGTCCACCGTGCTGCGGACCAACACCTCCTTGCGGGCGCGGTCAATGCCGACGGCCTCGGTGCGAGTGCGCACATCGAGGCGGAGGGTGGCACGCAGGGCCTCCGGCGTTTGCACCAGGAGGCGGTTGCGCTCCGCGATGACGCCGGCGATGTGATACAGGAGGCCGCAGTTGGCGAAGGAGACGTGCTCGCCCCGCTCGAGCAGGACGATCTCCGCCTCCTCGGAGACGCGCCGCGCGCGGGCGGCCGCCGAGGCCCCGCCGGCGACACCACCGACGATGGCGATGCGCACGGGATTGCTCATCTACGCGCTCCTCTTCCGAGTTCTCTTGGGCGCGGCCGCGCCGCAGTTCCTGCGCACGCACTCCAACAGCGAGGGAAGCTGGGGGGAGGCGATGTGGTAGTGGACGGACTGGCCGCGGCGCTCGCTGGAGAGCAGGCCGCAGGTCTGCATGAGGCGCAGGTGCCCGCAGACCTGGTGTTCCTGAAGCTGCACTTCGCCGGCCAGCTCCCGCACGGAGTAGTCGCCGCGGAGCAGCAGCTCGACGAGGCGCAGGCGTACCGGGTGAGCCATCACCTTAAGGCACGCAGCGGCCTTGGTGAGGGCTTCCATGGGCAGAAGCGCGGGTGTGGCTCTGGGCAGAGTCAGAGTGGTTGGCATGTCTAGAGGTATCTCCAGTTCTGGATAGATCTAAACATGGAGGGTGGGAGGTGTCAAGGGAAGAGGGAACAGGGAAGAGGGAAGAGACAGGGGAGCCCGCAGAGGGGCTCCCCGTGAGATGGCATGTTGCCCAGGCTTAGCCCTACGGCGCGGACTTCGAGCCCACTGGCCAGCCCTCCATCTTCAGCTCCGGCTCGGGCGCGTCGGCGGCGGCCAGCGCTTCCTTCGCGATCTTCACCAGGGCTTCGGCCCCCTCCGCGCCGGTGCGCTTATCAATGAACCCCTGAAGCGCGGCCTTGGCCTCCGGCCCGCCCATCTTTCCAAGAAGGCGCATGGTGGTTTCGGCCGTGATCGCGTCGTCACCGTAGAGAAGGGGGTCGAGGCGCGGGACGACGTACTTGGCGTCCACAACGTCGGCGCCGGCCTTGACAGGAAGGTGATAGCGAAGGCGCACCATCTCGGAAGCGATCCAACGCGCCGGCGAGTAGACCATATTCGCGCGCCCGGCAGGCTTCCGATCATCCGCCAGAGAGCGCACGCGCGCGTAGGTGTCGTTCTCCATGACGCGCTGGAGAACGGGAACGAACGTGGGATCGTCGGGCATCTGGCGAAGCGCCAGGAGGGCGCTGAAGCGCATGAAGCCCTCGGGGTGCTTCTCCAGCATGTCCAGAAGCTGCGGTCTGACGCTGGTATCCCCGGTGTAGCCCATCATCACCCACATCCGCTCGCGCATCCCCTGGTCGGAGGGGAGGAGGGCGGACAGCTTTGCGGCAAGCGCGTTTCGGATCTCAGCGCGCTCGGAGCCCTGCTGGGCGAAGGTGCAGGCCGAGCCCATGATGACCTCTTGGAGGTAGCCGGAGTCTATGGGGCCGCCCCCTTCGCCGAAGTAGGCTACGGACGGGGAGTCCATCTCCTCCTTCAGCAGACGGAGACAGACGTCCACGCGCTTCGTGGCGGACACGTTGCCGCCCTCAAGCTCTTTCCGAAGAGCGGCGGTGACCTCGCCCGGGGCCTTGGCCGAACTGGCAAGGGCCGTCAGCCCAAGCAGGACCATCCCCATCGCCAGCACACACCCGGGCCGCAACCGTGCCATGGCGTCTCGCGTCATCTCGTGCACCCCCTGTCAATCGTGGTTCTGTCCCTCACCGGGCAAGTCCTGCTCCGGCTCCGGCGGCTTGAGGCGGCGGCCGCGCTTGGCCACCGCCTCTCGGAGGAGGTATTCGATCTGCGCGTTGACGCTGCGCAGCTCCTGCGCGGCGAGGCGCTGGAGTTCGTCGTACAGGTCCTTCGGTATGCGCAGTACGAAGCTCTTTCGCTCGGCCACGGTTCCGTCTACTGGTAGAGCGTTCCGGCATTGACGACGGGCTGGGCGGCGTGCTCGCTGCACAGCACGACGAGCAGGTTGGAGACCATCGCGGCCTTGCGCTCTTCATCGAGCTTGAGATCCTGGAACTCCTCCAGTCTGGTGAGCGCCATCTCCACCATCCCGACGGCGCCCTCGACGATGCGCTGGCGGGCGGCGATGATGGCGGCGGCCTGCTGGCGGCGGAGCATGGCGCCGGCGATCTCGGGAGCATAGGCCAGGTGGGAGAGGCGCGCTTCCATGACCTCTACACCGGCGCGATCGAGGCGCTCCTGAAGCTCGTTCTTCAGAGCGGCCGCGACCTCGTCCGCGTTGCGGCGGAGGGAGATGCTCTCGTCCTCCGCGTCATAGGGATAGGAGGAGGCGAGGTGGCGGACCGCGGTCTCGCTCTGCATAGTGACGTACGAGGTGTAGTTCTCCACCTCGAAGCTGGCCTCGAAGGTGTCCCGCACCCGCCACACCACGATGGCGGCGATCTCTACGGGATTGCCGCTGAGGTCGTTCACCTTCAGCTTCTCCCCGTTGAGGGTACGCGCCCGGAGCGACATCCCGCGCTTCGTCGTAAGCGGATTCACCCACTGGAAGCCACTCTGCTTCACGGTGCCGAGGTATCTCCCGAAGAGGAGGAGCACTTTGCTGCCGTTGGGCTCGACGATTATGAGGCCGGCCGAGATGGCCACGCCCGCCAGGGCGAGCACGATGAGGGTTACCACTTCAGGCGTGGTAGGCGTCCCGATCTGGGCGAGCAGCCAGGCGATAGCGGCGAGCACGATGAGCAAGAGGACCAACATCAGCCACCCGGAGGTGGCACGTGCGTCTCGTTCCTGTGACATCGGTATTGTTCTCCTGATACTGCTAAGATATCGCTATGATATCACGCCCGGGCGGGGGTGTCAAGGGGCGGGAAGGGGCCAGGGGCCCGAGATCCGGGGCCCGGGCAGAGGGAGGGGATTGGCCGGTGGGGCAGAGCCGAGCGGCCCTGCCCCACGACGAGGGTGTCAGCGGCGAGGTTTCGTCACACGCTCAAGCTGGAGCCGAGGAGGAAGAGGACCTTCTCCGCCTCCCACGGGGTCAGGTCTTTCCGGGCCAGGGCCTTGAGGAGCGAGCGCATGGGGATGTCCAGATCGTAGTCGCTCTCCTTGGGCCAGTCGCGGATGCCGTGCTCCTCCAGCCAGGCCCGCACCTCATTCACCTCGAAGTAGGCAGAGGGCGGCTGGCGGTGGATCGGGCAGCCTCGCTCAACCCAGGCCGCAAGGGCGACGGGCGAGCAGTTCAAGCGGCGGCAGATATCACGCGCGTCCATCGTTCCACCCTCCTGTGAACCACGGCATGGGTGCGTCCCAGACGAAGGCGCCGAGGTCGAGCATGATCATCTCGGCTTCGTCGGCAGAGAGACTCCCGGCGTACCCCTCGCGGAAGATGATGCGGATGGGGCGCTCGAGCAGGTAGCTGTTCTCCTTCGGCCACTCGGAGATCCCGCGCTCGGCGAGCCACTGCCGGACCCGGTCGAGGTCGAACCGCGCCCACGGCCAGCAGCGCAAGATGGGGCAGCCGTCGCTCACCCACTGGTGCAGCGTCACCGGCGAGCACTGCAGTCGCTGGCAGAGCACGCGGGCGTCGAGGATGGTGAGGGTCATGCGGCTCACCGGCACACCCCAGATGTCAGCCCCGTGGCCGGTGGGCCGGCCCAGGGTGCTGCCCATCTGGTTCACCTCCTCCAGCTGCCAGTCCAGGTCTTCGAGCCTGGACCCGTACTGCGCGGCGTTCGCCTCGCACTCCTGGCGGCGCTGCTCCTTGCGACCCAGCCCGGTCATGGCCGCGGCTTCGGGATCGGGCTTGACCGCGCCGCTGTCCCAGGCGGCCAGAAACGTCGCCGCCACGCCCTTCTCTTCGGGATCGCCGAACTGGGGCTTGACCTGCTCCACCAGCACCATCTGCGCGCGCTGGGCCGCGGCCGACAGATCCCCCTCGGCCAGCAGGCGCCGCGCCTCTTCCTTCAGGCGGGCGATCGTGCGCGCGGTGAAATCGTCCGTCGGCTGTTTCGCCATCGCTCCCTCCTTTCTCTCCGCCAGCAGGTGTCTGAGCTTTGCTCGGGCGCGACTGATGCGGCTCTTCACCGTGCCCTCACTCACGCCGAGCAGTTGGGCCGCTTCGGCGCAGGTGTAGCCGTCAAGTTCGGTGAGTTCGAGCGTCCGGCGCATGGGCATGGGGAGCTCGGACAGAAGCTCCCCGTCCGGGGCCTCCGGGAGGCCGGCGCTCTGCGAGGAGAGCGCCTCCAGGTCTTCCGGCGCCGTCGGCTCTTCCCGCCGCCCCCGCAGGCGCATCAGCGCCAGGCGGTCCGTCATCCGCCGCAGCCAGGGACGCAGGGCCTCGGGGTCGCGCAGTTCCTCCAGCCGGAAGAAGGCCCGTACTAAGGCCTCCTGCGCGATGTCCTCCGCGTCGGCCGCGGAGCCAAGCCGCGCGGCCGCGGTGGCGATCAAGGTCGCGCGGTAGCGCTCCACAATCGCCTCGAAGGCGGCGACCTCGCCTTCCCGGGCGCGCCGGACGAGGTGGGCGTCAGTCTCGCTCATCGTGCTGGTCGTGTGGGAAGCCATCTCAGATGGTAGATGCATTTCGATCCACCGATAGTTCCATGGCGGCGCGAAAGGAGGCGCAGGGCGGCGGGCCGGAGTCGGCGCCTATCCCCCGGCCGGTTTCGTGCGCAGGATCTCCGGCACCGGGACTTCGCGAGGCGACTCGAAGATGACGTCCCGATCTACGGGGAGGCCGGAGAAGTGGTATTCGGCAATGAGGCAGAGGACCTCTTTGCCGGAGGGGAGGGTCTGCGGCCTGAGCGTGAGCACGGTGCCCTTGAGATCGTCGGGGGTCATCCACGCGCGGTTCTGGTTGCGAGCCTGGAAGAGCAACGCGCTGACCTGGCGGCGGTCCAAGGAGGCGGCGGAGAGTCTCTCACCGCGGAGACGCGCGCGCTGCTTGTCGGTGAGCAGGCCGTAGAGACGGAGCCTATCAATCCGAACGCCCAGCGCGTCGAAGTCGGCCTCGGTACGACGCCTCAGAGAGGACGCCTGCGCGAGGCTCAAGTCGGCCGCGAGGGTCGCGAGTTCCTCCAGGCTCATGGTTTCACGCCCGGCGAGCTTCAGTCGCCAGCGGGCGAGGGTTTCGTCCGGAGGAACCCAGGCGCGTTCGCCCAGGTAGTTCTGATGAAGGGCCAACAGGTAGGTGCCGCGCAGCTTCAGGGCCGTCTGCCCCCTGGGCGCGTGGGTCTGCCAGGCATCGGCGAGGGCACCGAGAGTTACCCCGGTCTGCGCGTAGAGCGAGCCGATCCGGGCGTCTCCCTCCGGGGAGGCCTGGTACATGGAGAGGGCGTTGAGTTGGGCCTGGGAGGCCACCTGCTCGAAGAGCAGAGAGGCGTTGGCCCGCGGGACTTTGGGCAGACCGGAGAGATGCAAAGGCAGGTCACGGCGGGGGTCGTTGGCGAGCCAGATTGGCGACGTCGAGGCCTCACCTCCGACGATGGCCTGCCGCTCGGCGGCCTCGTCCTGCCGGCGCTCCTCTTCGGTGGGCGGCTGACCGTACCCGAGCTGGGCGAGCCGAGTCCGCGCCGTGGAGGCGGCCCCCTGGTGCATCAGCGCCGCGCTGGGCAGGCCGATCGCGTCGGGGACGCGGAGTTGAGCGGAGAGCTGCGCGTGCGCCCAGCCGAACCAGAGCACGGCGTTCTTCCAGGCTTCTTCGGGGTCGGCGAAGCGCTTCGCCCGGTCGAGCCGGTCGGGAGGAAGGGGGTCGAGGGCCATGTCCCGGCGGAGCTGCTCGAAGTCCTCGTCGCACCACTTCCGCAGCGCGGGGCGGAACCGGGCAGGGACGCGGGCGAGGGGGACGTCAAGGCGTCCGTAGGTGAGCAGCTCGTCGCGCGATTCGTCGGAGAGCCCAGCGAGACACTCGAGCAGGCTGCGCGACCTCGGTTCCAGGACGGCGACGCAGAGCCACGGGTCGTCGGACGCATACCTGGCTACAACCTCCTCGGGCTTCCAGGCGAGCGCCTCCAGGTGCCTTGCCAGCCGCTCCTCCCGATCGGCCCGGAGCGGCGCTTCGCGCTGCTCCCAGAGCTTCAAGCCGAGGTACCAGATGTAGTCCTCGGTCAGCTCCACCGGCGGCTGGAAGGTGGTGAAGAGGTAATGGCGGTCGGCCCCCCTCTCACCCACCGGGTAGACCCAGTAGCCGTCAAAGACGGCGGAGAGGGTGCCCATGAGGCCGGAGAGCGTGTCCTTCTTGACGAAGCAGGTGACCGGGATGAGGGCGAGGTCGGAGACCGCGGAGAGAGGGACGGAGGTCTGCTGCGAGAGCTGAGCCAGCAGATCCTTGAGGAGGATCTCCTTCTCCCAGGCGGAGATCGGGCGGTCGAGGCGCGGGTCGGAGCTGTCCTTCTGCGGCTGCCACTGCTCGTAGACGTCGGGGGTGGGCCGCTCGGGGATGGGTTGGCCGGCGGCAGCCGCCGCGCATGAGATCGCCAGTAGCAGCACCAGGACACAGAGGCCTGCACGTCGGGCCATGCTCTTCTCCAGGAGAGGATTCACGTCTGCTTAGATGCACCGGACGGCACAGAAGTTCTGGGGCACTGGGTGGACCCCTACATCGCCTCCCACCAACAGAGATAGACAGGTACCTCTTGTCCCTCCTGTCGGCCAACCGCGAGGAGGAGGTGACGCGGAGGATGAGAGAAGGTCGGGGAAGTCGACGTCGTTGTCGCGACGGTCGTGACTTTCGCGCGCGTGGGCCACCAGGAGGGGACAGAGGCGGCTGAGGCAAAGTCGGCAAGCTCATCACCCCCGGCAGGAGTGAAGCGGGGAGACCCGTCCGGATTGGTGCTCGCAAGAAGAGACCTCGCTTTCCCCGGAGCGACGAGCACTCTGGCGAACAGGTCCGAGTTCCGCTTTCCCTTGCGGTAGCGGGATTCCGCGACTCGGGCATCCGGCGGGAATCGCAGTTCCGTTAGCCGCGTGAGTTCTGCCACGGATACCGTCCGGGGGACACCTTCCCAAAGGAGGGGCAAGAGCAGGCGCGTGACAACCTGGTAGGCCGCGAAGCCGAGCAGGGCCACGCACAGGACCCAGAGCAGGTTTCGCCACCCGCGCCGGGAACGCACCTGAGGGCTTAGCGGCTCCATGTTCATCTCTGTCTATCCGGAGAGGGCCCCGACGGCCGGGCCCACGTGTCCGGGTCTCTCGGCCGCACCTTGGGCGCGGGAACGAGGCCCCGGCGGCGAACGAGTTCGTCGCGGAGGGCCTCAAGCAGACCGGCGGGCCAGAGGCCACCTGAGTCGAAGCGGAGGTGTCGCTCTCCGGCGCGCGCCGACGGGTCAGCGTAGGTGAATTGCAGGCGCGTCCCAGGATCCCACTTCGAAGGAGCGTCCCATCGGAGCGAGAGGAGGTCCGCGTACGGGACCAGCTTGCGGCGCCCGTGCCGGGTCCGAAGCCGCAACTCCTCCGGCAGAAGCTGGATGGTCACCGCGCGCAGGAGCCGCGTGGAGGCGAGGCCGAGGCATAGGAGGACGAGCCCGACTCCTGCCAGGGAGAGGCCCAGGGCCCACGGAACTCGGGGCGAGGCCGGCTGATCGCCGATCGGCGGAACAAGGGGCAGCACCAACGCCATCACCACGCAGATGAGGCCCAGACCGGCGAAGAGGAGGAGGATCAGCCGCATCTCGTGTGGCTGCGCCGGGACCACGGCCTCCCCCGCGGCGAGCCGCTCCCGCCACCGCGGGCCGCTCCCCGTGCGGGCCGCGACCTCCCTCCAAAGCTCCCCCTCGTTCGCGAACCCCGACAGGACGCGGCACTCGCGGCCTTCCATGCGGAAGCGGTGGTGATAGAGGCCGTGGGACACGATGAGCTGCTCCCAGGGGAAGTGGAAAGGGACGTCATCCTGCACGATGGTCACGCCGGCCTCGCTGAGGAGGACGCGATCGCGGCGGTGCCGCAGGGCGGCAATCGCGAGCGGAACCAGGGTGAGGAACAGGGACACAGAAGCGCCGGCGATCATCAAGCAGAACAGGAGGAAGGCCACCCGAAGTGGGACGGGCCAATACGCGAGGTAGCCCAGGTCAGACGGGTGCACCATCACGGCGACCAGCGTGAAGCACGCGGTGAAGTCCGCGGCCAAGAACACGGTGAGCGCCACGTGCCCGCGCGGGTAGCGATACTCGCGGTGCCACGGCACGTCCGCCGTTGTCTGGGTGTTCGTCGCGTCGTCTGCCATGGAAGAGCCTTAGGGAGCCAGCTCCCGCAGCCGCGCGGCCACTTCCGCCACGATCCAGTCGGGGGTGGAGGCGCCGGCGGTGACGCCGACCCGCTGCGCGCCGGCGATCCAGGCGCGGTCGAGTTCGTCGGCGGTTTCGATGTGGTGAGTGGGGGTGCCGGTGGCCGCGCAGATCTCCGCGAGGCGAGCGGTGTTGGCGCTATTGCGGCCGCCGACGACGATGATGACATCCACGGTGACGGCGAGGTCGTGGGCGCTTTCCTGGCGCTTCACGGTGGCCTCGCAAATGGTGTTGAAGACGCGCAGCTCGCGACTGCGCTCGGCGAGGGCGCCGGCGACCTCCCGCAGGCGCTCCGGGCGTTGCGTGGTCTGCACCACCAGGCCGTACTTCAGCCCCGCGGGGAGCGCGGCGGCCTCCTCGGCATTGGTGACGATGGTGGCCTTCCCCTCCGCGCGGGCGGCGAGGCCGATCACTTCCCGATGGCCGGGGTCGCCGAGGATGACGATGGTGTAGCCCTCCGCGGCGAGCTGGCGGAGGTGCTCGTGGGCGCGGAGGACGAACGGGCAGGTGGCGTCAATCACCTCTAGCCCGCGGGCCCGCGCCTCGGCCTCGACGGAGGGGTCCACACCGTGCGCGGAGAGGATGACGGCCCCTTCGGTCACGCCTTCGAGGGACTCAACCTGATGGACGCCGCGGGCTTCGAGACGGGCGACCTCCTGGGGGCTATGGATCAACGCGCCGAGGGTGTGCACAGGGCGCGAGGAGTCCTCGGCGGTCCGGTTCGCCATCTCGAGGGCGCGTTTGACGCCGAAGCAGAGGCCGGCGTTGTCGGCGATGATGATGTCCATGAGTTCGCGTGACTCAACACAAAGACAGGAAGGAGGCACAAAGACACAAAGGGAGTCTGATCACCCTCTCACTTGCACCGCGCGGTAAAGGCCGCCATGCGCTTCAAGGCCTCCTCCAGTTGGGACATGGAGGTGGCATAGGAGCAGCGGACGAAGCCCTCGCCGCAGGCGCCGAAGGCGGTGCCGGGGACGACCGCGACCTTCTCCTCCTGGAGGAGACGCGTGGCGAACACCTCCGAGGTGAGGCCGGTGCGGGCGACGGAGGGAAACACGTAGAACGCCCCGCCCGGATCGAAGCAGTCCAGACCCATGTCATTGAGGCGCTTCACCACGACGCGGCGGCGCTGGTTGTACTCCCGGCGCATCTTCTGCACCTCCTCGTCGCCGCTGCGGAGGGCCTCCACCGCGGCTTCCTGGGCCATGGTGGGCGGACACATGACGGTATAGGCGTGGAGCTTCATCATGGCAGCGATGATCTCGGCAGGGCCGGCGACGAAGCCGAGCCGCCAGCCGGTCATGGCCCAGGCCTTGGAGAAGCCGCCCACGAGGAGGACGTGCTCCCGTGCGCCGGGGACGGCAGCGGCGGAGACGTGGTCGCCGTGGTAATTGAGCTCGGCATAGATCTCGTCGGAGATGATCAGTTGGTCGCGCGCGAGCGCGTATTCGACCACGCGCTCCATCGTCTCTTTCGCGAGCACTGCGCCGGTGGGGTTGTTGGGGTAGCTGAGCATGAGCACCCGCGCCCCGTCATCCACTTCCGCGAGCGTCTCGGGCTGGACCTGGAACTGGTTCGCGACGTAAGTGGGCACGGGGAGGGCGCGGCCGCCGGCCATCACGGCGAGCGGCCGGTAGGCGACGAAGCAGGGCTCGGGGATGAGCACGCCGTCGCCGGGCTCCAGGAGGACGCGCAGGGCGCAGTCGAGGGCCTCGCTGCCTCCGATGGTGATGAGGATCTCCGTCTCGGGGTCGTACTGCAATCCGAAGCGGCGCTGGAGATAGGCCGATACCTCTTCGAGCAGCTCCTTGGTGCCGCGGTTGGGGGTGTAGTGGGTGTGGCCTTTCTCGAGGGAGAAGATGGCGGCCTCGCGCACCCGCCACGGGGTGACGAAGTCGGGCTCGCCGATGCCGAGCGAGATCGCGTCCGGCATGCGCTCCACCAACTCGAAGAAGCGGCGGATGCCGGAGGGGGGGAGGTTGTGGGCGCGCTGCGCGATGCGGGAACGGAGCGTGGCCATCCTCGTCTCTCGTTACGGGGTCACCGGGAGGCGCTTGACCTCGGCGCGCTCCTCGAAGACGTCGCCATCCACCTTGTAGCGCTTGAGCACGAAGTGGGTGGCGGTGCTCATCACAGCCTCGAGGGGTGCCAGGCGCTCTGCGACGAAGTAGGCGACCTCACGCATGGTCTTTCCCTGCACCACGACCATGAGGTCGTAGGCGCCGGACATGAGGTAGAGGGAGTGCACCTCGGGGAACTCCATGAGGCGGGCGGCGACCGCGTCGAAGCCGAGGCCGCGCTGGGGGGTAACCTTGACCTCGATGAAGCCGTAGACGTGCTCGACGCCGGCCTTCTCCCAGTCCACCACGGCTTTGTAGCCGCGGATGACGCCGTCGGCCTCGAGCTTGGCGACGGTCTGGGCGACTTCGGCCGCAGGCCGTCCGAGACGCTCGGCGAGCTGGGCCGGGGTGAGGCGAGCGTCTTGGGTGAGCAGGTGCAGGATCTCTTCCATGGGTAGTGTCCGGGTTTCGAGATTTGGGATTCGGGCTTCGGGCCCGGTTCGTACAACTATACCATACGTAGGGGATAGGGAATAGGGAATCGGGAATAGGGTCGATGCCGGGCAGGCTCCAGAGTGGGCAGGCTAAAGCCTGCCCTACGAGCCTGCCCTACTTGTGGATGGCGCGGCCGGAGATGTCTTCGGCGGCTTCCATGATGGGCTCGGCGAGGGTGGGGTGGCCGTGGATCACCTCGCCCACATACTCTGCGGTCTGGCCGGAGTGGACGGCGAGGACCACCTCGTGCACGATATCGGTGGCGTGGTGGCCGATGATGTGGCCGCCGAGGAGCTTGCCGGTGGCGGCATCGGCGACGAGCTTGACGAAGCCGTCGCGGACGCCTTCGGCCAGGGCGCGCCCGGAGGCGCGGAAGGGGAAGCGCCCCACCTTGACGTCAAAGCCGCGCTCTTTGGCCTGCGCCTCGGTCATCCCAGTCGAGCCGATCTCGGGGTGGGTGAAGACCGCGGAGGGGATGGCGTGATAGGCCATCTCCGCGTCGCCGCCCAGCGCGTTGGCGACGGCGACCTTGCCTTCCGCGGAGGCAACGTGGGCGAGGAGGTAGCCGCCGATGCAGTCGCCGATGGCGTAGACGCCAGGGACGTTGGTCTCCATGCGGGCGTTGACCTTGATGTGGCGGCGCTCCAACTCGACCCCGACCTCCTCCAGGCCGAGGCCGGCGACATTGGGCGTGCGGCCGACGGCGGAGAGGACGGCCTCGGCCTCGACTTCCTTTTCCTTGCCCTCGTGCTGGAACTGCACAGCGCGCTTTCCGTCGCGCGCGACCGCGCCGGTGACGCGGGCGTCCACGAAGCACTCGATCTTGCGCCGCTTGAAGATGCGGAGCAGCTCGGCGGAGATCTCCTCGTCCTCGAGCGGGACGAGGCGGGGCAGCATCTCGAGCACGGTAACCTTCGTGCCCATGGCATTGAACAGGTCGGCGAACTCGGAGGAGATGACGCCGCCGCCGATGATGGCCAGGCTGTCGGGGATGCGCTCGATGGCGAGCAGGTCGGTGCTGGTGAGCACGTCGGGAGGCTGGAGGCCGGGCAGGGGGAGGACGGCGGGGCTGGAGCCGGTGGCGATGACGAGCTTGTCAGCGGCCACGACTTCCTCTTTGCCGCCGGTGTCCACGGAGAGGGTGTGGGCGTCCACGAGCCGACCGCGCCCGGTGACCACGCGCACGCCGTTGCTCTTCATGAGGAACTCGACGCCCTTGACTAACTGGGAGACGACGCGCTCCTTGCGGCGCTGGACGGCAAGCCAGTCCACGCCCTGGAAGGAGGCTTGCACGCCGAAGTCGGCGAGTTCCTGGGCGGCGCGGGTCAGGTCCGCGGAGCGCAGCAGGGCCTTGCTGGGGATGCAGCCGCAGTTGAGGCAGACGCCGCCGAGCTTGTCCATCTCGACGAGGGTGACGTCGGCGCCCAATTGGCGGGCGCGCACGGCGGCGACGTATCCGCCGGGTCCGGCTCCAAGGATGGCGAGGTGCATGGGGGGAGGGTTACCTTTCTAGGGCTTCTGGGTGGGTGGGCGGGGATACAGCTCGCGCTCCAGGCGGGCGATCTTGTTCTTGGCGATGATGTCCTCGGGGAAGCGCTGAGAGAGTTTGCGCCATTCCGCGAGGGCCTCTTGCTTGCGCCCGGCTTCCTCCAGGGTGTTGGGGAGCATGCGCTGCTGCGGCTTGGTGCCACCGTACTTCACGACGAGGCGGAACATGGCGACGGCCTTGTCGTACTGCTTGCGCTCGCGGTAGAAGAAGCCGCATTCGAAGTAGAGGTCGGGATCGCCGGGATTGGCGGCGATCCCCTGCTGATACAGGGCCTCCGCCTCTTTGTCCCGGTCATTGCTCCACAGGACCCAGGCGCCGCCCGTATACGCGTCCACGAAGTGCGGCTCGAGGAGGATGATCTCCCGGCACAGGCGCAGGCAGGACTCCCAATCCCCCTCGTGCCAGCACCCGTCCATGCCCACCCACAGGAAGTCCGTGAGGAAGTCGCGCTCCTCGGCGACGACGCGCTCAGCGTCGGCAACGGGGAGGGGCGCGACCGTGTCCGCGCGCGCGGTTCGGGCGAACGCGCCGGCGGCTCCCAGCACGATCAGGACAGCGATCAGTTCGCGACGCATGGCCCCACCTCCCAGGGCTGACGCGATGCGCGTATTCTAGCGCATTCGACGGCCCGGAACAACCCGAACGATCAGCTCGGCAAGCGCCTCCGCAACCGCGGCGCGAGCGAGGCGGCCAAGACAGCCTTCGCCGCGTCCAACGCGAGGAAGGGGAACACGAACTTGGCGAGCACCGCGCCCGGAGCGAAGGCCCGGAGCGCGACGAGCGCCCACGCGGAGCCGAACAGGTGAATGACCGCCACCCCCAGCAGGCCGCCGAGGAGAGGGCCGGCCAGGCTGCGGGTGCGCAGCCGCTCCGCCCCCAGGCCCGCGCAGAAAGCAGCCAGTGGAAAGGCCACCAGGTATCCGCTGGTGATGCCGACCAGGGCCGGCAGGCCGCCCCCGTGGGTGAACACCGGGGCGCCCGCGGCGCCCGCGGCGAGGTATTCGAGCTGGCTCAGAAAGCCCCGCCGCGAGCCGAGCACGGCGCCGGCGAGGAGCACGCAGAAGACCTGGCCGGTGACCGGCACGGGGGTGAAGGGCAGATGGAACTGCACGCGCGCTCCGGCGGCCGTGAGGGCGGCAAAGATGCTGATGCGCGCGAACTCCACCGCCACGTTGGGGCGGGGGAGGGCGCGTTCTCGCAGTCGGATGGACATGGACACTTTCTCCCTCGAGGTCCGTTCTTCGGTTTGGGAGGGTGTGATTCCTCCTCCGGCGCGGGGCGCGTGGCGCGCGCCACCAATCCTGGTGACAGGTGATGCGCTTCCCGCTATACTGCGGCCTGACCCGGGCGCCCCCGCGCGGCCGAAGAAGGGCGCCGACCCGGGCGAGGACTGATCGCCATGCCTCACCTACGTTGCCCAGTGTGGATCGGATACTTCCTAGCGAGTCCGGTCCGCCGCCTGTTCCAGAAGCCGGGGCGGATTCTCGAGGGCCTGGTGCAACCGGGCATGCAGGTCCTCGATCTTAGCCCCGGGATGGGGTTCTTCACCCTTCCACTGGCACGACTGGTCGGTCCGGACGGCCGCGTCGTGGCGGTGGACGTGCAGGCCGGGATGCTGGAGGGGCTTCAGAGACGGGCCCGCAAGGCAGGGCTGGGAGAGCGCATCACCACGCGCGTCTGTTCCGCGACCTCCCTCGAACTCGGGGATCTCGCGGGCGCGTTCGACTTCGCCCTGGCCTTCGCGATGATCCACGAACTCCCGGACATTCCCCACTTTTTCGAGGAAGTGGTGCAGACACTCAAGCCGGGGGCGAGTCTGCTGATCGCGGAGCCGAAGGGACACGTGACGCGGGACGGGTTTGGGGTCACGCTCCAGGCCGCCAAGGCAGCGGGGTTCGAGGTGGTTGGGAGGCCCAGGATCGCATATTGCCATGCGGCGATGTTGCAGAAGGCCTCCGCGTAGAATCCGGGGGTGAGCCAGCCCGGGGCGGGCGAGCGGGGGATCAGGCAAGGGAGGCGAGGGAGGCTTCCGCCTCCTGGGCCGCGGGGACGCCGGTTACCTCGAGCACAGCGGGGAGAGGAGACGGCAGGCCGGCGAGGCGAGCCAGCAGCGTGGGCCAGGGGATGGTGCCGCGGCCGGGCGGGAGGTGCTGATCCCAGGAGCCGTCGTTGTCGGAGAGGTGCAGGTAGCGCACGTGCCCGGCAAGCGCGGCGAGCCAGTCGGCGGTAGAGGGCCAGGAGGACTGTCCGGTGGCCCGCCCCCACAGCGCGCTCATGAGATGGGCGTGGCCGACGTCCAGGCAGACGCCGGCCTGCGGCCGGCCGATGGCCTGGAGCAGCGCGAGCAGGACGGCCGGGTCGGGCTCAAAGGCGTTCTCGAGAAGCAGTTCGATCCCCCGTCCGGCGATGGCTTCCTGCCAGAAGCCGGCCGCGCGGGCGACCCACGCCGCAAGGTGGCCGGGGGTGGGGACCAGGTCGAAGTCGGAGTGGAACACGACGCGGCCGATGCCGAGTTCGCCGGCAATGTCGAGGCACTGCGCGACGCGCTCCTGCGTGGCCGCGCGGATCCTCCCGTCGAGGCCGCCCGGCGCGAGGTTGTGGTAGGGGCCGTGGAGACTGAGGGGACCCCGCACCTCCGGCAGGCGCCGGGCGTACCAGGCCAGCACCGTGTCCAGGCCCGCAGGATCGTCCAGCAGGGCGGACTCGGCGAAGTCCGCAACCTCGACCCCGTGACCGCGGGCCACGGCGTAGTCGAGCAAGGCCTCCCGGTCGGGGCCGGTGATCTGGATCAGGTAGGCGCCGATCCCGGCGGGCGGTGCAGGCGGCGGCGTCTCTGGCAGCATGAGTATCCGGTTTCGGGGGCAGGCCCCCGGTTCCCTTGCCGCCGCGGGCGAACAGGGATCGCGCGGTGGGGCGCCGAACACAGATTCAGGAAGGCGGAGATGCAGGAAAGCGATCGCACCCAACCCGAGTGTCGGCCGGAGCGCGACGACCCGCTCGCGCACGCCCGCGAGGTGCTGGAGATCGAGGCGGAGGCGGTGCGCTGCCTCGCGGAACGGCTGGACGAGGACTTTCGGCGCGCGGTCGCGCTGATCCTGGCCGCGGCGGGTCGGACGGTGGTGACGGGGGTGGGGAAGTCCGGCGCGGTGGGGCGGAAGATCGCGGCTACATTGGCGAGCACCGGGACGCCGGCCTTGTTCCTGCACCCCGCGGAGGGGGTGCACGGCGACCTGGGGATGGTAGTGCGGGGGGACGTGCTGATCGTGCTGAGCTACTCCGGCGCGACGGACGAGATCCTCGCCATCCTGCCGGCGATGAAGCGGATCTCCGTCCCCATCGTCGCGATGACCGCGGGGAAGGACTCGGACCTGGCCCGCTACGCGGAGGCCGTGCTGGATGTGCGGGTGGCGCGGGAGGCCTGTCCGCTGAACCTGGCCCCCACGGCCAGCACGACCGCGATGCTGGCCTTGGGCGACGCCCTCGCGGTGGCGGTGATGCGGGCGCGGCGGTTCAGCGCGGAGGACTACGCGCGGCTGCATCCCGCAGGGAGCCTGGGTCGGCGGCTGCTGCTGACGGCCGGGGACCTGATGCGCACCGGTGACGCGTGCGCGACCGTGACGGGAACGGCGCGGGTGCGGGAGGTGCTGTTTGCCATCACCTCCGCGCACGCCGGTGCGGCGATCATCCTGAACGACGCGGGCCGGATGATCGGGTTCATCGCGGACGGGGACATTCGCCGCGCGCTGCTCGAAGGCGCGGAGTGCCTGGAGCGGCCGGTGGCGGAGATCATGAAGACCTCGCCCCGCGTCTGCTCGCCTGGTCAGCTTGCGACTGAATGCCTTGAGATCATGCAGCAGACGGCGCGGGGGATCGGGGAGATGCCGGTGGTGGATGAGGCCGGCCGGCCCCTGGGCATGCTGAACCTCAAGGACATCCTGCGCGCGGGAATCCTCTAGCCCAGGTACTGCTTCAAGAACGGCGGGACGCGCGTCAGCGCCTCCTCCACCGCAGGCCCGTCCTCGGCCTCGAATCCGTGACCACCGCCGGGAACCGTGATGAGCCCGTGCGCCACTCCCGCGCGGGCGAGGGCCACGGCCATCATCACCGACTGCTCGTAGGGCACATCGGTGTCCTTGTCGCCGTGGAGCAGGAGCGTCGGCGGGCCGTCGGGGGCCACGTTCTGCACCGGGTAGTAGGGTGCGAAGGCCGCGGCCTGGGTGGCGGGATCAAGACCCACCACCTCCTGAAGCCAGCGGCCCTGCTGGCGACAGTAGAGGTAGAACTTGTCGCGTTCCTCGCCACCCTGAGAGACCGGCGCCGTCCCGACGGAGGCGCGCGCCTCCTCCTCGGAGACGGGGGGCTCCTGCAAGTAGAACGGGTCGGGGAGGCGGTACCAGTCCCCGATGATATCGCCGTAGCCGTAGAAGGAGACGACGGCCTGCACGGGCGGCCGGAGCGTGGTGCCGACGAGGAGAGAGAGGTAGCCGCCGGCGGATTGGCCGGCGACGGCGATGCGGGTGGGATCGAGCGGATAGCGCGCGGGCGCGGTCCCTCGCACCCAGCGGAAGGCGTCGAACACGTCCGCCGCGATCTCCGGCAGCTTGGTCTCGGGCGCGAGGCGGTAGTCCACCGAGACGATGGCATAGCCGGCGCGGAGGAAGGCCTCGCGGTGTCCCTCCCAGATATACTCCCGGCTCCCCATGATGAGGGCGCCGCCGTGCAGCCACACGACGACGGGGCGCGGCCCCGCGACCTCGGGCAGGTAGAGATCGGCGAGCAGGTCAATGCCGTCAACGGTCTTGTAGGTGACGGTGTGCTTGGTCAAGGACTCACTCCGGCTCCATCTTCAGCTTGAGGGCGCCGCTGGTGTGGAGCAGGACGAGGGCGGCGAGCCAGAAGCCGAGGCCTACCAGAAACACGCCCCGCTCGCCCACCACATGGCGCAGCAGGTCGCCGACAAAGGGGGCGGGAATGCCGCGGCAGGCCTGAAGGAAGGCGAACATCCCGGCATAGGCCGCGGCCGACTCGCGTTTGCCAAACCGCATCGCGGCGTTCACGTAGCCGAGGTCGCCTCCCGCGAAGCCGAAGCCCTGCGCGCAGGAGGCGATGAGGAGCACCGGGACGGAGTGCGCGGTGAAGTAGGTCACGGGGGACAGAGTGACGACGCAGATCACCATGAACATGAGCCGGAACGGCCCATAGCGATCCACGACGCGGCCCCAGTAGAGGTAGCCGAGGATGCTGGCGGCCGCGCCCGCGGTGGCGAGGTAGCCGACCCACTGGGTGGTGATGTGGAGTTGGTCCACCTGCACGATCGGCACGATGGGGCCGGTGATGAGGTTGCCGAAGCCGTAGAGGTAGAAGCAGGTGCAGTAGAGTTTGAAGGTGCGGTCGTTGCGAACCACCGCGAAGGTGTCGCGCAGGCGCACCTCCGGCAGTGACCCTTCCTCGGGCGCGGCGGTGACGCCGATGCGGGAGAAGGCGAGGATGGCGCCGATGCCGAGGATGGTCAGAAGGGGAAAGACGAGGCGGAAACTGTGATGGGCGAGGAGGAGGCCGCCGACGGGGGCGCCGACCATGGCGGCGACGACGGCCGCCACCCGCACCCGACCCATGAGCCAGCCCCGGCGGCGGGCCGGGTAGGCATCGCGGATGACCGCGGAGTAGGCCGGGCTGCTGAGCGCGCTGATGAAGTTGGTGGCGCTGGCGAGAGCAATGAAGACCGCGGCGCTCACCGCGAGGGGCATGAGGAAGAACACCGCGCGGGCGAGGGCGATGGGCCACACGACGTAGGGGAGCTTGGGCCGGGCGCGAATGTGGTGAGCCACGAGAGGGTTGAACAGGTTCCCCACGGAGCCGGAGGCGCTCAGCAGCGCGAGCAGGAAGCCGGAGGCGTGCATCTGCTGGCGGGCGATCACGCCCAGGAAGGGGAACACGGCCCCGGAGAACAGGCCGCCGAGGGACGCCGCGGTGGCGTCCCACTGGAAGGCGCGGCGGCAGGAGGTGGGGATGGCGGTTCGCAGCGAGAGCGTTGGCAGCGAAGGCATGGCCCGGACACTCACTCCAGTACGTTCCCGATTTCCCCGCGAGAGAGGAGGGACCTTTGGAGAGGTCAGGAAGCCGGGGGCTTGCGGAGGCTGCCGGGATTGTCCCTGATGATCGCACCCTCGCCGTGTCCGCCGAGGTCCACGACCAGCTCTTCGAGCGCGCCTTCGTGGAGCACGTTGTCCCGGATGATGGAGTTCTGGAGTTCCCGGCAGACGAGACCGAAGCGGGGCGACCAATTGCCGCGGCCGCCGTCATCTCTGCCGGCGGTCATGGTGTTGCTGGTGAAGACCAACCCGTGGACGCGCTCGAAGCGGGCGTGGCAGCTATCGTTCTTTTCGAGGGTGCGCCAAGGGGCGCCGGAGCGGTAGATCAGGTTGCCCGTGATGGTGGTGATGCCGCCGCCGAGCATGACGATCCCCGGCCCGCCGGAGCGGTCGAGGTAGTTGCCGGTGATGTTGTAGTGGCTGCCGTCGTGGAGCACGATGCCGCCGGCGCGGTTCCACTCGATGCGATTGGCGGTGAGGGTGATGGAGGAGTTGTCCTCGTCATAGGCCCCATAGCCGGCGGCGCCGTTGCCGGAGAACCAGTTGTCGAGAAGGAAGCCGTCCCAGCCGGCCATGCGCACGCCGTTCTCCCGGTTGTAGGCGAGCATGGAGTGGCGGATGGTGAAGCACCAGATCCGGTTGAGGTGAACGCCGTCGCCAGTGAAGCGGTTGATCTGGCAGCGCTCGATACGAAAGGCATCCTCCTGCTTGTACTCCGGGTTGTCCACGAGCACCCCATGGACGCCGGTGCCCAGGCGCTGCCCGTCGAGGCACAGGCCGTTGATGGTGGCGCCGACGGCGCCGGTTATGTCCAGGAGGCACTTCGCGGCGTCGTCGGCGAGACGCAGGATGGTCCCACCGGGGCGGCGGTAGTTCCAGGTGGGGGTGCCGAGCAGGCCGACCTGAGGGCGGAGCTTGAGGGTGGAGCAGAGGTAGACGCCGTCCGGGAGCAGGACGGTGGCGTGCGCGTCGGCGGCCGCCTCGATCGCTTTCTGGAGGGAGGCGGTGTCGTCGGTCTTGCCATCGCCCTTGGCGCCGAACGCGCGCGCGTCAAGTGAGACCAGGCCCGCGGCCGGCGCAACGGCCTCCGCGGCCAGGGCGGCGCCGGGCAATCCGCCCAGAGCCAGCAAACCGGCCGCGGCCCCGGCCACGAACTGGCGGCGGCTGACGCCCGGTGGGTTCCCCTCGCCCTCGTGTGTGCTCATGTGCTCGACCTCTCTTCCGGCCTATTCGCGCAGGTCTGCGAACAACACCGTGGAGAGATAGCGCTCTCCGGTGCTGGGCAGGACGGTCACGATCATCTTGCCTTCGTTCTCCGGGCGCCGGGCCACCTGCACCGCGGCCCAGACGTTGGCCCCGGAGGAGATGCCGCAAAGGAGTCCCTCTTCGCGGATCAGGCGGCGGGCCATGCGGATGGCGTCGTCGTCGGTGACGGTGATGACCTCGTCGAGCACGTTCCGATCGAGCACGTCGGGGATGAAGTTGGCGCCGATGCCCTGGATCTTGTGCGGCCCCGGTTGGCCACCGGAAAGGATGGGCGAGGCGGCCGGCTCGACGGCGATCACCTTCGCCGCGGGCTTGCGCTCTCTGAGCATCTGTCCGACCCCGGTGATCGTGCCGCCCGTGCCGACCCCGGCGACGAAGATGTCAATCTGTCCTTCGGTGTCGCGCCAGATCTCCTCCGCAGTGGTGCGCCGGTGGATCTCAGGATTGGCCGGGTTCTGGAACTGCTGAGGCATGAACGCGCCGGGCATGTCGCGCAGCAACTCCTGGGCCTTGGTGACAGCGCCGCGCATTCCCTCCGGCCCCGGGGTGAGAACCAGCTCTGCGCCGAAGCCGCGCAGGAGCAGGCGACGCTCCATGCTCATCGTTTCCGGCATAGTGAGGATGAGGCGATAGCCCTTGGCGGCGGCCACCAGGGCCAGGGCGATGCCGGCATTCCCGCTGGTGGGTTCGATCAGGGTGCTCTCGCCGGGGCGGATCAGACCTTGTTCCTCAGCCGCCTGGACCATGGACATGCCGATCCGGTCCTTGACCGAGCCGCCGGGGTTGAAGAACTCCAGCTTGGCGATGACGCGCGCCGGGGCCCCGTCCGTGACCCGGTGCAGTTCCACCAACGGCGTGTTGCCAATCGTGTCTATGATCGTGTGTGCGATTCCAGCCATGGCTGTTTCTCCCGCCTTTCCCTGGGTACCGGTGGGTGTCCGGATTGCCTGACACCTCGTGCTTCCTTGGGCTTCTGCCAGCACACAGGCGTTCCTGCCTACCCCTGTGTGGCTGGTGTGGCAAAAAAACGCACGTTGAGTCCGGGGGAGACATCGGGTATAATCTCCAACATGCGAGCGTGTATGCGACTCAGCGTGGCGTCTGTTCGCGCCTGGCCGCACCCGATCTGGTTGTGCCTTGCGTTGGGCGGCGCGCTGTTGCTCCTCGGCCGGCCCGTCTCGGCCAGCTCCGAAGCGGTCTTCAAGAAGGCCTGTGCCGCGAACAAGGCGGTGGAGGTGGTGAGCGGCCCGCAGTTTGAGCAGGCGCGGCGCAGCAATCCCGACGGATGCGTGCAGATTTCCGGCGCCATTCGGGGACTGATCCGCAACGGGAACACGGCCTGCCTGATCGTGGTGCTGGTGGACGGCTACACGGTGGAGGTGAAGGCGACGGGGGAGCGGCCGGAGGTGGAGGGCGGAGCGCGGGTGCGGTGCCTGGTGAAGCCGGACGGCCGCACGCACCTCAACCTGGTGGACATCACCTGGGACCAGACGCCGCTGGAGGTGCTGACGCGCGCGGCGCAGGCGGCGCTGAAGGTTCCGCCGGCGGACGAGGCCGAGATTGGCCGTTCCGCCGAGCAGGTGAGGCGGGCGCAGCAGGGGATGGCGCGCGCGCTGCCCAACCGGGGCGGGGACAGCACGCTCATCATCCGACGGGCGGTGGCGAAGTTCAACACGCGTCTCACTACGCGGGAATTGGACACGATCGCGGGCAGCATCGTCCGCTACTGCAACCAGTACGGGTTGGTGAACCTGGACGACCAGTTGCTGGTAGTGGCGGTGATCGCGGCGGAGTCGCACTTCAACCCGAAGGCGCGGTCGTACAAGGGGGCCGCGGGACTGGGGCAGTTGATGCCCGCCACCGCGGCGGCGCACGGCGTGAACCCGTATGACCCGGTGCAGAACCTCGAGGCGGCGATCCACATCATCTGCAGCAACCTCGACAAGTACAAGGGCCGGCGAGACGACCAGTGGCTGCTGGCGCTGGCCGCGTACAACGCGGGAAGCGGCGCGGTGGCGCGGCACGGCGGCGTGCCCCCCTATCGTGAGACGCGGGATTACCTGTGGCGCATCTACGACTACTGGTGTCAGCTTACGGGGCGCACGCCGGTGAAGCGGCGCTAGGCGAGGGGGAAGAGAAGACAGGGATGCGACGACATGGAATACCTTCCATGTCGTTTTCGCGAGAGGGCAGGTCCAATGATGGTGGCGGTGCACGCGCTGACGGGCGCGGTCCTGGGCGGGCTCTGCCGGCGCCGGACTCACGCGTTCGCCTTGGGGGTGGCCTCCCACCTGGTGGCCGACGCGCTTCCGCATCGTGACCTGGCCGTGCCGGTGGAGGGGGCGCTACTCGGGGCGGCGCTGGCGGCCGTGGGCGCGCTGAAGGGGGCTGATTCGCCGGAGTTCGCGGGGGCAGTGGGCGCGGCGGCGCCGGATATCGAGAACCTGGTGGCGTGGCTCTTCCACATTCCCGACGAGAAGCTACTGGTGCCTTCCCATCGCTGCTATCACGGGCGCAAGCTCGAGGGTGTGTACGAGCAGGTGGGGCTGGCCGCGGCCTGCCTCGCGGTGCTTGCGTGCGGTGCGAGCCGCCGGGCGGAGCAGGAGGCATGAGGGCCTCGACAGCGGCGAGGCCCGCGCTCCCGGCCGCGTGGCAGAAAGCGTTGCAGGGCTTTCTGGATGTGCTGGCGGTGGAACGGGGGCTCTCGGCCAACACCGTTCAGGCCTACCGGCGGGACGTCTCCGACCATTTGCGCTTTCTCGCGACGAGCGGCCTGCACAGGCTGCGGGAGGTGGAGGAGGTGAACCTGCTCCTCTATCTCGGCACGCTGCGGCGCGCGGGCCTGGCGCCGGCCTCGGTGATGCGGCGGTTGTCGGCGGTGCGCGCGTTCTACCGGCACCTGGTACGGGAGGAGGCGCGGCGCACCGATCCCACCGCGAATCTTCCCACGACGCGCCTCCTGCGCCACCTGCCCTCGGTGCTCAGCATCGCGGAAGTGGAGCGGCTGCTCGCGCAGCCGGATCGCGATGCACCCCGCGGCCTGCGCGATCGAGCGATGCTGGAGCTGCTTTACGCCACGGGGCTGCGCGTGTCGGAACTGTGCAACCTCCGCCGCGGGGACCTGCACCTGGACCTGGGACTGGTCCGGTGCCTGGGCAAGGGGAGCAAAGAACGGATCGTGCCGGTGGGCGAACCGGCGCGGGCGGCGGTGCGAGACTATCTCGCCTCCCGCCGCGATGCCGCGCCCGCGCTCTTCTTGGGGAACAAGGGCCGGCCGGTAACGCGGGTGGCCTTCTGGCGGATCATCGGGCGGTATGCCCGGCAGGCCGGCATCCGGTCTCCGGTCTCGCCGCACACGCTGCGCCACTCCTTCGCCACCCACATGCTGGAGGGCGGGGCCGACCTGCGCACCATTCAGGAACTGCTCGGGCACGCGAACATCGCAACCACGCAGATCTACACGCATGTGTCCGTTGACACGCTGCGCGAGGTCTACCGCGCCTACCATCCCCGGGCCTAGCGCGGCGCGAATAGCTAAGGCATGTGAAGGACCCGCGTGGTTGGCCGCGAAACAGTAGCCCCATGGCCGACCTTACGCGCGAGGAAGAGCTCGCCCTCGCGGAAGCAGGAGTTCCCAAGTCTCGCTGGCCCGTGGCGCTACGGGCGTTCCGGCACCGCGACTTCGGGTTGTTCTGGATCGGCATGCTCGTCTCGGTGATGGGCACGTGGATGCAGACGATCGCCCAGGGCTGGCTGGTGCTGCACCTGCGGCCGGAGAACCCGTCGTTCTATCTGGGCCTGGTGGGCATGTGCGGGACCCTTCCCATGCTGCTCTTCACGCTCCCGGCGGGCGTCGTTGCCGACCGGGTTCGCAAGCGCAACCTGGTCCTGCTCACCCAGACGTTGGCCATGCTCCAGGCCTTCGCGCTCGCGATCCTGATCTACGCCGGCGTGGTGCGGGTGTGGCACGTGATGGTGTTGGCGGCCTGCCTGGGGGCGATCAACGCGTTCGACATGCCTACTCGCCAGGCGATGACGCTGGAGTTGGTGACGCGGGAGGACGCCATCAATGCGGTCTCGATCAACTCCTCCGCGTTCAACATGGGTCGCATCGTGGGCCCGGCGGTGGCCGGCGTGATCATCATGAAGGCCGGCATCGCCGGGTGCTTTCTGATCAACGCGCTAAGCTTTCTCGCCATCATCGTTGCGCTGGCCGTCATCCCCGCGCGACCGGCGGCGACGAAGCGACGAGGCCAGGTGTGGGAGGATGTCGCGGAAGGGGTGAGGTGGGCCAGGCGGCAGCCGGTGGCGCGTGCGCTCCTCCTGTTGACCGCGGTCTCCGGCATCTTCGCCATGCCCTACACGACGCTGATGCCGGTGTTTGCGAGCAACATCTTCCACACGGACGCGCGGGGCTATGGTCTGTTGATGCTGTCCGTCGGGGTGGGCGCGCTGTGCGCCGCGGCTCTGCTCGCGAGCACGGGGCATCGCTGGCGGCTCGGTTCGGCTGCCACCCTGGGCTCGATCTTCTTCCCGCTGGGGCTGCTCGGGCTTTCCTGCGCGCCCACGTACCTCACGGCGATGGGCACGCTCTTCCTCATCGGTCTGGGGCTCATGACGTTCAATGCGGTGTCGAACTCGATGCTCCAGACCGCGCCTCCGGATGCGCTGCGGGGGCGGGTGATGAGCTTGCGCGCCTTCGTGTTCGCGGGCATGTCGCCGATCGGTGCTTTCCAGATCGGCGTGGTCGCCTCCGGCCTGGGCCACGCCGCAGCGCGCCGCTTTGGTCCGGACGCCGCGCAATACGGCCCCCGTGGCGCGGTCGCCATCGGCGCGGTCATGTGCCTGCTCGCCGCGTTGCTCGTGCTGTGGCGGGTGCCCCGCGTGCGAAAGAGCAAGCACGGGCTGTAGCGAAAGGGCCTGCCCAGAAGGTGCGCAGGGGATGGGGCCGGGGCGACGAAGGTGATTGGCAGGGCAGCTGGTTCGGAGGAAGGAGTGACCCATGCCGACGATGCGCATTGATGCCCACACCCATGGAGACATCGCGAAGCTGACGATGCTGCCCGCCGAGTACGCGGCGAAGTGCCGCGCCATCGGCATCGAACGCGTGCTCCTCATCGCCGACCCGGAGCCCTGCCGCGCGGCGTTCCAGGCGCTCCCCGATTTCGTCATTCCGGTGCCCTGGGTGGACATAGACAAGGTGAAGGTGAAGGAGATCCACGACTGCTTCGACTGGGGAGCGAAGGGGATCAAGTTCATTGACCCGCAGTTCTCCTACGGCGACACGCGCTACGACCCGCTGTACCGCGCGATCTTCGAGCGGGACGGGGTGTGCATGTTCCATACCGGCTACATCGCGAGCGGTCTGGACGACTACGGGCTGCCCAGCAAGACCCGGCCGACGGACATCGCGCTGATGCGTCCCTCAGCGGTGGACTCCATGGCGCGCCGCCACCGGAAGCTGCGCATCTTGATGGCCCACTTCGGCAACCCCTGGTGGGAGGAGGCGTGGAAGATCACCTGGTCCAACCCGAACGTGCACGCGGAGCTGAGCGGCGGCACGGCCTACCGGCGGTCGCTGCGGATGTGGGAGGACATCTTCGCGCCCAACGGTAACCTCGACGTAGAGACGCTCAACCGCGTCCTCTTCGCCACCGACGTAGTGATCTTCACCCACCCCGGCCAGGAGGGCTTCGAGGGCTACTTCGAGTTCTACGACCGGCTCTACAGTGTCATCAAGGCCCCGGCGGAACTGCGGGAGAAGATCAACCGCGGGACCGCGATCGAGCTGTTCAAGTTGGGGTAACGGTCGAAGAGGCGAGAGGCGAAGAGGGGGAGGGCAACTGCAGGCACCACGGGATTGCCGGTAGGGCCACGGAGGAAGAGGCCGTTGTGACGTCGCGTGTTTCGATAGTCCGCTCTCGTTCCCTTACTGACCCCGCGGCGATTCGGGAGGCGGTGGCGGCGGCGATCGGTCTTGTCTGTGATCTGCGAGCGATGATCCGGCCGGGGCAGACCGTCGTGCTCAAGCCCAATGTCTTCGCGCCCCAGCGCTCGCCGGTGACGACGAACCCGCAGGTGGTGGCGGCCGTGGGGGAGTTGGCGCGGGAGGCCGGCGCGGGGCGAGTGATCGTGGCCGAGGGACGAAGTATCTCTACCGCGAGGTATCGCACCTCCCACAACTCCACCCGCGCCTGCTTCGAGGCGACGGGAATGGCGCAGGCCGTGGCCGCGGCGGGCCTGGAGGCGGTGTACCTGGAAGAGGACGATTTCGTTTCGGTGGAGGTGCCCGAGGCGCAGGTGCTGACGCGGGCGCGCGTGCCGCGGACGATCCTGGAGGCCGACGTCTTCATCAACCTGCCGGTGATGAAGATTCACAGCCTTGCGGTCATCACCATGGCGATCAAGAACCTGCACGGGGTAGTCTCGGACTACGATAAGCTCTTCTCCCACGGGTACCGCGAGGCGGTCCTGGCCCGCAAGCTCACCGACCTGCTGCGCATCCGGCGCATTGACCTCAACGTGCTGGACGGCCTGGTGGCCCAGGAGGCCGACCACGCGACGGAAGGGATTCCGGTGGAGATGGGGCTGGTCCTGGCGAGCAGGGACGCGGTCGCCCTCGACGCAGTGGCCGGGGCGGTGGCCGGGCTAGGCCTGGAGGAGGTGGATACGACGCGCCTCGCCGGAGAGGCGGGGCTGGGGGTAGCTGACCTGGCGCAGATCGAGGTGCTGGGCGAGAGCATCGCCTCCGTGCGCCGGCCCTTCCTCAAGCCGGACATCGAACTCTCGGAGGCAAGGTTCCCGGGGTTGCGGATCTATGCGGGGGACTACTGCCGCTCCTGCTCGTACTACGTTCGGCGCGGGCTGGACAGGCTCGCGCGGGAGGGGAAGCTCGATCCGGCGCGGCCGCTGAGCATCGTGGTAGGGAGGGAGCCGGCCGTGCCGGCCGACCTCCCAGGGCCGGTGCTGATCCTGGGGGACTGTGCGATGGCCTCCGCGAGCGTGAAACCGTTGCGCGATCGGTTGCTCCTCGAGGGGCGTCTGCAGGCAGTGTATGCGTGCCCTCCGATGTCCTTTCGCATGCAGGCGTTGGAACTGCTCGACTAATGTTGGTTCCGCGGCACACACGCGTGCGATCTTGACAGCAGCGCGGCAAATGCTAGACTAGGGGTGTCCCCACGGTGAGCGGAAATAGCTCAGCTGGTAGAGCAACAGCTTCCCAAGCTGTGGGTCGCGGGTTCGAATCCCGTTTTCCGCTCCATTCGGTGGCGGCGTAGCCAAGTGGTAAGGCAGAGGTCTGCAAAACCTTTATACGCCGGTTCAACTCCGGCCGCCGCCTCCAGCTTCCTGACCGTCAGCCCTGCAGCGGGCTAATCAGCACCTCTCCGCTTCCCTGTGTGTCTATGGTGTAGGGTTTGGCCGTCGGCGGGATGAGATCACCAAGCAGTCGGCGCGGGTGCTGACCTGAGCGGGCACCGGGCCCGGGGCAGCCGTCGGCGAAGCGTCCGAACGCTGCACAATGGGCCGGCCCCCATGCACGCGCGTCCGCGAATCCAAACCTGTCGCGCGACCTTCCGGTGCTACTGTAAGGTGTCTCTGCTGTGGGGGAAGGCTGTGGCGCGCAGGAGTCATCGCATCCTGACCCTGAATAGTGGCTCGTCGAGCCTCCGATTCGCCCTGTACCAGGTGGGCCCGTCCGAGCGCCTGGAGGCCCGCGGCTACCTGGATCGCATCGGCGTCGGCGACGGCCGCTTCCGGCTCTGGGATGCGGACGGAAATACGCTGTTCGACCGGCAGGTTCCCCTCCCTAACCACGAGGCGGCCCTGGCGACGCTGCTCGAGTGGCTCCAGGACTCGGGGGAGGTGAGCGCGGTCGGCCACCGGATTGTGCACGGCGGGGCCGACTACCGGGAGCCGCACTTCGCCAGTCCCGAGCTACTCGCGACACTGAGAAAGCTCGTCCCCTTTGCCCCCGAGCACTTGCCGCATGAGATCGCCGCCATCGAGACCATCGCACGGCGCTTCCCCTCCGCGCGGCAGGTCGCGTGCTTCGACACCGCCTTTCACCGGCACATGCCGGAGCGGGCGCAGGTGTACGCGCTACCCCGAGATCCCCGGTGGGAGGGCCTCGTTCGCTACGGCTTCCATGGGATCTCCTGCGAGTACATCATGACCGAGCTGCGCGCGCAGGCCGGCGACGAGGTCGCAGACGGGCGGGTGATCGTCGCACACCTCGGCAACGGCGCGAGCATGACCGCGGTGCGCGACGGCCGGAGCCTCGACACGACCATGGGGCTGACTCCCACCGGGGGCCTGGTGATGGGCACCCGCTCCGGCGACCTCGACCCCTCCGTCGTTCTCTATCTGATTGCCGTGGGCGGGCTGAGCGCGCGGGAGGCGCACCACCTGCTCAATCATCAGGCCGGCCTTCTCGCCCTCTCCGGCCGGACCTCCGACATGCGCGACCTGGAGGAGGCGCAGGCCCACGACCCGCGGGCCGCCCTCGCGGTGGATGTCTTCTGCTATCAGGCCAGGAAACACCTGGCTGCGCTCGCCGCCTCGCTGGGCGGGCTTGACGACCTGGTCTTCACCGGCGGCATCGGCGAGAACGCGCCGGCCATCCGCCGGCGCGTGTGTGAGGACCTGGAGTTCATGGGGCTTCGCCTCGGCCCGGCCCTGAACGAGGCCGGCGCTCCCGTCATCTCTGACGCCGAGAGTAGGGTGACCGTTCGGGTCATCAAGACGAACGAGGAGCTGATGATCGCACGCCACGTTGACCGCCTCTTGCAAACGGAAAGGAGCGAACGATGAGACCGACCGTTTCCCGGACCGAAACGCCGAAGGGACCATTAAGCGAGGAGGAGCTGCGCAAGCTCGATGCCTACTGGCGCGCCAGCCTCTACCTCTGCGTCGGCATGATCTACCTGCGCGACAACGCCCTCCTGGGCGAGCCCCTCAAGATCGAGCACATTAAGAAACGCCTCCTCGGCCACTGGGGGTCTACGCCGGGCCAGTCCTTCATCTGGGTGCACCTCAACCGGCTGATCAAGCGGGACGATCTCGATATGATCTACATCTCCGGCCCCGGTCACGGCGCCCCGGCCGTCCTCGCCAACGCCTATCTGGAGGGGACCTACTCGCAGGTCTACCCGGACAAGAGCGAAGATGAGGAGGGGATGCGCAAGTTCTTCAAACAGTTCTCCTTCCCCGGCGGCATCGGCAGTCACTGCACCCCGGAGACGCCGGGCTCGCTCCACGAGGGGGGCGAGCTGGGCTACAGCCTCTCCCACGCCTTCGGGGTGGCGTTCGACAATCCCAACCTAATCGTGGCCGCGGTGGTGGGCGACGGCGAGGCCGAGACCGGCCCGCTGGCCGCCTCCTGGCATTCGAACAAGTTCCTGAACCCCATCCGGGACGGGGCCGTGCTTCCCATCCTCCACCTCAACGGCTACAAGATCGCCAACCCCACCGTGCTCGCGCGCATCAGCCACGAGCAGCTCGAGAGCCTGTTCGTCGGATACGGCTACAAGCCATACTTTGTGGAAGGTTCGGATCCCGAGACCATGCACCAACTCATGGCCGAGACGCTGGAGCGCGCCCTCGCCGACATCAAGGGAATCCAGCAGCAGGCCCGCGCCACCGGCACCGCGACCGCCGCGCAGTGGCCCATGATCGTGCTCCGCACCCCCAAGGGCTGGACCGGCCCCAAGGAAGTGGACGGGCACAAGGTCGAGGGTTATTGGCGATCCCACCAGGTGCCCTTCCAGATTCATGATGACCCCAGCCACCTGGCCCTCCTCGAGGAGTGGATGCGCAGCTACAAACCCGAGGAGTTGTTCGACGCGGAGGGCCGGCTCATCGCCGAACTCAGAGAGCTGCCGCCCACCGGCCGCCGCCGGATGAGCGCCAACCCCGTGACCAACGGCGGCATGATCCTGCGCGAGCTTCGCCTTCCCGACTTCCGCGACTACGCTGTGGACGTACCCGAGCCGGGCAAGATCATGGTCGGAGGCCCGGGCACCCTGGGCAAGCTCCTGCGCGATACCATGCGGGACAATCCCGACCGGTTCCGCGTCTTCGGTCCGGATGAGACGGCCTCCAACCGGCTGACGGCTATCTACGAGGTGAGCAAGAAGACGTGGCTGGCGGAAACCAAGCCGGAGGACGCGGACGGCGGAGAGCTAGCTCCGGACGGCCGGGTGATGGAACTGCTCAGTGAGCACACGCTCGAGGGCTGGCTGGAGGGCTACCTTCTCAGCGGGCGGCACGGGTTCTTCGCCTCCTACGAGGCCTTCGTGCACGTGATTGACTCCATGTTCAACCAGCACGCGAAGTGGCTCGCGAAGTGCCAGGAGATCCCCTGGCGGGCCCCGGTCCCGTCTCTGAACCTGCTGGTGACCTCCACCGTCTGGCGGCAGGACCACAACGGCTTCAGTCACCAGGACCCGGGGTTCCTCGACGTGGTGACCAACAAGAGCCCGCACGTCGTCCGCATTTACCTCCCTCCCGATGCCAACTGCCTGCTCTCTGTCGCCGATCACTGCCTCCACAGCCGGGACGACGTCAACGTCATCGTCATGGACAAGTACCCCCATCTCCAGTACCTGGCGATGGACCAGGCCATCCAGCACTGCACCAAGGGAGTCGGTATCTGGGACTGGGCGAGCACCGATGAGGACGGCGAGCCGGAGGTGGTGCTCGCCTGTGCGGGGGACATCCCGACGACGGAGGCCCTCGCCGCGGCCGCCATGCTGCGGGACAACTTCCCCGACCTCAGGCTCCGGTTCATCAATGTCGTTGACCTGTTCAGTCTCCAGCCGGAGTCCGAGCATCCGCACGGGCTTTCCGATCGCGACTTCGACAGCCTCTTCACCGTGGACAAGCCGATCATCCTCGGCTTCCACGGCTACCCGTGGCTGATCCACAAGCTGGCCTACCGGCGCACCAACCATGGCAATCTACACGTGCGCGGCTACAAAGAGCAGGGGAACATCAACACCCCGCTGGAACTCGCTATGGCGAATCGGGCCGACCGGTTCAGCCTCGCCATCGACGTCATTGACCGGGTGCCGCGGCTGCGGGTGGCAGGGGCGCACGTGAAGGAGTGGCTGAAGAATCAGATCATCGAGCACACCAACTACGCCCACGACGAAGGCGAGGACAAGCCCGAGATCACCGAGTGGACCTGGCCCGGCAAGCGGGCCCCAAAGGAGCCCCGCCTCGTGCGGAAGGCGGCCTGAGAGGCGGCCGAGTCTACGGGAAGCCGCCCCCGCGGTCAGTAGTCCGCGGGGCGGCTCTTGTCTTCCGCCTGGGCATCCGGTTCGAGATCGAGGGCGCCGGAGTTCATGCAGTAGCGCAGGCCGGAGGGCTGCGGTCCGTCATCGAACACGTGCCCGAGGTGGGAACCGCACCGGCTGCACTTCACCTCGGTGCGGACCATGCCATGCTCCGTGTCGGCCTGGGTGGTCACGGCGTTCTTGTCCACCGGCACCCAAAAGCTGGGCCAGCCGGTGCCCGAGTCGTACTTGGTGCGGGAGTCGAAGAGGGGCTGGCCGCAGGCGCCGCAGCGATAGAGGCCGCGCTGCTTCGCGTCCCAGTACTTGTTGTGGAAGGCGGGCTCCGTGCCTCGCTCGCGCAGGATGTGGTACTGCTCCGGCGTCAGTTCTTGACGCCACTCGTCTTCGCTCTTGGTGACTTTCTCTTCCATCCCCATTCCCTCACGGGACGCGCTCACCCCCATCGCGTCATGGTCGCCACTTCATGGTAGACCGGGGGCCGCGCCCCGACTCGCGAGGCAGAGGGGGAATGTGAGGATGGAGCGACACGCGCGGCCGCAGCTAGAGCTGCACCGTATCCGTCTCTTTCCCCACGCTGAGCACCAGCCGATCCCCGCCCGTGCGCACCAGGAGCTTGTACTCCTTGTCATCAACACGCACGTGGATCTGACTGCGGCGATAGCCCTCCTCATCGCGCGCCAGCGGGTCGAGGCCGGCCAGCAACTTGATGCGGCGCAGCACCTGGGGGTAGAAGTAGAGCTCCTGCGTCAGCACCACCTCGCCGTCCGCCTTCTGCAGGACGGCCACGCCCTTGCCTTCCTCCACGGGCCTCAGGTCCGCCACCTCGGCCTCGGAGCGGAGGAGCGTCTTGATTAACTCGGACACACGATGGACGACGGGATGCGTGGCTCCCGGAGCGACCGGGGCCGGTCCATGGGCCTGCTCGGCCGACAGCGGGGGCAGCTTGCCTTCTGCCTCCAGCCGCGCTTCCTGCTCCAACAGCTCCGCCACTCCCAGCAGAGCGGGCGCCAGTGGTCCATGCCACACCCCAAACCCGGCCAGGGTGCGCGCCGTGGGAGTGAAGATGCCGGGATAGCGCCACATCGCCGGCTGCGGCGCCCCCGGCGCCTCTTCGCGCGCTGACATGGGAGCAAGGGAGAAGCCGGAGCGAACCTCCTCATGCATCTGCTGCGAGATGTCCCGCAGCACCGGGTGACCGATCTGGGACAGCGTCTCCAGCGCGGAGAGCAGCGGCACGCCGGCCTCCAGCATCTTCCCGAACCACCAGAACCATTCCGCGACGTCCGCACGGGTGGGCTCATCGCGGTAGGTGCGGACCAAGCGCCCGCGTTCGATCCGCGCGACCAAGAGGCGCAGGGCCACGTCGAGCACCCCGCCCACCTCGCCCATGCGCACGAAGCTCACGTATTCCTCGCCGAACAGGTCGGGCCAGGTCCGCATCGCCTCGGAGAGGATATCACCCCGCGCCACTTTGCCCCGGAGAGCGTGAGAGATGTCCCGCATGTCCCCGCTGGTGGGCTCGTCCTCCAGCACCTTCAGGCAATGCACGAGACTGACGCCCGCGTCAACCATCCTCGAGAAGCGCCGCGTCCACACGGCCAAAGCCACGTCCCGTCCCACTGTCTCAGGCATCGCCACTCACCTCCTCGTTCAGATCGAGCACGAACACGGGCGCCGCTTCCCGGGGCCTGCCTCGCCCCTTCTCCGGCTGCCGCGCGAGCGCGGCCCGGTGGTCCCGCAGCAACTCGTCTCGCAACCGTGCGCGGAACTCCCGGCGCGGCTGCGCGTCCGCGACGCTCCGTCGCAGCGCGACCGCGGTCTGGCGCAGGCTTTCCACTTCCCAGGCACACCCGCGACAGCAGATCAGGTGGGCCTGCACCTGCTGAGCCAGTTCCTCCGTCAGTTCCTCCTCCAGGTAGTTGGGGAGCAGTTCGGCCACGAGCCTGCAGTCCATCATTGGTCCTCCATGCCCAGCACACCGACGAGTTCGTCGCGCAGGGCCTGCCGGGCGCGAAAGTGCAGGGACTTGGCGGCCGCGGGAGAGCGCCCCAAGGCCTGCGCGGCCTCGGGGTTGGTGAGGCCCTCTACGTCTCGCAGCAGCAGGACGGTCCGGTAGTCAGGGGGCAGATGGCGCAGGGCCTCCTGCACCGCGAGGCGGAGCATGGGCTCGCGCGATTCGGCGGCCTGCCAGTCCTCGGCCTCGAGTTCCTCCAGGGAAACCAGGTGCAACTGCCGGCCTCGGCGTAGCCGGGCGAGGCAGAGGTTCCGGGTGATGCGGAACAGCCAGCCGGAGAAACTGCCCTCACCGCGGAAGTCGCGGGCATGGCGGAAGGCCTGCAGAAACGCCTCGGCCACCACCTCCTCGGCCTCCTCCGGCCTGGTCAAGAGACGCAGACAGAACCGGTAGACGCGGTCGAGGTAGCCGTCATAGAGGAGCGCGAGCGCGGATTCGTCACCGCCCTGCAGGCGCAGGACGGCCTCGGCCTCGTTCGGCACACGCTCCGCCATCACCGCCTCCTATCCATAAGAGACGCGGCGCGCGGGGCGGAACGGTTCGCGGCCGCCGGCCCAATCAGGCGACGTTCACGCGGCCGCTGGCGTCAGCACCGCGTCAGCGCCCGCTTCACGACCTCGTGCCGGCGCTCCTCAATGGGGGTGGTGGGGGCGCGCTGGAGGTAGCGCGCGGCGACGGGGGCGGCGTACTGGAGTTCCGCGCGGGCGAGGGGAGACTCGATCTCGAGGAGGGGCAGGAGGGTGTAGAAGAACGGGAAGACGCGCCACTTGCCGTCGCCGGTGCGGTGGGACTTGAGGGCGCGCAGCCCGGCGACCAAGCGGCGCTCGCCGTCGGCGAGGCCGCCGACGACGAGGTGGCGCCAGAGCGCGACGGAGCACTTGCCGCAGCAGTACATGCCGCGCGTGCCGCGCGCTTCCGCGTCCACCAAGCGGGCGAGCATTCCCGCGCGGGCCCGCGCCAGCGCTTCCTTCACTCCCGAGTTCGGAGCGTTGAGGAGGATCAGCGCGCGGCAGGCCTCCTCCCCGAGGATGTGGGCGGTGGCCGCGCCGGACTCCACTGCTTCGCCGGTGTAAACGCGGATGCCCGTCTTCATGTCCTGCGGGGTGGGGGCGAACATGTGGGCGTAGGCCCCGGGCCCGTCCTGGCGGGCCGCGATCCAGGCCGCGGCCTCGAGGCGCTGGCGGTTCAGGAGGGAGCGGCGGTGGAAGTAGGCGTCATTGATGGCATCGAGGGTCTCGGCTAAGCTGTCCGGGTTTACCAGGCGCATCTGCGTCTCCTTTCACCGTCTCATGCGACGTAGTCGTAGGGGTGATGGGGCGGGGCGGCCCGGTGCACCCACACCGGGCGACCCGCGCGCCAATGCCAGGTGGCGAGCGCGGCGGCGCAGGCGTCGGTGAGGTGGGGCGAGCCAGAGAGATCGGGCAGAGCGGCGAGGCCCTGGGTCGCGAGCCAGCCCCGGAGGACCTGGCGGGCGGCCGCCGCGCCGGGCTGGCGAGTCTTGTAGAGGCGGAGCGCGTCGAGCCTGGCGCCCCGCAGGACCATGGCCGCGCCGGGGTGGACCTCGACGATGCGGGGCGGGTCCGGGAGGGCACCAATCATCCGCGCCAGCACCACGCCGCGGAGCGTGAGGGAGGTCATGCGCGCCATGGTGGGTGACATGACGCCGACGTAGTGCGCGTTGAGGGCGTTGAGGGTCTGTCGGAGAAGGGCATCGCCCGGACGGAAGCCGCCCCCATCCTGGTAGGAGAGCGGCGCGTCCAGGCCGATGACCACGGGCCCCCGCGAGGCGAGCATGGTGACCAACTCCAGGGCGGCTGCGTCGCTTACGTTCGCGAGGTGACCGCGGTAGTGGAGCGACTCCGTCTCGGCCGCGAACCACGCGAGGGCCGTGTCGCCGTGGTTGGAGGGCCCGGAGAGGTCCGCGCCGAGGAGGAAGACCGGAGCAGCTTCGGAGTCGCGCGCCATCAGTGCTGGGAGGCGGAGGCGTCGCAGCCGCTGGCGAGCGCGGCCTCCCCGCCCTCGCGCAGGAGCGCTTCCCACACCCGCTTCACCTGACGGGCGACGGCGGCGTCGGAGTCAATGAGCTGGACACCGGGGCCGAGAACGTGGCGGATTTCGGAGCGGGCCTGGGTGTAGTGGGTGCATCCGAGCACGACCACGTCAATGCCGAAGCGCTCGTAGGCGGCCCAGGTCCTCCTCACGATTTCGCTCACCCGCGGCGTATCGCCCGCCTCAACGGCCTCGGCCAGGCCGGGAAGCGCGATCTTGTGCACGGTGATTCCCTGACAGAAGCGGTCAATTAGGTCCTGCAGGGCGGCGCTGCGGGAGGTGAGTTCAGTGCCGAAGACGGCGATCTGGCGGCTGCGGGTGAGGGCCGCGGCGGGCTTGACGGCAGGCACCACACCGACGAAAGGGATGGAGTACTTCCTGCGAAGGTGGGCAAGGGAGACGACGGAAGCGGAGTTGCAGGCGAGGACGATCAGCCTGGCCCCCTCCGCGACGAGCTTGCCGCAGTTCTCATCAATGATACGGACCACCTCTGCCGGTGACTTGTCGCCATAGGGGAAGTTGGCCGAGTCGCGGAAGTAGCGCAGATGCACGCCGGGCAGGAGTGCGCGGACCGCGATCTCGATCGTCCTGCCGCCGATGCCGGAATCGAGAATGGCGATCATGTTCTACCTGCCGGGGGCCGGTCAGCGCCGGCCGCGATGCGCTCCCTGAAACGTTCCAGGAGGCGGCCCGACACCCTTCCCACCGCGCCATCGCCGACGGACGCGCCGTCGAGGGTGACCACGGGGCACACCTCGTGGTTGGTGGAGGAAAGGAAGATCTCCTCCATATGCGGGAGGCGGCTCCGCGCGATGGCCTCCAGGCGGACCGGAATCCCCAGTTCGGACGCGATCTCGAGGATGAACTCGCGGGTGACACTGGGCAGGATCTCCGGCCCGGTCGGACGGGTATAAAGCACGCCTCCCTCCGCGCCGAAGACGGACATCGCCGCCGCCTCGGTGATATACCCCGCTTCATCGTACAGGATGGCCTCGTAGGCGCCGGCCCGGCGCGCCGCCTTGCGGGCGAGGGAGTTCGCGAGCAGATTGGTGGACTTGATGTCGCACCGCCGCCAGCGGAGATCGGGTCTGGTGACGGCGGCGACGCCCCGGCCGTAGTCCGGGGAGACGAGCTGCGCCGTGTCGCGCACGATGATGAGCGCCGTCGGCGTCAGGCCGTCGCCGTAGACGAGCTTGCGGGGCTCTTCGCCGCGGCTCACGTGGACGTACACGTTGGCGTCCTCGTACCCGCTCTCGGCCGTGGCCTGCCTCGCGAGCGTCTCCAGTTCGGTGAGGTCTACGCCTTCGATCTCGACCTCCGCGAGGTTGCGCGCGAGGCGGCGGAAGTGGCGGTCGGCGGCCCACAGCCGACCATGATAGGCGCGCAGCACGTCATAGACCGCGTCTCCAAAGAGAAAGCCGCGGTCGTCAATGGAGATGCAGGCCTCCGCGCGGGCGACGCGCCGACCATTCAAGTAGATGACGTCCGGCATGAGGACACCCTTACTCCTAGGGTTCTCCGTGCGGGGGAGGCGATTCCTGCAGGCGGCGCCGAGCGTCACTTCTGCCCGTACTTCTCCGAGTAGCGGCGATGGGCGCGCGCGACCTCGTCCTCGGGCAGCGCGACCAGCTGCCCCATCTGCAGCGCGAGGTAGCAGGTCTTGGCGACGTCTTCGACCATGACCGCGCTCTTGAGGGCGGCCTCGGGAGAGTCACCGAGGGTGAAGACGCCGTGGTGCTTCATGAGGATGGCCTTACTGGTCCCGATGCTGCGGCAGATCTCCTCCCCGATCTCCTCTTCTCCAATCGGCGCGTAGTCGCCGACGGGGATGGGGCCACCGAACTCGTCGGCGATGGCGGTGAGGGCGCAGGGAATACCGCGGCCGAGGGCGGCGAAGGCGGTGGCGTAGTTGGAGTGGGTATGGACGACGCCGAACACGTCAGGGCGATGGCGGTAGAGGTAGAGGTGGGTGGCGGTGTCCACGGAGGGCTTGAGTCGCCCCTCGACCATCTCGCCCTCCAGGTTCACGAGCACGATGTCCGCCGGCGTGAGCGCGTCGTAGCCCACGCCGCTCGGCTTGATGGCCACCAGACCGGAGTCCGGATCGCGGCCGCTGAGGTTGCCGCTGGTCATGGTGACCAGCCCGGCCTTGGGCAGTTCGCAGTTCAGGCGGCAGATGCGTTCTCTAAGTGTTTCCAGCACGATCCATTCCTTGCCGTGAAAGCGGGGACAGCCACCGAATTGCCGGTGTCGGACGCACAGGCGGCTTCTCATTGATAGGGCAATTCGGTGGCTGTCCCCGTTTTCACTCCTGCGGGAGGACGACGGCCTTCACCAGGCCGGCGACCCGATGATGCACGTCAGCGAAGGCCTGGGCGGCCTCGGCCATGGGATAGCGGTGCGTCACCAGCTTCTCGATCGGGGCCTGGCCCTCGGCGACCAGCATCACGAGCGCGCCGAAGTCGGCCAAGCTGAGGCGCGAGCCCAGCACGGTCAACTCCTGCCGCACGAGCTGCCAGGGCCGGACTTGGATGGGCTGGTCCGAAAGGGTCAGAATAACCACCCGCCCGGCCGAGGTGGCGAGGGAGAGGGCGAGTTCGGCGCATTCGATCTCGCCGGTGGCATCAATGACGACGTTCGCGCCGGCTCCGGGGGTGAACTCAGCAAAGTCCCTGGGAACCGAGTCGCGCCCGGGATCGAGGATGACGTTCGCACCGAGGTCGGCCGCGAGGGCGCGGCGCCAGTCGAGAGGCTCGGATACCAGCACACTCGCGCCCGCGCGCCTCGCCAGTATCAGACAACACAGCCCGATGGGGCCGGCGCCGAGAATCACGACGAGATCTCCGGGGGCGATCTGCGCGCGGGTGGTGGCCTGCCAGCCGATGCTCAGGGTCTCGACGATGGCGGCGGTCACGAAGGACATCGCCTCCGGGATCGGGACGAGTTGGCGGGCGCGGCAGACGGCATACTCCGCCAGGGCGCCGGGACGGTGGACGCCGGCGATGGAGACCTCGGTGCAGCAGTTGTGGCGGCCGACGCGGCAGGGGTAGCACCTCCCGCAGGAGAGGGCCGGGTCCACGGCCACCCGGGCGCCGACGGGCGGGCCGGTCCAACCCTCTCCCACCGCGGCCACCTCGCCGGCGAACTCGTGGCCGGGGAGACGGGGGTAGTTGGGCAGGGGATGGGTCCCGGCGAAGGCCTCGACGTCGGAGCCGCAGAGGCCGACGGCGCACACCCGCACCAGGGCCTCGCCGGGCTGGGGCTGAGGCTCGGGCACGTTGCGGAGTTCGAGGCGCTCGGGGCCGAGGAGGTACCAGGCCTTCATGAGGAGGGGATTCGTCCTTCGGAGGGGGCGGACCTGTCGGGGTTCGGGATTCGGGGCTCGGGAGGGAACGGCCGGGCGCCGGCAGGCAGCCAGCGCGTGTCGCATCGTGTCGCATGGGGACCGTTTTTGTGAAACATCTCCGCGTCTGCGCGACGGAGCGGCGGGAGGCCATGACGCAATATGACGCAATTCGGGGCGTTTGGAGAACATTCCCGCATTCGCGGGGCGGCGAGGCGGGAGGCCGGCTGGAATGGCGGCCGTGCGGCCGAGGGGGCGGCGGCGGCGCGGCGAAAGGAGGCTGCGCGGGGGCGGGGCAGTAACTCTTGCGGAAGGAGAAGGCCGTCGTGAAAGCAATCGGGGAATTGGTGCAGGAGCACCGGGTGATCGAGTTGGTGCTGACTGGGCTGGAGAGAGTGGCCGCGCGGGCGGAGGGGAGCGTCCGGCTCGAGGCCGAGCAGGCGGAGAAGGTGCTGGAGATCCTGCGGAACTTCGCGGACCGGTGCCACCACGGCAAGGAGGAGCGCAACCTGTTTCCGCTGATGGAGGCGCGGGGGGTGCCGCGCGCGGGCGGGCCGCTCGGGGTGATGTTGGAGGAGCACGAGATGGGTCGCGCGCACATTCGGGCGATGGTGGAGGCCCTGCCGGCGGCCGCGGCCGGAGAGGCGGAGGCGGTGGGCAGGTTTGTCGAGCACGCGCAGGCGTATGTGGCCCTTCTCCGGCAGCACATTCAGAAAGAGGATCGCGTGCTCTTCCCGATGGCGGCGCGGGTGCTCAGCCAGGAGGACGATGCGCGGCTGGTGGAGGCCTTCGCAGGAATCGAGCGGGAGGAGATGGGGGCCGGGGTGCACGAGCGGTACCACCAGTGGGCGCACGAACTGGCCGAGAGCAGTGAGTGACCGGCAGCGCGCACACGAGGGATGCCCGTCGTGGCACGGAAGCAGATGATAGGGATTGGCTCCCGGCTTCGGCACTTCGGTGCCAAGGAAAAAGAGGTGAAGGCATGAAGAGCACACGGCGCGTTCTCAAGGCGGTACTCCTGATCGGCGTGGCGGCCCTGGCGGTGGTGGCCTCGGTGGAGCGCGCGGAGGCGTTTGGGCCGGCGGCCCACTACGTGGTGATGGAGAAGGTGGCCGCAGGACTGCCGGAGGCCAGCGCGATCCGGCAGGTGATAGAGCAGCACAAAGATGTGGCCGCGGCGGCCGCGAGCGGGCCCGATATCCCGTACTGCCAAGTGCGCGGGGCCTTTGGCTACGCGCCGTGGGCCGATCGGTACCACTACGACCGGGTGGGAACGTTCGCGGCGGCGCAGCTTCGAAAGGCCTTGGCTTCCCGTGACCCCGTACAGATCGCGTGGGCGGCGGGATGGGTGACGCACGTCGCCGGGGACATGGCCGCCCACGGTACATATGTCAACCCCGAGGCCGGCGTCTACCTGGAGAACGCGGCCGGCCGGAGTCTGCACAAGCAGTTGGAGACGGCGGCGGAGGCGGTCGTGTGGGTGGATATGGGGGGCCACCCGCAGGACACGTACAGCAGGAGTTCGTTGCCGGGGAACTTCTGCGACGCCAGCGCGCTGCCGTTGTCCCTCCTGGGGGACGCCTCCTCCGAGGTCTTCGGGCGCAGCCCGAGCGGTGACTACCAAGCGTGGTACCGGTTGTTCAAGACCGGGTTGAGCACGGGGATCGGGTACACCTACCAGACGTACCCGGAGGCGCAGCGCTTCGTGAGCACTGCGGACCGCAGGGCGCGGCTGACGCGGGCGGTCACGGAGGCGGTCGCGGAGGCAAGCGCGCTGCTGCAGGCCGCCGAGAGCGGCAACTACGGCGGATTCAGCGACGCGTGGAACCTGGACGCGGCCAATGACGGCCGTCCGTTCGGCACCTTGACGGTGAGCGTGCGCACCGGCGACGAGAGCGGCGCGGGGACAGATGCCGACATCTACTTCGGCCTGGTCTTTGCGGACGGGATCACGAAGGAATGGCTGCTGGACAAAGAGGGGTACAACGACTTCGAGCGAGGCGACAACGACGACTACTACCTGTTCCTCGCGGACAAGAACTGCGATCCGGCCAGGGTCAAGAGCGTCTACCTGAGGATGGGCGCGGAGCACGGGCTGGGGGTGGCGTGGAAGCCGGCCTCGATTGGGATTCGCGTCAACGGCACACTCGTCTTCGAGCGGAACGTCAACGTTTGGCTGAACCACCGGGGGGAGAAGTGGGAGAGCGCGGCGTGGAACGCGCCGAGGTGAGGTTGCCTCGTGGGAGGACTAGGCGGCCGGGGCGCTACTCTCCGGATGGGGGCGCGCGGCCGGCACCGGCCTCCGGCGGAAGCGCGGGCCGGCGACCAGGGCGGCCCAGAGAGCCAGCGCACAGAAGCTCACCGCCCGCCCCGCGATGAACCCCGGCGGCCGGTAGAGGAACTCCACTCGGTGCCGTCCTGCGGGAAGTGAGGCGCCCATCAGTACGGCGTCCACCACGACAACAGCGGCGGGATGACCGTCCAGCCGAGCGGACCAGCCGGGATCCCAGCGCTCGTTGAGCACGAGCAGCGCGCCCCGGTCGGAGCCGGCCTGGACGATCACGTGCTCCGGCCTGGGCTCTCGTACCTCGAGGCTGGCCACGGGCCGGCCGGAGGACGGGACCGCCGGGATCTCCCCCTGGACGACGGCCGTCTGGCGCAGGCGGTCGCCGCGCGCCAGTTCTTCCGTCGCGGTGAGCGCGTCGGACGTTTGATCGAGACGAACAAGATCCCCGACCACGAAAGCGCGCGGGAAGGGCTCGGGGTTGCGGTAGAGCTGGAACGGCGGCGCAGAGACGGCCGGCAGGCTCAGTGCGGAGGGGGGCTCAGCCAGCAAAAGGTACCGAGTGCCAAGCAGGGACAGCAGCGATAGATCTCCGGAATCCCAGACATGGCGATAGGCCTGATACAGGAATCGCTCATAGCGGACATCGGCGAAGGCGCGGTATCCGCCCACGGTGCGCAGCTGAAAAGACTGGGGCACATCCGCGATGAGGGCCTGGCGTTCCTGGAGCCAGCCGTCAGGATCACGGTCCCAGCCGCCGGGCGGCACCCAGTTGTCCCCGAAAGTGGAAGGCGGGGCGACCGCCACCCGCCACCAATCCCGGTCCCCGCGCAGCGCCCGAACGGCGGGTGGCTCGGCGAGAACGGCAGAGCTGGCGAGGGGTGACAGCGACCGGTCAAAGGTCATGAGGTCGAGGCAAGTCAGCGAGGCGAGGAGGGCGCCGGCGACGACGATCCTGGGGCGAGGCGCGAGCCAGCGAGTGCGGGCGAGGCGCTCCCAGCCGTAGGCCACCAGGAGGGCCGCGCCAAAGGCAAAGACGAGGACGAAACGAGCGGGGGCGCGGAAGTCGGCGAAGCCAGGGAGGAATCGGAGGAACTCATAGAGTGGGTTGCCGCGGGCGAGGGCGAGAAGCAACGCGGCGACGCAAAGGCCCACCAGGCCGCGCCCGCGCCGATCCCCGGCCCCGAGACAGGCAAGGAAGAGCGGCAGGAGGCCGAGGTAGAGAACGTATTCCCAGTAGTTGGGCTCCCCGCGATAGGAGCCGGTGGCCGGGGTCCCCTGCCAGTTCGGAGCCAGGAGCCCCAGCAGGTGTTGGGGCAGCAGCGAAAAGGAAGTGACGTAGCTGAGTTCACCGGCCTGGCCGTGAGGGGCGGCCCCGGACAGCTGGGCCGTGGGAAGGAGTTGCACTGCGGCCAAGGCCCCTCCCAGGGCGAAGACGATGGCGAGGATCGCGGCGGCGCGCCGCGCCTCGCGGGAGCTGCCGTTGGAGGTGGACTGCGCCAGCCGCCAGAAGGCCCAGAAGCAGGCGGTGAGCGAAAGGTAGAAGGTCGTCTGGGGATGGCCGGCGAGGGCGCTGGCGGCCCAGGTAAGGGAGGCCCAGGCGGCGTTCGACAGCAACCGCCCGCGCCAGGCGCGCTCAATGAAGAGGATCGTCGCCGGCAGCCACGCGGCGGCGCACAGCAGGTTGGGGTGGAGGAGATGGGCGAAGAGGACGCCGCTGAAGGAGAAGACCACGGCCGACAGCCAAGCGGGAAAGGGAGAGAAGCCGAGGGTGCGGGCCAAGAGGTACATGGAGATCCCGGCGATGATGAGATGGAGGAGGATGACCCAGTTGATAGCGGCGGGGCCTGGCAGGAGGGCCGCGAGGAGCAGGGAGAGCGGGTAGAAGGCGGCGATCTGGCCCTCGGAGGCGGCGGGATAGCCGCAGAGGACATAGGGCGACCAGAGCGGCAGCCGCCCGGCGCGGAGAGAGGCGTGGAGGAGCGAGGCGTAAGGCTCGAACCAAGAGCAGAGATCACCGTGGAGGAGGAAGCCGCGAAGGAGAGCCGCCCGCCAGAAGAAGGCGACGACAAGGGCTGGCAGCGAGAGCAAGGCAAGCAGATGGGGCGCACGCGCCCCGGAGCGAGGGGCGGGCGCGCCGAACTCCTGCGAGGCCGGGTGCGTTCCGGCTAGCTTGTCGGGGGCGGTGTCATTCCCGGACATGTGCAGGCAGATGGTAACACCTCCGCATGGGAGGGGCAAGGCCGCAAGTGGTATCCTGGCGAGGGAGGGGGAGCCGGGCCCCTGAGCCGCCGGGTTCGTTGGACCTTCGCGGGCACAGGAGTTCGAGCTGGGAGAGCGTAGAGGCGGGGCGTGGCCTTCTGTCTCCCGGGGTGCGGATGACAGGGCGTGGGTATACTGAGCGCGACGGTCACTGCCGCGCTCCTCGCCTGTCCTGCTGCCGTCTCTGCCCCTCCCGATCCCCGCCGGGGGACAGGTGCAGATACCGGCCGGAACCGGGTGGTCCGGGGCAGGCCGAGGCCCGAGGGGGCGTTCGGCGCGTGGGGAGCGCGAGAACTGGGATGGCGGAAGCGAACGTGAAGGTGCAGAAACGCGCGGTGGCGGCGGGCGCGGCCGGCGCGGTGATCCTTGGGGCGCTGGCTCCGATAGGCTGGAGATTCGGCCTTCCGGTGCTGACCCAAGTGAGCACGGCCTACCGTGCGATTGCCCCGAGCGTGGCGGCCGGCCTGGTGGTGCCGGGGGTGATCCTGCTGTGGTCGGTCTTGGGCCGGCCCGGGCGGCGGGCGTGCATGGTGCTGGCGGGAGCAGCCGGCCTCACTTCGATCTACGGACTCCTCGACCTGATCGGGTTCCTCGTTACGGCGGACCTGAACCGCGAGGATGCGCTGACCGCTCAACTCGCGAGGGCGTGGTCCGTGCCGTTCCAGCCGATGTCGCCCGTCGCGGCTACGCTGATGTTCCTCGTCGGGCTGGCCGTGGCAGCGTTGCTCGTGGGGTCGCGCGGGAAAGACGCGTCCTTGTGGCTGGGCAGCCTGGTGGGGGCGTTGGGGACGGTGGCGGCGGGTGTGGCGCTCGTCTTCCTTCTGAGCTACCTACACGGCGTGCCCCTGCTGTACGGCAGCCGCGCGCTGCCGATTGCCGCCACGTCGGCCATGGGCTTTCTCTTGCTGGGCGCGGCCGTGGTGGCGGCCGCGGGGCCAGAGCAGTGGCCCCTGCGGCCGCTCGCGGGCGAGTCCGCGCGGGCGCGGCTCCTGCGTGCCTTCGTGCCGCTCACCGTCCTCACGGTCCTGGTGACCATGGTGGCCCCCATGCGTGTGCCCGGGCTGGCGAGCGTGAACGGCGCGCTCCAGTCCTCCTTCCTGGCGGTGGCCTTCGCGTTCGTCGCGGGGGTGGTGGCCTCTCGGGTGGCCGTGGGCGTGGGGGGCGCGCTCGATGCCGCGCAGGCGGCGCAACGGGAAGCGGAGGAGGCCTTGCGGAGGAGCGAGCGGCGGTGGGCGACAACGCTGGCCAGCGTCGGCGACGCGGTGATCGCGACGGATGTCGCGGGCCGGGTCACCTTCATGAACGCGACCGCGGAGAGCGCGACCGGCTGGAGTTGCGAGGAGGCGAGGGGCCGGCCGGCGAGCGATATACTGCGCATCATCAACGAGCGCACGGGCCAGGAGGTGGAGAGCCCGGTCGAGAGGGCGCTGAAGGAGGGGGCGGCGGTGGGTCTAACCGACCACACGCGGCTGGTGAGACGCGACGGGACGGAAGTGCCCATTCACGACAGCAGCGCTCCGATCCGGGACGAGGCGGGCCGGGTGACGGGGGTGGTGCTGGTTTTCCACGACATCAGCGAACGCAGGCTGGCGGAGGCGGCGCGGGAGCGGCTGCACGGGGAGATGGAGCAACAGCGCGAATTGCTGGAGACGGTAGTGGAGAACAGCCGGAACCAGCTGGTGTACCTGGACCGGGAGTTCAACTTCATCTGGGTGAACGACGCGTACGCGCGGGCCTGTCAGCGGCCGCGGGAGAGTTTCCCGGGGCACAACCACTTCGAGTTTTACCCGCACGAGGAGAACGAGGCGATCTTCCGCCGAGTGCGAGAGACGGGCGAGCCGGTGGAATTCCTGGCCAAACCGTTCGTCTTCCCGGACCACCCGGAGTGGGGGACCACCTACTGGGACTGGCGGCTCACCCCGCTGAAGGCAAAGACCGGCGAGGTGGAGGGCTTCGTGTTCTCCCTGGCCGATATCACGGAGACCGTCCGGGCGCGGGAGCGCCTGCTGGAGGCGGAACGCGCGCGGGCAACGCTGGCGGAGCATCTGGGGGACGAGATCGCGCACCGGGTGAAGAACAACCTGGCGATGATCTCCGGGCTGCTGCAGATGCAGATGCTGGGGGAGCGGAACGAGGACACGGCGGAGGCGCTGCGGGAGGCGGTGGGGCGGCTGCGCACGTTCGTGACGCTGCACGAGCAGATCTACGCCGCCCATGCCGACGAGGCCGACTTGTTGGAGGTTTTGCAGCAGATAGGCCGGGGTATCGCGGACCTGTTCGCGGGAAGAGACGGCGTGGCCATCAGCGTGCGGGGAGAGCCGATGCGGTGCAGCGCGCGCGTGGCCACCAACCTCTCGGTGATTGCGAACGAGCTGATCACGAACGCGCTGAAGCACGGTGGGCCGGGCGGGAACGGCCGGAGGGAGATCTTGGCGACCCTGCACCGCGCGGGGGAGGACGTGGCCCTGACGGTGTGGAACTCCGGCGTTCCGGTGGCGGAGGACCTGGACCCGGCCCGGTCACGAACGATGGGGCTGCGGCTGGTGTACGACATCGTCGTCGAGCAGTACGAGGGCCGGTTCTCGGTGCGGCCGTCAGACGGGGGCACGCTGGCCGAGGTCGTGGTGCCGGGGGCGGCGATGCGAGCGGAGTCGCTGCCCCGCTGAGACCCATGCAGGAGACGGGCGTTGCGGGTAGTCATAGCCGAAGATGAAGTAGTGCTCGCGCTGGCGCTGCGGACGCAACTGGAGGCACGGGGGGTCACCGTTGTCGGGGTCGCGCGGAACGGGGAGGCGGCGTTGGAACTGTGCCGGGAGAGGCGCCCGGAGGCGGTGCTGATGGACCTGCGCATGCCGGTGATGGACGGACTGGAGGCGACGCGCCGCGTGATGATCGAGTGCCCCACCCGGGTGATCGTGTTGACCGCGATGGACACACCCTGGGCGCGGGCCAAGGCGGAGGAAGCGGGAGCGACCGATTTCCTCACGAAGCCGGCCGACCCGGAGGCGATCTTGGAGGCGCTGCGGAGCATTCCTGAACCGCAGCCGGCCGGAGGGTGAGGGGGCGTCAGCTGCTCAGACTGGCAGGCCTACTTGAGGCGGGCGCCCCATCCTGGGGCGCCCGCAGCATTGGCCGCCCGGCAGGACCGATGCGGCCCGTTCGGGAAGTCACGGGGCATCCTCTGAAGGAGCATCAGCATGCAGCAGACCGTGTTCGGGATCGTTGGGCTCGGCGGCATCGCGCACAGCCAGCACCTGCCGAATCTCACCAGGGCGCCGCACGTGCGGTTGAAGACCGCGTGCGACCTGGAGGCCGCGAAGGTGGAGGACGCGCAGGCGGCCTACGGGATCCCCAAGGGTGTCACGCGTCTCGAGGACCTGCTTGCGGATGATGAGATTCAGGCGGTGGTGATTGCGACGGCGGAGGCGCAGCACGTGCCGTTGACGCTGAAGGCCTTGGAGGCGGGCAAGTCGGTGTATGTGGAGAAGCCGCTGGCCGATACGGCGGAAGCGTGCCAGGAGGTGGTGGCGGCGCAGCGGGCGTCGGGGAAGCTGGTGGCGGTGGGATTCAACCGGCGGTTCGCGCCGGCCTACATTCGGGCGAAGCAACTCGCCCAGCAGTACGGGGGCGTGTGGAACTTCCACTATCGGATTGCGGACGAGTACTTCCGGTGGGGGCGGAACTGCCCGCCGGGGACGCGGGTGATGCACGAGGTCTGCCACGTGTTCGACGTGCTGCGGTGGATGACCGGGCAGGAGGTGCAGTCCGTGTACTGCGTCGCCTCCCGGGCGGATGACGAAGTGATCACGCTGAAGCTCAGCGGCGGGTGTGTGGCGAGCATCATGGACTGCGGCTACGGTGCGCTCGACATGCCGAAGGAGTACCTGGCGGTGATGATGGAGAAGGGCGGGGTCACCGTCGAGGACTTCGTCGAGCTGCGATGCTACGGAAAGGACGAGCCGTGCGTGGAGCGCTTCGCGGGGCATACGCACCCGAAGTCGGAGTTCGGCTACAGCCCCCTGTACGAGAAGCTCGGCTCGGAGGCGCTCCACGCGATGCGGCGGACGGCCTGGGAACTGCGCGCCGAGACGGAGCGGGGGGAGTTGAAGGGGCCGCAGGCGCAGGAGGCGCGGGAGTTCTTCGGCAAGGTGGCGTGGAACTACACGAACGACAAGGGGTGGCTGGCGGCAGTGGATCACTTCGCGGAGTGCGTGGCCGCGGGAAGAGAGCCAGAGACGGCGGGGGCGGCGGACGGGCTGCGAGCGACGCAGTTGGCGCTGGCGGCGATGGAGAGCCGGGAGACGGGGAGGGTGGTGAGGGTGTAGGGGACGGCCGAAGAGGCGAAGAGGCGAGAGGCGAAGAGGCGGAACGGCCCGAGGGGTTCAGGCCGGCCCTGTTCGGAGCGCTCCCAGCATGAAGTCATTGATGACGGCCGTGGTCTCTTCCGGCAGCGGGCCGCAGTGGCCCATCCCGGGGATCTCCTGGTAATCCACGCGCAGGCCGCGGGCGCGCAGGGCGGCGACGAGGCGGTCGGAGTGCGCCGCCTTGTTCACTGCGGTGTCGGCGCCACCGTGCACGATCAAGTAGGGGATATCGGGCATATGCTCGGCCTGGTGGAGGGGGGAGTGCTCGATCAACCGCGGCTGCATGTCATCGCCGTAGTGGCCGAAGGCGTGGTACATGGTGCGAGGCAGGTCCGGGCGCTCGGCGAAGTGGTAGGTCAGGTCGCACACCGGGCAGTTGGCGTAGCAGGCGGCGAGCGGGTAGGGGCTGTACCGCGCGTAGAGCAGCGCGCTGCAGCCGCCCATGGAGCCGCCGGCGAGCACGAGGGGGACGCGCCGGGGATCGAGGCCATACTCCTGGTACACGCCGGCGATGAGCGCGTCCACCATGGCGCGGGCCTCGCGGTTCATCCACGACCAGGGGCCATAGTAGGGGAAGACGAGGAGCGCGCCCGCGGCGGCCCACGGCTCTTCCTCCGGCGCCAGTCCTTCCTTC